>ENA-ORSF01000002-ORSF01000002.1-human-gut-metagenome-genome-assembly--contig:-NODE-2-length-189578-cov-9.59758_pt1 | contig 189578 bp, 142 predicted proteins | sample MGYA00242188_ERZ509155 | MGnify/ENA primary metagenome ERZ509155 (study PRJEB26280, sample SAMEA2338656) | human gut metagenome | biome: human gut; feature: human-associated habitat; material: faeces...
GGAAACGTTTTGTGTTCCATTCTGATTTCAATCAAAACAAAGGCTTGGCTTTACTCTTTTGGACAGGCTGTTTGTCCAAAGGAAATTTGTGGCAATGTAAAAGGAAAGGAGATCTATATTCCCAAGGATTTGCAGGGCATGGATCTTCATAATCCGGATTCCAAGTGGAGCTATCACCGGCTTTGCTGTACGGATAATCTGGCGGTTTTCTGGGAAAAAGGTTTTGGAAACGATCTGTCGAATCCGCCGCAACTGGACGGACACGACATGCACGTGGATCTGGATAATCTGACCGACAAGCTGGAGACGTTTTATACCTTCTTCCGCGATTCGCTTCAGTTTATCAAACCCGGCTCACTGGCTGATAAATACCGGATGATGGTCATGATTAACTATTCGCTGGAAGGAACTGCGTATGGAGGTGATTACGACCAGCAGATAGGAGCATTATGGGTGGCTCCGAACCGTATTCAGGATGAGCGGCTGAACTGTGTGGCACATGAACTGGGACACAGTTTCCAGTCACAAATTACCTGTGACGGACAAGGAGAGGCCTGGGGCGGATCCGGTTTTTTCGAGATGGCTTCCCAATGGATGTTGTGGCAGGTAAATCCGGACTGGATCTCGGACGAGAAATATCACTGGGAGGCATTTACGAAACTGACGCACAAGGCTTACCTGCATCTGGAGAATATTTATCATTCGCCTTATATTCTGGAATACTGGGGCATGAAGCATGGACGTCCGATTATCGGTGAGCTGTTTCGTCAGGGAAAGAGGGGAGAAGATCCCGTGATGACTTATCAGCGTGTGACGGGATTGTCGCAGGCTGCCTTTTGTGATGAGATGTTTGATGCATGCCGCCATTTGGTCAATATGGATTTTGACCGTGTGTGGAAGAATACACGTGCTTATGCCAATCAGTATCAAACGGCTATGCTTTCTCAGGAAGGTGGATGGTATCAGGTGGCCCCGGAGAACTGTCCGGAGAATTACGGATTCAATGCCATTCCGCTGGTTGTTCCTGAGTCCGGAACAAAGATCGAAGTACAGTTTGAAGGATTGAAAGGCAGTCAGGAAGGATATGTTTCTGTCAATCCGGAAAAGGCCGGCTGGAGGTATGGCTTCGTGGCTGTGAAAAAAGACGGTAAGAGTATATACGGCGAGATGAAGGCCGACAGGAAGGGAAAGCTTGCATTCAATGTTCCCGAAAATGAAAAACTGGCGTATTTATGGCTGGTTGTGATGGGAGCTCCTGAAGAGCACTGGATGAATCCAAGGCCGAATAGCGGTGAAAAAGATGCACAATGGCCTTACCGCATCAGACTGAAAGGAACCGATTTAAAGAACTAATTTTATTGGGATATGTTTGCAAAAGAAACGTATGTCGCCCGCAGGCGGCAATTGAAGGAGCGTGTGGGCTCGGGCCTGCTGCTCTTTTTAGGGAACGACGAGTGTGGAATGAATTATGAGGACAATACGTACGATTACCGGCAGGATTCTTCATTTCTGTATTTCTGGGGGCTATCGTATGCCGGACTGGCTGCCGTGATCGACATCGATGAAGGACGTGAAATCATTTTTGGTGATGAACTGACCATTGACCATATTGTATGGATGGGTACACAGCCTACTTTGCATGAAAAAGCACAGCGGGTAGGGGTCACGGAAACATTGCCGCTTGCTGCACTGAAAACGTACGTGCAGAAGGCGGTGGCACAAAAACGGATGGTACATTACCTGCCTACTTATCGTGCCGAACATCGGTTGAAGCTGATGGATTTGCTGGATATAAAGCCGGGAGCGGAAATACCTTCCGTACCGTTTATCAAGGGAATCGTCAGTTTGCGAAATTACAAGACGGAAGAAGAAATTGCGGAGATTGAACGGGCTTGTAACGTGACAGCAGACATGCATCTGGAAGTGATGCGCATGTTGCGTATCGGCATGAAAGAATATGAAGCGGCGGCTGCTCTGGAGGCAGTGGCACAGGCACAGGGGTGTCGCCTTTCTTTCCCGACCATTGCTACGGTGTGCGGACAGACGCTTCACAATCATTATTACGGGCATACCGTGAAGGAAGGGGATATGCTGTTAGTGGATGCGGGGGCAGAAACGGAAATGGGTTATGCCGGAGACATGTCGTCTACCGTCTGTGCCGGGAAGAAATTCACCAGCCGCCAGAAAGATATTTACGACATTCAGGTGGCTGCACATCAGGCTGCGGTGAATGCCTTGAAGCCGGGAGTCTATTTCCGGGATGTGTACGATTTGTCTTGTCGGGTAATCTGTGAGGGCCTGAAAGGACTGGGCTTGATGAAAGGAAATCCGGCGGATGCCGTGGAGCAGGGAGCGCACGCTATGTTTTTCCCTTGTGGATTGGGACACATGATGGGACTGGATGTGCACGATATGGAGAATCTGGGTGAAGTATGGGTAGGTTATGACGGACAACCGAAGAGTACACAGTTCGGGCGGAAGTCGCTACGTCTGGCCCGGAAGCTGGAACCTGGATTCGTTCTGACCATAGAACCGGGTATTTATTTCATTCCGGAACTGATGGATTACTGGAAATCGGAGAATCGTTTTATCGACTTTATCAATTATGAAAAGCTGGAAAGTTACCGGAATTTTACCGGCCTGCGTAACGAAGAAGATTATCTGATTACGGAAACAGGCGCACGGCGTCTCGGGAAAAAGATACCTTTAACTACCGATGAAGTGGAGGAACTCCGATGAAAGATGAACAGAAATCCATTGTCTATGCTTGTCTGGCAGTGCTCAGTTGGTCGACTGTAGCCACAGCCTTTAAGATTGCGCTCAGCTATCTGTCTCATTTCGAGATGTTGTGGGTGGCTTGTCTGACCTCGTGGATCATTTTTGCGATACTTCTGACTTTCCAGCGGAAATGGACACTTGTCTTTCAGTTGTCTGCGAGGCAATGGGCTTATTTTGCGGCCATGGGCCTGCTGAATCCGGTGGCTTATTACCTGGTTCTTTTTACGGCATACGAACTGTTGCCGGCTCAGGTGGCTCAGCCCATTAATTATGCGTGGCCCATTGTACTGCTGGTTCTGCTGGCACTTTTTGCCGGTCAGCCCATACCGGCCAGAAAGTATATTGGCATGTTTGTTTCGCTGGCCGGAGTGGCGTTGATTTCGTTCGGATCAGGAAACTCTGGCGATATGCAGGTATCTGTAGAAGGATTGTTGCTGGCGGCACTGAGTGCGTTGCTTTGGGCTACTTACTGGATGATTAATAACAGAAACAGGAACCAAGTGGACGGAAGTGTTGCATTGTTTGTTACTTTCCTGTTTGGCTCTGTATATTTGTCAGCCGGAGCATGTATCACAGGGATGGACATCCATTCTGTACCGGGTATCCTGTCGGGAATGTATGTAGGCGGATTCGAAATGGGTATTCCGTTTATCTTTTTCGGGCTGGCCATGCGCAAGACTACCAATCCGGCATTGGTCAATCAGCTGTGTTACCTGTCGCCTTTCTTGTCGCTGTTCTTTATATCGGTAGTTTTGGGTGAGAAAATCGTACTGACAACGTATGTAGGCCTGTGCCTGATTGTCCTGGGTATTGTATTCAACCAGTATTTTGTAAAAGAAAAATCGTCCAATCCGATGAAAAAATCGTCCAACTAGTTCTTTGACAATTTGTTACAAATCTTATGATAGATGATAATCGTATGCTTTCGGACGTCTTTTGTACGAGGTATGGATATTTTTCTTTTACTTTGTTCACGGTTAGGAATTAACGGAAAAACTGATTATTATGAAAAATATTGTTACTTTTTTGTTTCTTCTCTGCTTTTGCTCAGTGGGAAAAGGATGGGGGAAAAACTATACGCTTTTTTCTCCCGACAAAAGGCTGAAGATTGAAATATCGGCCGATGAAGCCGGATTATATTATTCCATTTATCATAAAGACTCTCTTATTTTAAATCGTAATCGTATAGGGTTAGGAAATCAACCTGGTTTGGTTGATCACGTAAAGGTTGTTTCAAACAGGGTAAAAAGGCTGGAGCAGCAGGTCCAGTCTCCTTTTTATCGCTTCAAGTCGTTTCGGGCTGTGTGCAACGAAATGGACTTGAAGCTGAAAGGAGACTTCGGCGTACAGTTCAGAGCGTATGATGAAGGAATAGCTTATCGTTTTTATTCAAAGGCCCGTAAGGAACTGGTCATAACAGACGAACTGGCTGAGTTTAATTTTGCGGGTGATTATACGGCTTATCTGCCTTATACGACCAATGAACAGAAGCCGATGGCCATGGCTTTTCAGAATACATACGATGTGAAACCTCTGTCGGAGGCCAGACGGCAACTGGCTTTCCTGCCGGTTACGGTAGATTGCGGAAATGTAAAGGTCACTTTGCTGGAATCGGACCTGGAGGCTTATCCGGGAATGTTCGTAACGCCTTCCGGTGATCATGGTTTAAAAGGTGTGTTTGCTCCTTATCCGAAGAAGATGGAATTTTATCCGTACCGGAAACAGTCGTATGTGGCCGAGACAGAAAACTATATTGCCAAGGTGCAGGGAAAACGTACTTATCCGTGGCGTGTATTGGCCATTACGGAAAACGATACGCAGATGCCGGTCAATAACCTGGTGTATGCCCTGGCTTCTCCTAACCGTATCGGTGATTGCAGCTGGGTAAAACCGGGAAAGGTGGCCTGGGACTGGTGGAACGACTGGAACCTGAAGGGAGTTCCTTTTGAGTCGGGCATTAACATGGATACCTATAAATACTACATTGATTTCGCTTCGCGCTGGGGACTGGAATATGTCGTACTGGATGAAGGATGGTACGATCCGAAGAGCGGCAATATGCTGGAGGTGATTCCGGCATTGAATCTGCCGGAACTGATTGCGTATGGCAAAAGTAAAGGGGTGGATCTGGTACTCTGGACAGTATTCAATGTACTGGATGCACAGCTGGATGAGGCTTGTCGGAAATATGCGGAAATGGGAATCAAGGGTTTCAAGGTGGATTTTCTGGACCGCGACGACCAGACAGCTGTGGAAATGGCTTATCGGATTGCCGGGAAAGCTGCCCAATATAAATTGATGCTGGATTTTCACGGAATCTATAAACCTACGGGGATGAACCGTACATATCCGAATGTGGTCAATTTCGAAAGCGTGTTCGGCATGGAGGAAATGAAGTGGAGTGAGGTGGATCGTAATATGCCGCTTTATGATGTGACCTTCCCTTATATCCGTATGATGGCCGGATACGTAGACTATACACCGGGAGCCATGCGTAATGCGACTCGTCGGGATTTTAAGCCGATGTACTATACACCCATGAGCATGGGAACGCGTTGTCATCAGCTGGCGGCTTATATCGTACACGATTCTCCGTTTACCATGCTTTGTGACGCACCGACCAATTACATCGGTGAGGAGCCGTGTGTGGAGTTTATCAGTTCGGTTCCGACAGAAGTGGATTCAACTTTTCTGCTGGCCGGTGAACTGGGTAAATACATTGTTACGGTCCGCAGGAAAGATATGAACTGGTACGTCGGTGGAATGACCAACTGGGACGAACGGGACGTTGTCCTTGATTTTTCTTTTCTGGGTAAGGGAGAAACGTATCGTTGTACCTTGTTTCAGGATGGGGTCAATGCTTCCAAACAGGCTGAAGACTATGTACGGAAAGAAATGGCGGTGACCGCAGATACACGGATGAACCTGCATCTGGCTTCGGGCGGCGGCTTTGCCATGAAACTGGAACGTACTTTTTTGAGTGATACGTGTCCTACGGCAGTTCCTGCCGGAAAAGGAATTCCGGAGTTTTATCAGAAATACCTGGATGCAGACGGCTTGTATATCGTTTCGTCGGGACAGGTGCGTGATTCAGCCTTGCTGAAAACGTATGAGGTAGTTTCACTCATGCTGGCCAAACGGCCGGATGTGAAACGGCAGATGGCGAAGAGTGGTTGCCACGTGATGGTGATTGGTGAACATGAGGAAGTGTGCGATTTGCCGGAATATGCACATATATGTAATTCACCGGAGAATATTGCTTTCTGGAACCGTCGGGCCAGAGGTTTCGGTGGTGCCCCGGAAGACAGCCTGTCGGCCAGTTTCGGAGAAGAGAATGTACTGGCTTTGCCGGGTGACCGTTATGAAGGCGAAAGCATTCTGGTTCATGAATTCGCACATTTGATCCATACGGTGGGTATTGTGGGCATTGAACCGGATTTCAATGAACGTCTGGAGGCTTGCCGCCAGAATGCTATCCGGAAAGGATTGTGGAAAGATACGTATTGCATCAGCAATAAAGAGGAATATTTTGCGGAGTGCGTGCAGTCTTTCTTTAATTGTAACCGTTATTCGGAACAGCCGAACGGTGTACACAATTCGATGAATCGCCGGACCAAACTGAAGGCATACGATCCGGATATGTATCGCTTGCTGAAAGAATATTTTTATGAAATAGATATACCCTTGTATAATCAGGTGCATCCTTAAACTGATAGCTTATGAGAAAGATTATTTTAAGTGGTTTACTGATGGGAGCGGCACTGGCTGTTTCCGGACAGGTGTCCTGGAACTCACCGGGAGCTGGAAATCCTTTTATTCCGGGGTATTTTGCCGATCCTACGGTAAAGAAGTTCGGAGACACGTATTATGTATATGCTACAACCGATGGAAGCGGTGCCGGGTTTGGCCCGTCACAGGTTTGGTGCAGCAAGGATTTTGAGAACTGGACCATCATGCCGATGAACTGGCCGGACAGTCACTGGATCTGGGCACCGGACGTGATGCGGCATACAGACGGTACGTACCGGATGTTTTACTGTCAGCCTTGCAATGTTTACGAGGGAATGGCCGACACTCCGCGAGGACCATGGAAGAATGTACTGGGTGAGAGTGAGGCTGTACTGGTACCCGATCGTTTTGTAAAGAATGCCATTACGCTGGACGGACAGACTTTTGTGGATGATGACGGATCCGTTTACCTGTACTGGGGTACATGGGGTATTTACAAGGGATTCGGTTGTGGATCCGGAAAGATGACACCGGATATGAAAGGATTTGCTGAAACCCGTCTGATTCCGAATACGGAAGTTACGGATTTCTTCGAAGCTCCTTTTGTGATGAAAAAGGATAGTATCTATTATTTTACTTATTCTTCAGGATCCTGTCATGACAGTACTTATCATGTACAGTATGCTACCAGTACGGTGGGACCGCTCGGTCCGTACACTTATCGGGGAACTATCCTGAAATCATCAGCCGATGGTACGGTACATGGACCGGGACATCATAGCATTCTGAAAGAAGGGAATGATTATTACATTGTATATCATCGGCATGATAATCCACATTCTACCCGTGGTTTCCACCGCCAGTTATGTATTGATAAACTGACATTCAATGCTGATGGTACCATAGCACCGGTAGAAGGTAGTCATTCGGGAATAGGAGCATTTGCCAAAAGCGTATTGAAGTCGAAGGATTTGGCTTATCAGAAGCCGGTCACTGTATCTTCGTACTACGATGATAATTTCCGTCCGGAATATGCGGTGGATAACAATAACGGTACATTGTGGCGCCCGCGTACCATGGGACAGGAATGGATTCAGATTGACTTGCAGCGGATGGAAAAGATACGTTCTGTATGGACTCAGTTTGAATATGGTACTTCATATTACCAGTATGTGATAGAGACATCGGTTGATGGAAAAAACTGGAATGTTTTTGCGGACAAACGTTCCAATTACCTGGCCGGAAGTCCGATGGTGGATTTTGGAGAAACAGAAGCCCGCTACGTACGGCTGACAACCACCGGCACGCAGAAAAACGGTTTTGCGGGCGCTTTGTGGAACATTAAGGTGTTTGGAGCATACGAAACGGCTTCTCCTCAGTTGTGGATGGGATTGTCCGGGTTTGACTGGGATGGTATTTCATGGCGGAATGACGGAGGAATGTTGGGAGGACAGTTCGTATTGAAACAAGGTCAGGTATCCAGACAGCGGATTGATGGACAGGAAGGTGTGGTACTGGCACCGGGAACGATCCTGGAATTCCGTTCACCGGTATTGGACCGGAAACAGGAACATACGGCAACCGTATGGGTATACCGCAACGGGAACTGGACTTCCGAATCGGCAGACCGCTATCTGACGGAAGGTGGTGTCCGGATTCAGACCACGAATGAGCCGCTGGTCTTGACCAATTTCCGTTATTATAACTGGAAACAGGAAGAGGCGGAAAAGGCTTATGATGCAACTACCGGACTGGTGCGGATGCCTGCTTCCGACCGTCATAAACAAGGTTTGCTGGTTTCTTTGACGGCAGATGATTATCAGGCAGGTGATACGGTAGCTTATATCCCGAATAAAGGCGTTGAAGGATATTTCGAATTGCAGGAACGTCCGATGCTGGTAAAGGAAATAGCCGGTAAAAGGGCATTTCATTTCGAGGGAAATCAGTATTTCCGTTCCAGCTTTATGCTGCCGGCTACGATGCGTGACAATGCTCCATATACACTGGAAGCATGGGTACTGAATGATTCCATAGCCGAGAATGAGTGTGTGGCTGATTTTACCAGCAGTCACGATGAACTGGAGAAGATTATGCTGGTGAATGGTACGGAGCCCCGTTGTGGCGTCTTGAATCATTATGGCTGGTATGAAGATGTGGGCTATTCGGAGATACGTTCATTGACCAATCAGTGGCAACATATATATGTTACTTTTGACGGACGGATGGAACGAGTTTACATCAACGGTAAACTGATTAGTGAAAGAGATATTCAGATTCTTGTCAAACCGATTCAGTTTGTAACGTTGGGGCGGAATGCAGAAAATAACTGGCCGTTTACCGGATACCTGCATTCACTGAAGTTGTGGGACGAATATCTCCCTTATGTAGACAATAAATAAAATAGAAACCAATAATTTGACGACCATGAAAAAGTTAGTTGTGTCAGCATTGCTTCTTTCATTCATTGGAGGAGGAGTTTATGCACAGAAGAAAGCCCAGACACATGGGTATCCCATTGATCCGGTACCTTTTACTTCGGTAAAGGTAGATGATTCTTTTTGGGGACAACGTTTGAAGGCGAGCCGGGAAGTAACGATTCCATTGGCCTTCAGTAAATGTGAGGAAACAGGACGTTACCGGAATTTTGAACTGGCGGCTCATCCCAGTGATACGACGAAAGTAACAGGTTACTCATTTGATGATACGGATGTATATAAGACCATCGAAGGAGCCAGCTACCTGTTGCAGACGTATCCGGACAAGAAACTGAAGAAATACATTGACAGTGTATTGGTCATTGTTGCAGGGGCTCAGGAACCCGACGGTTACTTGTATACGGCCCGTACCATGAATCCGAAACATCCGCATGAATGGGCAGGCAGCAGACGCTGGGAAAAAGTAGAGGAGCTGAGTCATGAATTTTATAACCTGGGACACATGATAGAAGGGGCAATCGCTCATTATCAGGCCACCGGACAACGTAATTTCCTGGATATTGCCATTCGTTATGCCGATTGTGTTTGCCGTGAAATCGGTGACAAACCAGGACAGCTGGTACGTGTACCGGGACATCAGATTGCAGAAATGGCATTGGCTAAGCTGTATCTGGTGACTGGTGACAAAAAATATCTGGATGAGGCTAAGTTCTTCCTTGATAAACGAGGATATACTTCACGTCGGGATGAATACAGTCAGGCACATAAACCGGTAATCGAGCAGGATGAGGCTGTAGGTCATGCCGTACGTGCCGCTTACATGTATTCCGGTATGGCCGATGTAGCTGCCTTGACAGGTGATACGGCTTATATTCATGCCATCGATCGTATCTGGGATAATATTGTGTCAAAGAAGCTTTATATTACAGGTGGTATCGGAGCTACCAACAACGGCGAAGCTTTTGGTGCCAATTACGAATTGCCCAACATGTCGGCTTATTGCGAAACTTGTGCGGCTATCGGTAATGTGTATGTGAATTACCGCTTGTTCCTGTTACATGGAGATTCCAAGTATTACGATGTCTTGGAACGTACCTTGTATAACGGATTAATCTCTGGTGTTTCTTTGGATGGAGGCAGTTTCTTTTATCCGAATCCGTTGGAGTCTATGGGACAGCACCAGCGTCAGCCGTGGTTCGGATGTGCTTGTTGCCCGTCTAACATTTGCCGTTTCATTCCTTCCTTGCCGGGTTATGTATATGCGGTGAAGGATAGAAATGTATATGTGAATCTGTTTATGGGAAACCAGGCAGAATTAAAAGTCGCAGGTAAAAAAGTCGTTCTGAAACAAACAACCAGTTATCCGTGGAACGGAGATATAACCGTGCAGGTAGATAAGAACTCAGCCGGACAGTTCGCATTGAAAATCCGTATTCCGGGATGGGTACGGAATGAAGTCGTACCGAGTGACCTGTATACATTCTGCGACAATGTTCGCCCGAAATACAGTGTGAAGGTTAATGGTGAGGAAGTAAAATCGGAACTGGAGCAGGGATATTTTACAATTGACCGGAAATGGAAGAAGGGTGATCAGGTAGAGGTACATTTTGATATGGATGTACGTACCGTACGTGCCAATAATAAGGTAGAAGCCGACCGGGGACGTATCGCTATTGAAAGAGGTCCGATTGTTTATTGTGCAGAATGGCCGGACAATGACTTTAATGTATTGAATACTCTTGTAAATCGTACTCCGAAGTTCAAAGTAGTCAGCAAGTCTGATCTGTTGTACGGAATTGATCAGATCAAGACACAGGCGCAGACACTGGAATATGATGATCAGGGACGTCTGACAGTAAAAGATCATACATTGACTTTGATCCCGTATTATGCATGGTGCCATCGCGGATCGGGTAATATGGCTGTATGGTTGCCGAATGAAGTGAATGCGACTCGCCCGGCGTCTGTACCTACACTGGCGTCAAAGAGTAAAATTGAAGCTTCTCATAAGGCTAGTTCTCTGTCTTCCATCACTGATGGACTGGTTCCGAAAGATGAGAATGACCGTACCATCCCGTATTATCACTGGTGGCCGAAAGAGGGAACTACCGAATGGATTTCATACGAATTTCCTGAATCCATGACTGTATCAAGTGCTACGGTTTACTGGTATGATGACGGTCCATGGGGTGGATGTCGTGTTCCGAAGTCATGGAAAGTATATTATAAGGATGCGGCTGGTAACTGGGTTGATGTAGAAAATCCGGACCAGTACGGCGTAAAGAAAGGGGCTCCCAACACGGTTCGTTTTGATCCGGTCAAGACATCGGCTTTGAAACTGGAAGTGGTATTGCCTGAAAAGAACGCTTCCGGAATTTATGAATGGGAAGTTGAATAAAACTGACAATGAGAATAAATAATTGTTTATGGCTGTTAGGGTCTGTCCTGATGATGGAAGGGACGGCGATGGCACAGGGCACGGTTGAAGATTATAACCGTGCCTATGCCTTGCGCTCTGAATATAGCGCACAGCAGATTTATTATAGTGGGGTAGTACCTACTTGGGTTGCTGAGAGTGATAATTTCTGGTATGTGCGTCATACTCCGGAAGGTAACGAATACGTCCGAGTGGATGCCGCAAAGCAAAAGCGTGTACCTTTGTTCAACCAACAGAAAATGGCAGAAGCTTTGAGCCGTCAGACCGGGAAAACGGTTGAGGCCATGAAATTGCCGTTGCAACGGTGTCGGGTTACGTCTGGTATGGATACATTGCGTTTTGTTGCCGAGGGAATAAACTGGTGTTATGATATTCGTCGGAACCGGTTGAATCAGGAGGGGAAGGTACTTCCTCCACCTCCTGTCCGTCACTGGATGGAAGTGGACGATGAGAAAGAGGGAGAACCGGTCGTTTCTCCGGATGGAAAGTATGTGGCATACATCAAGAACGATAACGTATATGTACGCGAACAGGCTACGGGTAAGGAAAAACAGTTGAGCCTGGATGGTACGTTGAGTAACTATTATTCAGTAAACATCCAGTGGTCACCCGATTCCCGGAAAGTGGCGGCGTGTCGTATTCGTCCGGTTGAGAAACGTTATGTTTATTATGTAGAGTCTTCACCAACCGATCAGCTTCAGCCCAAACTTCACAAACAGGAATATGCAAAGCCGGGTGATGAATTGAGATTCAAGGTCCCTTGTATATTCGAGGTAGAAACAGGTAAAATTCTGATTCCATCGACCGAGCTTTTCAGTCATCAGTATGAATTGAGTGGGCCGGTTTGGAACAGTGACAGCCAGGGTATTACATTTGAATACAACGAACGGGGACACAAAGTTTATCGGGTACTGGAGATGTCGGCAACGGATGGAACCGTTCGCCCGTTGATCGAAGAGAAGGAAGAGAAATATGTCAATTATCCGCGTATTTACCGCAATTATCTGAAAGACGGAAAACGTATCATCTGGTCGAGTGAGCGGGACAATTACAATCATCTGTATATGTATGACCGTGTTACCGGAAAACCGACTCATCAGATAACGAAAGGGAAATGGTATGTACGTGAAGTCCAGTATGTCGACGAAGAGAATGAACAGATTTATTTTTCTGCCAACGGTATGAATACAGAGGAAGATCCTTACCTGATTCATTATTATCGTATCGGTTTCGATGGAAAGGGGCTGACGGCCTTGACTCCGAAAGAAGGTATGCATAAGGCCTGGTATTCTGAAGATCATCGTTACCTGGTAGATGTTTATTCGAAAGTCGATCAGGCACCGGTAGCCGTGCTGCGTGATGCACGTGATGGACGGGTATTGATGCCGCTGGAAAAAGCGGACATTTCCCGATTGCTGGCTAACGGCTGGAAAGCACCGGAGGTGTTTACGGCAAAAGGGCGTGACGGGAAAACGGATATGTGGGGTATCATTTACCGTCCGTCGAATTTTGATCCGGCAAAGAAATATCCGGTTATCGAATACATTTATTCCGGACCGGGCGACCAGTATGTACCGAAAACCTTTTCATCTTATAACTGGTGGATGACTTCCTTGGCCGAACTTGGTTTCATCGTGGTACAGGTAGACGGTATGACTACTTCTTTCCGTTCCAAGGAATTCGAAGAAGTGTGCTATAAGAACCTGAAGGATGCCGGTTTGCCTGATCACATTGCATGGATTAAGGCAGCTGCACAGAAATATCCCTATATGGATATTGACCGTGTCGGTATTTTCGGTTGCTCGGCTGGTGGACAGGAATCTACTACGGCCGTATTGTTGCATCCGGAATTTTATAAAGCCGCGTATTCCGCATGTGGATGTCACGATAACCGGATGGACAAAATCTGGTGGAACGAACTTTGGATGGGATATCCGGTTGACGAGTCCTACAAAGCCTGTTCGAATGTCGAGAATGCCCATTTGTTACAACGCCCGTTGATGCTGGTAGTAGGCGAATTGGATGACAACGTAGATCCGGCTTCTACCATGCAGGTGGTAAATGCTCTGATAAAGGCCAACAAGGATTTCGAACTGGTAGTTATTCCGGGTGCTCATCATACGATGGGAGAAGACTTCGGCGAGCATAAACGGTATGATTTCTTTGTACGTCATCTGTTGGGAGTAAATCCTCCCGCATGGGACAAGATTGAGCTGCCTAAATAATAAGTAACACAAATCTGCAGAATGGGGAGGGTTTGTTTTCAGCCCAGTACAAAATTCCAGTATGTATTGGAATCGTCTGTACCGCTGAAACGAAATCCTTCCCATTCGAATTTTTTTAGTTCTTCTGGGTCTTCTATCCGGTTCTTCAGGATATATCGGGTCATTTCTCCCCGGCACATCTTGGCATACACCACAACGGTTGCCAGTTTCCCGTTTTTCCAAGTATGGAATTCTGGGGTGATGACTTGTACTTCGCGGTTTACTTTTTCCCAATCGAACAAATCCTTCATTTCTCCGCTGGCCAGGTTTATCAGGATACCTCCTTGCTTCCGGATGACTTCGATGAAGTAATCGGTCAACCGAGGTTTCCAATAGTCGAAGAAAGAGATTCCTCCCAGCTCCGGAAGTTTTACATCGCCTTCCAACCGATAATTTTTGATGGCATCCAGTGGGCGTAACAGACCGTACAGGAAAGAAGTGATGAGCAGGTGCTTCTGGGCGTATCGGAAATCGTCTTCGGTAAAATCCTTGGGATTAATGCGTTTGAATACCATACCGGTGTAGGAGAGCAGGGCAGGAAGTACTGGAGTTTCGTCTGAACAGAAATCCTGGTAGCGCAGGTAGTTGGTAGCAGCCAGTTTGGAATTGATGCGTAACAATTTCTCCAGTTCCTGGGTAGAGAACTGGGAAAGATTCAGGGCATGTTGTTTGGCTTCCGCTTCGAAATGGGGTATAGTGGTGAAAGGTACCCGTACGTTGGAACGGGCAGTCATGGTCTTGGCACAGGAAATGAAAGTAAGCATATTCTTTTTGAGGGTAAAGATAGTAGATTTTGGGGATTCATCGAAAGTCTTTTTTATCTTTGTCGGAAAAATGATAAAAACGGATATTTATTATGAGAACTATTAGATTTTTTAGTCTGTTGGGACTGATGTTGGTATTTGTGTTGGGAGTAAAGGCTCAGAATGTGGAGAAGCTGAAAGTAGGTGATGCAATGCCCGCTTTTACGTTACAATCGGAAGTATATGGAGAAGTGACACCTGCCGATTTGAAAGGAAAGGTTGTCCTGGTCTCGTTGTTCGCTACCTGGTGCGGACCCTGTCAATTGGAACTGGGACAGGTACAGAAGGTGTTGTGGCCGAAGTACAAGGACAATGCGGATTTCAAGCTTTTGGTGATTGGTAGGGAACATACGGATGCCGATCTGAAGAAATATAACGAACGGAAGAAGTTCGCTTTCCCGTTGTATCCAGACCCAAAGCGTGAAGTGTTCTCACTGTTTGCCGATCAAAGCATTCCACGTGTCTATTTGTTTGGCAAGGACGGCAAGCTGGTACATGCTTCCATTGGTTATACTGCAGAGGAATTCCAGCATCTCATGGAATGCATCGAGAAAGAGCTGGCCAAATAATTTTGTTTTGTAGGGATTGAGATAAACGAATCCTTTGTAGAGAGGTTCATGGATAATTGTGGAGCGATTATTCGTGGACCTTTTTTATTTGTCAGCATTATAATCAGGCGGCTACAGGTTATAAATTTGCGGTAACGGGACAAGAATATTCCTTTTGCGTATAAAATCTGTAAATCACGCCGGTGTTTGTAGATTTTATCGGAATGGATCTGAATTCAGAAATATTCGAAACTTGTTATTGGGTGAAAGATTTATTGCATGAAAAAGGGGGAAAGTCTTGTGTGATTCCCCCCTCTTTTTCATGCGGTTCGAGTGCGGTTTTAAAAACGGATTACTTGTATTCCTGCCAGCTCTTGATCTGAAGATCTTCCAGTTTCGTCTCGCAGAAGGCTTCGATGAAGGCTTTTGCGAGACGTGCGTTCGTCATCAACGGGATGTTATGATCGATGGCGCCACGACGGATGCGGTAGCCGTTGGTCAGTTCTCGTTTGCTGTGGTTTTTCGGAATATTCACAATCAGGTCGAACTGGTGGTTGGCGATCATTCTCATTACGTTGTTTTCTGCATTCGGACGTTCATCCGGCCAGAATACCGGTGTAGTAGGAATGCCGTGTGAGTTCAGGAAGGTAGCGGTACCGGCAGTCGCGTAGATGTGATAACCTTTCTGGCTTAACATCTGGCTGGCATCCAATAAGTCTACTTTTGATTTGGTGGCACCTGAGGAAAGCAATATACCTTTTTTCGGAATCTGGTAACCTGTTGCGATCAGGGCATTCAGCAGTGCTTCGTTGAAATCATCTCCCAAGCAGCCTACTTCTCCGGTAGATGACATGTCTACTCCCAATACGGGGTCGGCATTCTGCAGACGGGCGAATGAGAATTGCGAAGCCTTTACACCGATGCGATCAATATCAAAGGCCGATTTGTCCGGTTGGGTATACGGGGCGTCAAGCATGATGCGGGTAGCTGTTTCGATAAAGTTGCGTTTCAGCACCTTCGAAACAAACGGGAAGCTTCGTGAAGCGCGCAGGTTACATTCGATAACTTTTACTTCATTCCTGCGTGCCAGGAACTGGATGTTGAACGGACCGGAGATGTTCAATTCCTGAGCGATACGGCGGCTGATTTTCTTGATCTGACGGGCTGTAGAGAAATAAATCTGCTGAGCCGGGAAAACCAAGGTGGCGTCGCCGGAGTGTACACCGGCATATTCGATGTGTTCCGAGATAGCGTATTCCACTATTTCACCCTGACTGGCTACTGCATCGAATTCTATTTCTTTTGTTTCCTGCATGAATTGCGAGATGACTACCGGATATTCCTTCGATACTTCGCTGGCCATTTGCAGGAAGCGTACAAGTTCTTCTTCATCGTAGCATACGTTCATGGCTGCACCGGAGAGTACGTATGACGGGCGAACCAGTACCGGATATCCTACCTTGGCGATGAAACTCTTTACATCGTCCAGGCTGGTAAGTTCCTGCCAGGCCGGCTGGTCGATACCCAGTTGGTCGAGCATGGCTGAGAACTTGTTGCGGTTTTCGGCACGGTCGATAGATACCGGTGAAGTTCCCAGAATAGGAACGGACTGGCGGTGAAGCTTCATGGCCAGGTTGTTCGGAATCTGTCCGCCTACGGAAACGATAACACCGCGCGGCTGTTCCAGATCGATGACATCCAATACACGTTCGAACGAGAGTTCATCGAAGTAGAGACGGTCGCACATGTCGTAGTCGGTCGATACGGTTTCCGGATTATAGTTGATCATGATGGATTTGTAACCCAGTTTGCGTGCGGTCTGGATGGCATTCACCGAGCACCAGTCAAATTCTACCGATGAACCGATGCGGTAAGCGCCGGAACCCAGTACCACGACTGATTTTTCATTCTTATAATAGTTGACGTCGTATCCTTCAGTGCCGTAAGTAAGATACAGGTAGTTGGTCAGTTCCGGATGTTCGGAAGCTACTGTATTGATCCGTTTTACGGCCGGCAGGATGTTCAGTTTCTTACGGTAGGCGCGTACCTGCAGGTTCTCTTTTTCCATGTTTCCGCTCTTAGGCTTCAGAACGAAACGGGCAATCTGGAAATCGGAGAATCCCAGGCGTTTGGCTTCGCGCAGTACATCGGCCGGAAGTGATTCCAGTGAGTCGTAGCTCTGTAGTTTGGCCTTGTAATCGACAATGTTCTTCAGACGTTCGATGAACCACGGGTCGATCTTGGTCAGTTCGAAAATACGTTCGATGGTATAGCCTTCTTCCAGTGCCTGGGCGATGGCGAAGATACGGAGGTCTGTCGGGTTAGCCAATTCATCGTCCAGGTTATCGAAACGGGTGTGATCGTTTCCTACGAATCCGTGCATGCCCTGTCCGATCATGCGCAGACCTTTCTGGATGATTTCTTCGAACGAACGTCCGATAGACATGATTTCGCCTACGGATTTCATGCTGGAGCCGATACGGCGAGATACACCTACAAACTTGGTCAGGTCCCAGCGTGGAATTTTACAAATAAGGTAATCCAGTGATGGAGCTACGTAAGCTGAATTCGGAGTTCCCATTTCACCGATCTGGTCGAGGGTGTAGCCCAAGGCTATTTTGGCGGCTACGAAGGCCAGCGGATAGCCGGTTGCTTTCGAAGCCAGGGCTGAAGAGCGGCTGAGGCGGGCGTTTACCTCGATGATGCGGTAATCGTCCGTATCGGCATTGAATGCATACTGGATGTTACATTCACCCACGATACCCAGGTGGCGGATACATTGGCGGGAGAGGGATTGCAAGGTAGTTACCTGTTCTTCCGACAGGGAGCAGGTAGGAGCTACTACGATGGATTCGCCGGTATGTATGCCCAGTGGATCGAAGTTTTCCATGCTGGCCACGGTAAAGCAGTGGTCGTTTGCATCGCGGATAACTTCGAACTCGATTTCTTTCCAGCCTTTCAATGATTCTTCTACCAGAATTTGTGGTGAAAAGGTAAAGGCACTTTCGGCCAGTTCGATGAAAGCTTCTTCATTGGGACAGATACCGCTACCCAGTCCTCCCAGGGCGTATGCCGAGCGGATCATGACCGGATATCCGATGCGGCGGGCCGCTTCGAGCGCTTCTCTCATGTTTTCTACGGCCTGGCTGATCGGAGTTTTCAGCGAAGCTTCGTTCATTTTCTTTACAAAAAGGTCACGGTCTTCGGTATCCATGATGGCTTCTACCGAGGTACCCAGTACTTCTACGCCATATTCCTGAAGTATGCCTTTCCGATATAGTTCCGTACCGCAATTCAGGGCAGTCTGTCCGCCGAAAGCCAGTAAAATACCGTCCGGGCGTTCTTTTTTGATGATTTCGGTTACGAAATATGGATTGACCGGCAGAAAATATACCTGATCGGCAATGCCTTCCGAAGTCTGGATGGTTGCGATATTAGGATTGATCAATACGGAGCGGATACCTTCTTCGCGCAATGCTTTCAATGCCTGTGAGCCGGAATAGTCGAATTCACCGGCCTGACCGATTTTTAAGGCACCCGAACCGAGCACCAGTACTTTTTTTAAGGATTTTTTCATACTATAGATTTATTAGATGTTATTAAGCAAAGGGATGCACAGTGTCTCAAAAACACTCAGTTGCATCGTTCTATGCAAAGAAACGATTTATTTTGAAGAAAACAAAGTAATTGTTTATCTTTGCTGCAATTTATAAACGAACGAAACATAACAGACCCATGAAAAAAGAAAAGATTATATTGACCGGTGACCGTCCTACCGGAAAACTTCATATCGGACATTATGTAGGCTCCTTGCGCCGTCGCGTAGAACTCCAGAATTCAGGCCTTTACGATAAGATCTTTATTTTCGAAGCCGACGGACAGGCCTTGACCGACAATATTGATAATCCGGAAAAGGTACGCCAGAACGTGATAGAAGTGGCGTTGGATTATTTATCAGTAGGACTGGATCCGAGCAAATCGACCATCTTTATTCAGTCTCAGATACCGGAGTTGTGCGAATTGACCTTTTATTACATGGATATGGTAACAGTATCGCGTTTGCAACGTAATCCTACCGTGAAAACTGAAATCCAGATGCGTAATTTCGAGACAAGTATTCCGGTGGGTTTCTTTACTTATCCTATCAGCCAGGCTGCCGATATTACGGCTTTCAAGGCTACCACTGTACCGGTGGGCGAAGATCAGGAGCCCATGATTGAACAGGCCCGTGAAATTGTCCGTCGTTTCAATCACATCTATGGTGAAACACTGGTAGAACCGGAAATTCTTTTGCCGGACAATGCGGCTTGTTTGCGATTGCCGGGAACTGACGGTAAAGCGAAGATGAGTAAATCGCTGGGTAACTGCATTTATTTGGCAGATACGGCAGATGAGGTAGAGAAAAAAGTGAAAAGTATGTATACCGATCCTACTCACATCAAGGTAAGCGATCCGGGACGTCTGGAAGGGAATACGGTATTTACATACCTGGACGCTTTTTGTCGTCCGGAACATTTTGGCCGTTATTTGCCGGATTACGCTTCGCTGGATGAGCTGAAAGCGCATTATACCCGCGGCGGACTGGGTGATATGAAGGTTAAGAAATTCCTGGCCGCTATCATGCAGGAAGAGCTGGAGCCTATCCGTAACCGCCGTAAAGAATTTGAAAAAGATATTCCGGCGGTATATGCCATGCTGAAGCAGGGATGTGAAGTGGCACGTGAGGCTGCGGCACAGACGCTTGACGAGGTACGCAAGGCCATGAAGATTAATTATTTCGATGATGATGCCTTGATTGCCGAACAGGCCAAACGCTTCGGAAACGAGTAAAGAGCATTTTTGAAAAAATATCCGGACTCTCCCGATATTGAGAATCCGGACACAGAGGGCTGGTGTTGTAGAAAAATCTTTTTACAGCACCAGCCCTATTGTCAGTAGCATTCCGAATATCAGGATGTTACGGGAGGTCTCTCCCAATATCCGGTTTAAGGCTTTTCCCTGATGAATACGAGCCATTTTCATGGTTGTCAGGATGTGTGGCAGCAGATATATCTGAGGCAGAATGGCTGCCAGCGGTTTACCAAGCGTGATGAAATAAAAGCAGCACCAGCAGGAAACCAGCCCCAGCAGAAAATACAGGATAAGTCCGGATTTGGCTCCCAGACGGACTACCAGCGTTTTCTTTCCGCTTTTCCGATCCTGGTCTCGGTCGCGGAAGTTGTTGACCATCAGCAGGGTGTCGATGGTGAGTCCGCAAGCCAGTGACGCCATGGTAACAGCCGTATTCCAGCCGTGTCCCATGACATAATACGTACAACCTACCGGTACGAAACCAAAAAAGACCAGTACCAGTATGTCTCCCCAGCCGTGATAAGCCAGGGGGTAAGGACCGGCAGTATAGAGGAAAGCGAAGAGGATGCAGGCCAGTCCAACCGGAATCATTTCCCAACCTCCGTAGGTTAGCAGGCACAGTCCACAGCAGGCGGCCAGCAGGGTGGTGATCAGGATTCCTTTTTTCATGGCCGATACGGTAATCCAACCTTGGGCGCAGGCCCGTTCGGGGCCCAGGCGGTCTTCGCGGTCGGTTCCTTTCAGAAAATCATACAGGTCATTGATGAAATTGGCGTCTATCTGCATCAGGTATGCAAAGAGAAAACAGAGGATGGCCGGAACAGCCTGCAGATGTCCGTAAATATAGGCTAATGCGCATCCCAGCATCACCGGAACGGAAGCAGCCGTCAGAGTTTTAGGTCTGGCAGCCAGCAACCAGGCTTTCATCGAGTTAGGTATAGGATTTTGTTTCATTGGTTAAAATCTTTGTTATTGTGGTTGCAAAGGTAGTGTTTTTTTGATTGACTGAGTTTAGATGGATGGTAGAAGAAAAAATCTTATATCGGTTTATTGAGCGGTAAATTCGTCGGAACAATGTATTTTTGTATTGCTTAATAAACGGATCATACATGATGAAGCAGAAATTCTGGAAGATATTTCCCTGGATAATGGTGGCAGCCTGGCTGTTCAGCTCGTGTGCTACGGCCTCTTTCTCCAAATACAAGGGAGTAGGGCGTATCAAACGGTATGATATTTACAATGAACAGCTTCCGGAATCGTTCGACGGATTCCGGATAGCTTTTGCTACCGATTTTCACTATGAAAGCCGGTTTACGGCCAAGAGGTTGCCGAATGCTGTGAGAGCCCTTCAGTCGCTCGATGCTGATGTCCTGATACTGGGTGGTGACTATCAGGGTAGAAACGGAGGCGATGTGGAACAGTTGTTCAAGGCATTGAAGCAAGTGAAAACTCCTTATGGAACGTATGCGGTGATGGGAAATCATGAGCGGGGACAGGCAGATACCTTGGCACGGAAAGCCATGAAGGTTTGTGGGGTGAAGTTACTGGAACACAGGGTAGATACGCTTTGGAAGGAAAACCAGTTTATCGAGATTTGTGGAATCCGGAATCCTTTTGACTTAAAGACGAATGGTGTATCGCCTACTTTGGCCTTGAAACCGGAAGATTTTGTGGTGATGGTGACACATACTCCCGATTATGTGGAAGATGTGGATATTTCGCATACAGATCTGGCCCTGGCCGGGCATACGCACGGCGGACAAGTCAGTTTGTTTAAACGATGGACACCGGCCGGACATTTTTCCAAGTATGGGAATCGTTTTCTTACCGGACTGAAATGCAATAGCCAGGGAATTCCGGTCATTATCAGTAACGGACTGGGCACTTCCCGGAGAGATGTCCGCTTGTTTACGCCCAGCGAGGTTGTACTGATTATCCTTCATGGCTCTCCGGAAGTACCATAACGGTTATTTCCGGTAGAGGTGAAGTTCTTTTATCAGGCGGTCTACTTCCGGATGGAGGAAATAGCGCATATCTTTTCCTTCCTGGATAGCTGTACGGATAAAGGTAGAGCTGATTTCCAGAAGAGGTGTCTGTACGGCTTTGACGCGTGGTGGAAGCGTCAGTGCGCCGATGTCGTAACCGGGACGCGGATAAATCAGTACATAATGTTTCTGAAGAATTTCTTCAGGAGACTTCCAGCGGTCGAAAGCGGCCCAGTTATCGGCTCCGATAATCAGGTAAAAATCACGGTCGGGATACTCTTTGGCCAGCTTATTCAGGGTATGGATGGTATACGAGGGGCGGGGCAGGTGGAATTCGAAATCGGAGGCCTTGAAACGGGGGTAACCTTCTACCGCAGCCTGGACCATTTGCAGGCGGAGCTGGTCGTCCAACAGGTGTTGATGGACTTTAAACGGGTTTAAAGGGGAAACCAGAAACCATACTTCGTCTACTTCGCCGTATTCACACAAGTAATTGGCCAATGCCAGATGTCCGAGGTGAATCGGATTGAAGGACCCTCCGAAGATTCCGGTCTTTATACGATTTTCTTCCATTTGTAGAAGTTGATGATCTGCCAGACAGCTACAAGCAGCATACCTGCCGCAATGATATATTCCTTTTTGTAAACGGCCACTACACCGACGGCTGCAGCCGTCAGGCCGATAACGATACACAGAATCAAAAGGATGCGGATAACTTTTTTCGGGTTTTTAGCCATGAGAACATATATGTTTAGCGGTTCAGGAAATCGGTAATTGTCTTTAATGCTTCGGCTTCAGCTTTTTCCAGGTTGTCGTTGACTATGATCACATCGAATCGGGGTGCATAGCTTAATTCGAATTCGGCCTTCGCAATGCGGCTTTCGATCACTTCCGGGGTGTCAGTACCCCGCCCGTTAAGGCGTTTGCGCAGCTCCTCGATAGAAGGTGGCTGAATGAAGACAGACAAAGCCCGTTCGCCGTAATATTGCTTGATGTTGCATCCGCCTACTACGTCTACATCGAAAATTACGTTCTGTCCGGCTTCCAGCTGTTTTTCTACTTGTGCTTTCAGCGTGCCGTAGAACCGGTCTTTGTATACTTCCTCGTATTCCAGAAATTCGTTGTTGGCAATACGCTGTTTAAATTCTTCCGGTGTCAGGAAGAAATATTCTACTCCGTTTTTTTCGGTCCCTCTTGGTGCACGGCTGGTAGCCGAAATGGAGAAAGCCAGGTTCAGGTTCTGGGTCAGCAGGTAGTTGATGATGGTTGATTTTCCCGAACCGGAGGGAGCTGAAAAAATAATCAGTTTTCCTGTCATGTGTATGGATAATTGAGATTGTTTTTACATTACGTTGAGTACCTGTTCTTTGATTTGTTCCAGTTCGTCTTTCATTTGTACGACGATATTCTGCATTTCCGCATGGTTCGATTTGCTTCCGGTCGTATTGATTTCCCGTCCCATTTCCTGGGCGATGAATCCGAGTTTCTTTCCCTGTCCGTGACCGCCTACCAGGGTTTCGCGGAAATAGCGAAGATGGTTCGACAATCGTTGCTTTTCTTCGTTGATGTCCAGCTTTTCGATGTAGTAAATCAATTCTTGTTCCAGACGGTTCTTATCATAATCTACACTGATTGTTTTTTCCAGGGCGTCGGTAATGCGTTCCCGTATTTTGGTCACACGTTCTTTTTCGTATGGTTCAATGCTGTGAAGCAGGCGTTCGATGTTGTCTATCTTTTCGGTGAATTTCTTTTCGAGTGCCTGTCCTTCCTGCTTCCGGAAGTCTACCAGGTGCTGTAAGGCTTCCATGACGGCCTTACGTACTACTTCCCATTCTTCGTCCGAAAGTTCCTGTATATCTACGCGCGTCAGTACATCAGGCATGCGTAACAGGGTGGCAAACCAGTCCTGAGGTACCGGTATATGATATGTCTCGGCGATGTCTTTTATCTGGTTGTAGTAATTTTCTACCAGTGCGGCATTGATGGGAGTCGCTGTTTCGGCTGTATCTTTTTCTACCCATAGACTGAAATCCACTTTACCACGTTCCAGTGTCTGGGTAATCAGGTTACGTATTTCCATCTCTTTTTCCCGGTACAAAGGTGCTATGCGTGTAGACAAATCCATAGCTTTGCTATTCAAGGATTTGATCTCTATATTAATTTTTTTATCTCCGAACATGACTGTCGCTTTGCCATATCCGGTCATCGACTGTATCATAACTAAATGTATTTTTTTGCAAAAGTAAAGAAAATATGGAAATGGAGTACAAATAAAAGTGTATATTTGCAGACTATCTCTATATAACTCTATATAAGAATAATTATGTCTTGCATTTTACATATCGAAACATCTACGGAAGTATGTTCTGTTTCTGCGAGTCAGGATGGGGCTTCCATTTTTTCAAAAGAGGATTTCAACGGGCCTTCACATGCTACGGTTTTGGGGGTGTATGTAGACGAAGCGTTGTCGTTCATTGATAATCATGCTATCCCGTTGGATGCTGTGGCAGTAAGTTGTGGCCCGGGTTCTTATACAGGTTTGCGTATCGGTGTATCTATGGCAAAAGGTATCTGTTACGGGCGGAATGTCCCGTTGATCGGGATACCTACGCTGGAGGTGATGTGTGTACCGGTGCTGTTGCATCAGGATCTTCCGGAAGATGCGTTGCTTTGTCCGATGATTGACGCACGTCGCATGGAAGTATATGCTGCCGTTTATGACCGTGCCTTGCGGGTAAAGCGTGAGACGGCTGCCGATATTATCGATGAAACATCGTATGCCGAATTCCTGAATGAACATCCGGTATACTTTTTCGGTAACGGGGCTGCCAAATGCCGGGAGAAACTGACTCATCCGAATGCGCATTTTATTGATAACATTTATCCGCTGGCAAAATGGATGTTTCCGCTGGCCGAGAAAGCGATGGCACTTTCGGACTTCAAGGATGTAGCATATTTCGAGCCTTTCTACCTGAAGGAGTTTGTGGCTTCGAAACCTAAAAAATTATTGTAAACGAGAAGGAGAAAAGATAAATCTAAAATAACAAGCATGGAGTATAATACCCAACAACGGAAATTGCCGCTTCCCGAATACGGACGCAGTGTACAGAATATGGTGGATCACGCATTGACTATTGAAGACCGTGAAGAGCGCCAGCGCTGTGCCAATACCATTGTAAATATCATGGGAGGTATGTTCCCGCATTTGCGCGATGTGGAAGATTTCAATCATAAGTTATGGGACCATCTGGCTATCATGTCCGATTTTAAACTGGATATTGATTATCCGGTAGAAGTTGTCAAGAAAGAAAGTCTGGAGGTAAAGCCGGATCGGATTCCTTATTCACAAAACAACATTCATTATCGTCATTACGGACGCTTTATTCAGGATTTGATTCAGGTAGCGGTGGACTATCCGGAAGGCAACGAACGGAAACAGCTGATTTCCATGATTGCCAATCACATGAAAAAAGATTACCTCAACTGGAACAAGGACGGAGTAGAGGATCAGAAAATTCTGGATGATCTGTGCGAACTGTCGGGAGGTAAAATCCGGGTATCGCCGGAAGATATTCGTCTGATTGAACCGCGTACTTTCATTCCGCGCCGTCGGCAGATGAATAACAACAATCAGCAACGCAGAAAATATTAACCGGAAATTCTTGTGAGTATGGCTTCATTTGTAATAGAAGGCGGACATAAGCTGCACGGTGAAATTACACCGCAGGGAGCAAAGAATGAAGTGCTGGAGGTACTTTGTGCTACACTGTTGACCTCGGAAGAGGTGACTATCAGTAACATCCCGGACATCTTGGATGTGAACAACCTGATTCAGTTGCTTCGGGATATGGGCGTAAAGGTTTCGAAAACGGATTTTGAAACCTATACGTTTCAGGCTGATTTCGTAAACTTGTCTTATCTGGAAAGCGATGACTTCTTGCAGCGTTGTTCCAAACTGCGCGGTTCCGTTATGCTGGTGGGACCGTTGATTGCACGGTTCGGACAGGCCATGATTTCCAAGCCGGGCGGAGACAAGATTGGTCGCCGTCGGCTGGATACGCATTTTCTGGGCATTCAGAAGCTGGGAGCCAACTTTGATTATGACGCCGACAGAAAAGTCTATCGGATTGCTGCCGAACGGTTGAAGGGAGCCGATATGCTGCTCGATGAGGCTTCCGTGACGGGTACAGCCAATATCATCATGGCGGCTGTACTGGCCGAAGGTACGACTACCATTTACAATGCTGCTTGTGAGCCATACATTCAGCAGTTGTGCCGGATGTTGAACCGTATGGGAGCCAGAATCTCCGGCATTGCTTCCAATCTGCTTACCATCGAAGGGGTAAAAAGCCTGAGCGGATGTAAGCATCACGTACTTCCCGATATGATTGAGGTAGGAAGCTTTATCGGTATGGCGGCCATGACGGCCAGTGAACTGACTATTAAAAATGTGTCTTATCGGAATTTGGGAATTATCCCCGATAGTTTCCGGCGTCTGGGCATTCATCTGGAACAGCGCGGAGACGACATCTACATTCCTGCTCAGGAACATTATCAGATTGATTCCTTCATTGACGGTTCCATCATGACCATTGCTGATGCCCCCTGGCCGGGATTGACGCCCGACCTGCTGAGTGTTATGCTGGTGGTTGCCACGCAGGCTAAAGGCAGTGTACTGATTCATCAGAAGATGTTTGAAAGTCGTCTGTTTTTTGTGGACAAATTGATTGATATGGGTGCGCAGATTATTTTATGTGACCCCCATCGTGCCGTTGTGATAGGTCATGACCGTAACTTCTGTTTGCGCGGAGGAACCATGTCGTCGCCGGATATCCGTGCCGGCATTGCGCTGTTGATTGCCGCATTGGGGGCTACAGGTGTCAGCCGGATTCATAACATAGAGCAGATAGACCGTGGCTATCAGAATATAGAACAGCGCCTGACCGCGTTGGGCGCACGTATTACACGGGTTGAATAGTCGGTGGATTTTATGATAAGAAAAGAAGAAGTTTTTAAGATAGGAGTTCTCAATAAGCCTCATGGCATAAAGGGAGAAATAAGTTTTACCTTTACGGACGATGTGTTCGACCGGGTAGATTGTGATTACCTGGTCTTGTTGCTGGACGGTATTCTGGTACCTTTCTTTATCGAGGAATACCGTTTCCGCTCGGACGACGTGGTTCTGATCAAGTTTGAGGGAATCGATACGGCCGAACGGGCACGCATGTTTTCGAACGTAGAAGTTTATTTCCCGAAACGTTATGTGGAAGAAGAAGAAGGAGTGTCGTCGTGGAATTTCTTTGTCGGATTCCGGGTTACGGATGTCCGTCACGGAGATTTGGGCGAGATTACTCACGTAGACGATACAACGATGAACGTCTTGTTTGTGATTGAACAGAACGGGCAGGAAATACTTTTGCCGGCGCATGAGGAGTTTATCAGGGATCTGGATAAGAAAAAGAAACTACTGACGGTGGAAATACCGGACGGATTACTGGAACAATAAGAATGAAATAAGAACACGTTTATGAAGCGGAGAGGACGTAAGGCTTTCTGGCATAACATTAAGTTCAAGTATAAGCTGATTATCCTGAACGAGAACACCTTGGAAGAGGTGGCGGGTATTCATGTGTCTAAATTGAATGGAATATCCGTGTTGCTGCTTGCCTGTACGGTTATCTTTCTGATTGCCGCGTGTATCATTGCGTTTACTCCGTTGCGTAATTATTTGCCGGGGTATATGAACAGCGAAGTGCGTAGTCAGGTGGTAGAAAACGCCCTTCGTGCAGACTCGTTGCAACAGGCACTCGAGCGTCAGCAGTTGTATATAATGAACATTCAGGATATTTTTAGCGGAAAGGTGAAAGCCGATACGGTGCAGTCCATTGATTCGCTGACGGATGTCCGGGTGGATGAGCTGATGGAACGTTCGGAAGAAGAGAAGAAGTTCCGGAAACAATACGAGGCGAAGGAACGTTATAATCTACGTACGGTGAATGAGAGTCATGATGCGGCCGGTCTGATCTTTTATCGGCCGGTACGGGGAGTCATGACGACCGGTTTCCAGCCTGGACGGAAACATTTTGGAGCGGATCTGGTAGCGGCTCCCAACGAGAATATACTTGCAGCACTGGATGGAACGGTAATACTGGCGGCTTATACGGCCGAATCTGGGTATGTCATCCAGATACAGCATACCCGTAATTTCATCACGGTATATAAGCATTGCGGCTCTTTGTTGAAAGAAGAAGGAGATGAGGTGAAGGGTGGAGAAGTCATTGCGTTGGTTGGAAACAGGGGCAATGAGCATTCCAAGGAAGAACAGCCGCATCTGCATTTTGAATTGTGGCATCAGGGAGCTCCCATTAATCCGGAAAAATATATTGTATTCTAATAATTATGAAGAAACAGATTGCAATTTTAGGTTCGACGGGTTCTATCGGCACACAGGCGTTGAAAGTTATTGCCGAACATCCCGATCTGTATGAAGTGTACGCATTGACAGCTAACAATAAAGTGGAACTGCTGGCTGAACAGGCACGAAAGTTCCGGCCGGAAGCTGTTGTCATAGCCAATCCGGATAAATATTCACAGCTTAAGGAAGCACTTTCGGATTTGCCGGTTAAGGTTTATGCCGGCGCCGATGCCTTGGCGCAGATAGTGGAGTCCGGTCCGATTGACATTGTGCTGACAGCCATGGTAGGTTATGCCGGCTTGAAGCCTACAATCAATGCCATCAAGGCCGGAAAGATCATCGCGCTGGCTAATAAGGAAACAATGGTCGTGGCAGGTGAACTGGTCAATTCACTGGCCGCCAAGTACCGGGCCCCTATTTTACCGGTCGATTCGGAACATTCGGCTATTTTTCAGTGCCTGGAGGTGAATAACCCGATACATAAGATTATTCTTACCGCTTCGGGAGGACCTTTCCGCACGTTTTCGATGGAACAGCTGCAGACGGTTACCAAGGAACAGGCGCTGAAGCATCCCAACTGGAGTATGGGAGCCAAGATAACGGTCGATTCTGCTTCCATGATGAATAAGGGATTTGAAGTAATCGAGGCCAAATGGCTGTTCGGCGTCCGTCCGGAACAGATAGAGGTGGTGGTTCATCCGCAGTCTGTCATTCATTCCATGGTGGAATACGTGGACGGGGCTGTCAAGGCTCAGTTGGGAGTACCCGATATGCGTTTGCCTATTCAGTACGCTTTTTCGTATCCGAAGCGGGAAACGTTGTCTGGCGAACGGCTGGATTTCGTGAAATGTCATACACTCACTTTTGAGGCTCCCGATACAACTCGTTTCCGTAACCTGGCGTTGGCATACGAGGCTCTCCATCAGGGAGGAAATATGCCGTGCATTGTCAATGCGGCGAACGAAGTGGTTGTGGCCGCTTTCCTGAAGGATCAGATTTCGTTCCTGGGTATGAGCGATGTCATCGAAAAGACCATGGGAAGGGTTACCTTTATTCAGACTCCTACTTACGAGGATTATGTGGAGACCGATGCCCTGGCACGGCGTGTAGCAGCCGAAATGGTCATTAACGGAGCTGTCAACCGAATAAAAAATTAATTATTAACACAGAAGTAAAAGAAGTAAATTGTAGATGGAAACATTTTTGATTCGTGCCCTTCAATTGATTCTCAGCCTTTCGTTGCTGGTCATCATTCATGAAGGAGGACACTTTTTCTTTGCACGTCTGTTTAAGATACGTGTGGAGAAATTCTATATCTTTTTCGATCCCTGGTTTTCGCTGTTCAAGTACAAACCGAAAAACAGTGATACGGAATATGGAGTAGGGTGGTTGCCGTTAGGCGGTTACTGCAAGATTTCGGGAATGATTGACGAATCGATGGATACGGAACAGATGAAACAGCCGGCACAGCCGTGGGAGTTCCGTTCCAAACCGGCCTGGCAGCGTCTGTTGGTGATGATTGGCGGAGTACTGATGAATTTTCTGTTGGCTCTGTTCATTTATTCCATGATCCTTTTTACGTGGGGAGATTCGTACATTGCCCTGAAGGACATGACCTATGGTATGAAATTCAACGAAACGGCCAAGCAGATTGGATTTCGTGACGGTGATATTCTGAAGGCAGCCGATGGAGAGCCGTTGGAACGGTTTAATGTGGATATGCTCCGTAGCATTGTAGATGCACGTGAGGTGACGGTGATTCGTGACGGACAGGAGAAGAAAATCCTGATGCCGGAAATCAGTCTGCTGGACATCGCGAAGGAAGATCCTCCATTCGTGGATATACTTTACCCGAATGTCGTAGATTCAGTATGGGCAGACGGCGGATTTGCCAAGGCCGGTGTGATGGCAGGCGATACGCTACTGGCTGTAAACGGAGTGGCTCTGGATTCGTGGAATGATTTTGTGAATCAGTTGTCTACGCTACAGGCAAAGGCCGAACTGGAGAAACAGACAAGCGCGACTTTCAGCCTGGTTTATGCCCGTGCGGGAATGCGTGATACGGTACAGGTACAGACCAACTCTAATTTTAAGGTAGGAGCGGAAATGCATCTGGATTACAAGCCTACCGTTCTGACCTACAATTTCTTCTCTTCGTTCCCGGCCGGTGTAACCCTTGGTATCAATACCTTGAAGGGCTATGTGAACGACATGAAGTATGTCTTTACGAAGGAGGGAGCCAAGAGTGTGGGAGGATTCGGAACCATCGGAAGTATTTTCCCGAAAGTATGGGACTGGCCACGTTTCTGGTCGATGACGGCTTTTCTGTCTATCATTCTGGCTTTCATGAATATTTTGCCTATTCCGGCATTGGACGGTGGACACGTATTGTTCCTGCTCTATGAGATCATAGCTCGCCGGAAACCGAGCGACAAATTCCTGGAGTATGCACAGATGGTAGGTATGTTTCTGCTTTTTGCTCTGTTGATTTGGGCAAACTTTAACGATGTACTGAGATTCCTGTTCTAAGCACAAGCTTTTATTTGGATACTTTCCGGAAGGCGGTTAATAACTTTTTCTTGAAGTTTTGCTTATCTTTGTAACATTATTTATTACAAAAAAGCATGTACATGAGAAAAATGTTGTTAACCGCCTTGCTTGTTGGCGCAATTTGCTGGCAAGCTTCGCCTGTGCAGTCGCAAGAGAGATTGCCTGAATACTTGCAGGCAGAGAAATTTACGGGTGCAAAGCTGAAGAACATGCTGTTTTCTACCACGGTAGATCCGCATTGGTTTCAGCAGGGCACCCGTTTCTGGTTTGAGTATAAGACAAGTGAAGGAAAGTTCTGGTATGTCGTTGATCCCGCTGCCCGCAGCAAGACACCGCTTTTCGACCGGGATGAACTGGCTGCCCAGTTGAGTGAAATCGTACAGGACCCGTTTGAAGCACGTCATTTACCCGTGGCAAACCTTAAAGTAAAGGAAGACGGGCGTACGTTTACGTTCGAAGTGACTTCCAGTCGCGATGCGAAACCGGAGAAAGACGAAAAAGGTAAAAAATCGGAAAAGAAGAAAGAAGTATTCTACTTTTCTTATGACTATCCGAGCCGGAAACTGACTCACCTGAAAGACGGTAAGGAGGAACCTAAACCTTTGAGATGGGCTTCTGTATCGCCCGACGGAAAGAGTGTGGTCTATGCCAAGGACTGCAACCTGTACCGTATGAGTATTGAGGATTACCGGAAGGCACAGAAAGACGAGAAGGACAGTACCATCGTCGAGACACAGCTGACTACTGACGGTATGCCCGATTTCGGCTATGGAATACCGTACAGTATGCTGAATACGGATACGCTATGCAACGGCAAGCGCCGGGGTGTATGGGGATGCTGGTCGCCCGACTCTAAATATTTTGTGACTGTTGTTTCAGACAATCGGGCAGTCAAGCCGCTTTGGGTCATCAATTCCATCGCAGAACCGCGTCCTACCCTGGAAACCTATAAATATCAGATGCCGGGAGAAATGGAAGCTCCCGAAGATCATCTTTACTTGTTTGATATGACTGCCAATACACGGAAGGAAATCCGTACGGCTGCCTGGAAAAACCAGTCGCTGGATTTATCCTATCGTCCCAGGGAGCAGAAACAGCGCGATCAGGAACTGGTTCCTAACATCTGGCAGGGAGACAACAACCGTTTCTTCGTCATCCGCAGCAGCCGTGACCTGCACCGTATCGATGTCTGTACGTATACCGTCGGTCAGGATTCCATTGTGCCGATTGTCAGGGAACGGATGAATACCTATCAGGAAACCCGTCCGATTCAGGTATTCGATGGCGGAAAGGAATTTATTCAGTGGAGTGAGCGTGACGGTTGGGCTCACCTGTACCTGTACGATGACAAAGGAAACCTGAAGAACCGCATTACGAAAGGTCCCTGGCACGTAGAGGAGGTATTGAAGGTAGATCAGGCTACCCGTACGATTTACTTTACGGCTAATGGCCGTGAGAAAGGAGAAAATCCATATTACGAGCATTTATACAAGGTAAATGCCGATGGTAGCGGACTGAAACTGCTCACTTCGGGCAATTTCTTCCATCAGGTAGAGGTTGATGATGAGGCTCGTTTCATTGTAGATAACTATTCACGGGTGAACACGGTTCCCTGTACCGATGTGATAGACCGTAACGGAAACAAGGTGATGACCCTGCAGGAGAGTGATTTCTCTCAATTGAAAGCTGCGGGCTATCAGTTTCCGGAACTCTTTACCGTAAAGGCGGCCGATGGAGTGACCGACTTGTATGGCGTGATGTACAAGCCTTTCAATTTCGATTCTACCAAGGTTTATCCGATTATTGACTATGTATATCCGGGTCCGCAGGTGGAAGCGGTGTATTATCCGTTCACCCGTATGAGCGTACGTACCGACCGTCTGGCCCAGGCTGGTTTCATCGTGATTTCCGTAGGACAACGGGGTGGACATCCGAGCCGTTCGAAGTGGTATCACAACTACGGTTACGGCAACATGCGTGATTATCCGTTGGCCGACCACAAGGCGGCTGTAGAGCAGCTGGCTGCCCGTTATCCGTTTATTGATATCAACCGGGTGGGAATTCACGGACATTCCGGCGGTGGCTTCATGTCGACAGCAGCTATCTGTCAGTATCCGGATTTCTACAAGGCAGCCGTATCGTGTGCCGGAAACCATGACAACCGGATTTATAACCGCTGGTGGAGTGAGACGCATCACGGGGTGAAAGAGGAAATCACCGAGAAAGGTGATACCATCTTCGCGTACAAGATTGCCACGAATCCGGAAATCGTGAAACAGTTGAAGGGACACCTGATGCTGGTACACGGAGATATTGACAACAACGTGCATCCGGGCAATACCATCCGGGTAGTGAATGCCCTGATTCAGGCCAACAAGCGTTTCGAGATGTTACTCTTGCCGGGCCAGCGTCATGCTTTTGGCAATATGGATGAGTATTTCTACTGGCGCATGGTGGATTTCTTCTCGAAATACCTGAAAGGTAAGCAGGAGGATTCGGTGGATATTCCGCAACGGTAGATTGATTTTCCGTTCGGGATCTGTTCGCCCGAAAACGCAAGATAAGTTTTTGAGCTACTTGGTCTACAAGTAGTTCCCAGGGAAAGAATACAAATCGTCCCGCCTTGCTCCTAATTATGGGAGCGGGGCGGGACGATTCTTTTTCGGTTTGTTTCAACCTATATGATTCGTTCCCATAAGGCAAAGTCCGGAATTCCCGTAGACTTGGAAAACAAATCCCCACTAAATTTCTACTGAGCCGGTTTCAGCCGAAAAACGAACTCATGTTTCCATGTAGACGAACGGATGTTTTATTGAAAATAAACGGACAAATGGAATCGAACGAACGTTCGTTTCTCCGACGGGCGGAACGGACATAAAAAAAGCGTTGTTCATCTGAACACCGCCGAACTCCTAAAGAACCCCCAATTAAGGGTTCTTGCGTCTAAAACATCTAGTTGTTGTGTTTGTTATCCTTCTTCCTTAAAAGCAATTTACCTAAAACCTATTTCAAACCTTAAATCCTGAAAAACTTCTTAATCTTTACCTTAATTATTCCTAATACCTATTTTTGTACCTATTAATTAACCTAATACCTAAACTAAAATTGCTTTTTACCTTAAATCTAATACCTAAATAATTAAGTCTAATACCTTAAAATCTAATACCTTTAGTTATCTCTAGTCTGTTGTTTATTTATCAGTGGTTTCACAACCACATTGCAAAGGTATTTCTTTTTCCATTATCTGCAATACGTGGATGAAAGTTTCTTCAGAAAAGCCTTGTTTTCTTGATTTATGTCATGCAACATAAAAAACGGGCTTTTGTGGAGGCCTATTTCAGGGGGATAATGCGCTGGTTACTGCTTCCTCGAAAGGAGAGGTGCGGTGAATAAAGATTCTGTATAAACCGTCCGTCTACCAGTACATTGATGTATTCGAGCAACGGTTTCCGCAAGGGATCGCCGCATAACTCTTCGTATGTGTATCCGGTGTAGCACCAGATGTTCTGGTGTGTCTCTTCGCTGATGCGTCTGAGTATGCGGCCGAACTCCTGGGGGTTGTAGAACGGATCTCCGCCTGAGAACGTGATTCCATCGAGCAGCGGATTGCTGTTTATTTCACGGATGATAGAGGTCAGCACCTCGTCTGTCAGCGGTTTTCCGGCCTGCGGATTCCAGGATTCCGGATTGTGACAACCCTTGCAGCGATGGGAGCATCCGGCCAGATAGATGGAGTAACGGATGCCTTCACCGTCGACAATGGTTTCGGGATAGGTATATAAATAATGTAACATACCCTGGATGTTTTCAGTTATCCGTGTTTTACACGGTCGTGCTCTTCGGCCCGCTTGGCAGAATTCCAGCTGTTCAGGTCGCCTGTCAGGTAGCCGGTGATGCGTCGCATGCGCAGGATGTTTTCGCTGTTACAGATGGGGCACTTGTCGTAGATGACACCCTTGTACCCGCAATTGTGGCAGGTATCTACCGGATGGTTGATGGAGCCGTAGCCGATACCTTCGTCGTGCATCACCTTGACAATTTTGGCAATGGCCTTGATGTTTTTCTTGGCTTCTCCGTCCAACTCTACATACGTGATGTGTCCGCCGCGGGTCAGGGCATGGAAAGGAGCCTCGCACTTGATTTTTTCGACAATGGTAATCGGTTCCTTGACATCCACATGGAAGGAATTGACGTAATAGTCGCGGTCGTTTACGCCCGGGATGATGCCGTATTTCCGTTTGTCCATCTTGGTAAAGCGTCCGGAAAGTCCTTCGGCCGGTGTTGCCAGGATGGAGTAGTTCAGGTGATATTTGGCCTTGTATTCATCGGCCACCTTGTTCATTTCCAGAACGGCGTCGTACAGGGTTTGCCAGGCTTTCCGGTTATGTCCGTGTCCCTGACCGTAAAGGGCGACCATGGCATTGTGTCCGCCGATGAATCCGATTCCCAGGGTCCCCTGTTTCAATACATCGCCTACCTCGTCGTTCGGGTTGAGCTTGCCTCCTCCTTTCCATACATCATTTCCCATCATGAACGGGAACTGACGGGCCAGTGCCGTACGCTGGTACTGATAGCGTGCGTACAATTGTTCGGCTATAAAGGCGGCCATGCGGTGTACGGCTTCCAGGAACAGCGAACGTGCGGTGCTTTCCACATCGACGGTCTGGTCCTGAGCTGCCATTTTTTCGGCTTTCTGACGGGCATCGATGGCCAGTCGTGGCATGTTCATGGTAGTGAACGAGAGGTTTCCTCTTCCCAGCGAAGTCTTTTCTCCGTTCAGGTTCTCGAATACACGGGTACGGCATCCCATGGTAGCCAGTTCGTAGCGGTAACGCTTGGGGTCGTCCGCCTTCCAGCTTTCGTGCCGGTTGAACGGGGTATCCAGGAACATGAAATTCGGGAAAAGCGCTTTGGCCGTGGTCTGGCATGCTTTCAGAAACAGGTCGAAGTTAGGGGTCTCAAACGTTATTTTACCTTCCATGGCCGCTTCGAAATTTTCCATGGCCCGTTTGTAGTCGGCTTCCGAATAAGATACTCCGTCCTTGATCTTAAAGATCTGGATGGGAAATACAGGCACTTCACCTCGTGTACCCAAGCCTTCGATGGTGGCTTTCAGCAGTTCTTCCATCACCATGCGTCCCTCGGCCGAGGTATCGGTTCCGTAGTTGATGGAGCTGAATACCACCTGATTACCTCCGCGTGAGTGCATGGTGTTCAGGTTGTGGATAAATCCTTCCATGGCCTGATGGGTGTCTTTCCGGGTTTGCTGGTAAGCTTTTTCCAGAATGTGGTCCAGTTCTTCGTGTGTAAGGGCGTATTGATCGTTCTGCAGGCTTTCCAGCAGGGAAGAGATGGCCTGTGCGTCCGGCTTTATGCCGGTCAGCTTCTGCCGCACCAGTTCGAGCGCCTCTTTCTCGTTCAGCGAGGCGCCTTTCATTTCCAGGTAGAAGGAAAGGGTAGAGGCTACAGCCTTCTGATAGGTTTTCAGAACCCCTTTTGCCATGAAGAAGTCGAAAGCCGGAATGGCCTGCCCACCGTGCTGTTCGTTCTGGTTGGTCTGGAAAATAATGGTAGCCAGGGTAGCGTAGCTTTGGATGGACTGCGGGGTACGGATGCTTCCGTTCTTGGTGTGGAAGCCCCGTTCGAACAGGTCGTCCAGGTCGTATTGGATGCACGTTGTTGTTTTGGTCGGGTAGTAATCCAGGTCATGGATGTGGATGTCTCCCAGCTGGTGCGCTTCCGCATACGGTTTCGGGAGCAGGTATTTATAGGTATAATCTTTTGTTACTTCCGAGGCGAAAGTCATCATTTGTCCTGCTGGAGTATGGCTGGACATGTTGGCGTTGCTCAGGTTGACGTCGTTCTTGTCGATGGCGACAATTCCGTCCATGATATGTTTGATCTGCGTCTTCCGGTCGCGTTCCGTATTTCTCCATTGCCGGTAGATGATGTATTTCTTGGCTACTTCCGGTTGTACCCTCATCAGTTCCGTTTCTACCAGGTCCTGGATGTCTTCTACTCCGATGGTAGGCTGCTGGAAATGGTTGATGACCCGTCGGGTGATTTCATCAATCAGTTCTTCCTGGTTGTTCAGTCCTGTAGCGGTAAAGGCTTTACCGATGGCGTTCGAAATTTTGTGGGCCGAAAAGTTTTCCCGCTTTCCGTCACGTTTGATGATGCAGATGTCTTTTACGTTCATGAGGTTGTTTGTTTAGTCTTTGCCTGGCCGGTTACAGAGTCGGGCGTACTGGAATCTGTAACTGCCAGGAAAAGTTGGGATGAAATAAAAAGTATAAAAATGCTTCTGCTTTTCGTGGCAGGTCTTCTGACTGATCTCTCCCCTCGGTCGTACCTTCCCGCCGATACGAAACCGGCAGTGGTTGCCTTAGACATCGTCCGGGGTTCGTCAAGAATCACAGCAGCGGGTACTGTTGCCGAATCTCGCGGCATTCCCTTTTGAAACTTGTGCGTTACCTTGAAAAGCGAAACAAAGATAGGAAAAAGAATGAATTAAAAAAATAGCATGTTCCAGTTTGTTGTCTAAATTGGAAGACTCTGAAAATAAAAATCCCGTTTATACGCCATCTGAGTGGTATAAACGGGAACTGTTATTTATATTGATTTTTTGTTTTGGAAAAGTGGATAATTCTTTTTATAGTGATCCCTCGGGGTTGTCAATCGGTAAATTTACAGGCTTCAACCCCATTTGTTCCGCTTTTCTGAGCATGTAGCTGAAGGCTGCGTCGTGTTCGTTCGGGATGATACCGTCCAGAATCGCGTCCTTGATGGAGGCTTTCAGCCGGCCTATTTCCTGGCAGGGTTGCAAATTGAATACCTGCATGATTTCGGTACCGTCTACCGGTGGCTGGAAGTTGCGGATGCGGTCTTTCTCTTCCAGGTCCTTCAGCTTCTGGCGTACCAGCTTGAAGTTGTCCAGAAAGCGCTGCTTGCGGGCTTCGTTTTTCGAGGTGATGTCCGCCTCGCAAAGCATCATCAGGTCGTCGATATCGTCTCCCGCTTCGAACAGCAGGCGGCGTACGGCCGAATCGGTTACCTCTTCATCGGCGATGACGATGGGGCGCATGTGGAGTCCTACCAGTTTCTGTACGTACTTCATTTTTTCGTTCATCGGCAGTTTCATCTTTCTGAAAATGTCCGGAACCATTTTCTCACCGATATAATTATGGTTGTGGAATGTCCATCCGATGCGCGGTTCCCAGCGTTTGGTGCGGGGCTTTCCGATGTCGTGCAGCAGGGTTGCCCACCGGAGCCAGAGGTTGTCCGTTACTTTGGCAATGTTGTCGACTACTTCCAGCGTGTGGTAGAAATTGTCTTTGTGTCCTCGTCCGTTCCGTACTTCTACCCCCTGCAGGGCTACCAGTTCCGGAAAGATGAGTGCCAGCAGTCCGCAACGGTCCAGGTCAACGAATCCCTTTGACGGGATGGGCGACAAGAGTATCTTGTTCAGTTCGTCGGCAATCCGTTCGCGTGAAATGATTTTGATGCGTTCCCGGTTCCGTTCCAGTGCTTCGAATGTGCTGTCTTCGATGTAAAAGTTCAATTGTGTGGCGAAGCGGATGCAGCGCATCATGCGGAGCGGGTCGTCGCTGAACGTGATGTCGGGATCAAGTGGTGTCCGGATGATACGTTCTTTCAGGTCCTCCAGCCCTCCAAAGGGATCGACCAGTTCTCCGAAGCGCTGGCTGTTCAGGCAGACGGCCAGGGCATTGATGGTGAAGTCGCGGCGGTTCTGGTCGTCTTCCAGTGTGCCGTCTTCTACTACCGGTTTACGGCTGTCATGGCTGTATGATTCTTTGCGGGCACCTACAAATTCCACTTCGATGTCGTGGTATTTCACCTGGGCGGTCCCGAAATTCTTGAAAACTGCTACATGTGCTCCACGTCCCAGTTTCTTTCCCAATGCCTGTGCTATTTCTATGCCGCTTCCTACCACTACCACATCGATGTCTTTCGAAGGGCGGTTCAGGAATATGTCGCGTACATAGCCTCCTACGGCGTAACATTCCAAACCTAGTTCATCGGCTGTTGCGGAAATTATCTGGAAAATTTTGTCAGTAAAGTGCTCTTTTAAATTCATAATCTGTCGTATTGTTCTGAAATAGGGAGGCAAAGGTACGAAAAAAAGTGTATTCCATGGTTGTGAAAGGCTGGAAGATATGGAAGATTTCAGAACAATCTTATCCAGGTTTCCGGAATAAGTTGTATTTTTGCCTCATTGACAAAAAGATAGAAGAAAGACATGAAGAATACAGGATGGATTGTACTGTCGCTGGCAGGTTTGCTTACTGCCTGTAGCGGCGATAAGCAGAAAGCTGCCGGATTGCTGGAACGCGCCAACGCTTCGTTTGCGGCTGGCGATTATAATTTGGCTAAGTTGCAGATTGACAGTATACGTACCCTCTATCCGAAGGCGTTCGATGCCCGTAAAGAGGGAATCCGGCTTATGCAACAAGTTGATCTGGAAGAACAGAAAAAGAGCCTGGTATATCTGGACAGTATGATGGCTGTGAAGCAGGCCGCCCTGGATAGCCTGAAACCGCGCTTCGTGCTCGAAAAGGATACGGCTTACCAGGAAACCGGCAATTATTTTTATCCTACTCAGGTAGTGGAAAAGAATATCGGACGTTCGTTCCTGCGGGCTCAGGTGAATGAATTGGGCGAAATGTCGTTGACTTCCATTTATTGCGCGGGTGGAAACCTTCATCACACGGCTGTTCGGGTAAGTGTAGGCGATACGTATGCCGAAACTCCCGTGTCAAACGACAGTTACGAAACGACCGATCTGGGCCGTGCCATCGAGAAGGCCGATTATAAAGTGGAAAATGACGGGGGAGTCGTCAATTTCATTTTGTCTAATCAGGACAAGAAGAACATTCAGTTGACATTTATCGGCGACAGAACCTATCGTACCGTTATGCAGCCGAATGATGTGAAGGCGGTTGTGGAGCTGGTGGAACTTGCCAAGGTGCTGTCCGGAATGGAGGAAATAAAGAAGGAACAGAACGAAGCAAAGCTGAAGATTCGTTTTGTAGAGCGTAAGATGCAGGAAAATCAGGAGACAGAAGAAAAATAATGTCTGTTTGGGAGGGTGATTCTTTTCTTGGATCATCCGATATGACAACGAGGGTGTGTCAAAATGATGCATCCTCTTTTTTGTCATATAATCATTGGTTTCTCATTTTTCATAGAGTTTGATTTCAGTTTTTCTGTATTTTTCCTTATATCCATTCCTCCCGGTGGTATAATGGACTGTAGATGGCTTATGCCACCCTTATATTTTGATAATTTTTGTCTGTTATCTTCTCCTTCTTGATTTTTGCACACATTTTCTTTATGTTAAAAGCAATGGCAAAGAAGGCAAAGTCCATTGTGACCTTGTCTTGTCCAAAATGCCTGAACCTTTTATATCCCATGTCGTATTTGATTTGTCCAAAGACAGCTTCAGGTTCTATGCATCTTTGACCTCTATGTTTTATACCTTTCTCTGAGGTAAGCCTTTCACGCGCTTTCTGCTTGTATTCTTTCAATCTGTGGTTCACTTCTATGGTACGTTTCTGCGCCTTCGACCTGAAACACATACATCTGAGAGGACATCCTTCACATCTCACGGCCCTGTAACGCACGCTCTCGGTAATGTACCCGCTTTCCGTTCTGGAATGTCGTACACCGATACGTTCCATGTGTTGTCCCATGGGACATACATAATAATCCTTCTCTTCGTTGTAATGGAAACTCTCCTGTCGGAACGGGTCTGCCACATACCGTGGTCTCTGCTCCTTGTGGAAAAAGTTATACTTCACATAGGCTTCTATTCCGTTCTCTTCCATAAAGCGGTAGTTCTCTTCCGAGCCATAGCCGGAATCGGCAATCTCTTCCGAAGGGAAATGCCCGTAACGGTCCATGAATGAGGTCTCGAACGGAATCATGGTCAGTGTGTCCGTAGGATTGGGGAAGAGTGCAAAATCCACAAGGAACTGATTCTCTGTCCCGATCTGCAGGTTATATCCGGGTTTGGTCTGTCCGTTCCTCATATGATCCTCCTTCATCCGCATGAAGGTGGCGTCAGGGTCAGTCTTGGAATAGGAGTTGCGTCCGCCAAGGATCCTCATGTGTCTGTCATACTCTGCGAGCTTGTCACGGTGGGACTCCAACTGCCTGATCTGCCTGGCCTTCTGTCTCTGTGCTTTTTTATCCTCCCTGCCGGATGCGGTCGGAGTCTCCTCAAGAGAGCATTTCAGCTCTGATATCATGTCTGTCAGTATGGAAGGCGTGAATTCGACGCTGTCATCGATGCAGGCATTGTCCTGTGCTATGGCATCATCAACCTGTTGCAGGAGGATGCGTATCTTCTCAAGAAGTCGTGCGCGGTTGCGCTCCACATTCTTGCGCCATACGAATGTGTATCTGTTGGCCTTGGATTCAATCTTTGTACCGTCAACATATTCAACATCAAGACTTATGAATCCTTTGGATGCAAGGATGAGGACAATTTGTGTGAATATTCCGTTTATCTCATCCTTCACACGGTTACGAAAACGGTTTATAGTCCGGTAGTCCGGCTTCTCATAACCGGCAAGCCAGATGAAATGGATGTCACGAATTAGGGACTTTTCTATCTTGCGGCAGGAATAGATATTGTTCAGGTAGGCATATAGGACAGCCTTGAGCATCATCCTCGGATGATAGGGGGAACGGCCCGACTCTTTATACAACTTGTGGAAGGAACTTAGGTCAAGACTATCAACCATGGCATTTAATATGCGTACAGGATCCTCTGCTGGAATATTTTCATCTATTCTTTGAGGAAAAAGGACGGTCTGGTTGGGATTGTAAGGACGAAAATGTATCTTTGCCATATTACTTTGCTTATGCTTAAAGATACAAAATCTTTAGGTAATAACAAAGCCTCGGCTTGGGAAAGTCGGGGCTTTGTCGTAAAAAAAAGAGAGGGTGCATCATTTTGACACACCCTCGTCCTTTTTTTTGTATGCTCCTTATTTTATTTCCGTAAAATGGAGGGCGTATGTACCTGTTTGTTTCAGTCGATGGCGCGGAACGCATCTTTATAAAGTCCGCAGATCGGGCACGTCCAGTCTTCGGGAATTTCCTCGAACGGAGTTCCCGGTGCGATACCGGTTTCAGGAGAGCCTTTTTCCGGATCGTAAATGTAATCGCATGCCGTACATTCGTAGCGTTTCATGACGCAGCGTTCGGCCACTTTTTCCCAGTCGACGAGATTCCAGAAGGCATCGATGAATGCGGCCCGCCGGTTACGGTAATCGATGTAGTAAGCATGTTCCCATACATCAATGACCAGTATCGGTTTCAGGTCTTGTGTAAGTGGATTGCCTGCATTGGCTGTACTGACAATGGATAGTTTGTGTTGCTTGTCGGCTACCAGCCATACCCATCCCGAACCGAATAATCCCAGCGCGGCCTTGGTGAAGGCTTCCTTGAAGGCTTCGACCGATCCGAAATCTTTTTCCAGCAATTCTGCCAGTTTGGGAGATACGGGAGTCTGTTTGGGAGTCAGGGTCTGAAAGAAGAATGTATGGTTCCAGGTCTGTGCGGCGTTGTTGAAAACAGGACCGTCGGCTTTTCGGATGATTTGTTCCAGGCTCATTTTTTCGTAAGGGGTTCCCGGAATCAGTTTGTTCAGGTTGTCTACATAGGTCTGCAGGTGTTTTCCGTAATGAAAATCCAGGGTTTCTTTGCTCATGTAAGGAGCAAGTGCTTCCGCAGTGTAGGGAAGTGATGGCATTGGGTGAATCATAGTGATTATTATTAAAATGGTTATTTTTTCGTTTCTTTCTAATCGGTGAATGCCTTTTTGAAAAAAATTGACTTTCTTACAAAAATAATATATTTTCTTTAAAATCTTTTCTTTTTCCTGAAATTTTAGTCGCTTAAATAAATTCCCAAAATGGCGCATGTAAGTTTTAAATAGAAAGTAAATGTATATGCTTTTGTTTTAAATTGATATTTCGGGTAATTTTTTATATGAAAAAGAAAGCTTTTATTCGTAATCTATTTCAAAAAGATATAATTTTGCATCAAACAAAAACAAAATAACAACGATACGACTTAAAGGTTTTCAAAAAGAAAGTTTTTGGGATAACGGAAAATACAACAAACGAGCGCTACAATACAATAACAAGGCGCTACAATACAAAAAGAAGTGTGAACGAATCCGGATAAGACACGCTATGCAATGTTTAACTAAAACGATAAAGGCAAATGGATAGAAAAGTAAAAGCAGGTGCATGGCTGTTGGCATTGGCCGCAGCGGTACCGACGGGACTACAGGCTCAGGATGAGGTAGAGGCATCAGTAGGTGTCGACTTGGTATCGGGATACATCTGGCGTGGACAGGATCTGGGAAATGTAAGTATCCAACCCGCTGCTTCGATATCCTATCAGGGATTCTCCTTATCAGGATGGGGTTCTGTAGGGTTTGAAAAGGAAGATACGAAAGAATTCGATCTGACACTTGGCTATGCGTATAAGGGATTTAGTATTTCGGTGACCGATTATTGGTTCAATACGGGTCCAGGCTATTTCCATTATGGAAGTACAAATACGAGCCATGTGTTCGAGGCACAAGTAGGATATGATTTCGGTCTTCTGGCGTTGAACTGGTATACGAATTTCGCCGGAAACGATGGCGTAAACAAGGATGGCGACCGTGCTTATTCGTCCTATCTCGCAATGGCTGTACCTTTCCGTTTGGGAGGTTTGGACTGGACGGCTGAAATCGGAGCGACTCCCTGGGCTACCAGTTTTTATAATGGTGGAGCATCTGGATTTGAGATATGCGACGTCAGTATAGGAGTAGCGAAGGAAATCGGTATTACTGATTCGTTCTCGTTGCCGCTGTTTGCCAAGTTTACCTGGAATCCGGCTACGGAAGGAGCTTATTTTGTAGGTGGTATAAGTTTCTGATATGCAAAAGACATAAAATAGAGATAAACGAGAGTACATGAACAAATACAAATACAAGGTATGAAAAAGATTGAAGCAATTATCCGGAGAACCAAATTCGAAGACGTGAAGGAAGCTTTGCTGGAAGCCGATATCGAGTGGTTCTCTTATTACGAGGTAAGAGGTGTGGGTAAGACCCGCGAAGGACGTATTTATCGTGGAGTGGTGTATGATACCAGTTCCATCGAACGTATCCTGATTTCCATCGTAGTACGCGACAAGAATGTAGAAAAGACCGTACAGGCCGTTATGGGAGCAGCCCGTACCGGAGAAATCGGCGACGGACGTATTTTCGTAATTCCGGTGGAAGACTCTATTCGAATCCGTACCGGTGAACGGGGGGATATCGCTCTTTACAATGCCGAACAGGAGAAATAAGAATTTTATAAGCTACTATACAAAACATTTACAACTAAAACGAATTGATATGGATACAACTATGATACTAGATTCAGGGAACACGGCTTGGATAATTGTAGCCACCCTGCTCGTCCTATTGATGACTATTCCGGGCATTGCCTTGTTTTATGGTGGATTGGTCAGACAGAAAAATGTTTTGAGCATTATCATGCAGAGTCTGCTGATAGTAGGAGCGGTCAGTATACTCTGGATAGCATTCGGTTACAGTTTTGTCTTTGGCAGCAGTCTGATGAATACAGACAGTATCTGGAGACATTTCATCGGAGGTTTCGATAAACTTTTTCTACAGGGAATTACTACATCGACCCTGACTACAGGTAACATACCGGAACTGGTGTTTGTTCTTTTCCAGTGTATGTTTGCCATCATTACGCCGGCCCTGATTCTTGGAGCTTTTGCCGAGCGTATCAAGTTTGCTGGTTTCCTGGTGTTTACAGTACTCTGGAGCATTCTGGTTTACATGCCGATGGCACACTGGGTATGGGGAGGAGGATTTCTCCAGCAGATGGGAGCTATCGATTTTGCCGGTGGAACAGTGGTGCACATCAATGCCGGTATCGCAGCTTTGGTTATGGCTGTCCTGATAGGGAGACGGCGCGATTATAAGATCGGACATCCTATGGCTCCGCATAACATTACTTTCGTTTTCATGGGAACTGCCTTTCTGTGGCTGGGATGGTTCGGCTTCAATGCCGGAAGTGGCCTCTGTGCCGACGGTATTGCCGCCAACGCTTTTCTGGTGACACACCTGGCTACTTGTGTGGCTGCACTTACCTGGATGGCTATCGACTGGATTTATAACAAGAAACCGACTACGGTAGGTGCCTGTACCGGTGCTGTATCAGGGTTGGTAGCTATTACACCGGCAGCTGGAAGTACCGATATCCTGGGAGCCTTTTTCATCGGACTGATAACCCCGATTGTTTGTTTTTACATGGTGGCTGTTATCAAACCTAAATTCAAATACGATGATACCCTCGATGCTTTCGGTGTACATGGAGTAGGCGGTATCATTGGTTCTATCCTGACGGGTGTCTTTGCCACTCAGTTCATCACTGGTGAAGGAGGAGTGAAGGGAGCTCTTTACGGTGATTGGCATCAGTTGGGTGTACAGCTTGTAGCTACCTTGATTTCCATTGTATTCAGTGCGGTTATGACTTATCTGCTGTTTAAGGTAACCGACAGACTGGTTGGTATCCGGGTAGATAAACGGGTGGAAGAAGAAGGATTGGATATCTATGAACATGGAGAATCCGCTTATAACCGATAATTGATACCGGAAAGGCTCAACGGTCTTTCCGGAGCAATAAAAGATAAATAACAAATATGAATAACAACTAACGAAAAAGAAAAGTAAGATGACAAGTTTAAGATTCAGTGTTGTTGAAAAGGCGTTTCAGGCCAAGCCGAAGCCTGTAGCTGTTCCGGACTGCCGTCCGAGTGAATATTTTGGTAAGTACGTGTTCAACCGTGAGAAAATGTTCAAGTATCTGCCCAGTACGGTGTATGCCCGTCTGGTAGATGCGATGGATAACGGGGCTCCGATGGACCGGGATATTGCCGATGAAGTAGCTGCCGGTATGAAACGTTGGGCCAGTGAACTGGGCGTTACTCATTATACACATTGGTTCCAGCCGCTGACAGAAGGTACCGCCGAAAAGCACGATGCCTTTGTAGAACACGACGGTAAAGGAGGCATGATGGAAGAATTTTCAGGAAAACTGCTTGTACAGCAGGAACCCGATGCTTCTTCTTTCCCGAACGGTGGTATCCGTAATACTTTCGAAGCCCGTGGTTACAGTGCCTGGGATCCTTCGTCACCGGTATTTGTGGTAGACGATACCTTGTGTATTCCAACCGTGTTCATCGCATACACCGGCGAATCACTGGACTACAAGGCTCCTTTGCTGAAGGCGTTGAGTGCCGTAAACAAGGCTGCGGTAGATGTTTGCCATTATTTCAACCCGGAAGTCAAGAAAGTGATGGCTTATCTGGGATGGGAACAGGAATATTTCCTGGTAGACGAAGGCCTGTATGCCGCACGTCCTGACCTGCTGCTTACCGGACGTACCCTGATGGGACACGAGGCATCCAAGAACCAGCAGCTGGAAGACCATTATTTTGGTGCTATCCCGGCTCGTGTGGGCGCATTCATGAAAGATCTGGAAATTCAGGCATTGGAACTGGGTATTCCGGTGAAGACCCGTCATAACGAGGTGGCTCCGAACCAGTTTGAGCTGGCACCTATCTTCGAGGAATGTAACCTGGCGGTAGACCATAACATGCTGATCATGTCATTGATGCGTAAGATTGCCCGTAATCACGGATTCCGTGTATTGCTGCACGAAAAACCGTTCAAGGGTATCAACGGCTCAGGTAAGCACAACAACTGGTCACTGGGTACCGATACGGGTGTCCTGCTGATGGCTCCGGGTAAGACGGCCGAAGAAAACCTGCGTTTCATTACGTTTATCGTCAATACGCTGATGGCCGTCTATCGTCATAACGGCTTGCTGAAAGCTTCCATCATGAGTGCTACCAACGCTCATCGTCTGGGAGCCAACGAAGCACCTCCCGCAATCATTTCTTCTTTCCTGGGCGATCAGTTGAGCAAGGTACTCGATCACATGGAAGAAAGCTCCAACGACGATCTGGTAGCTCTGGGTGGAAAACATGGCTTGAAGCTGGATATTCCGCAGATTCCGGAACTGCTGATCGATAATACCGACCGTAACCGTACTTCTCCATTCGCGTTTACCGGCAACCGTTTTGAGTTCCGTGCCGTAGGTTCGGAAGCCAACTGCGCCAGCGCCATGATTGCTCTGAATACAGCAGTTGCCGAACAGTTGGTAATCTTTAAGAAAGAAGTAGACGCACTGGTAGAAAAGGGTGAACCGAATATCTCCGCTATCGTACAGGTATTGCGTAAATACATCAAGGAATGCAAGCCTATCCGTTTCGACGGCAACGGTTATAGCGAAGAATGGAAGGCTGAGGCTGCCCGCCGCGGACTGGATTGCGAAACAAGCTGTCCGCTTATCTTTGATAACTACCTGAAACCGGAAAGTATCAATATGTTCGAGTCTACCGGTGTCATGACCCGTAAGGAGCTCGAAGCCCGTAACGAAGTGAAGTGGGAAACATATACCAAGAAAATACAGATTGAAGCCCGTGTACTGGGTGATTTGGTGATGAACCACATCGTTCCGGTAGCCACTGAATACCAGAGTAAGCTGATAGACAATGTCTTCAAGATGAAAGGCTTGTTCTCTGAAGAAGAGGCTGCCAAGCTGTCGGCCGAAAATATTGCACTTATCAAGAAAATAGCCGAACATACTTCTTACATCAAGGAGCATGTAGATACGATGGTTGAGGCCAGAAAAGTTGCCAACAAGATTACGGATGAACGTGAAAAGGCCATTGCCTATCACGATACAATTGCTCCGATGCTGGAACAGATCCGTTATCACATCGACAAGCTGGAACTGATTGTTGATGACCAGATGTGGACTTTGCCGAAATATCGCGAGTTGCTATTCATAAGATAATCTTTAATTGATTAATCAGATTACCAGGAAGTTTATTTCTATTGGTCGTTTGATGGCCCGGGTTCTCCGTGAGGAAAGTCCGGGCTTTTTCTGTAGGTTCATATACTTGGGATACAAAACATTTAAACTGAGAGATGTTGTTTTTAATTTGACGGGCTCTTCGGTATTGATCGGTTTCTTACGTGAAATCACTTTGTGTAGAATACGCTCATAATAAAAGATTTGGATTATACGGGAGAATGGTCGTAGCTACGGGAGGCAGGACAGAGAAAAGGGTCAGGGCTGGGCGACGGTTTCGTTTGTGACGGTCAGTTGTCATACAGGTCGTACAAGATTCCGGCTACCGTTTCCCGCGAGTACCTCGAACGGATGGCTACGCTTGAAGTTAATTCGTTCAGTTCCATGTTTCCCGGCGCGTAATATTTTCCCGATGATTCCGGATCGTGCGGTTTTTTGCGTTCTGCTACTCGATGATAAATGCCCATGATTGTTTCAGATTAAGGTTAATACTTGGTTTTGATAAGTCTATGTGATAAATTTAGTTTTTCTGCCTGATGCCTGTGTTTTTCATCCTGTTCCGTAAAATTTTATACCGCAAATATAACCGGTCGTTTCCGAAATACAAAAAATAAGGGGGCGCTAACGTGTAAAAATCTGTTGATGATTTGTGCTTTTGTAAATTTTCTGTAAAATGACAGAAAGCCGGACCGGGTATGTGTTTTCCTGAATTCGGTAGTTCATTTTCTGATTGGCTGGACACTCCGTTTTCTGAACAAGTAGACAGTTCCCTGTTTGGGGGGATACCTGCACTGATTCAGTAGACAATATGATGAAAAACACGGTGTTTTTCCGGTGAATACCGTCCTGTATGCAGAGAGGTTTGCATGTCCCTGTAATATCGGATTCTTTCAATTATTTTTACCGGAAAATTCAGGGTATGTACCTGCTCGGATTTCTGCAGAAATGGGCGGATTCCGTACCTGATTCCGGTGCAAGCATTCAGTTTCCGGTGATGGATAAGGAGATTTTTTCTTGATGATTGCCCGTTTTGGAATACAGTTTTGTCCGGTTCGGGAAAGGACGGAAATTTCATGAAGAAGCAATATGAGAATATGTCTTTTAGATACAATAATGAGCTTTTTAAACTTAATACTTGTTGAATTGTAAGCATTGATTGAAATGCGTTTCTCGAGGTTATAGTCCGGTTGTGATTTAGCTATTGCAATTTTAAGACTATAACCTCTTTTCCTGCATAAAAAAACGGTAACCCGTCTTTATGGAAAAGACAGATTACCGCAAAACTATTGTATAGAAAAAGAATCCTACTTAGCCCACTGAGCAATGCGTTTCATGGCTTCGATACAGTCTTCACGCTGGCCAAAAGCGGTAAGTCGCAGGTAGCCTTCGCCGCTGGGACCGAATCCGGCACCCGGCGTACCTACTACGTGTACATCGTTCAGCAGACGGTCGAAGAACTGCCAGGAAGTACATCCCTGAGGAGTCTTCAGCCACAGATACGGAGAGTTTACGCCGCCGAACACCTGGAAGCCTGCCTGCTGAAAGCCTTCGCGCATGATGCGGGCATTCTCCAGGTAATAATCGATCGTAGCCTTTACCTGTTGCTTGCCTTCGGGGGTATAGATGGCTTCGGCAGCCCGTTGGGTAACGTAGCTGGTACCGTTGAACTTGGTACACTGGCGGCGGTTCCACAATTTGTTCAGCTGAACATGTTTGCCGTCGGCCGTCCGGGCCATGACTTCTTCCGGTACTACGGTATAACCGCAACGTACTCCGGTGAATCCGGCTGTTTTCGAGAAACTACGGAACTCGATGGCACACTGTTTGGCACCTTCTATTTCGTAGATGGAGTGTGGAACGTTGTCTTCACGGATGAAAGCCTCGTAAGCGGCGTCGAACATGATGAGGGTATCGTTGGCCAGCGCATAGTCTACCCATTGTTTCAGTTCCTCTTTGGTCAGGGTCGTTCCTGTCGGGTTATTGGGATAGCACAGGTAGACAATGTCTACGCGCTTGTCCGGAAGTTGCGGAATGAAATTGTTTTCGGCCGTACACGGCAGGTATGTGATGTGGTTCCAACGTCCGTCTTCCTGCAGGTCGCCGGCACGTCCGCTCATTACATTGCTGTCAACGTATACCGGATAAACCGGATCGGTTACGGCTACGCTGTTTCCTTGTTGCAGGATGTCGCCGATGTTTCCGGTATCGCTCTTGGCGCCGTCGCTGACGAATACTTCCGAAGGTTTCAGGTTGATACCGCGTGGGGCAAAATCGTTGGCGATAATGGCCTCAATCAGGAAATCGTATCCTTGTTCCGGTCCGTAGCCACGGAATGTCTCGGCATGTGCCAGTTCGTCTACCGCCCGATGCATGGCCTCGATGCAGGCCGGTGGAAGCGGGCGGGTGACGTCACCGATTCCCAGCCGGATGAGTTTGGCGTCGGGATGTGCGGCCTTGAACGCATTTACTTTCTTTGCAATATCAGAGAACAGGTAACTACCTGGTAATTTCAAAAAATTTTCGTTTACTAATGCCATAAGTTTATTTCGTACGGGTTGTTTTAAATGATTATTTCTCCTTCGAATACGGTGGTAGCCGGTCCGGTCATGAGGATGCGGTCATCGGCTGTCCATTCGATGTGCAATGTGCCGCCGTCCATTTCGATATCGCTGCTGCGTCCGGCTCTTCCGGTTACGGAGGCAGCCACGGCTGTCGCACAAGCACCGGTGCCGCAGGCCAGGGTTATGCCCGATCCGCGTTCCCAGACACGCATACGAATGCTTCCGTCGTTGCGGACCTGGGCGAATTCGATGTTGCAGCGTTCCGGAAAGAGGGGATGGTGCTCCAGTTTCGGACCGATCTCGGTGAGGGGAATCTGCATGACATCGGGTACAAAGATGACGAAGTGTGGATTGCCCATGCAGACAAACGTTCCTTTGAATACTTGTCCGTTTACTTCAATGTCTCCGTCCATCATGCTTCCGGAAGCTGTTGCCAGTTGTTGTTTGTTTTCCAGCAACGGCTTCTCCATGTCTACGGTAACGGTATTGACTTTCCCTTCAGCTACATGCAGGTGGAGTGTCTTGATTCCCGAAAGGGTTTCCAGCGTGATTTCCGTGCGTTGGGTCAGTCCGTGTTCGTATACGTATTTTCCGATACAGCGGCTGGCGTTTCCGCACATCATGGCTTCCGAACCGTCGGCATTGAAAATGCGCATGCTGAAATCGGCCTTTTCGGAAGAACCTATCAGTACCAGTCCGTCACTGCCGATACCGAAGTGCGGACGGCTCCATGCGATAGAAAGTTCTTCCGGGTTGGCAACGGGATACTTTAACGTATTTACGTAGATGTAATCGTTGCCGGCTCCGTGCATTTTTGTGAATTGGATCTTCATTCTGTTAAGTTTGTTTTTGGGAGGTTTATTTCTCATAAGCTTCTTCGTGTACACCGGCTACGGCACGTCCACTAGGCTCGTTTTTGCCTTGGAAGGAAGCGTCCCAGGCCAATGCTTCGGCTGTAGAGCAGGCTACGCTTGGTACACTCGGTACACTCAGTGCGGCGCTTTCGCTCGGGAAGTACTCTTCGAAGATGCTGCGGTAATAATATTCTTCCTTGTTCATCGGTGTATGGATGGGGAAGCGTTCGGCCGCATGCGCCATCTGTTCATCGCTTACGGCTTCGGATGTTATCTGTTTCAGGGTATCAATCCAGCTGTAGCCTACACCGTCGGAGAACTGTTCCTTCTGTCGCCATGCCACGCTTTCCGGAAGCAGGTCGGCAAAGGCGTCGCGGACAATTTTCTTTTCGATGGTTTTGCCCGGACACATCTTGCTGGCCGGGTTGATCCGCATCGCTACGTCCAGAAATTCCTTGTCGAGGAACGGTACACGGCCTTCTACTCCCCAGGCAGCGAGTGACTTGTTGGCACGCAGACAGTCGTACAGGTAAAGTTTCGAAAGTTTGCGTACGGTTTCTTCGTGGAAAGCGCGTGCGTCGGGGGCCTTGTGGAAGTACAGGTAACCGCCGAATACTTCATCGGCTCCTTCGCCACTCAGCACCATCTTGATACCCATACTTTTGATGACACGGGCCAGCAGGTACATCGGGGTAGATGCGCGGACGGTTGTGACATCGTACGTCTCGATGTAGTAAATTACATCGCGGATGGCGTCCAGTCCTTCCTGAATGGTATAATGGATTTCATGATGAACGGTACCGATGAAATCGGCCACTTCGCGTGCCTTGGCCAGGTCGGGAGAACCTTCCAGTCCTACGGCGAAGGAGTGCAGCTGTGGCCACCAGGCATCGTTCTTTCCATCTGTCTCGATACGCTTGGCCGCGAATCTTTTGGCAATGGCCGAAATAACCGAACTGTCCAGACCACCGGACAGGAGGACACCGTAAGGCACATCACTCATCAGTTGCCGGCGGACAGCATTTTCCAGTGCGTCGTGAACTTCCTTTACTTCCTGAACATATTCTTCCGGCGAAACGGTACTTGAGCGGGATTCGTCGTAGCTCATCCAGTCGCGGGTATACCAGCGTTTCATTACACCTTCACTGCCTATATAACAATGTCCCGGCAGGAAAGGTTCATACGTATCGCAGAAACCTTCCAATGCTTTCAGTTCACTGGCACAATATACTTTACCTTCCTTGTCGCGTCCGATATACAATGGGATGACTCCTATCGGGTCGCGGGCAATCAGAAAATCATCTTTTTCTTCGTCGTAGAGTGCGAAGGCAAAGATTCCGCTGAGGTCTTCCAGAAAGTTGACTCCTTTTTCACGGTAAAGTGCCAGGATGACTTCACAGTCGCTTCCGGTCTGAAATTCGTAACGTCCTTTGAAGTGTTCACGGATCTCGCGGTGGTTGTAGATTTCGCCGTTTACGGCCAGAATCTGTTTCTTGTCCGGAGAGTACAAGGGTTGTCCGCCACTTTGCGGGTCTACAATCGAAAGACGTTCATGAGCCAGAATGGCTGATCCTCCGCAATAGATTCCGCTCCAGTCCGGTCCGCGGTGACGGATCTTTTTGGCCATCGACAAGGCTTTTGTACGTAATTCCTGAGTTTGTTCTTTTATATTGAATATCGCTGCTATTCCACACATGATCGTATCGTTTTTTATGGTTGTTAATTTGTAATGTAGCATGTCCCGAATAAAATCGGGACTATATTTAGTTTAGGGGGAGCAGCCGGCCGTCGGTTATTTGTTTTTCAGGTAGGCATCAATTGCTTCTGCGGCTTTACGTCCGCCTGCAATACACTTCACTACCAGACTGGCTCCTGTTGCGGCATCGCCGGCCAGGAATACATTTTCAGCATAAGCCGGGTGCTGAGGTTTCAGAAATCCCATGGCCAGCAGAACGAGATCTGCTTTCAGAATTTCTTTTTTACCTGTAGGCTTCATGACAGGACGTCCTCCTTCCGGATTCGGAATCCATTCCACTTCTTCTACTTCTACACCGGTTACATGCCCCTTTTCTCCGATGAACCGGTTTGACGTCAGGCTCCAGCGACGTTCGCAACCTTCTTCGTGGCTGGAACTGGTCTTCAGTACGATGGGCCATTGTGGCCACGGAGTAGCCGGATTATGTCCTACCGGCGGTTTCGGCATGATTTCTATCTGTGTGACACTGACTGCACCCTGGCGGTTGCTGGTACCTATGCAGTCGCTTCCTGTATCGCCACCACCGATAACCAGCACGTGTTTGCCTTTAGCCGTGATGCGTTCTTCCTTGCTGAAGGTCTGTCCGGCCAGTACCCGGTTTTGCTGAGCCAGCATTTCCATGGCGAAATGGATTCCTTTCAGTTCGCGGCCCGGAATCTTCAGATCACGTGCTTCCGGAGTTCCGGTACAGATACAGTAGGCGTCGAATCCTTCGGGCAGGTGATTCAAATCAATGTTTGCTTTGGTCTGGAAGGTAATACCTTCGGCCTCCATTACCTGAATACGCCGGTTGATGATACTTTTTTGTAGCTTGAAGTTCGGAATGCCGAATCGCAACAGGCCACCTACGTATTCCAGCTTTTCGAAAACAGTTACTTCGTAGCCGCGCTGGTTGAGCTGGTTGGCAGCGGCCAAGCCTGCTGGTCCAGAGCCGACGACTGCTACTTTCTTGCCGTTGCGTTCGTATTGGCGTGGCTGTACATATCCTTCCTGAAAAGCGGTTTCGATGACGGCACATTCGTCTTCGCGGATGGTAACCGGAGCATCCATGCTCAGTTTCAGTACGCATGACTTTTCACACAGAGCCGGGCAGATACGTCCGGTAAATTCCGGAAAATCATTGGTTTGGCTCAATATTTCGTAGGCTTCTTTCCAGCGGCCCTTGTAGATGGCGTCCTGGAATTCCGGAGGACGGTTGCCCAGCGGGCAAGCCCAATGACAGAAAGGTACGCCGCAGTCCATGCAGCGTGAAGCCTGAAGTTTTCGGTCGCTGACGTTCAGTGTTTGTTCTACTTCACCAAAATCGTTGATGCGGTCGTGCACCGGGCGGTATCCTGCCTCCTGGCGCGGTATGGTAAGGAATGCTTTGGGATTTCCCATAATTCTAACTTTCTTTTTAGGTTGATTAATAATCTCTCTGTACTTCAGCAATTTTCTGTTGCAGTTTCTTCATCTGCTCTTCGGCCAGTACACGCTTGTATTCAATTGGGGTTACCTGGATGAATTCATCGACGTAACGATTCCAGTTGTCGAGCATGGTTCGTGCCAGTTGTGAGCCGGTATACAGGTAGTGCTGACGAATGAGTTCGTGCAGTTCTTTCCGCGCCGTACTGTCTTCCAGCAACGAAAGTTCTACCATTTCCATGTTACAGAAATAATCGAAGTTATGGTTCTTGTCCCACACGTAAGCTACGCCGCCACTCATACCGGCTGCAAAGTTACGTCCGGTTTCTCCCAGTACGACTACCCGGCCGCCGGTCATGTATTCGCAGCAGTGGTCGCCTACGCCTTCCACTACAGCAATGGCTCCGGAGTTACGTACGGCGAAACGTTCGCCTACCCGGCCGTTGATGTAGACTTCTCCGCTTGTAGCTCCATACAGCAACGTGTTGCCGGCGATGGTATTCTTTTCGGCGTCGAAGTTTGAACGTACAGGCGGTTGTACAGAGATATGTCCGCCGCTCAGGCCTTTTCCGAGGTAGTCGTTAGCTTCACCTTCCAGTTTGAAACTGATACCATGAGCCAGGAAGGCGCCGAAACTTTGTCCGGCAGATCCCTTGAACTTCACGTTGATGGTTTGCTCGGGCAATCCTGCGTTACCGTATTTAGTGGCTACGGCTCCTGAAAGCATGGCTCCTACCGAACGGTCGGTATTGGCAATGGCATATTCCAGTGATACTTCTTTGCCACTTTCCAATGCTTCCTGGCAGGCGGCAATCATTGCTACATCCTTTACCTTGTCTATTTCGTGTATCTGGTCGGTTACGTTATGTATGGCGGCCTTGTTGTCTATCTTGTGAAGCATGTGGCTGAAATCGAGCAAAGAAGCTTTGCTGCCCGGTTGCTGAGGCTTCAGTTCGATCAGATCGGTACGTCCTACGATGTCTTCCAGGCGGGTGAATCCCATTTCGGCCAGGTATTCACGGACTTCCTGAGCCAAGAACTGGAAGTAGTTTACTACGTACTGATAGTGTCCGCGGAAATGTTCGCGTAACTGAGGATCCTGAGTTGCGACTCCTACCGGACAGGTATTGGTATGACACTTACGCATCATGACGCATCCCAGTACGATCAGGACTGTTGTACCGAATCCGAATTCTTCGGCTCCCAGCAAAGCCATGCTGATGATGTCATGTCCGGTCTTGATCTGTCCGTCGGTCTGCAGACGTACTTGTCCACGCAGTCCGTTCAGTACCAGTGTCTGTTGTGTCTCACTCAAACCGATTTCCGGAGAGATACCGGCATATCGCATGGAGGAAGCCGGAGAGGCTCCTGTACCTCCTTCGGCACCGGAGATGACAATCAGGTCGGCTTTTGCCTTGGCTACACCGGCGGCGATGGTTCCTACACCGCTTTCGGCTACCAGCTTCACGCTGATTTTAGCTTTCGGGTTTACGTTCTTTAAATCGAAGATCAATTGTGCGAGGTCTTCGATGGAGTAAATATCGTGATGAGGCGGTGGCGAAATCAGTGAGATACCCGGAATAGAGTGGCGGGTCTTGGCAATGATTTCGTTTACTTTGAATCCCGGAAGCTGTCCTCCTTCTCCCGGTTTAGCGCCCTGAGCTACTTTAATCTGGATTTCTTCCGCATTGACCAGATACTCGGTGGTTACACCGAAACGTCCGGAAGCAATCTGCTTGGTCTTGCTTGAAAGGGAGATACCATCAAATGTTTCGTGGAAACGGTCGGAGTCTTCTCCACCTTCTCCGGTATTGCTACGGGTTCCCAGTTTGTTCATGGCCAGGGCAAGAGCTTCATGAGCTTCCTTGCTGATGGCTCCGAATGACATGGCGCCTGTAACGAAATGTTTTACGATGTTTTCTACGGGTTCTACCTGATCCAATGGGATCGGATTTCGTTTGAACCGGAAGAAATCACGCAGGAAAATGGGTGATTCCTTGTCGTCTACCAGGTGAGTGAATTCCTTGAACTTCTTATAGCTTCCCAGTCGTGTAGCGAGTTGCAGAGTCGCTATGGTTTCCGGATTCCAGGCGTGTTTCTCGCCATCCTTCCGGTAAGAGAACTGGCCGATATTCGGTAACAGATCGGGTACTTCTTTCGGAACGAATCCGGCATCGTGGAAAGCAATGTAGTCTTTGGCAATCTCTTCCAGGCGAATACCTCCGATGGAAGAAGTGCTTGTTCCGAAGTAAGCGCTCAGCAGTTCTTCGCTCAAACCGACGGCTTCGAAGATTTTTGCTCCTCGATAAGAACGTATGGTGCTGATACCCATCTTACTCATAATCTTATACAGTCCCTTGCAGATGGCCTTGATGTAATTCTTTTCGGCTGTTTCGTAGTTCATCTGGATGTCGCCTTTGGCTACCAGATCGTCCAGAATGGAGAAGGCCATGTATGGACAGATGGCACTGGCTCCATATCCCAGCAGAAGAGCGGCATGCATTACCTCGCGGATTTCACCGCTTTCTACAATCAGGGCAGTCTGTACACGTTTCTGTACCGAGATCAGGTGATGATGAACAGCGCTTACAGCCAGCAGGGAAGGTATAGCTGCATATTTGGCATCCACTCCTCTGTCTGAAAGAATGATATAGTTTACTCCGTCGTTTACAGATTCTTCGGCTTTCTTGCACAGCTGTGTCAGTGCTTCCTGCAAACCGGCTTTACCGCGGCTTACTTCGAACAGCATCGGAAGCTTGACTGTATTGAATCCCTTGTAACGGATGTTGCATAGAATATCCAGTTGCGTATTATTCAGTACCGGATGAGGCAGGCGTACCATCTTGCAATGGCTCTCGCTCGGAACCAGAATGTTCATGCCTACGGCTCCGATGTATTCGGTCAGCGACATAACCAGCTCTTCACGGATCGGGTCAATAGCCGGATTGGTAACTTGTGCAAACTGCTGACGGAAATAGTTGAACAGCAACTGGGGCTCATTCGATAATACGGCCAGCGGTGTATCATTTCCCATAGAGGCAGTTGGCTCAGCTCCGTTGTTACACATTGGTGTGATGGTACGTTCGATGTCTTCGCGTGTAAATCCGAAGGTACGAAGCATGCGGTCATGATTATCTACCCGGTTCTTTACTTTACGTCCGCTACGCAGGGTATCCAGTTCAATTCGGTTGGTAGAAAGCCACTGGCGATACGGTCTGGCTGCTGCCAGTTGTTCCTTTAATTCTCCGTCGTAATAGATTTTTCCTTCCTGGGTGTCGACCAGCAGAATCTTTCCCGGTTGCAGACGGCCTTTTTCTTTGATGTCACCCGGTTCGAAATTGATGACACCGGCTTCGCTGGCTACTACCATGATGTCGTTCTTGGTAATCAGGTATCGTGCCGGGCGCAATCCGTTACGGTCGAGCATACCTCCGGCATATCGTCCGTCGCTGAACAGCAGGGCCGCAGGTCCGTCCCACGGTTCCATCAGGATAGAATGGTATTCGTAGAAGGCTTTCAGGTCTTCGCTGATCGGGTTTTTATCGTTGAATGATTCGGGTACCAGCATGGCCATGGCATGTGGCAGGCTTAATCCCGACATGACGAAAAATTCCAAGACGTTGTCGAGTGAAGCACTGTCACTCATGTTTGGCTGGATAATCGGACGGATGTCTTTTACATTTCCCAGTTCGGGCGTAGAAAGTACGCTTTCGCGGGCTTCCATCCATGCACGGTTTCCACGGATGGTATTGATTTCTCCGTTGTGTGCCAGAAGACGGAACGGTTGCGCCAGACTCCAGGTAGGGAAGGTGTTGGTACTGAAACGAGAGTGTACCACGGCCAGTCCGCTGGTGAAATAGGGCTGTGTCAGGTCCGGGAAATATTCACGTACCTGTACAGACGAAAGCATACCTTTGTATACGATGTTTTTACTGGAAAGCGAAACAATGTAGAAATCTTTGTGCTGGATACGTTTTTCGATACGTTTGCGGATGATGTATAATGTACGCTCCAGATTGGCTGTATCGCTGGCTCCGGTGATAAATATCTGTTTGATATCGGGTTCGGTTGCCCGTGCGTCTTTACCCAGAATTTCGGAATTGACCGGAACGTTCCGCAGGTGCATCAGTGTCAGTCCTTCCCGTTCTATTTCCTCGATGAGTATGCTCAGAATGTGTTTCTGTTCTTCCTCATCCTTGGGTAAGAAGATAAGTCCGGTTCCATATTTTCCCTTTTCGGGTACCGGAATGCCTTGCAACAAAATAAATTCGTGCGGAATCTGCAGCATGATACCTGCTCCGTCGCCAGTCTTGTTATCGGCTCCTTCTGCACCACGATGCTTCATGTTCTCCAGTACCCGAAGTGCCTGGTCTACCAATTCGTGTGATTTGTTCCCGTGGATGTCTACAATCATACCGACACCACATGCGTCGTGTTCGTTTTCCGGGCTATAGAGACCTCTGGAAGTTGAACAGCTTTGTGTCGGATGAATAGACGATGGATTGATAAAAAGATTCTCTTTCATTGTATTTGCTTACCTTTTTATATGTTGTGTTATTTTATTTCTATTGTCGGTTTTGCAAAAATATGAAAAACGATTCAAAATGATTCGTTGGAATACACTTTTATCATAAACATTTTTCGTTGTTTCTTTTTTATTGTTATAAATTGAATCTGTTTATCGTGTTTTATGTTTAAATTGTAAGATATGTATGCAAATATGTAACAGAATAAAACAATCGTTTGTTTTGAATTATGAATTTGTCGCTTTTTATCTCTGTTTTTGGATATAATGGTTGGTGAAAATCTATTTTAAATGATTTTTTGTAAGTACATGAGCGTTTTGAAAAATAATTCGATATGTAATGGATTATTTGCAAAGAAAAAGTAAGAAACGCAAGTCTGTAAGGAAAAACGAATGACTGATTGCGGTAATGTCCGTCTGCCTGCATAAATACGGGCAGACGGATATCAGATTGCTATAATATATATAGGTGTATCGGATTGTTTTATTCAAAGCCGTTTTAATGCCAGCTTGATGACTTTTTCTACGGAGGCATCGGGTTCTTCTTTCAGGATGGCGGTTACAGCTTTTTGGGAAGGGGCTTGGGCAAATCCCAGCATGGTCAGTGCTGCTATGGCTTCTTCGTATACTTCGTTGTGGGTAACATTCATAGAAGGTGTGAGCATGTCGGCCGTTTCAATGCCTGTGGCTCCGATTTTGTCCTTCAAATCAACAATGATACGCTGGGCGGTTTTCAGTCCTATGCCTTTGACTGTTTTCAGAAGCTTGTCATTGCCGCTGCTAATGACATTGCAAAGTTCTGTCGGACTGAGTGCGGAAAGAATCATGCGGGCCGTATTTCCTCCAATACCGGATACACTGATCAGCAGTAGAAACAGTTCCCGCTCCTGTCTGGTGGAAAATCCGTATAGCGTATATGCATCTTCCCGGATGGCTTCTACGATGTACAGTTTCACCTCTTTTTTACCTTGGATGGCCGAATAGGTGTTTAGCGATACATTGATTCCGTATCCTATTCCGTGACATTCCACGATTGCCTGTGCAGGTGTGAGTTCGGCAAGTTCACCTTTTATGTATTCTATCATATAATTATCGGATGAAATATTGGTCGACAAAATTAGCGATTCTTCTGTAACAAATGTTGTTTTTCCCGATTTTGTTGTGCGAATCTTTTTTAGACTGAGTCTAATTCCGTAAATTTGCCCGGTCAAGAATGTTTTCTTGATTTTCAATTAAAAAAACAACAAGTTCAAAAAACTATGAAAAAAATTAGAGCTGCCGTAGTGGGTTACGGAAATATCGGTAAGTTTACGTTGGAAGCGCTGGAAGCTGCTTCTGATTTTGAAGTAGCAGGTATCGTTCGTCGGAACGGTGATGCAGATAAACCTGCAGAACTGGCTAACTATCCGGTAGTGAAGGATATTAAGGAACTGAAAGACGTGGATGTGGCAATTCTGGCTACTCCGACCCGTAGTGTAGAGAAATATGCCAAGGAAATCCTGGCCTTAGGTATTAATACGGTGGATAGCTTCGATATCCATACGCAGATTACTTCTTTACGCCGTACACTGGATGAAACGGCAAAAGAACACAAGGCGGTATCCATTATTTCGGCAGGTTGGGATCCGGGAAGCGACTCAGTCGTTCGTACATTGCTGGAAGCCATTGCGCCGAAGGGCATTACATACACCAATTTTGGTCCGGGCCGTAGCATGGGACACTCTGTAGCTGTACGTGCCATTGCCGGTGTAAAGGATGCTTTGTCTATGACTATTCCGGTAGGTACAGGCATTCATCGCCGCATGGTATATGTAGAGTTGGAAGAAGGAGCCGATTTCAAGACTGTGGAGGCTGCTATTAAATCCGATGCTTATTTTGTGAACGATGAAACTCATGTTATTCAGGTTCCTTGTGTAGATGACTTGAATGATGTAGGCCATGGCGTAAATCTGGTTCGTAAAGGTGTTTCCGGAAAGACTCACAACCAGTTGTTCGAGTTTGACATGAAGATCAATAATCCGGCCTTGACAGCACAGGTACTGGTTTGTGTGGCCCGTGCTTCTATGAAACAGCAGCCTGGTTGCTATACCATGATCGAGATTCCGGTAATCGACCTGTTGGCCGGCGACCGGGAAGAACTGATTGCTCATCTGGTATAATCTTGTTTTGATTGACCCGATACCGCATAAAGGCCTGTAGGAAACGATGGAATATGTTGTTTCCTGCAGGCTTTTTATGTGCCTGGATGTTTATTCTTAACAAATGTAAAAGGATGACTATATTTATTAAGATTTTGATTTATATTTTAATTCTTAATGATTAAATGCCTATCTTGCATCATTATCTTGCATAAAGATGGGTGATTTTTTCAATTTGTTTATTAATACAGTACTTATTAATCTTATCGGAAGACTATGATGAACTATAGACTGAAAAGTTTATTCCTTGTTGCACTGGCATTCCCAATGCTGCTCAGTGCTCAGGTGCGCGTGGAGCAATTGCTGGAGAAAGGATGGAAGTTTACCCGCGAAGACCAGACCACTTTCAGCAATGAACAGTTTAATGACAGCAAGTGGCAGTCGGTAACCGTACCTCATGACTGGGCCATTTACGGACCGTTTAGTGTGAATAATGACAAGCAGCTTACTGCCATTACGCAGGACGGGCAGAAAGAGGCGATGGAACATGCCGGACGTACCGGCGGCTTGCCCTTTGTAGGTGTGGGATGGTATCGGCTGAACTTTACGGTACCTAACTATGCGAAAGGGAAAAAGTGTGTACTGCTGTTTGATGGAGCGATGAGTCATGCGCATGTCTACATCAATGGCAAGGAGGCCGGATACTGGCCATACGGTTACAATGCGTTTGCTGTAGACGCTACTCCTTATGTTCATGCAGAAGGAACCAATACGCTGGCCGTGCGTCTGGAGAATGAAACGGAATCTTCACGCTGGTATCCGGGTGCCGGACTTTACCGGAACATTCGCCTGATTGTGACAGAAGATGCACACATCCCGGTATGGGGAACTCAGCTTACTACGCCGGTAGTAAACAAGGAATATGCACAGGCTGTACTGAAGACATCGTTGAATATTCCCGAAGGAAAATCAATGTCGGATTACCGGATAGTGACAGATATAAAGGATCCGTCCGGTAAAACCGTTGCTACACAGACTCAGCAGGGAATCTATCATGAAGGAATCGGCAACCGTTTTGAACAGCAGTTTGACATTAACCAACCACAATTGTGGACGCCTGATACTCCGTCACTGTATACGGCTGTTTCTAAAGTATATGAGGGTGAGACCCTGAAGGACGAATATGAAACCCGTTTCGGTATCCGGTCTATAGAAATCATTCCGGGAAAGGGATTTTTCCTGAATGGTGAACGTGTGCAGTTTAAGGGAGTATGCAATCATCACGACCTGGGCCCTTTGGGAGCAGCTACCAATGAAGCTGCCTTGCGCCGTCAGGTACGTATGCTGAAGGATATGGGATGTAACGCCATCCGTACTTCGCATAACATGCCGTCTACGGAGCTGGTGGATATCTGTGACGAAATGGGGATGATGGTAATGGCCGAATCGTTCGACGAATGGAAAACGGCTAAGGTAGAAAACGGTTATCACAAGAGCTTTGACGAGTGGGTAGAAAAAGACCTGGTGAATCTGATTCATCATTTCCGCAACAATCCGAGTGTGGTGATGTGGTGTATCGGCAATGAAGTCCCCGACCAGTGGAGTGGTAACCAGGGGCCCAAGCTGACCCGTATGCTACAGGATATTTGTCACCGGGAAGATCCGACTCGTCCGGTAACCCAGGGTATGGACGCTCCGGATGCGGTAGTCAATAACAACATGGCAGCCGTATTGGATGTGCCAGGTTTTAATTATCGTCCGCACAAATACGTTGAGAATTATACAAAACTTCCGCAGGAGATTATTCTGGGTAGTGAAACTGCTTCTACCATCAGCTCGCGTGGCGTATACAAATTCCCGGTAGTGCGTCGTTCCATGCAGAAATACGACGACCATCAGGCCTCGTCGTACGACGTAGAACACTGTGGATGGTCCAATTTACCGGAAGATGATTTTATCCAGCACGAAGATTTGCCGTATTGCATCGGTGAGTTTGTATGGACCGGATTCGATTACCTGGGTGAACCTACTCCTTATTATTCTGACTGGCCCAGCCATTCGTCTTTGTTTGGTATTATCGACCTGGCCGGATTGCCGAAGGACCGTTATTATCTGTATCGCAGTCACTGGAACAAGCAGGCCGAGACTCTGCACATTCTTCCGCACTGGAACTGGGAAGGTCGTGAGGGAGAGGTTACTCCGATTTTTGTATACACCAATTATCCTACAGCCGAGGTATTCATCAATGGTAAAAGTCAGGGAAAACGGACCAAAGATTTGTCTGTTACTGTAGAAAACAGTGGGGATTCGTTGTCGCTGGCTACCTTCAAGCGTCAGAAGCGTTATCGCCTGATGTGGATGGATACCAAATATGAACCGGGTACCGTAAAGGTCGTGGCATACGATAAGGATGGAAAGGCGGTAGCCGAAAAAGAAATACATACAGCCGGTAAGCCTCATCACATTGAACTGGTACCGGACCGTACCCAGCTGAAAGCCGATGGTAAAGACCTGTCATTCGTAACCGTGCGGGTAGTGGATAAGGACGGTAATCTTTGTCCGCTGGCCGATAACCAGATTTCGTTTAAGGTGAAGGGAAAGGGTACATACCGGGCAGGTGCCAATGGCAATCCGGCATCGCTGGAGTCCTTTCAGGAACCTAAGATGAAAGTCTTTTATGGCATGATGACGGCCATTGTACAGACTGAAGAAGAACCGGGTACCATTACGCTGGAAGCTACGGCTAAGGGATTGCAGAAAGCTACCTTGCAACTGACCTCGGAAAAATAATCCGTAGCTACGAGCATGTATATATGTAATGTACGGGTCGGGTGGAAATTTTCATCCGACCCGTTTTTTAGGAATGCGTAAGGAAGTGGCCTCCATAATTTTGGCGATGATATTCTGATTAAATGGGAGGATTCTTTAAGCATAACAATTTTTTTTGTTTCTTTGTGCCTAAAATTGCTAGTTATGATATCAGGAAGTATTGTCTGGGATGTTGATCCCGTTTTGTTCCATCTGGGTGCCCGGGAGATTCGTTGGTACGGATTGATGTGGGGTATTGGCTTTATATTGGCTTATAATATGGTAGCCGGTTTGTTTAAGAAAGAAGGTCATCCTGACAAATGGGCCGACAAGTTATTTGTATATTGCATTGTCAGCAGTGTAATCGGAGCCCGCCTGGGACATTGCCTGTTTTACGAATGGGATTATTACGGTGCTCATCCCTTGGAGATTCTGAAAATATGGAATGGCGGACTGGCCAGTCATGGAGGTGTCTTTGCGCTGATTCTGGCGCTGGTCGTGTATTCGTATAAGGTGACGCATAAGAATGTGTGGTGGTTGTTTGATCGGATGATTCCGGCGGTAGCTGCTGTGTGTATGTGCATTCGGTTTGGCAATTTGATGAATTCGGAGATTTTCGGTTATCCTACCACCTTACCCTGGGGATTTGAATTTGTCCGTTCCCGTGAGTGGCAGGAACTTTATAATGCGAATGGAGAATCCTTGCCTTGTCATCCCACACAGATTTATGAGATGTTGTATTGTCTGGTGGCCGGTGTCGTGTCGTGGGTAATGTATCGTTACGGTTGCCAGAAACGGATTGGTCTGATTACAGGTGTGTCATTGATCATCTTTTTTGGAGCACGTTTCGGACTGGAATTTATGAAAAATCCGCAAGTGGCCCGTGAAGTAGGAATGACGCTGAATATCGGACAATGGCTCAGCCTTCCGTTGATTCTGCTGGGAATTTATTTGATTTTCACCAGTGGAAAGAGGAAGGAGGCTTTCGGAAAATAATCGTGAAAAGACAGTTGTTCCTTTTGAAGCTGTTGGAATACCCGAAGACAGGAAAGGGGCTTAAGGTTTCCGGATTTGGAGTGTACCGTCATGTTTAGGCAGCAATCTTTCTTGTCTTTCATACAAAAGAGAAAAAACTTCCCGTTTCGTCTGTTTTTCCCGGTGGGTGAGTGAACGAAACGGGAAGTTTTTTGTTTATAAAATAACTCATGCGGGCGCGCATTGGTTGTTGACGATTCGTGCGAGAAAGAAGAATCAAACGGTAGGACATACGCCTGTAAAATATGCCTAATCGTTTTTATTGGTTTGTCTAATCGTTTTCTTTCATTCGTCTAATTGTTTTCTTGCGTTCGTCTAATCGTTTTTTAGGCTCAATTTTATTGGTGGATTCCGGGTGTACCTGAAATGGAAGACAGGTATGTGGCACTGATTTTTCTGAAGAAATGGAACGGGTGTGCCTGCAACGGGTGGCTGCTTTATACCTGTAAAGCTGTTCGGGCCGTTTTGAACGTTCTGGAATGTGGATGTACGAGGCGTTTTACGTCCTACTTTTGTCTTTTTAAAAATCTATACAAAAAAATACGGTTAAGTAGATACATGAAATCGTTTTATAATGATATGTATCTGCTGTATAGACCGTTATATAAAATGTGTGTAGGAAAAAAGTAAATGCTGTCGTGCTTGATTTATCTGTAAAATGTATTCGAAAAACTGATATATCTACTTCCGTTCTCCTTGTATCAAAATTGATAGGTCTGGCAACATTTGTTCTAGAGGCAGACAAAATAAGTCTCTATATTTGCCTCGATAAGAAATCCAAAAAATAACAATACTAACGATTTAAATTAATGCTATGAACGCAAAAATGAATCAACAGGAAAAACGTGTGGGCGCAATAGTCTTCCTATTGGCTTGTGCTTGTATGGGCGCTTTTGCACAACAGGATTCTACTCAAGTTGCCAATTCTTCCAAAGAAGAAGGAAATCGTAACGTCATGTTGAATGCGGCAAGTGCCAATGGTCCTCGTGAAATCCAGATTGGATTACCTTCTGCTGATGTAAATGTACTTGAAAATGGTATCCCTGTAACTTATGCAACCAATCCGCACAGCGTGAATTCACTTTGGCGTGCTGATGCCAGCCTGAGTCATGTAGGATTGTTGAAAATCTCGGAAACAGCCATTACGACGGGTAATATTGGTTATGCGGTAAACTCCTTTACCCAGTTGGGACAAAAGGGTTTTAATGGTACACTTAATTATAAGTCGAATCATTTTGGAATGCAGGAATTCTCTCTGAATCTGAACGGAGATATGGGGAAGGACTGGTTCTATAGTGGTAGTATTTATCAGGATTTCGATCCGGGAACATTTAAAATCAAATCAACTCCTTTCCAGGACCGTACGCAAATCTATAAGTTTGCTTTGACAAAACGATACAATGATAATCGGGGAGAATTCACAGCCATGTATCATTACAGCAACAGCCATCCGGTTTATATGTATGCTACCCAGTCGGCTCCGTTTGTTTATGTAGGTGACGGTAGTGTGAAAGAACTGGGAGCTTTTGCTCTGGGTACTACTTCTTATTTGCCGGTTGATAATGAAATGGTATACCGTGATATGCGTACCGGCGAACTGAAGAAGACAAATTTGTATGACGCGGTGCAGAACAAAGGCAGTGAATTTACCTTGATGAATAATTATAACTGGGATAACGGATTGTCCTGGAAAGTGATCATGAAATATGACCACGCTACGGGTTCTTGTGTGTACCAGACTCCGATGGAACTTTCAGAGCGTACAAGCAGCAACATCAATTACCAGTATGAAGGAGCTGATGGCCGCATGCAGGCCTATAACGGTGAATACGTACAGAGCCGTATGTCTTGCTTGAACCGTGGCTTTATCGACGAACTGATGTTTACTACAGAGTTGTCTCGTAAATTGTCGAACGGTACATGGCGACTGGGATTGAATGAATGGTACTATGACATTGATTATGCATCTAATACAACCATGTATGACCAGTCTGTACCGACGGATGGAAGTTATCCGGTTCGTCTTTACAATCCGGAATATGCCACTTCTTCTTCCCGCTCATACGACGGCAATGGCTATTATTATGATTACAACAAGAATGCGTCAGAATATTATAAAGGTCACGAAAATAAACTGGCCGTGTATTTTACTCATGACTGGGATGTGACGGACAAATTCAATCTTTATTATGGTGCCCGTCTGGAATATCAGGCTTTGCGTGGAAACAATGCGGCTGTAAAAGATGCGGACGGTAATTTTGTCGGTCGTTTTGCTGATTATCATTTGGGCGCTACAGCTCCTAACGGAACACTCATCGAACCGACTCCGATGGAATATGACTGGTTTAACTATGCCTTGAGCGCGGCTGCAACTTATAAGTTGACCAAGGAATTCGGATTTACCGGTGACTTTACTTATATTACCCAGCATCCTAGAATTGAGAACTTTGCTCCGGCCGTATTGCCGAATACCGATAAAATCTCAGTTCCTCTGGGACGTGTAGGTATCTATTACAACAATGAATGGTTGAGTCTGACTTCTTTGTTCTCTTACATTTCAAAGACCAACAACAACTCTACCCTGAACCTGCAGCACAGCATAAACGGGGTGAACGAGATTCTGGCTGCTCCGCTGACTTACGATATCAAGACTTTGGGTTGGACAACCGACGTCGTAGCTCATCCGTTCAAGGGATTTGACTTGCACTTCCTGTTTACTTATCAGAAACCGACCTACAAGAAGTATGAAACTTCTGTAACATTCTCAGACGGTTATGTAGGTCAGATCAATGCTACCGGAAACATCGTTGCCGAGATTCCGCAAATCCTTGTGGAAATTGACCCGAGCTACATGATTACCAAAGACCTGAAGATATGGACCAGCTTCCGTTACTTCAGCAAGACATACGCCAACATCAACGACGCCTATTACTTCAACGGTCGTTGGGAAACTTTCGGAGGATTGAACTGGCAGGTAAACAAGCAGCTATCTTTGGGATGCAGCGTAGTAAACTTCCTGAATCAGACCGGAGCGAAGGGTAGTATTGCCGGAGCCGAACTGATTGAGAAGGAAGATGCCGGACAATATGCCGGTCACGTAATGGCAGGTAGCTATATCCGTCCGTTCACTGTAGAATTCAGCGCGAGTCTGAAGTTTTAACATAGAGGTATTGTAATAGGGTAAAAATTGTTTTTAGTGTGGAGGAAATAGGGCATCGGCAGGTTATTAAACCTGCTGATACCTTTTTCGGTGAATAATTAACACATTAAAATAGTTTTTTGCGTGTATTTTCTTCAAAAAAACTGTATATTTAAACATCTATTAAACAGATAGCAACCATGAAAAAGAATTTAGTTAACCTGACATTGGCGTTGGCTATGACTTCGGGGTTCGTAGCCTGTCAGCCACAAAAAAGTGCCATCAGCTTTGAGCATCAAGGCGATTCGCTCACTGTATTGCATATTACCAAGCCTACCAAATATCTTATCCTGCCTATTCAGGAGTCATGTGCCGAAGGTAAAGTAAAACTGGATACGGGCAGTCCGGCCGATATGGCAATGGACGTTCGTCTGGCAGTAGACAGTGTAGAATATTATGTACCGTTTGAACTGCCTCAGGGAGTCCAGGAAGCTACTGTTACGATCGGAAAAGTAGGATCGAAAGCCGTATGCTGGGACCACATCCAGTTGTCGGATACATTTGATACTGCCAATACGGACTATTACCGTCCTATATATCATCATACACCGCTTTATGGCTGGATGAACGATGCCAACGGTCTGGTTTATAAAGACGGAGAGTATCATTTGTATTTCCAGTATAATCCTTATGGCTCCAAATGGGGAAATATGCATTGGGGACATTCCGTAAGCAAGGACCTGATTCACTGGGAACATCTGAAACCGGCTATTGCACGTGATACCCTGGGACATATTTTCTCAGGAAGTACGGTTGTAGACAAAAACAACAGTGCCGGTTATGGAAAAGATGCCATCATCGCTTTCTATACTTCTGCCAGTGACGAACATGGCCAGATTCAGTGTATGGCTTACAGTACCGACAACGGACGTACTTATACAAAATATGAAAAGAATCCGATCCTGACTCCGTTTGACGGATTGAAGGATTTCCGTGACCCGAAAGTGTTCTGGTACGAACCGGCTCAGAAATGGTACATGATTGTATCGGCCGACAAGAACATGCGTTTCTATTCATCTTCTAATCTGAAAGACTGGGAGTACCTGAGTCAGTTTGGTCAGGGCTATGGCGTACAGCCTAACCAGTTTGAATGTCCGGACTTCATCCAGTTACCGGTAGATGGTGATAAGAACAAGATGAAATGGGTGATGATTGTCAACATTAATCCTGGATGTATGTTTGGCGGTAGCGCTACGGAATATTTTGTCGGTGATTTTGACGGTAAGGAATTTAAATGTGATTCCAAACCTGAGATAACCAAATGGCTTGATTATGGAAAAGACCATTATGCTACCGTATGTTTCTCAAATACCGGCGACCGCATTATCGCTGTGCCTTGGATGAGTAACTGGCAGTATGCAAATGCAACTCCTATCCGTCAGTACCGTGGTGCCAATGCCTTGCCTCGTGAATTGTCACTTTATACCAAGGACGGTCAGATTTATATGGCTGCCAATGCTGTAAAGGAGACTCAGGGTTTGCGTAAGGACAGCCGTGCAGTCGATGATTTTGAAGTGAAGGATGAATACACCATGGATGAAATTGTGCCGAACAACGACGGCGCTTATGAACTCGAGATGGATGTAACTCCGGGTAAAGCCCAGGTTGTAGGATTCGATTTATCGAATGCCAAGGGTGAAAAGGTAAAGATTTACCTGGATATGAAAGCCGGTAAACTGGTTGCCGACCGTACGGAAAGCGGTATCACCGATCTGTCTCGTTATGGAGAAGTGACCGTGCATGAAAAAGAGACTGATGATCATCGCAAGACAATGTCTGTCAATTATAAGAATGATTTTGCACTGGGCACATGGGCTCCTCTTTCATTGTGTGAAGGAAAGACGTATCATCTGGATGTTTTCGTAGATAAATGTTCTGTAGAAATCTTTGTCGACGGAGGACGCATCGCCATGACCAATCTGGTCTTCCCGACACAGCCTTATGGCAATCTTCGTTTCTATGCAGAAGGCGGAACAGCCAATGTAACGAACATGAAGATCTATAAATTGGGGTTATAATTGATTTAGTAGTCTTTTTAAAAGAAGGTATGGGCCTCATGGGCTTTGCCGGCCGGCAGAAGAGTATGTCCGTGTAGTCCATACCTTATTTTATTTCTTTTTAAAGAATATCTTATGAACAAAACGACTTCCTTTTATGCGAAGCTGGTTCCGGTTATGCTTTGTTTCTTTGCCATGGGCTTTGTTGACCTGGTAGGTATTGCATCCAATTATGTGAAGGCAGACTTGAACCTGAGCGACTCGCAGGCAAATATTTTTCCGTCACTTGTTTTCTTCTGGTTTCTTATTTTTTCTGTACCTACGGGCATTCTGATGAACCGGATAGGACGTAAGAAAACAGTGCTGTTAAGTTTGATTGTTACTTTTGTTTCATTGCTCCTGCCGGTCTTTGGCGACAGCTATGGACTGATGCTGTGCTCATTTTCTTTGTTGGGCATTGGCAATGCCTTGATGCAGACATCCTTGAATCCGTTGTTGAGTAACATTATTTCTGGAGACAAGCTGGCCAGCTCGTTGACATTTGGCCAGTTTGTGAAGGCTATCGCTTCTTTTTTGGCTCCTTATATTGCCATGTGGGGGGCTACGTGTGCGATTCCTCAGTTTGGATTGGGCTGGCGTGTCCTTTTCCCTATTTACATGGTTATTGCCATTGTAGCCATTCTGTGGTTGGGGGCTACTCCCATCGAGGAAGAAAAGCAGGACAAGGCTTCGGGCTTTGTTGATTGCCTGAAACTGTTGGGCAATCCTTTTATTATTCTTTGTTTTTTAGGAATCATGTGTCATGTAGGAATTGATGTAGGTACGAATACGACGGCTCCCAAGATCCTGATGGAACGCCTGGGTATGACGCTTGACGAAGCTTCGTTCGCTACCAGCCTTTATTTCATATTCCGTACCATCGGTTGCTTTTCGGGTGCTATCATATTGCAGAAGGTTTCTTCCAGATTCTTCTTTATCATCAGTGTGATTTGTATGCTGGCCGCTATGGTTCTGCTGTTTGTATCCGACGCCCGTTACGTCATCTATGCGGCGATAGCCCTGATTGGTTTTGGTAATTCCAATGTTTTCTCAATTGTATTCTCACAGGCATTGCTTTCGCTGCCGGAAAAGAAGAACGAGATTTCCGGGCTGATGATTATGGGTCTTTTCGGAGGTACGGTCTTCCCGTTGCTGATGGGATTTGCCAGTGATGCCATGGGACAGGATGGAGCTGTGGCTGTCATGACAGTAGGCGTTATCTATTTGCTTTTCTATACGATGAAGATTAAACATTAAAATATAACAATCACATGAACGAAATAGTAGTTGGAATGGGTGAAGCACTGTGGGATGTGCTTCCGGAAGGAAAGAAAATCGGAGGAGCACCGGCAAACTTTGCTTATCACGTTTCTCAATTTGGTTTGCCTACCCGGGTAGTCAGTGCGGTAGGTCAGGATAAACTGGGTATGGAGATCCTGGAAAATTTTTCTGAGAAGAAGCTGAACTGCATGATCGAACAGGTGCCGTATCCTACCGGAACGGTACAGGTGGAGCTGGATAACGCGGGGGTACCTTGCTATGAAATTAAAGAAGGAGTGGCTTGGGATAACATTCCTTATACACCGGCTTTGGAAGGTCTGGCGCATCATACCCGTGCCGTTTGTTTTGGCTCTCTGGCTCAGCGAAGCATTGTATCCCGTGAAACCATCAATCGTTTCCTGGACGCGATGCCTGTGACGGAAGATACGTTGAAAATCTTTGACGTGAATCTTCGTCAGGGATTCTATGCCAAAGAAATTCTGTGTAATTCTTTCCAGAAATGCAATATATTGAAGATAAACGATGAAGAACTGGTCACTGTAAGCCGTATGTTTGGTTATCCGGGCATTGACCTGCAGGATAAATGCTGGATCTTATTGGCCAAGTATAACCTGAAAATGCTGATCCTGACGTGTGGGGTAAACGGAAGTTACGTGTTTACTCCGGGAACTGTTTCATTTGTTGAGACTCCGAAAGTGCAGGTTGCCGATACGGTAGGTGCGGGCGATTCGTTTACAGCCACTTTTGTAGCTGCTCTTCTGAAAGGTATGCCTATTGGTGAAGCACACAAACTGGCTGTGGATGTATCGGCATTCGTTTGTACCCAGAATGGTGCAATGCCGGTTATTCCGGATTACTTGAAAGCACGTATGAATAGCTGACGAGAAGTCTTTTTATATATCGAGGGCCGTAATTGTTGATAGGACGACAATTACGGCTCTTCGTTTTTATCGGGCTCTGGTTGGTGTCCGTTCTTTCATTATTCAATATATGGCGGATTTTGGTAAACGGTACTCGGAACGGTGTGCCGAGTGTCTTTCCCAGCTATTTACATTGGCACATAAGCTTACTGGCATAACCTGAAAGTGATGTCGGGTATGTGGAAGATTTACCAGGTAAGTTTGTAAACAGTTTTAAAAAGCTAAAGTCTTTTTTGGTAGATTGAGGTATATCGTATATTTTTGTGTAATACATTATACCTAACCTATGAAATATACAACCTTCTTTTTATCACTGATTGGATTTTTTTTGTATCTGTTGCTCGCAGGTTGCGAACCGGAACGTCCTGTGTGGCGTATCGGAGTGTCGCAGTGCAGTGATGATGCCTGGCGTACACAGTTGAACCGTGAAATAGAGCGTGAAGCCTTGTTTTATCCGGGTGTTTCATTGAATTTTAAGTCGGCGCATGATGACAGTCAGCAGCAAATTAAAGATATCGAGTCTTTGGTGAAGGAGGGAGTAGATTTGTTGGTGGTGGCTCCGAATGAGGCTGCAACCATTGCGCCTGTCATAGAAAAGATCTATCGTCAGGGTATTCCTGTCGTTTTGGTCGACCGGAAAATTGATTCGGATTTCTATACGGCTTATGTAGGGGCCGATAATTATGAAATGGGATATCAGATCGGACAGTATATCATCAGCCGGTTGGACGGTAAGGGTAATGTGGTAGAACTGACGGGATTGAGCGGCTCAAGCCCGGCCATGGAACGTCATCGGGGGCTGAAGGATGCGTTGGCCGAGTCTGGTCAGGTCAATTTACTGGCTACGGTGGATGCCGGATGGAGACGCCAGGATGCTGAAGTGGCCTTTGATTCGGTACTGACCCGTTACCCTCAAATTGATCTTGTATTTGCTCAAAATGACCAGATGGGGGTAGGAGCACGAAATGTGGCAGTCAGACGGAATCGCAACCGGAACATGCTGTTTGTGGGAGTAGATGCTCTTCCGGGGAAAGGACATGGGGTGGAGTTGGTTTCCGATGGACTCTTTGATGCGACGTTCATTTATCCCACGGGTGGCGATTGTGTAATGCAGGTTGCCATGAATATTCTGAAAAAACAGCCATTCAACCGGATCAACCTTTTATCGACGGCCTTGGTTAATCGGGGAAATGCGCGTATCATGCAGATGCAGACCCAACATATTGAGACGCTCGACGGAAAAATAGAATTGCTGGACAAACAGTTGGATGATTTCCTGTTACGTTATTCTTCACAGCGTATGTTCTTGTGGGCCTGTGTGGTGATTCTGCTACTGGTTTGTGTCTTGTTGTTTTTTGTGGCCCGTGCGTTCTGGACCAAGAAGCGAATGAATGCTGAGCTATCTACACAGAAAAAGAAGCTGGAAGAACAACGGGACAAACTGATTGAGCTTTCTCAGAAACTGGAAGAGGTAACTCATGCAAAATTGGCCTTTTTTACGAGCGTTTCACATGATTTTCGTACTCCGTTGACATTGATAGCCGATCCGGTAGAACAACTGAAACAATCGGCTTCATTGAGTAAGAATGACCGTTATCTGTTGAATCTGATAGAAAAAAATGTAACGGTTTTGTTGCGTCTGATCAATCAGACCTTGGATTTCAGGAAGTTTGAAAACGGTAAGCTGGAGTTACATCTCAGTTCCTTTAATCTGGCAAAAAGCTTGAAGGAATGGACCGAGGCTTTCCGTACACTTTCCCATCGGAAACATATTCGTTTTAAGGTCGATGTGGAGGAAGAAGAGCTTGAGGAACTTTATGCCATGGTGGCCGATCCGGAAATGATGGAGCGTATTACTTACAATCTGCTTTCTAATGCTTTTAAGTTTACGGCTGATAATGGTGAAATATCGGTCTATTTGTCTGCTTTTAGACAAAACCAGGAATCATGGATCCGTTTGAAATTCACTGATACGGGAATCGGTATGCCCAAAGAGCAACTGGCTCATATTTTTGAAAGTTTTTATCAGGTGGATACGCATGATTCGGGCTCGGGTATTGGATTGGCTTTGGTAAAGGCGTTTGTAGAAATGCATCACGGGAAGATTCATGTGGACAGTGAGGAACGGAAGGGAACTGTTTTTACCATTGAGATACCTTTGGTACAACGGGGAGAGTTGAATCCTTTGGAAAAGCGTGAAAATCTGCTGGAGAATCTGAAAGAGGGAGCCGTTCTGGCAGCCGACCAGTCGGAAGTTCATGTCTTGCAGAAAGAAGAGTCTTTGGCCGACAAGGAAAAGGCAACCGTGTTGATTATAGAGGATAATGCGGATGTACGTCAGTATATCCGGTTACTTCTTTCGAAAGAATACAATATTCTGGAAGCAGCCAATGGAAAGGAGGGAGTACAGCAGGCCGTCAAATATGTCCCCGATGTGATAATTTGTGATGTCATGATGCCGGTGATGGATGGAATGGAATGTTGCCGGATCTTAAAATCGGAGTTGCAGACCTCGCATATACCTGTATTGATGCTTACTGCCTATACACTGGAAGAGCAGAAAATCAAGGGATATGAATGTGGGGCTGATTCATATATATCCAAACCTTTCACGGCTAAATTGTTGAAGGTGCGTTTGCAGAATCTGCTGGAGAATCATCGGCGCATACAGAATTTCTTTGCGGACAAGGTTTCTGTCCAGAAAGACGAGGTGCTGAATCAGGTCGATCAGGGATTCATTGGCAAGCTGCGCCAGCTGATTGATAAACAGTTGGGAAATTCGGAATTGAGTGTAGAAGATTTAGGTGCCAGTTTAGGTCTGGGACGTGTACAGCTCTATCGGAAAACCAAGGCTCTGACGGGGTATTCACCGAACGAGTTGCTGCGCATTGCCCGGTTGAAGAAAGCTGCATCGCTGCTGGCTTCTTCAGGAAAAACCATCTCAGAAATTACGTATGAAGTAGGTTTTACTTCTCCTTCTTATTTTACAAAGTGCTATAAAGATTATTTTGGCGAGAGTCCTACTGATTTTCTGAAGCGGAAATGAATTGCTTAAATCTTCTCAATAAGCTGGCCGGAATAAATATAATATGTATCTTTGAAACCGAATTAAGATGGAAGATTGAAAGAAATGAAACGATTTTTTTTGCTGGTGAGCCTGTTTGTGTGTGTTTCCTTGCAGGCACAAAATATGAAGGAGCTGTTTATTGCTATACCCGATACGCTGTCACCATTGCTGACCAAAGTGAATCGCGAAGATTTCGGCGATTTTCTGGCCAGTAATATGAAGGCCGAAGTACGTAACCGTTTTGGAAAGGATTCCGAAATGACGGAACTGACAGACGATTATTTGTATATAAAGATGACGTCAGCCAGTTCAATGGAAATGAAGATGTTACCCTTGAATGATTCATTGAAGGTTATTTGTGTGATTCAGACATATCGGGCTCCGGTGGCCGACAGTCAGATACGGTTCTATGATACAGACTGGAATCAGTTGGACGGGAGTCTTTTTATTGACCTTCCGGAAGATTCTTTGTTTTTTCGGAAGCCGGACAATGAAGCGCAGGCTGATTCCTTGAAAAACTTGCTTGCCCATACGGACATCAGTCTTCGGGAGGCCCGGCTTTCATCAGGCAGCCGTTCTCTTTCCATTCGTTATACGACACCTGAGTATTTGGATAAAACAACGGCTGAAGAATTTCGCAATTATATCATTCAAAAACCTCTGCAATATATTTGGGAGAAAAACCGGTTCGTACGTTCTGAAAAATAGCCGCTGGTTTGTCTGGCAGGTTCTTGAACCGATTGACGGGGATAATCTTGTGGGTGATGTAATTTCTGGTCATGTGTAAAACATTTTATTAGGAAAATTGTATGAAAATACGCAAAAAAAGTTAATCGGACTTGGCGGTTTGAAAAGAAAAGTGTATTTTTGGGTCAATGTTTGCAAAGTAGATGTTGCAAATACATCCTTAAAGTTGAATTGTTTCAAACCGGTGATGGTATTCTCTTTTCAGACACCGCTTTTGCGGATTACCTTGTCTGTGTCTATACCAGCTGAATAATATTATATGTAATGATTTTAAAATGTATTAAAACAGTAGCGTTGGCAGCCTTGGCTTTGGTAAGTGTAAATGTTTCAGGCCAGGATTTGTTGGCTCGCCAGGCTCCTATAGACAGAAAACTAAAAGCAGTTGATTCACTGGCCTTGATTCGTCAGATCAAGGCCGAAAAGTCGGTTTATCCGGCTTATTCTCTTTATCCGAACTGGAATAATGATCGCGTTCATGCCTACGGTAATACAGTTACGGTACCGGACAGCTTCCGGATAGATCTGACTGGTTTCTGCATGCCTACTACTCATACTCAGATTACTTCCAAATGTGGACCGCGGTGGCGGCGTATGCATAATGGACTGGATATAAAGGTATACATCGGAGACACGATTCGTGCAGCGTTCGACGGAAGAGTCCGGATGGTGAAATATGAACGCCGCGGTTATGGAAAATATGTTGTAATCCGTCACGATAACGGATTGGAAACTATATACGGGCATTTATCCAAACAGATTGTTAAAGAAGACGAATATGTAAAGGCTGGCGATCCTATCGGGTTGGGAGGTAATACCGGTCGGTCTACAGGTTCACATCTTCACTTCGAAACCCGTTTTCTGGGTGAGGTGATCAATCCGGAATTTTTGTTTGATTTCCCGAAACAGGATATCGTTGCAGACAGTTACCTCTTTGTAAGAGGAGCCAATCGCTATGAATATCAGCGCAGACGTTTGGATGTTGCTTTGAAGGAAGCGAAAGAGGAAGGCGTTTCTTCCAAGAATACTTCTGCACGTCAGTCAAACGGATCTGCCATCAAATATCATAAAATCCGTAAGGGTGATACATTGGGACGTATTTCTCGTGTATATCATGTCTCTATCGACCGTCTTTGCAAGATGAACGGTATCAAGCGTACCACTGTTTTGCGCATCGGTCAGGTATTGAGATGCTCATAATTCTTTCTAAGATTCATCATAAGGGGCGGAAAGTGTTACTTTTCCGCCTTTTTTATTGGGCACTTCGCTGAAAAAAAGTAACTTTGCCATCTATTCAAGGAGAAAATGAAGGATACAAAACAACAGTTTGAACACGTGATAGCGGTCTGCAGGGACTTGTTCGTCAAGAAGCTTCATGATTACGGAGCTGCGTGGCGTATTATGCGTCCTTCTTCGGTGACCGACCAGATTTTTATCAAGGCAAACCGTATCCGTAGTATTGAGACCAAAGGAGTCGCCTTGGTCGACGAGGGAATACGTCCGGAGTTTATTGCCATTGTGAATTATGGCATTATCGGTTTGATTCAGCTTGAACTGGGTTGTTCCGAAAAGGATGATCTGGGTGAAAAGAAAGCTGTAGAACTTTATGATAAATATGCCAATAAGGCACTGGAACTGATGCTGGTGAAAAACCATGACTATGATGAGGCATGGAGAAGTATGCGCATTACTTCGTATACTGACTTGATCCTGATGAAAATATACCGGACGAAACAGATCGAATCCTTGAATGGAGCGACTTTGGTTTCCGAGGGAATAGATGCCAACTATATGGATATGATCAATTATGCGGTTTTCGGACTTATCAAATTGGAATTCGGAGAGTAACGGGGTCTTGTACAAGGCTGCTGGAATATGGGCGAATGTATGCCGCTTTGTGCTGGCGGCAGTTTTCATATTTTCGGGTTTTGTCAAGGCGAATGATCCGTTAGGAACCGTTTATAAGCTTCAGGATTATCTGGAGGCATGGGGGCTGTCCGACTGGAAAGAGACCCTGATTCCATACATTGGTTCAATGGCTATGGGAGCTTTTGAATTTACGATGGGTATCTATCTGTTGTTTGGTATTCGGCGCAGGGTTTCCAGCATACTTGTTCTCTTATGTATGTGTTTCATGACTCCTCTGACGTTGTGGTTGGCTGTCGATCAGCCTATTTCCGATTGCGGATGCTTTGGAGATGCGGTAGTTCTGACCAACTGGGAGACTTTTGGTAAGAACATTGTGTTGCTGATAGCTGCTGTCAGTGCATACAAATGGAACAGGAGACTTATTAAATTTGTAACAGATAAAGTAGACTGGCTGATTGGTTTGTATACTGTTGCTTTTATTCTGTTCTTTGCGTTGTATTGTTTGACACATCTGCCCATTCTGGATTTTCGTCCTTATTATATTGGTGCTGATATTCGTCAGGGAATGGAAGTACCCGAAGGAGAGAAGCTTCCTGTATACGAGACCCGTTTTATTTATGAGAAAAACGGGGAGCAAAAAGAATTTACCATTGATAATTTTCCTTCAGATTCTACCTGGAAATTTGTTGATTCTAAGACAATTCTAAAGGAAAAAGGATACGAACCTCCTATTCATGACTTTTCAATTATCTCGGAAGAAGATGGAAGCGACTTGACAGATGAGATTCTGGATGATGAGAATTATACATTCCTGTTGGTTGCCCCGTGGTTACGTCAGGCCGATGAAGGAGCCATGGATCTGATAAATGAGTTGTATGATTATAGCGTGATGCATGGATATCGGTTTTTATGTCTGACTGCTTCTGGGGAGAAGGATATTGCTTTCTGGCAGGAAATAACCGGAGCTGAATATCCGTTTGCGCTGATGGATGAAATCACGTTGAAAACAATGGTTCGCTCGAATCCGGGACTGATTCTTCTGCAACAGGGAGTGATTGTCAATAAATGGAGTGCTTCGCAGATACCCGATGAATACCAGTTGTACGATTCTCTGGATAAGTTAAATATTGGTCAGGTTAATCGGAAAACGGTTACTCACAAGGTGGTAGAACTGGTTGCATGGTTTGTTTGTCCGCTACTGGGCTTTACACTTCTTGACCTGATCTGGCTGCGTATCAAGGTTGTTCGTAACAGACGGAAGAAAGAAACAACAGAAGAAGCAGAAAAATAGGAAACTAGTGTTAAGATAAAATTATTATATTAACCCTTTAAAAATAAAAGAAAATGAGAAAAAACATTGTAGCAGGTAACTGGAAAATGAACAAGAACCTGCAGGAAGGTATCGCTTTGGCTAAAGAACTGAATGAAGTATTGACAGCAGACAAACCTAACTGCGATGTAATCATCTGTACTCCGTTCATCCACTTGGCTTCTGTTACTCCGATTGTTGACAGCTCTATTATCGGTGTAGGTGCAGAAAACTGCGCAGATAAAGTTTCAGGTGCATATACAGGTGAAGTTTCTGCCGAAATGGTAGCTTCTACAGGTGCTCAGTATGTTATTCTGGGTCACTCAGAACGTCGTGCTTATTATCACGAAACAGTAGAAATCCTGGCTGAAAAAGTAAAATTGGCCTTGGCTAACAACTTGAAACCTATCTTCTGTATCGGTGAAGTATTGGCAGAACGTGAAGCTAACAAACAGAATGAAGTAGTAGAAGCTCAGTTGGCTTCTGTATTCTCTTTGTCTGCTGAAGATTTTTCTAAGATTATCCTGGCATACGAACCGGTTTGGGCCATCGGTACAGGAAAGACTGCTACTCCGGAGCAGGCTCAGGAAATCCATGCTCACATCCGTTCATTGGTAGCTGCTAAATACGGTCAGGAAGTTGCAGACAATACGTCTATTTTGTATGGTGGTAGCTGCAAACCTTCAAATGCAAAGGAATTGTTTGCTAAACCAGACGTTGATGGTGGTTTGATTGGTGGTGCTGCTTTGAAAGCTGCCGACTTCAAAGGTATTATCGACGCTTTTAAATAATTTATTTTATAAGTTTGGAAGTCTGTATGCAGTATAATGCTGCATACAGCTTCTTTTTACTTCATCTTTTAAATGCATGGTTATCATGAAATATCTGTTATCCATTCTTCTCTTTTGTGGAACAACGGTCTTGTGTGCGCAGCAACGTAATATTGTCACAGAGTTGCAGAGCAGAAAAACCGGTGAGGGAGTTGTTACCATTCATCAGGATGCTCAAATTGCAAACCTGATAGGGACTGTACAACTTTCTTCCTCTACGGCCTCTTCGGACGCACAGCGTACCATTAAAACACGTGGTTATCGTGTTCAGGTATACGCCGGAAATAATTCCAGACAGGCACGTAGTGAAGCGAACAAGGTAGCCGACAAGGTAAAAGAAGAGTTTCCGGATATACCGGTATATACTTATTTCCAGCCTCCTAGATGGTTGTGCCGTGTAGGTGATTTTAAAAGTGTGGAGGAAGCGCACAATGCAATGCGTAAATTAAGAGCAACAGGTGAATTTAAAGAAGTAACTATTGTTCGTGAACAAATAAATCTACCCATAGAATAATGATGACTGATACAAACTTGATGAACTGGCCGGAAGATAAGGTACAGAAGCTGATGGAGCATTACAAAGATATTCTGACCTTGTTGGGTGAAGAACCGGAACGGGAAGGACTGTTGAAAACTCCGGAACGCGTAGCCAAGGCAATGCTGACACTGACAAGAGGGTATGCAATGGATCCGCGGGAAGTATTGAATTCTGCTAAATTCCGGGAGGAATATAAACAGATGGTAATTGTGAAAGACATCGATTTCTTCTCGATGTGTGAACATCACATGCTTCCTTTCTACGGAAAGGCACATGTAGCTTATATTCCGAACGGCTATATTACAGGTTTGAGCAAGATTGCCCGTGTGGTAGATATCTTTTCACACCGTTTACAAGTACAGGAGCGTATGACGCTTCAGATTAAGGAATGTATTCAGGAAACACTGAACCCGCTGGGAGTAATGGTAGTGGTTGAGGCCAAACACATGTGTATGCAGATGCGTGGTGTAGAAAAACAGAATTCTGTTACTACGACTTCCGATTTTACCGGTGCTTTTAATCAGGCCAAGACACGTGAGGAATTTATGACCTTAATCCGAAGAGGAAACTAACGATAGTTTGTCAGAAATCACTTTTGCTATAGTCTTTTTTCAGTATATGAGAAGAAAACAGACTATAGCTTTTTTTATTTTATAGTTTTAAAATGACCCGATCTCCTGCCTTTTGTGCCATGATGCTTTGTGTCTCATGAAGTTCCTTGTAACGTTTCATCATGTCCATGCAGCGTTGCGGGTCGTTGGCTATAGCCGGATCGGCCAGTGACTGAAGTATCTGTGTCAGTTCTTCTTCTACGATAGACAGTTTGAAATCAAGCAGTAAACGGGGTATCAGTTCGTAAAGCCGTTCTTCATCGGTTATTATTTTTTGTGCTTTCGAATGATATTTGCTTAACTGATATTTGTCACTGATCAGATTGGCTGCCAACTGACTGATTTCTGCATTCGGATGGGTGAGAAAGTAACGTTCTGCCGAGAACCCGGTTTCTTGTTCGTGAAGGATGGCTTCTTCCAGAATTTGGCGGTGCAGGGAATCATGAAAGCGGATGTTGTCCTCCTTGAGATCGCCGTCTATCAGATCTATGACGGTACGTGGTAGAGTTTCGCCTGTTTCCGTTTCTTCGTAACAGGCTATTTTTTCTCCGTAACGGATAAGCATACGTACCAGTTCTTCTTCTTTGGCATAAAAGAGTTTCTTCTCGTTTCCTTCTGTTGGAATATACGACCGATAGATGTCCGGTGTTTCCAAGATAGTCTGATGTCCGGTATCGACAGATGTATCGTCGGCCGGTGGAAAATCGGCGGGTAGGGAAGCCGTTTCTCCGTTTGACACAGGGATGTCATCAGATGGGGGGAAATTTCTGTCTGTGTTAGGAGAAGGTATTACCCCATTGGAAGCCGTTGACTGGGAAGAAATACCTTGCACACTGGCGTTTGTATTTGTTCGTTGTTGGCGTAATTTCTGTCGTTGCTGTTCTTTATATTTGTTTTCTCTGGTTTGTTCTATAAGTTTGGAAGTTGCCTCTACCAGGATCTTTTCTTCCATTTGCAGTAGTTGGCTGCATTCACGGATATAGACAGAACGGATGATGGCATCCGGAATAACCGAGATGCTTCGGACAATGCTTGAGATAAGTGCGGCCCGTTTGATGGGATCTTTTCCGGCTTTTTCCATCAGCAGGTTCGTCTTGAAACGGATAAAGTCAACTTCGTGTTCGTTAATGTAGGCCTGATAGTCGGTGGCATTATGTTTACGGGCGAAACTGTCCGGATCGTCTCCATCGGGTAATAAGCATACTTTGATGTTCATTCCTTCTTCCAGTAGCATGTCAATTCCTCGTATACTGGCCTTGATGCCGGCTCCATCACCGTCGTACAGTACAGTGATGTTGTTGGTAAAACGGTGGATCATTCGGATCTGGTCGGAAGTCAATGCCGTACCGGAGGAGGCTACAACGTTTTCAATGCCACTCTGGTGCATGGAAATGACATCGGTGTATCCTTCTACCAGAAAGCAACGATCCTGACGGACAATGGCTTGTTTGGCAAAATAAATGCCATACAATTCCCGGCTTTTGTGGTAGATTTCCGATTCCGGTGAGTTGACGTATTTCATCTGCACATTTTTGGTCTGTGCGCTTAATACACGTCCTCCAAAGGCCACAACCTTTCCCGATAAAGTATGGACGGGAAAAATGACACGTCCCCAGAAACGGTCTCTTAAGCTACCGTCATCTTTTCGGTAGCATAGTCCGGTTTTTACCAGAAGATCAGGTTGATACCCCTTCTTGACGGCTGTTTGCGCAAAGGCATCGTGACTGTCGGTGCAGTAACCCAGCTGGAATTTGCGGATAATATCGTCTCGAAAGCCACGGTTGTGAAAATAGGTCATACCGATTCGTTGTCCGTCAATGTTATTATGCAGGATATCCTGAAAATATTCTGAAGCAAACTGATTGATAACGAAGAGACTTTCCCTCAGGCTGTGTGCTTGTTTTTCTTCTTCAGTCAGTTCACGTTCCTTGATTTCGATGTTATATTTCTTCGCTAACCATTTCAGTGCTTCGTAGTAGGAGAGCTGTTCATGCTCCATAATAAAATGTACTACGTTTCCTCCTTTTCCACAGCTGAAGCATTTGCAGAGTCCCTTGCTGGGCGATACACTGAATGAAGGAGTCTTTTCGTTGTGGAACGGGCACAATCCGATGTAGTTGACACCTCTACGGCGAAGCGTAACGAACTCAGATACTACATCTACAATTTGTGCGGCATCCAGGATGCGGTCTATGGTAGCTTGATCAATCATATCGGGAGGCGAAAATAATAAAAATAAGTAAGATGTGCAATTCCTTTTATGCTGCTTCCCGATAAGTAATGGAAGAACTATTTATAACATGAAAGCAATGGAAGTTCCCAATGTAAAATTGTGCATTGGAGTGCGCCGGGTGTATGAATGCGGTATCCGGTTCCCTTTATCGTCCGTCCATGAGTTTTTTAAATCATAAATCAGGCAGGGCGAAGCGAAATCATAGTCACAATACAGACGGAAAGCGGCATCGTTCTTGTATCGGTAAGTCAGTGAGATACCTGTTCCTATTTTACGGGTTGAGCTTTTGCGTATGTTTAGAAAATCATCGTCTATGAAGGAGTTCTTCAGAAGTTCTTCTTGGCTGCATTTCTCTTGTTGCATATAATAAATGACATCTTCTTTGTAGAACCGCTCGTATGCTGATTGGCTGACTTTGTTGCGGTCAAAAATCTGGGGATTGATATGACAGATGGAATTTAGACTGAAATTGGCATTCATTCTACGTCCAATCAATAATTTGCTTCCAATCTGGAAGTGCCGGCTAAAGGGGTAAGACAGATAAACGCCTAAATCCATGTCAAACATTCCCAGGTGGTCGGATTCCAGTGCGTCCAGCAGGAACATGTTTACCGGAGCACCTTTTTTCTGGTCTGCATCCATATCGAAGTTTCTTCTGCTTTTTTCCGGGATGTCTGCGATGACAGGAATTGTTGTAACCTTCAGCCGTCCGCCAATGCCGATGTAAGAATTGAAGAAATAGGCTCCTTCTGCACTTACTGCTGTAGCAGTTCCTGTCTTGAGCTGCATGCCTAGTGGAGATCCGTTTTCTGAGTCATACAGTTCCGCTGTCCGTAATGTGGAAGGGACGGAAGCTATTCCGATATTGAATGCCAGGAAAGATGGTGCGTCGTAACGGCTGTAATCAGTATTTATCTTCCAGCTATTTTTGTCTTTCCGATTGAATATCAGGTTCGCCAGGAAATATCCCAGATCGGTTGAGATGATTCCGATACCTGCTCCTACCAGTACATCACCTATCCAATGTCGGTTATTGAGCTGGCGGGTAACCCCGGTGAGTCCGGCCAGCGTGTATCCGCCGATGCTGTAACAGGGACTTTTCATTCCATATTCCTTGTGTAGAATGGTTGCGCACATGAAGGCAGTAGCAGTGTGTCCGGAAGGAAATGAATTGTTGGAGGAGTTGTCCGGACGTATCTCGTGGGTGGTATATTTTAGACTGTTGACAAATCCGGCCATCAGAATTGCTGAGAAGGCATTGCTGACAGTGAACTCTTTCCAGGAACTTCGTCCTTCTACTCCGGCCAGTTTCAGTCCCCAGGCAGCGACTAGCGGAACATATTGAGTATAGTCATCATACCGTTTGTGAAAAGTCGGTTCAAAACGGTTTCGGAGTGTACGAAAGTCTTCGTTTCTTTTTTTTACGATTAATCCGGCTGCTACGAAGGGAATTCCCATGTAAGAGAATTCTCTCTTGAAGTTTTTCCGTACATGAATGTGTACTTTGTGTGCAGCTGTTTCTGCACGGGCAGATGAATCGTTGGGACAGGTATTGGGAGAGTTACCAGTCGGGTATGCGTTCAGCCATAAAAAGTGGAGGAGCAGGCTGATGAAAAGGATATTCTTTTTGGGTTTCATTCTTTTCGGAAATCTGGATAGTCCATACTTCTGTGACAAATAAGAGTAATGCTTTTTTCTATAACTCAGAAAAGCAGCATTACCCCTATGGATTCCGAAAAAATATTTAGCCTCGAAAAAGAATATATGGGAAACTTTCAGTGAATGAGACTTATTTCAGCAGAATGGATTCCAGTGCCTGATAGTCGGTTGCCAGGTAAGTAGCTCCTGCTTGTGTCAATTCCTTGGCGTCACCGTAACCGTATAATACACCGATGGAATCAATTCCGACTTCCTTGGCTCCGATGATATCGAATTTCCGGTCGCCTATCATCACGATTTCCCGGGTATCTTCAATATGGAGAACTTTAATGATGTTTCGGATGACGTCTGCTTTGGTGTGTAAAGTGCCGGCTTCGTCTCTGGCACCAATATAGTCGAAATAAGGAGCCAGTTTGAAATGTTCGGCTACTCGTCGGGCCATATTAATTTTTTTTGAGGTAGCCAGAACCATTATTTTCCCGGCTTCTTTCATCTTTTGCAGGAATTCGAAAACACCTTCGTAGGGTTCTGCTTCGTATGCTCCAAACCGGGCATACCGTTCTCCGTAGATACGGGTAGCTTCGTGTATCTGTTCGGGCGTAAAGTGATAGAAGTCCTTGAAAGAGTCTTCCAGGGGTGGACCCACAAACGGACGCAGGTCTTCCAAGTTTTCGATGTTGATACCGAAATGTCTCAGGGCATGCTGGGCACAGCGTTCGATACCTTCTCCTGATTTCATCAGGGTTCCGTCCAAATCAAAGAATAAGTATTTGTAATTTTTCCCGGTAGTCATTTTCTAGAATAGTTTTTCTGATAAAGTAACGTAATGATATTGTAGGGTTGGTACGTTTGCAAAGGTAGTAAAAAACGGGGGAAAGCCAAACAGGCTGTATTTCATTCTACCGAATATATAAAAAAAGAAGATTCCCTTGTGGGGGAATCTTCTTCTATAGAAATAAACCGATATTCAATTGATTATTTGATGTTCGGGTTCAGTTTGTTCCATTCAGAGATAGCTGGAAGAACGCCCATAGCGATTACTTCGTCACGCAATTCGCACAAGTGAGCATAGCTCTTATCCAAAGCAGCCTGTTCTTCTGCAGTTCCGTTCAAAGTAGCGCAGTGGCAACCGTCAGCAGTGATTGAAGTTTCCCATGCCATCATGATGTGATCGTACTTATCATTAGAGATGTAAGTACCAGCCGGCCAGCGGAATGCTTTACCACCCATGGCAGCACCGATCATTTCGATAGAAACGTATGCCGGGCTCTGGAATGAAGAACGGCCACGCAAAGCGATGATGTTGGCACCACCTTTTGTTACTTTCTGCTGGATTTCAGCCCACTGTTCTTTAGTCAAAGCGTCAGTACCGATCATGTCGATCAACGGTTTGCCGTTTACTTTAGCTGTTGAAGCAAATACAGCCATCTGTTCACCGTGGCCACCGTAAGTACGGCAGTTTTCTACTGCGTCCATAGATACGCCGAAGTGTTTAGCCAGTTCGCTGCGCAGACGAGTTGAGTCAAGAGCAGCCAATGTAGTAACCTGACTTGGTTTCAAACCTGAGTACAACAGAGTGATCAGACCGGTGATGTCAGCCGGGTTGAAGATAACAACGATGTGTTTTACATCCGGGCAGTACTGTTTAACGTTCTTACCGAATTCTTCTGCGATAGCAGCGTTACCTTTCAACAGGTCTTCACGAGTCATACCAGCCTTACGAGCTGCACCACCTGAGTTTACGATATATTTAGCACCTGTCAGCGCTTCTTTGATATCTGAAGTGAAAGTGACGTTAACACCTTCGAAACCGCAGTGGAACAATTCTTCAGCAACACCTTCCAAACCTGGAGCGTACGGGTCGTACAAACAGATGTTAGGAGTCAAGCCCATCATGATAGCAGTCTGAGCCATGTTAGAACCGATCATACCGGCAGCACCAACAATGGTAAGTTTTTCGTTAGTTACAAAATTCATAATGCTTATTATTTAAGTTATGTATAAAATGTTTGCTCTTTTTCTTCTTGCGCTACAAAGATAGAAAGTTCTTCTTGAAAACCCAATCTTTTGATTAAGGAAATCTCTTCCTAAAAAAAGTCTTTTTCCCTTATTACAGAAAAATTTCACTATTTTTAAATACAGACCTTTGATTTTGTAAACAGCAGGTTGCATTTTTACTTAAAACGTAACGGCTGCGTCAGTCTTTTAAGCATGTAATTGTGTTTTTCTGACCAGATGCGATGTAAGAAAATTGTTAATATCATGAAATCTGTACGAAATATCTCCGGTGTATTTTTGTGCCGAAAAATAAAGGATAAGCATGATAAGCACTAATAAGATGATTTTGGCAGCCTCTATGCTGGTAGTAAGTGTCAGCGCGCAGGCTTTCTCTGTGAAAGGTATTGTGATGGACCATTCGACCAAGGAACCTTTAATTGGTGCGACTGTACAGGTAAAAGGTACTACGGTAGGTGCCATTACGGATATAGACGGTCGTTTTGAAATTAATGATCTGCAGGGAGAAGCATGTACATTGATTATTCAATATGTATCATACAAGATCGAAGAAATTTCGGTGTCGAAGGCTCAGGCTCAGGAACTGATTATTGCACTGGCACCCGACAACCAACAGTTGGACGAGGTGACGGTTGTGGCCAAAAAGAATCTGGAGAATGAGCGTGCACTGATGATGGAACGCCAGAAATCGAGTGTGGCTATCGAAAATATCGGTGCGAAGGAAATGAGTACCAAAGGTATCTCAAATGTAGAAGAAGGTGTAAAGAAAATTACCGGAGTATCTGTGGCTTCTGCCGGACAGATTATCGTACGTGGACTAGGAGACCGGTACAGTACTACTACATTGAACGGATTGCCTATCGCTTCGCCGAATCCGGACAATAAACTGATTCCATTGGATTTGTTTCCGACTTCTACCGTAAAGAATATTACGGTCAGCAAGGTATATGAAGCGAACGCTTTTGCCGATTATTCCGGAGCACACATCGATATTGGTACAAAGGAACAGACAGGAGAAGATTTCTTTAGCGTATCATTCAATACTGGTGGAAAGTTCAATACGCTGGGTAAGGATATGTATCGGATGGATCACGATGGGACCCTTTTCAAGACTCCTTCGTTGGATAGTCGCCTGCGTGACATGGAACTGGCTGATTTCGAAAATTATGCAAAGAAAAATCCGTTGTTTAATACCAGTTTTGATGTCTCTAGAAAAAGTGCGCTTCCTGAGTTCGGGGGAAATATAGGCTTTGGCAAGAATTTCGATTTTGGCAGTGGAAAGCTCAGCCTGCTGGCCTCTATGGGTATCAGCAATGAACAGCAAGCCATGATGGATGCCAGTGTACGTACTCTGGAAGCAACCGGTACAACACTGAATGATTTTACCTACGACAGTTATTCGAATGAACTGAAGATAGCAGGACTGGGTAGTTTGGGATATAGTTTCCGGAAGCAGGACCAGTTGAGCTATACATTTTTCTATGCACGGAATGCCATCGATGATTATATGCGCCGGGAAGGTTACGACTATGAGGATCACAACCTGTTGGGTAGCAACAGTGTAACACATATCTATGGATTGCAGAATCATCAGTTGAGCGGAAAGCATTTTTTCGGCGATAAGTGGAATATACAGTGGGGAGGTTCGTACAGTAAAACAACGAGCGATGAGCCCGACCGTCGGCAGATTATGTTTATCCGGAAAGACAATCAACTGGAACTGTTTAAGCTGAACCGCCAGGAAACGATGCGTTATTTCGGAACACTGGATGAAAAGGAATGGGTTGGCAATCTGATGGGAGAATATAAATTTGGTGAGCGGAACAGGCTGCAGGGAGGATTCACCTACAAAGACAAGACGCGTGATTATTTTTCCACTCGCTTTTATTATAATCTGAATAAGTTGAATCCGACTATCAGCGGAGAAGAAGCCATTTATACGCCTTCTGATTTTCTGAGTCAGGAAAGCATAACGAGCGGACAAGTTTCCATTACCCGTTCCCAGCAGCCGAAAGACAGTTATTCGGCCGGAAACAAGATTTATGCAGGTTACTTGCTGACAGACATCTATCCGGTAGAGGCGTTGCTGGTGAATGTAGGTGTCCGTTATGAAAGCAGCAAACAATGGGTGAATTATGCCGAAGACGGAGGAACGCTTCAACGGCGTGACCTGAACAGTAATGACCTTTTCCCTGCGATGAACCTGCGCTATCAGTTTGATAAGGAAAACAGTCTGCGCTTTTCTTTCTCTCGTACCGTGACTCGTCCTTCGTTTATCGAAATGGCCCCCTTCCTTTATCAGGAATCGTACGGTTCAGCTCAGATTCGAGGTAATGCTGATTTGCAGAATGGCTACAACTATAACCTGGATTTGCGTTATGAACTGTTCAAGGAAAATGGAAACATGTTTTCTGTGACGGCTTATTACAAACATCTGGAAAATCCGATCGAGCAGATTCAGGAATTGTCGGGAGGTGCTACCGTCCATTCTTTCCAGAATGCTAGTAACGGTATGGCTACCGGACTGGAAGTGGAATTCCGCAAAGAGCTTCTTCGTGAACTTCGTTTGGGTGCCAATGCTTCATTCATGTATACCGATGTAAAACTTCCGGAGGGAGGTGCTTATACCAATACGCAGCGTGCGCTTCAGGGTGCTTCTCCTTACCTGGTGAATGCAGATTTGACGTATAGTCCGCGATTTGGGGAATATCAGCAGTTGAATGCCGCACTGGTATATAACTTACAGGGACCACGTATTCAGTCGGTCGGCATTTCGGGACTGGGCGATGTAAAGCAACAGCCTGTACATACGATGAATTTTGTAAGCAGTTTCAGCTTCAGCCAGAAAGTGTCTGTCAAGCTGCAGGTGAATGACTTGTTGAATCAGCCGGTAATCTTCAAGCAGGAAGTTCCTTCAACCGGTGAAAAGATAGAAGTGGAACGCTTCAAGCGCGGAAGCAGTTTCGAAATCGGGATTACATATAATTTATAAAACAGATCATACTAACTCTTATTATTTAACTTTATTATGAGAAAGAACTGGAAATTTGCGACGATGACTCTGGTCGCAGCGGGTATGGCAATCTTTGCTACTTCATGTAGTGACGATACACCCAATGGTGAGAATAATGGTGGCAATGGAAACGATACGGAAGAAACCTATGTACTTGATCAGGACATTACGGAGGATATGACCCTGGAGTCGGGAAAAAGTTATACGCTGAACGGGGGTATTCATGTAAAGCCGGGAGTAACTCTGACTATCCAGCCGGGAGTAACCATTACGGCCAAATACGATGATACGGTAGACTATATCCTGGTAGAGCAGGGAGCAAAAATTGATGCGGAAGGAACTGCTTCTCACCCCATTGTCATGACTTCCGAAAAGAAGGAACCGGGAGCCTGGGGCGGATTGCACATCTGTGGTTATGCACATACCAACAACGGAACCGGAAGTTCTGAAATCGGAAACGCTACGTACGGAGGAAACGATGACAGCGATAATTCGGGTGTCCTGAAATATATCCGTCTGGAATATACCGGATATGCTTTCGATGAAGAACATGAGGCCAACGGCGTTTCTTTCTATGGCGTAGGAAACAGTACGACCGTGGAACACCTTCAGGCATACATGGGTTCGGACGACGGTTTCGAATTCTTCGGCGGTTCTGTGAATGTAAAGTATCTGGTGGCTACCGACTGTAGTGACGATTCTTTCGACTGGACCGAAGGATGGGACGGTAAGGGACAGTATCTGGTAGCTTATCAGGCCAAGGAAAGTGAATTGGGATATGCCTGTGACTGCCTGATGGAATGCGATAACAACGGAACGAACTATGCGGCTTCACCCGTAGCACATCCTGTTCTTTCAAACATTACGCTGGTAGGAAACGGAAGTGACAGCCAGGGAATACGTCTGCGTGCGGGTACAGAAGTAGAACTGTATAATGCGATTATCGTAGGAAAAGGCAAACCGCTGACTGTAGAAACGGCTGAAACGGAGAATGCCTTGAAGAATGGAACTTCAACACTGTCGTATGTAACCATCAGTGGCGAACTGTCTTCAAAAGAAGGTGTTTATACAAATGCCGACTTTATAAGTAATGAAACCAATCAGACAAATGTTACCCCTGTATTGACCAATTATTACGTAGGTACGATAGCTGGAGGCACAACGGTGAACGACAGCTTCTTTGATGCCGCTGAATATCGTGGAGCTGTTCAAGCCGACAACGACTGGACGGCAGGCTGGACACTGGCCAGCGGAACTGAGGCTGAGGCCGAACCGGAAACTCTGCAGGGAGAACTGACCGGTGAAAAGACCTTGTCTCAGGGACAGACTTATTACCTGACCGGAGAATATACCGTAAAGGCTGGAGCTACCTTGAATATTGAACCGGGAGTAACACTGATTGCCAAACACGATGACGTGGTAGATTATATTCTGGTAGAACAGGGAGCAAAAATCAATGCGGAAGGTACTGCCGACGCACCGATTGTCATGACTTCCGAAAAGAAGGAACCGGGAGCCTGGGGTGGACTTCACATTTGCGGATATGCTCATACGAATGCTGCCGGAGGTACCGGAAAATCAGAAATCGGCAATGCTACTTACGGTGGAGACGATGACAGCGATAATTCAGGCGTTCTGAAATACATCCGTCTGGAATATACCGGATATGCTTTCGATGAAGAACACGAAGCCAATGGAGTTTCATTCTACGGTGTAGGAAACGGTACAACCGTGGAACACCTGCAGGCTTATCAGGGTTCGGACGATGGTTTTGAATTCTTCGGAGGTTCTGTGAACGTGAAATACATGGTAGCTACGGATTGTAGTGACGATTCATTTGACTGGACTGAAGGCTGGAACGGAAAGGCACAGTTCCTGGTGGCTTATCAGACAACGGAAGACGAGCTGGGTTATGCCTGCGACTGTCTGATGGAATGCGATAACAACGGTTCGAATTATGCCGCTACTCCGGTAGCCCATCCGGTCATTGCCAATGCGACACTTATCGGTAACGGTGGCGATGCACAGGGAGTACGTCTGCGTGCAGGCACTCAGGTGGAACTGTATAATACCTTGATTACCGGAAAAGAAAAGCCTTTGACAGTGGAAACCGCTGAGACTGAAAATGCATTGAAAGAAGGTACTTCGAAGATTGAATATGTAGCTATCAGCAAAGAACTGAATTCTAAAGAAGGTATTTATACAAATACTGATTTTGCACAGGCTACCGGAAATCTTACTGACCAGACTTTCTCATGGACCGATAAATATGTAGGTACCGCTGACGGCGGTAAAGATCTGTCGGCCGATTCTTTCTTTACGAAGACTGATTATAAAGGTGCTGTCAAAGCCGGAGAGAACTGGACTGCAGGCTGGACCCTGTAATAAGACTTTATAGATTGGTTAGCTTCTTTAAATATTATTGGTATTTAGTTAGAGAAAGCCGGAATCTGTGCAGATTCCGGCTTTTTTTGATGATGGGGCGGCAAGGGCAAACGAACCGGCAGTCGGATAAAAACAAAGGCGGGAACAGACAAATGTTTTTTCCCGCCTGAAGTGGTTTCTCATGAAAAGAACAGCCATTGTCAGGCATTCTCACGCTTCATGATGTGTTTGATGCGCCGTATGCGGGGCAACCGTCCCACTACATTCTGATTCAGGAATTTCTCGAACAGAATTAAGGCCAGAAACAGGACTCCGACAATGCATACCCAGCCATACATTTCTTTCAGGCTGACCAGCGTGGCCTGTCGCATGGCTTCTCCGTATATGCTTTGAAAGGTTTGGGTATTGATGGCCGTATTCACTTCATCCAGTTCGATGGAGAGGGTCTGATAGTTTTCAGGAATGATGTATTGCAGTACCCGGCTGTAGATGGCTCCTCCCAGTACGGAACCGAATCCGGTACGTATGAATCCCAGGATTGACAGCACCTGAAAGAAATGTTGGAACGGTACGATACCTGTCACGTACACTGTCAGTGAAATGTACAGGATGATGTAGCCGGCACCGCGGAGCAAGGTCGGTATGTAAAGCCATTCGATGTTCATATTCGGATCGATCAGGAAATACATGAAACACTGGTAGCCTACAATCAGGGCAAATCCCAGAAAGACAGGGACCTTGTATCCTCCGTGCAGACGGACGTGCCACTGGTAGGCAAAGATACATCCCAGGATGGTTCCTCCCAGATTCCACCAGTTCAGTGATACATCGTTCAGTACGTCGTATTTCAGGATACTTCCTGTGAAGATGTTCTGCAGGACGGTTGGTGCCGCCAGAAAGAAACAGAGCATCAGAAACAGGAAGAGCAGGGAGGTGAGGTTGCGGTATCTGAAGGCTTCGAGTGCGATGTACGGGTGCCGGCGGACAATCATCCGGTGGATACTGAGTGCCAGTGAAAGAATGGCTGTCAGGGTACCGATGACGATTTGTGAAGAATCGAACCAGTCGTAGAACTTGCCGTATTCGAAAACGAATATGACTGACAACAGGAAGATGGACCACAAGGCGCCTCCCAGCCAGTCGATGCCGAACAGGGGCAGCGGTTTCATGAAACGGAAGTGATGGGTGAGGGCGGCTGTAAGCCCCCACAGTACGAACAGCAGTCCCATGATGAACCAGTGCATGTAGTGCCAGTCGGCCCAGTAGCCCAGGTAGACAGTGAGCAGTCCGGAGAGCTGGATGCTTCCGAGCACAATCATGTAGACCACGGGGAAGAATACGGCGAAGTTGCGGGTTGGCGTCAGACTCAGCTGTACGTTCGACAGGGCTTCGAAAGTCCCCCACATGCGCAGCATACCGGCAAAGAAGCAGACAATGACCAGTACCGGAAGGCTGTCGGTATGCATGGTGATGAGGTTGCATACAATCAGGGCCGGGCATACAAACAGCAGAATGCTTCGGGTGGTGAACCGGAACTTCAGTCGGAACAGGATGGGGAAGATGATGGTCATGCCCACGAAGGAGGCATAGCCGGCCATCATGATGTCTTCCTGCATCAGAGCCAGTGAACCGACCATCTGCGAAACGGACGACAGATAGATTCCGCCGCTGAACTGGAAAGCCACGGCGAAGAAAAGGCAGAGAAACACACGTATCCTGTCCGGCACAAAGTCGCGGAACATCATGACACGTGTAGGCATATTCGGTCCGGCCATATCAGTATCTTACTTTACATTCCACATTCATTCCGGCACGGAGACGTACCAGGTCTTCCGGTTTGTTGTCGGCTGTAAATTCGATGCGTACCGGAATACGCTGTTCCACCTTGACGAAGTTGCCGGCAGAGTTGTCTTGTGGCATCAGCGACAGAGAAGCTCCCGTTGCATCCGAGATGGAAGAAACCACTCCTGTAAACTTTACACCCGGTACGGCATCTACCTGGATGTCGACTTTCTGTCCGTTTTTCATGACAGAGGTTTGTGTTTCCTTGTAGTTGGCAATGACCCATTTTTCGGTTTCATCAATCAGGGTTACCATGGTTTGTCCCGGTTGTACCAGTTGCCCTTCGTGGATATTCTTTCTGCCGGTCATTCCGTCGGCAGTCGCTACGATGACCGTATATGACAGGTTCAGTTTGGCCAGGTTCAGTTCGGCAGCCGCTACCTTTATGGCCGCGTCGTTTTGTTCCAGGCGCTGGGTCTGTTCGTGTTTGACCAGCGAAGTCGATTGCTTCTGACGGGTCATTTGTTCATAACGCGCTTTGGCAGCTTCATATTCAGTCCTGACACGGTCGAACTGCTGGGCTGTCACGGCATTTTTCTTGATCATCTCGGAATATCGCTTGTAGTCGGTTTCGGCATTTTTCAGGCGGACGGCAGCTTCTCTGATACCGGCGTCGGTCACCAGAATGTTGCTTTGAGTGGTACTGATGGTGGTATGCATGGCGTCTTTTCCTACCAGTGCATTCTGGTAGTTGGCTTCGGCCTGTGCCAGACGCAGCAGGTATTCCGAGTCTTCGATTACTACCAAGGTATCTCCCTTGCGTACTTTCTGGTATTCGTCGAAGCAGATCTTTTTGATGAATCCCGGTACACGGGTGTTGATTGGGGTGATGTGTTGTTTCACCTGTGCATTATCCGTATATTCCACATTTCCCAGGTGGATAAAGTGACTGCATACCCAGCAGATTCCTGCCAGGATGATAATGGTCAGAATAATGTTCGAGATCAGTTTGTTTCTTTTTATGTTAGCCATGATGTATGTTCTTTAAGAATGTTTTTTCAGAATAAGTTGGGTGGAGGATTATAGGGTACCTGTGTTTTTTTTCAGCATGAAGTATTGATAGAGAATCCCTACTTGTGCATTGGCCAGTTCCAGTTCGCTGCTCAGCTGGATGTTGCTGGCGTCCAGCATATCGGTTACCAGCGACAGACCGTTGAGGTAACGGCTGTGTATGACTTCGTAATTTTCATGAGCCAGCTGTACATTCTTTTCCTTGGTTTCCAGGCGGGTATATGCTTCTTCCAGGTTGATGTAGGCGGCATTGATACCGTTTGACAACTGTTCTTCGGTCAGTCGTTTGTTTTCCCGGGCCTTCATCGTGGCCAGTTTGGTTTGTTTCAGCTTTTTGTTGTTCTTGAACAGTGCGTCAAACTTGTAGGTGATATTTACTCCTACATACCAGTAATTGAAATTTTTGTTGATGGGAGGTACTTCTATCAGAATGGGACCGTCAAAGTTGTTGGCGGCTATCAAGCCGATGGTCGGGCGTCGTCCGGCACGTACCATTTCCTGTTGCTTTTCGCTCATGCTGACTCCGAGGCTGGCCAGGCGCATGGCAGGTGTGTGGGTAAGTCCGTTCTGCCAGTGAAGTTCGTCTTTTTTCTCAATGCTGGCAGACAGTAACGTCGTATCGGGAATGATTTCGGTATTCAGATCGAGTCCGATGGTAGTTACGAGTTGTCTGTTTGAAATCTTTATCCGGTTGGCGATGTTGGTCAGACCCAGTTCCAGGTTTTTCAGTTGAAGTTCGTAACGGGTAATGTCGCTTTGCAGGGCCGTTCCCTGTTCGAAAGCTGCTTTGATCTCGTCAATCAGCAGGCGGGTCTGCTCGATGTTCTTTTGGTATACTTTCCGTTGGTTGTTCAGCTGGAACAGGTCGAGGTAGTGGCTTGCAAGCATGAACCGTATGTTCTGTTTGTCGTTGTCCAGTTCGGCTTCGGCCATATCCTTTTGCAGTTCACTCATTTCTATGCCGGTCGAAACCGCTCCACCCGTATAGACGGCCTGGGTAGCCTTGAAGGCAAAATTGTTACCGAAATGCGGCATGTCGGCTTTCATCCCGTTTGAGAAATCGCGGTCGCTCATCCATCCGTCGCCGATGTAGCTGAAAGAAAGGCTGGTTTCTACAGAGGGAAGCCGGTCGTTTTTGGCCACCTTGATGGCCTGTACGGCTTCGTCTACAGCCAGATGATGTACTTTCAGACTTTTGCTGTTGGCATCGGCCAGGCTAAAAAGTTCTTCTATGCTGAGAATCTTTTCCTGCTGGGCCGATAGGGGGACGAAACCGATACATCCCAGCAATCCTGTCATTAAAAATTTGTTGATCATAAAAAATGTGTGTACTTGTCTTGATTATCGGTGCAAAGGTCACTCTTTTGCGGCGGAAACCGGATGTCTGAAAATACTTGGAATTTGTCTGATTTGAAAATATATTGAAAAAAAACAGTATATTCAGTCTGTAATTCCTATTTTTGTAAATTCGAATTTATCAAAACTATGCTACATTATCAGATAGTTAACATACAGGAGATTGTAAAGCGGAGGGATGGAGTGGCTTATCAAGGTGAAATAGGTGTATTTGTTCCGAATGATACAACCCGTATTTCGCTGGCGGAAGGCCTTCCGGTTTATGTCAATGCTTTTTCTTACATATTGGCATTGAAAGGAAGTGCCAGTCTGGCAATTGACGAAGTAGTGTATAAGATTGGTCCGGGTTGTCTGTGCCTGCTTTCTCCGTTGCATCTGACCTGTTTTTCAGAAGTGTCGGGCGATTTCAGGTGTGTGTTTCTGTGCCTTCATAAGGATTTTATTGATAAGATTGGAGTCTTCAACCTGAAGCAGCGCATTGCCAAAGGGATGAATATGCATAGTAATCCGGTGATGCGGGTTTCTGTTTCTGATGTGGATATTCTGAAGGCGAGTATTGAGAACATACGGAGTCAGATCCTGCGCGAGGGACACTTGTATCATCTGGAACTCATGCAGAATGCTCTGATCCGTTTCTACCTGGAGCTGGACAATATCCTCGACCGGAAAGAAGAGGGGTACGAACGTACGGTTCCGGTTGTAACCCGGAACCGGATGAAACTGCAGGAGTTTATTACGCTTCTGATGAATTATTTCAAGGAAGAACATCACGTCTCTTTTTATGCCGGGGCCATGAATATGACTCCACAGTATCTGACAGCCATCGTCAAGGAACAAACCGGAAAAACGGTCAACGCATTTATTTGTGAACTGATTTACAGTGAGGCTCGTAATATGTTGATTTCTACTGATCTGAGTATCCAGCAGATTACGACGCGTCTGAATTTTTCCGATCAGGCTTCATTCAGTAAGTTCTTTAAACGTCATGCGGGAGTTTCTCCCCAGATGTTTCGGGAGAAATCCGGATCGCATTGAGAAGCAACAATATAACGTGCTTTCCCGTAAAACTGTTCTCCGTTTTCCCTTGAATATCTTTATGTTTTCACTGCTGTATATGGGTGGTTTAATTGGGAATAAAAAAGAGTGTATTGAATATTCAATCATTAAATATCCAATACACTCTTTCTTGTGGAGCTGGAGGGAGTCGAACCCTCGTCCAAACGAGGAAGCCATACGCTTTCTACATGCTTATCTCTGCCTTCGGTTTTCGTGCATAAGCAAGACCAGAGCCACCCACTTATACCTTAGTCCCTAAAACTTCATTCCGGCCTCGGAACCCGACCGGAACTATTCCCGAATTTACTGCACCGCTGGACCAAACGCTTCGGAACAAGAGCTTTTGAGCGATGTCTCGTTCCCGTCACTGTGACAGGAATAAAGTTAATCTACTATACTTCGATTAAGCAGCGAGAGCATAAGATTCGTTGCCAGATAATTGTTCAGTAACTGAGATTATAGTGCAAATCACTGACGCACTGCATGCTTACATACCACATCTCTCGCTGTCAAAACCAAACAACCCCAGATTTGTGATAATCATCTTGTGTGCAAAGATACGAAATATTTGTGATTTCGCCAAAATGTAATGGAATTTAATTATTTTTGGAGGCTTTTACAGAAAACCAAACCATAAGGAATATGAAGATATTGATAAGTGTGTGTATGGTCGCTATGGCCTTGACAGGGAGCAGCTGCATGAGAAACGCCAATCATGCGAAAGCTGTAACCGGAAATACGGATTCGTTGTACCTGTTGGTTGGGAGTTATGCCCAGCCGCAAGAGGAGGGAATTCGTGTGTATGTGTTCAATCAGGAGACAGGAAAAGGAACATACCGGAGTGGATTGTCCGGCATATCGAACCCTTCGTTTCTCACTCCTTCGTCCGATGGTAATAAGGTATATGCGGTAGGAGAGGATGAAGGTATTTCGTCTACTGCCAATGCGCTGGCCTTCAATCGGGAGAAAGGAACACTTTCTGTAATCAATTCGCAGCCTACTTTCGGAGCTGCTCCGTGCAACATTACGTTGAGTCCGAAGGAAGACTATGTGCTGACAGCCAATTATATGGGAGGAAATATTACGGTATTTCCGGTGGGAAGCCGTGGAGAATTGCTGGAAGGAGATACCTTGAATTTCACAGGTCACGGACCGGATGCCGAACGTCAGAATCAGCCGCACTTGCATTGCGTAACCTTTACGCCGGATAACCGGTTGCTGTTGGCCAATGATCTGGGTACCGACCGCATCCATGTATTTCCGGTAAACGTTCAGAAAGGTGAAGGATTGTTGAACCGTGCGGCCGCATACGATGTACAGCTTTCTCCGGGAACGGGACCGCGGCATACTTGTTTTGCTCCGGATGGAAAGCATGCTTATCTGATCACTGAACTTTCGGGGGAGGTCATTGTACTTTCATACGATGAAATGGAACTGGATACCATCCAGACTATCAAGGCCGATACACTGGGGGCCCAGGGCAGTGCGGATATTCATATTTCACCGGATGGTAATTTTGTTTATGCTTCCAATCGTTTGAAAGGAGACGGCATTGCCATTTTCTCCGTCAATTCGGAGGACGGTACCCTGGAAAAGGCCGGGTATCAGCTTACGGGAGTTCATCCACGCAACTTCGCCATTACTCCAAACGGAAAGTTCTTGCTGGTGGCTTGTCGTGATACCAACGAGATACAGGTTTTTGCCCGCAACGCGGAAACCGGTTTACTGAAAGATACGGGCGAAAAGATAGAAATGCAGAAGCCGGTTTGTCTGAAATGGGTGAAGATGAACTGATTCTGGTATAAAATGTATAAAAAGGGCTTGGCATTTGAAGAGAAAGTGCCAAGCCCTTTGTTATTGCAGGAAAACGTCCGTTTGTTTTTGTCAGAGCGTCCGTTCGTTTGGAAAAGAATGTCTGGACATTTTGACTAACACGTCCGTTCGTTTTTTTATTTCTGGTCTGTCATCTGGTAAACCAGTGTACCACCGTTCATGATGTCGGCGTGTGTGATGTAGTTCTTGGTGTACGGCTGACCGTTCAGGGTAATGCTCTTTACGTATTTATTGGCCTTGGAGAGTCCTTCAGCCTTGATGGTAAAGGTTTTTCCACCAGTCAGATGAAGTACGAATTCTGGCATTTGGGGAGCACCGAATACGTATTCGCCGCTTACCGGATTGACCGGATAAAATCCCATGGCCGAGAACATGTACCAGGCTGACATTTGTCCGCAGTCGTCGTTTCCGCACAGACCGTCGGGTTCCGGACGATACTGGGTGTCGAAGATTTCACGGATCAGTTCCTGGGTGCGTGCCGGCTTTCCGGCCAGTGTGTACAGATAAGTGACGTGGTGGCTCGGTTCGTTGCCGTGAGCGTACTGGCCAATCAGTCCGGTCACATCGGCCTGGGTGGTTTCCAGCTTCAGGGTGAAGAAGGTATCCAGTTTGGCAGTGAAGGCATCGGCTCCTCCCATCAGTTCAATCAGGCCCGGTACATCGTGCTGTACGTGCCAGGTATACTGCCAGGCATTTCCTTCGGTATAGTCGCCGCCGGTACTTTCGGCATGACCCACCATGCTCGGATTGAACGGAGACTTCCAGCTTCCGTCAGCCTTGCGCGGACGCATGAACTTCGTTTCAGGATCGAACAGATTCTTGTAATATTCAGCGCGTTTGCCGAAGTAAGCCGCATCTTCGATCTTGCCCATGCGGGTTGCCATATCGGCGGCGGCATAGTCGTCGTATACGCTTTCCAGTGAAGAAGATACTGATTCGGCTTCAGTCAGATCGGTTGGGAAATAACCGTACTTGGTGTAGTTTTCCCAGTTGGATTTCAATTTGTGTGAAACGGTCTGTGTACGTTTGATGGCCTGGAAAGCACGTTCGGCATCGAATCCTTTGAAACCTTTGGCGTATGCCTCTGCTACGATGGAAACAGCATGGTTGGCTACCATGCAGTAGTTTTCCTTGCCCCACAATCCCCAGATAGGAAGGAAGCCCTGCACATCGGCCTGATCGACCAGGGAGTTGACGAATCCGTCTACGCGTTCCGGTGTAACGATGGTGTAGAACGGATGAGCGGCACGATAGGTATCCCATGCCGAGAAGGTAGAGTAGAACTTACCTCCGGTGGCCTGTACGATGGAGTCGGCTGCATTGCGGTACTTGCCGTCTACGTCGGATATTTCGTTCGGCTGGATGAGCGCATGATACAGGGAGGTGTAGAAATTGGTCTTTTCGTCTTCTGTTCCCTGTACTTCGATACGGCTCAGGTAGCTGTTCCATTCATCCTTCGAAGCCTGACGTACGGCTTCGAAGTCCCAACCCGGGATTTCGGCTTGCAGGTTTGCCTTGGCTCCTTCGATACCGGTAGTAGAAAGGGCTACTTTCATCTGTACGGCTTCGCCAGGCTGTACCTGGAAGGTAGCGACCATGCGTTTACCTTTTTCGGTTTCAGCCATAGGCAGGTCTACGGTGCTGATGACCGGATGATCGAACTGCATGGCAAAGAAATAATCCTGGTTGACCCATACGCTGTTGTTCACGTGGCCGGTCAGCGTACTGTCGTTTTCCCACTGTACTTCGCAGCTTCGTACGTGTGAATGATACTGGCTTTCGCTCCAGGCCGGTCCGTGCTGCAGGTCTATCAGGATAGAAGCCGAATCGGCCTTGTTGTAAGTATAGCGGTGCAGGGCCGCATGGATGGTAGAGGTCAGTTCGGCCTTTACGCCCGGATTGTCGAGTGTAACGGTGTAGTAACCGGGAGTGGCGCTTTCGCTGGTTTTCTGGAATCCGCTGCGATAGCCGTCCCAGTTGCGGTGACGGTTTCCCGTGACCGGCATGACCAGAATGTCGCCCAGGTCCATACAGCCCGTTCCGTTCAGGTGAGTCTGGGTGAATCCCCAGATGATGGAATCGCTGTAGACGTATTCCGAACAGTAGCGCCATCCTACGGCACCGGTTACGGGACTGGTCTGTACCATGCCGAACGGGCGGCAGGCACCCGGAAAGGTATGTCCGTTGTCGGCTGCTCCGATGAACGGATTGACATATTGGGTATAATCTATAACGGCTGTAGCTTCTTGTTGAGAGGTAGAACAGCCTGTCAGCAAGAAGCCGCCGATTGCCAGGCTGAGGAGGCAGGTTGTAGTCGTTTTTTTCATGATAAAGATTTGAGTAGTATAAAAATGCCATTCAGACCGTTGTCTCAGTCCGGTAGTTTTACTTAGAGGGCTGAAACAAGGTCTGAATGGTATGATAAATGGTTATACGTAAGTTTCCAGGAATTTTACCTTACCTTCCGGAACGACTTCCAGTGAACGGGTAGTAGCCGGGAACAGGACAGATTCGCCAGCCTGCAGGCTGAGAGTGTTTCCTTCGTTGTCGGTTACGGTGCAGGCACCTTCCATGCAGATGTAGATAACGAATGAATCCAGTTCGCTGTAATCCATGTTCATTTTTTCGGTCAGATCGTAAACGGTCGTTGTGAAATACGGACAGCTGACGAGTTCTACCGGTTCGTTCTGTTTGGGAGTATAGTTGGTGCGGTAGTCATCGTAAACGGTGTAGTCGATGGCGTCTTTTGACAGTTCGGTATGCAGTTCGCGGGTATTGCCGTTCTTGTCTTTACGGTTGAAATCGTAAATACGGTAAGTGACGTTGGAAGTCTGCTGGATTTCGGCGATGAATGAGCCTGCGCCGATGCTGTGGATACGTCCGGCAGGCAGGAAGAATACGTCGCCCGGTTTGATGGAGTAGTCTTTCAGAGCGTCGCAGATGGTATTGTCGGCAATCATCTGGGCATATTCGTCAGGGGTAATGGCTTTTGACAATCCTGAGCGCAAATGAGCGTCGGCTGTAGCGTCGACTACATACCACATTTCGGTTTTACCCATGGAATTGTGGCGCTTCATGGCCAGTTCGTCGTTCGGGTGTACCTGGATAGACAGATCCTGCTGCGCATCGATGAATTTGATCAGCAAAGGGAATTTGCCGTTGAAACGTTTGTAATTGGCTTCACCCACCAGTGCGCCTTTGTATTCGTTTACCATCTGAGTCAGATTCTTGCCGGCATCGGCTCCATTGGCTACGATGGATTCGTCGCCCGGAACGTCTGAGATTTCCCAGCTTTCGCCGACCTGAGTCTGGTTGCTGTTCAGGTGTTTGAACGGAATAATTTTTTCACCACCCCACAAGGTAGATTTCAGAATAGGTTGGAATTTTAATGGATACATAATAACTCAATATAAATGTTTGTTTATCTACCTGCAAAAATAGAAAAAAGATTAAATTTCGCACTACCTTTAAATGAAGAATTTAAGTGAGATGACGGATGAACCGTTCTTTTTTGACGAAGGGATAAAAGAATGTGTTTTTCAGCCGGATGTGGAATCGGAATTTTCCGGTCGGGTGTAATAAAAAAAGACGGGAGGACAAAAGACAGATAATCTTGCCCTTTTGTCTTCCCGTCTGAAAAACGGTATCCGTCAGGATAAAACTGATTGATGTGTTTCAAAGGAGGTCCGGAACTGTAAGCTGGCAGGCCAGATCTTGTTTCCGTATCCTTTGTTGTCTGTTCTTTTCCTTAAAACTTGTCAATCCACTGATAGACTCCGCTGCACACACCCAGGATAACAATGCCGATGAGGCAGATGACCAGGCTGGTACGCATCAATGCCGGGCTGCGGAAAGCCGGCACAGGATGATCGTTCGGAGTGATGTACATGGCTTTTACCACCAGCAGGTAGTAATACAGTGAGATGATGGTATTGACCAGGGCCAGGAATACTACCAGCCAGTAACCGCTGTGGAAGGCGGATGCAAAGACAAAGAATTTGGAGAAGAATCCGGCAAACGGCGGAATTCCAGCCAGTGAGAAGAGAGCCAGTGTCATGACAAAGCTCAGTTTGGGGTTGGTCTGGTACAGTCCGTTGTAAGCTTCCCGGTCTACGCGTCCTCCTGTCTGCTGTTCTATGTTGCTGATGACACCGAATACGGCAAGGTTGGCCACGATGTAGACTACGATGTAGTAAATCAAGGCAGTCATGCCCTGTTCGTTTCCGGCCAGTACCGCCAGCAGGATGTAGCCGGCCTGCGAAATACTACTGTAGGCCATGAATCGTTTCAGGTCATGCTGCAGAATGGCAAAGATATTGGCTATGGTAATTGTCAGTACAATGGTAACGCTCAGCATCAGTCCCCATTCTTCGACCATCGGACCGAACACTTTCAGCAGGATGTTCATCAGCGTGAAGGCTGCCGCTCCTTTGGAGATGACAGACAAGTAGCCGCTCACCGGAGTAGGCGCTCCCTGATACGTATCGGGCGTCCACATGTGGAACGGAACCAGACTCAGTTTGAAGCCCAGTCCGGCAAAGAAAAAGACCATGGCCATGACCTGCAGGGGAGTTCCTGTCAGTGCTTGGGGCAGATCGGCGAAATACGTGGTTCCACAAGTGCCGTATACCATGGAAAGTCCGTAGAGCATAAGTGCTGAAGAGAACATGGAGCTCAGGATGAACTTGGCTCCAGCTTCGGCGCTGTGATGGCGGAACTTGTCGAAAGCCACCAGACAGGCCATCGGAATACTTGCCAGTTCCAGACCTACGTAGAAGAGAATGAAACTTCCGGCGCTGACCATGAAGTACATTCCCAGCAAGGTACTCAGGGTGAGTACGTAGAATTCGCCGGCTTTGTGGCGGGTATCTTCACGTTCTATCCAGCGTCCGGCCTGCATGAATACCAGCAGGGTACCGGCTGTGAGGATAGTCTTTACAATAGAAGACAGGGCAGAACTGCTGTACATGCCTCCAAAAGCTTCGTGCTGTACCGGAACAATGTTCAGTGCCAGCTGGATCACCATCAGTATACAGGCAAGTGTCTGTAACGCCTTGTGATGCGGGCTTTTCAAGATAAGATCGGCCAGCAGGATGATGATGAGGATAGCTACCAGGCTGATTTCTGCCTGCATGGAAAATATTGCTGTTATATCCATAATTCTATCAATGTATTAGTTGTGATATGATTGGTTCTACACTTCCGCTGATGAGGTGGCTTACCCAGTAAGGAGCCAGTCCCAGACCCGCTACGGCGATGATTAAGCAGATTACGGCAAAACGTTCGTCCCAGGTAGCGTCGGTCAGTTTCAGGTGTTCGGGATTGTGGCAGGTACCATAAAGGATCTTTCCTACTACGCGCAGGATGTAGACAGCCGTGATGACGATACTCATCGTAGCAATGACGGTACATGTACGGTGGAACAGGTCCGGATTCTGGTAAGAACCGACGAATACGGTCATTTCAGCCACAAATCCGCTCAGTCCCGGAAGACCAAGGTTGGCCAGACCGGCTATGACATAACCCACCGACAGGAAAGGCATGATTTTCATCAGGCCGCTCAGTTGCCGGATGTCACGGGTATGTGTACGTCCGTAAATCATACCGATCAGGGCGAAGAACAGGGCAGTCATCAGTCCGTGGCTCAGCATTTGCAGGATGGCGCCGGTAGCACTTACACGCGTCATCATCAGCAAGGCAAACAGTACCAGTCCGCAGTGGCTTACGGAAGAATAGGCATTGATATATTTCAGGTCGGTCTGTACTACGGCGCTGAACGCTCCGTATACGACAGAGATGGTTGTCAGTACCAGGAAGAAATCTCCCCAGATGGCGGCACCGGTCGGCATCAGATACATGGCAATACGGAAACATCCGTAACCTCCCAGTTTCATCAGTACGCCGGCATGCAGCATGGATACGGCTGTTGGGGCTGAAGCATGACCGTCAGGACTCCAGGTATGGAACGGAAAGAGGGCTCCCAGTACACCGAATCCGAGGAAAACCATCGGGAAGAAAATGCGTTGCATTTCGGTAGGAATCTTCTGCTGTACGATTTCCAGGATGTTCATGGTTTCGCCTCCGGCACCGTAATAGATTCCCAGAATGCCAATAAGCAGGAAGGCAGAACCTCCCATCAGCATCAAGGTCAGCTTCATGGCCGCGTATTCCTTGCGGCCGCTTCCCCATACGCCGATAAGCAGGTACATCGGGATGAGGGCAACCTCATAAAACATGAACATGGTAAAGAGGTCGGTAGAGATGAAGAAACCGAATACGCCCGTGCTCAGCAGGGTAAACCAGAGAAAGTATTCTTTGGTAAGCGGTTTCAGTTTCCAGGAAGCAAATGTTCCGGTAAAGACGATGATGGAACTCAGCAGCAGCATGACGACTGAAATACCGTCTACACCTACTGAATAACAGATATGCAGTGGAGCATACCAGCTGATACTGTCGGTAAAGAGCATTTCTTCGGTAGCACCTGCCTGACGAAGTCCGATATATGACACTGTGAGGTAAGCGGCCAGTACCAGTAACAGAGAGGAGCCGGTTACCATCACACCTCTTACTTGGTTCACGTTCCGGGCTATCCAAAGTCCGAGCAACATAAGCAGAGGTATTAAAACGAATAGACTCAATAGATTCATTGCTGTTTGTTTTTTTCTTTTCGACAATTAGAACAATAGAAGGATCACTGTCAGCATGATGATACCTCCCAGGAACCATAAGGTGTAGGTCTGAATACGTCCGCTCTGGATAGGCTGTACCGTTTCGCCGGCAGCTTGCGTACACCAGGCCATGAAATTCATGAACTGGTCGATGACGTGACGGTCGAACCAGGCCAGCGGGGTAGAAATGCAGCGGAAGATGATTTTCTTGGTAACAAACATCCAGACCTCGTCCATATAGAAACGCTTGTAGGCGGCACGGTGCAGACCGCTGTAACGGCGGGCCAGCATGTCGGCGACAGGCTGTTGTTCGCGGGCATACATCCATGTAGCCAGTCCGATAGCGACCAGAGCCACTACAATGCTGGTAATGGCTACCTGCATGTTGAGATGAATGTCATAGCTTTCACCGTTGGCCGAAACGAAATGTCCGAAAGGAATGAATCCGGCAACCAGTGTTACTGCGGCCAGGAACATCAGCGGGAAGGTCATGTTCAACGGGCTTTCGTGGGGAATATGTTCGGCATGGAGTTCCTTGTTTTCCTTTCCCCAGAAGATACAGTAGTAAAGACGGAACATGTAGAATGCCGTCATACCGGCAATGATTGTCATGACCCATCCGATGACCGGACTGAACTGGAAGCAGGCAGTCAGGATTTCATCCTTTGAGAAAAAGCCGGAGAACGGAGGAATACCTGAAATGGCCAGGCAGGCTATCAGGAAAGTGATGTGGGTGACGGGCATGTATTTGTGCAGGCCACCCATGGTCTCCATTTCGTTGCTGTGTACGGCATGAATGATGCAACCGGCTCCCAGGAACAGCAGTGCCTTGAACATGGCATGTGTGAACAGGTGGAACATGCTGGCCATGTAACCCAGACCTCCTTGGTGCGGGTTCATGGAGGTACATACTCCCAAAGCTACCATCATGAATCCGATTTGTGAAATGGTAGAAAAGGCGAGCACCCGTTTGATGTCACTCTGTGCACAGGCCACTGAAGCGGCATAAAATGCGGTAAACGCTCCGATGTAAGCTACCCAGTGGAGCACGCTTGGCGCAAAGCCGATAAAGAGCGGGAACATACGGGCTACCAGGTATACACCGGCTACAACCATGGTTGCCGCATGAATCAGGGCAGATACCGGAGTAGGGCCTTCCATGGCGTCCGGCAGCCAGATGTGCAGCGGAAACATGGCACTTTTACCGGCACCACCTACGAACATCAGTCCCAGTGCCCAGGGAAGAACCATACCGGCTCTCATCAGCTGTTCCTCAGACGGAGTAAAGGTGAAGGTATGCATGTAGTAACCGTAAATCAGAATACCTATCAGGAAGCCCAGGTCGGCAAAACGGGTAACGATGAATGCCTTCTTTGAGGCCAGAATGGCTTCAGGCTTGGTGTAATAGAATCCGATAAGCAGGTAAGAGGATACACCTACCAGTTCCCAGAATACGTACATCTGGAAAATGTTGGTGGCTACTACCAGACCCAGCATGGAGAAGGTAAAAAGGCTCAGGAAAGCATAGTAGCGCTGGAATCCCTTTTCGCCTTTCATGTAGCCGAAAGAATAGATGTGTACCATCAGGCTGACGGTAGAAATGACGATTAGCATCATGACCGAAATGGAATCGAGCATGATTCCCATATCGATGTGAAGAGATTGTGTGAATGGCAGCCATTCGATGTTCCATGGAGTCAGTGTCGGATATACTCCTTCGGAAGTCCGTTCGGCTGTGAAATAGCTGAATGCCGTCAGGTAGCTCAGAATGGCCACAATGCCCAGAGAAAGGGTACCGATGGTTCCTGCTACACGATGGGGCATTTTCATGCCTGCCAGAGCCAGTATCAGAAAACTGAAGAATGGCAGCGCGAGTATCAGAATTGTATAGTCCATAAACTTTTTAATTAATCATTTGTCAATTATCCTTTCAGGTCGGTGATGTCATCGGTAAGTATCTGCTTGATGTTGCGGTATACATTGATGATGATGGCAATGGCCACTGCTGTTTCGGCTGCGGCGATGGCTATGCCGAAAAGACTGAAGAAATGACCTTCCAGTTGGCCCGGAAAGAGGTAACGGTTGAATACTGCGAAGTTGATATTTGTCGCATTCAGCATCAGCTCAACCGAAATCAGCAAGGCCAGCAGGTTCTTGCGTGTGAAAAAACCGTAGATGCCACAGAACATCATGACGGTGCTGATCACTAGATAATGGATAACGTGTATTTCTATTTCCATGATTCTTTTCTCCTTTTATTTTTCTTTGCGGGCTATCAGAATAGCTCCAATCATACAAGCCAGCAGCAGGACGCTGACAACCTCGAATGGAAGTACGAACTGGTATTTGTCGGTACCAATCAGTGCATGGCCGATTTCCTGGACAGGCAATTCCTCGCCTTGTGGAATCAGATTCAGGGCAAATCCGTTGGTGAACAGCAGGAACAGTACCAGGCCTGCACCGATAAGGGTTGTCAGCAGGACGCTGACCAGTTTTCCTTTTCCAATGCGGTACTTCATGTCTTTGTCCGACTGTGTCAACAGGATAGAGAAGACATACAACACAACGATACCTCCGGCGTACACCATCAGCTGTACGGCACTGAGGAAGGTATATCCCAGAATACCATAGATTGCTCCCGTACCGAAAAGTACAAACAGCAGATAAGTAGCTGCCCGCAGGAGTTTACCGGTAGTTACAGCCAGTATTGAACTAACAATGATACAGACTGCTACGACATAAAATGCGATTTCTTGAAGTGTAATTCCCATAATCTTCTATCATTTGGCGAGTGAAGACCCTTCGTGATTCAGTGTCAGCAGGAGTTTCTCTTTCTGGAAAACAGCATTTTCGAAATCGTTGCTGAACTGGATAGCATGATGTGGACATACGTTGACACAGATTTCACAGAACATGCATGACCCCAGGTTATACTCATATTTCACTAATACTTTCTTCTTTTTACCTTCTTCGTCTTCGCGGGTTTCGCTGGTAATGCGGATAGTTCCGTTCGGACAGTTCATCTGACAAAGCCCGCAGGCAACACAATGATGATGGTTCTCGGCGTCGTGTGGCATGACGAGCATGGCACGGTGGCGTTCGGGAATGTGAAGGGTGGTGTGGCGGTTTTCCGGATACTGCTCCGTCACTTTCTTCTGGCAGAACACTTTCATGGAAGTGCGCATGCCTACCAGCAGGCTCTTGACGCCACTGGCATATCCTTCGATATATTCTTTAAATGTACTCATGTGATTCAGTTGATTTAAAATACGAGTCCGAAGACTTTACAGATAGTCATGAGCAGAAGTACAACCAGTGATACCGGCATCAGGTACTTCCATTCCAATGTTAAAACCTGATCGATACGCAGACGGGGGAAAGTCCATCGGATCCACATGAGCAGAAATACGACCAGAAATGTTTTTCCAATAAACCAGATGAATCCCGGAATGTAATCCATGATCTGGTTGAAACCTTCCAGACCGCTGATGTGCAACGGCATCCATCCTCCCAGAAAGAGGGTGGTGGCAATACCTGCCGTGATGAACAGGTTCAGATATTCGGCCAGATAGAAGAATCCGAAGTGCATGCCGGAATATTCTGTATGGTAACCTGCTGTCAGCTCTTGTTCCGCTTCGGCCAGGTCGAACGGGCCTCGGTTGGCTTCGGCGTTTCCTGCAATGAGATAGATGATAAATGCGGCGATGGCAATGATATGTCCTTTAAAGATGTTCCAGCCATTGGCCTGATTGCTTACGATGGTCTGGATATCCATGCTTCCACTTAATACGACCATTGTCAGTACGCAGATACCGATGGAAAGCTCGTAGCTGATAATCATGGCACCGCTTCGCACGGCACCGATCAGTGTATATTTGCTGTTACTGCTCCATCCGGCCAGCAGGATACCCAGTACACCTATGGATGAAGCTGCCAGTACGAAGAATATACCGATATTCATGTGCAGGATTTCGCCTCCTTTGTTCCATGGCAGACAGGAAAAAGTCAGGATGGAAGCCAGGATGACAAGGAAAGGTGCCAGATTATACAGGAAGTGATCGGCGTTTTTCAACGAAATGATTTCCTTGGTCAGGATTTTAATTACGTCGGCGGGAACCTGCAGCAAACCTCCCTTTCCACCTACACGGTTGGGGCCGATACGGCATTGAAAGGCCGCACATACCTTACGTTCCATGTAAATCAGGATGATGGCGAGTACGGCATACATAATCATAATGAACACACCTACCACAATGCCTTCAAGGGTCAGTGCCAGCCACTCCGGCATCCATCCACATAACAGGGAGTGAATGCTCATCAGCAGCGGTTCGAGATTGTAGAAATCGTTCATATTGCTTGTTTAATAATTAAAGATTAAGAATCAAAAACGGGATATATCTCAAGAAAATTCTGGAAAATCACGTCTTTAATCATTCATTATTCATTTCTTTTTTACCGGTCGATGTCAGGGATGACAAAGTCCAGTGTACCGCCGATGGCAATCAGGTCGGCAATCTTCTGTCCGCGGCAGACGGTATCCATGGCATGTACCAGGGGCAGACCAGTCGACCGGTAGTGCAGACGGTAAGGTGTCTTGTCGCCATGGCTTTCCAGCATGACACAGAATTCTCCACGGCTCGTTTCGACAGAGCTGGAGAAGACTCCTTCGGGCAATTTGATGATTGGTTTGGTCTTTACCTTGTATTCGCCTTCCGGAATGTTGTCTATCAGTTGCTCGATGATGTGGCAGGATTCCATGATTTCATCCATACGTACCATGTAACGTGCAAAAGAGTCTCCTTCTGTGTAAGTAATTTCTTTGAAGTCGACCTTGTCGTACAAGGCATACGGGTGGTGCTTGCGTACGTCGTTGGCCCAGCCTGAGGCACGTCCGGTACCACCGGTACATCCTAAGGAAATGGCATCCTCTCTGGAAAGGATTCCTACTCCCTGCAGACGGGTACGGGCAATGACGTTTCCTGTGAATATATCGTGATAATCCTTGATGACGCTGCGTAAATGGGTAATGAATTCTTTTACCTTGGTGCAGAAGGTCGGGTGAATGTCAGCCTGTACGCCACCTATCATGTTATAGTTCTGAATCAGTCGGCCTCCCGTGGTTTCTTCGAAGATGTCCAGAATCATTTCACGCTCGCGGAAACCGTAGAAGAAAGGTGTGAGTCCGCCCATATCCATGACCAGACAAGAATAGAACAGCAAGTGAGAATCGATACGTTGCAGCTCGTCCATAATGGTACGGATGTACTGGGCACGTTCGGAAATTTCGATACCTGCCGCCTTTTCGATACACATACAGAGCGCGTGACGGTTCTGGTGTGCGCTCAGGTAATCCAAACGGTCGGTCAGTGCCAGTGTCTGTGGATAGGTCAGGCTTTCGTTCATTTTCTCGATTCCCCGGTGGATATATCCCAGAATGGGATCTACCTTGCAGATATTCTCACCTTCCAGTGAAGTACGCATACGCAATACTCCGTGGGTAGAAGGGTGCTGCGGTCCGATATTGACCACGAAATCTTTCTGGTCGAATACAATGTTCTTTTTATCAGCGATGGTTCCGTCCGGCTGGAGAAAATATTCGTCGGTGATATCGGCATTGATTTCGTTCTCCATGTTCAACGGATTTGAATTCATGTCGTAGTCCTTGCGCATCGGATATCCTTTCCAGTCTTCGCGCAGGAAGATGCGTCGCATATCCGGATGGTTCAGGAAACGTATGCCGAAGAAATCGAATACCTCGCGTTCTTTGATGAGGGCTGTTTTCCACAGGTCGGAAACACTGGGAAGAAAAGCCTGTTCGCGGTCGGCGGTGAGAGTCTTTAACGTAATGCGTTGGTAAGTCCGGGTGGATTCCAGGTAATATAAGGCTCCGAGTCCGGCTTCTCCCCAGTCCATACCTACGATGTCACGCAAATAGTCCATCGGACTTTGCTCGTCGTGATACAGCGCTTCGGCTACCGTATGAAAGCTCTCCGGGCTGATGGTCACGATGGGTTCTCCCTGTTCTGAGACAACTGCATCGGGAGCCAGTTTTTTTATTTTTTCAATGAGTTCCATGCTTATTTTTCTCCTTCTTCTTTGGGTTGCTTTTCCTGCCGGTTGACACCTCCCAGGAATTTCTCAACTTTGATTTTTCGCTGAAGCTGCATCATGCCATAATAAAAGGCTTCGGGTCTGGGAGGACATCCGGGGATAAAGACATCTACCGGAATAATCTTGTCGATACCGTTTACTACATGATAGGATTTTATGAACGGACCACCGCTGATGGTACATCCTCCTACGGCAATTACATATTTGGGTTCTGCCATCTGGTCATACAGACGTTTCAGTACAGGGGCCATCTTATAGGTTATGGTACCTAAGACCATAATCATGTCGGCCTGACGCGGAGAGTTACGGGTTACTTCGAAACCAAAGCGGGCCATATCGTAACGGGCAGCTCCTAAGGCCATGAATTCTATGGCACAGCAGCTGGTACCAAAGGTCAATGACCACAGCGAATTGCTTCGTCCCCAGTTGATAAGTTCATCGACGGTTCCCAAAATCACTCCCGCACCGTTCATGTTCAGTTCACGAACCATATTCTCCAGGTAATCATTGTTCTTGAAGTCTTCGTACTCCATAGAACGAATTTTTGTACGTTTTTTTAATTCCATTCCAACGCTCCTTTCTTCCAGGCATAAGCCAGACCTAAAATCAGAATTCCCAGGAAAAAGGCAATTGATACCAATGCGTATGTACCTACCTGGGTAACAACGACTGCCCATGGAAACAAGAATACAGTTTCGATGTCGAACATCAGGAACAGGATGGCAAACAGGTAATAGCCAGCCTTGAACTGTACCCATGATTCCCCTCGTGTGGGAATACCACATTCATACGGCTCTCCTTTCTGTGGATTGAAAGACCGCGGGGCAATCAGGTGTGCGATTGTCATGGCGGCTACAACCAAGGCTATTGCCGTAAGAATAACAACAATGAGAAATGTAAAGAACATATATATAAGAATTTGTAATGAAACAACAGAAAGATTCAGAACCCAGCTTTTTAAAACAAGGTCCTGTATATCCTATGTAACTTATTTCTGCAAGTTACGTGAATAAGAAAAAAGAATGAGTCAGTTAGAGGAGAAGTCTTTTCAAACCATATATATAATAATCTGTGGATCTCTTGAAGAGATGATGTCTCCACATGTAATTGATGTTTTGAATATTATATAAAGGCGATTTAATGGATAGAGTCGCTTCTCTATATATATAGGTGAATAATTTCCCTCCCGAAGCATCCGATAATGCAGAAGACATGGTTTGTGGATAGGCTATCTGATTGCTGTATAAATGGCGGATGGTTTTGTCTAATGCTACATCGCTCGTTTCCTGAATGTATTCTTTTCGTTGGTTGTTGAGAATCTGCTCATCGGCCATTTCATGGGAGGACACGTGATTCAAGGTATGTATTTCCTTCCCTGTCAGCATACATGACAGGAATATCAACACCAGTATGATACCTTTCTCACGAATTTTCATAAACGCCTTTTTTTGTGCCCGCAAAGTTAGTCATTTATTTTGACTCATAAATCAAAATAAATAAAAAAATGCAAAGTAAAAGCCCTTATTTTGTTAAGTCTACTTTGCATTTTTGATTTCTTTTCAATTGAAGAATTTTTCGAGCTTTTTGATCATCATGCCCAGACAGAATACCACAACATGGTCATTTTCTTTGATTAAGGTGTTACCGGTTACCAGCATACCTTCTCCGTTCCGGATCAGTCCACCGATGGTAGCGCCTTTAGGCAGACCGATGTCTTTTACGGGCGCTTTTGTGATATAGGCATTGGGCTTGACTGTAAATTCGGCTACATCGGCGTTGGCAAAGGTCAGGCATTTGACGTTTGTTACGTCGGCATCCAGCATCATCTGGTAAATATGGCTGGCCGCAATGAATTTCTTATTGATAACGGTACCGATGTCCAGGCTTTCGGCCATGCTGATGTAGTCCACGTTTTCTACTTCGGCCACGGTCTTGGTTACTCCCATGCGTTTGGCGGCCAGACAGGCCAGGATATTGGTTTCGGAACTTTCGGTCAGTGCCACGAATGCTTCCGTGTTCTTGATTCCTTCTTCCAGCAAAAGTTCCATGTCACGTCCGTCTCCGTTGATAACCATGACTCCGTCGTCTACCAGTTCTGTCAGGCGTGTGCAGCGGTTGGGATTACTTTCGATGATTTTGCAATGGATGTAATTGGGCATATATTGGGTGGCACGTACGGCGATACGGCTTCCTCCCATGATCATGACGTTCCGGACGTCGGCTTCATTTTCTTTTCCGGAAATCTTCCGGATGTACGGGATGTATTTCTTGGTTGTCGTGAAATAGACAATATCGTTCAGCCGGATGCTGTCATCACCACGCGGAATGATGGTTTCGGCTCCTCGTTTGATGGCTACGATATGGAACGGAATGTTTGAACCGCCCATTTCGTGCAATGGAACGTTCAGAATTTCGGCTGTTTCACGCATCTTTGTACCTAGCAGTATCAGGGCGCCCCCGGCAAATTCCCACCATTGGCGTATCCAGCTCATTTTTACTGCATCTACGATGTCTCTGGCAGCCAGCATTTCCGGATAAATGAGTGAATGCACTCCCAATGTGTTGAAGAATTCCTTGTGCTTGGGCAAAAGGTATTCGTAATTGTCAATGCGGGCTACTGTTTTTTTGGCTCCCAGGCGGGTAGCCAGCATGCAGGCCGTCATGTTTTGGCTTTCATCGGGGGTGACCGCAATGAACAGGTCGGCTCCGGATACGCCGGCGGCCTTCTGTCCGTTGATGGAGGTAGGAGAGTGGTTGACTGTCATCAGGTCAAGGTTGTTGCTGATTTTCCCGAGCTTTTCTTCGCTTTCATCCATCAGGATGATGTCTTGCTTTTCTCCAGATAATAGCTTGGCCAGGTGAGTTCCTACGGCTCCTGCTCCTGCAATGATGATTTTCATATAGTTAATATCTGTGTTAATACTTGATGGATTCCGGCTTCGTCGATTCCGCATATCGCATGCAGGTCTTTTACCGGTCCATGTTGAATAAAACGATCGGGTATACCGAGGCGTTTGACACAAGGGGTATATCCATTGTCGGACATGAATTCAAGAATCGCACTACCCATGCCTCCTTTCAGTACTCCGTCTTCGATGGTGACAATCCGGTGGAATCGTTTCCCGATTTCGTGTAGCATTCCTTCGTCAAGCGGTTTCAGAAAACGCAGGTCGTAATGCGCGATGCTGCATCCCGTTTCCTTTTCCACAGCTGTGATGACGCGTGCGGCCGTGTTTCCGATAGGACCGATACTGATGAGGGCGATGTCTTTTCCTTCCTTCAGTTTACGTCCTTTACCAATCTCGACGGCCTCCAACGGGCATTTCCAGTCAGGTAATACTCCTCGTCCGCGTGGATAGCGGATCACGAACGGCCCCTGATCGGGCAGTTGTGCGGTGTACATCAGTCTGCGCAGTTCATGCTCGTCATACGGAGAAGCAATGGTCAGATTGGGAATCGGACGCAGGTAGGCCAAATCGAAGACTCCGTGATGAGTCGGTCCGTCTTCTCCTACCAGTCCGGCACGGTCCAGACACAGTACAACGTTCAGCCGCTGGATGGCTACGTCGTGTATGATGTTGTCGTAGGCTCGCTGCATGAACGAGGAGTAAATGTTGCAGAAGGGTAGCAATCCTTCCTTGGCCATTCCTCCGGAGAAAGTTACGGCGTGTCCTTCGGCAATTCCGACATCGAATGCACGGTCGGGCATTTCCCGCATCAGGATATTCATGGAACATCCTGTCGGCATGGCTGGAGTTACTCCTACGATGCGATCGTTTTTTCTGGCCAGTTCCAGTAATGTCTCGCCGAACACATCCTGAAAGAGGGGAGGAAGCCCTTCGGTATTGGCAACCAGCCGTTTGCCGGTCTCCTTATCGAATACGCCGGGAGCGTGCCAGATGGTGGCTGCTTCTTCGGCCCGTTTATATCCTTTTCCTTTGACGGTGTGGATATGCAGCAGCTTGGGCCCTTTCATATCCTTGATTTCCTTCAGTACTTTGGTAAGCTGGAATATATCGTGTCCGTCGATGGGACCGAAATATCTGATGTTTAGTCCTTCGAAGATGTTCTGCTGTTGCATGAGCATCGATTTCAGACTATTGTTGAAGCGGATGAGGCTTTTCCTGCGTTCATCGTTCAGAATGCCCCACTGGTAGAATTTGCGTGCGATGGCATTTCTTATCCGGTTGTATCCTTCGGATGTATGCATGTTTAGCAGGTATTGCTTCATACCTCCTACGCTGCGATCGATGGCCATGTTGTTGTCATTCAGAATGATCAGCAGATTGTTGGGGGTTGTGGAGGCATTGTTCAGACCTTCGAAGGCCAGTCCTCCACTCATGGAACCGTCGCCGATGACGGCTACTACATGACGGTCTTCTTCTCCTTTTCTGGCAGCAGCTACCGCCATTCCCAACGCGGCCGAAATGGAATTGGAGGCATGTCCGCAGGTAAATGTATCGTATTCACTTTCATCCGGACTGGGGAATGGACGCAGACCGTTTAATTTCCGGTTCGTACAGAAGAGGTCACGGCGTCCTGTCAGGATTTTATGACCGTATGCTTGATGACCGACGTCCCAGACTATTCGGTCGTATGGAGTTTGGTAAATATAATGAAGGGCAACAGTCAGTTCAACCACTCCCAGGTTGGAACCAAAGTGTCCCGGATTGCGGGAAAGCTCATCGATAATCTTGTTTCTGAGCTCGGCGCATACTTCTGGCAGTGCTGTGACAGGTAGTTTCCGTAAATCGTTCGGGCTATCTATCTTATTCAACAAATCGTATGAATTTTGCTGTTCCATCCTGTTTTCATTAAACATTAATTGCACAAAAATAGTATAAATATATCTAATCTGCTTACATTTGTACAAAAAAATAACGTAACAGAAGGACTTATGGATTTTCGTACAAAAGTGGAACTGCCTTTGAAACAGGCTTCTATTGCCCATGAAGACAAGCTGATGTTGTGGGGCTCCTGTTTTGCCGAGAATATCGGGAAGCGTTTGCTGGAGAATAAATTTTCCTGCGATGTCAATCCGTTTGGAGTCTTGTACAATCCGCTTTCCATCGCAGAAGCTTTGCAGGAACTGAAAGAGAGGAAGCTGTATACACCCGATTGCCTGATGGAGCGCCAGGGTTCCTGGTTTAGTCTGATGCACCACAGCTCTTTTTCTTCACGTTCGCAGGAAGAATGTCTCTCGCGTATCAACAGCCGTTTGAAAGAGGGAACCGTACATCTGGAAGAAGCTGACTGGCTGATTTTTACCTGGGGAACTGCTCGGGTTTATGAATGGAAAGAAACTGAACGGATCGTGGGCAATTGTCATAAGCTGCCCGACAATTGTTTTACCCGCCGTATGCTTTCGGTAGAAGAAATAGTGTCTGTTTATCAGGACTTATTGGAAGGATTACATGGTCGGCATACGGGACTGAAAGTTCTGTTCACCGTTAGTCCTATCCGTCATGCGAAGGATGGAATGCATGGAAATCAGTTGAACAAGGCTGTATTGTTGCTGGCCATTGAAGAACTTTGTTCCCGGTTGCCGTATTGTCATTATTTTCCGGCTTATGAGATTATGATGGATGAATTGCGTGACTATCGTTTTTATGCCGACGATATGTTGCATCCTTCTTCGTTGGCCATTGATTACATCTGGAAGTGTTTCTGCGATACGTTTTTCGGCCCCTCTACGCTAAAAGTCATGAATGAATGGGAGAAAATCCGAAAAGGGCTAGAACATCGTCCGTTTGATGTCCAATCGGAGGCTTATCAGTGTTTTTTAAGTCAAATTCTGTTAAAAATCGAAGCGTTAAAAGAAAAATTCCCGTACTTAGACGTTCAAAATGAAATCGAATTATGTCAAGCTCTATTGAAGAAATAAGTACTGTAATAGGAGCACAGCGCATAGGAAACGCTGCGGCTTCTATCGATTGGATTCTGACAGACAGCCGTTCGTTGTGTTTTCCGGAAGAAACCTTGTTTTTTGCATTGAAGACAAAACGTAACGATGGGCACAAATATATTCCCGACCTTTATTCCCGCGGTGTCCGTAATTTTGTTGTGAGCGATGTGCCTGAACATCTGGCAAATTATCCGGGGGCCAACTTCTTGCAGGTTGCCCAACCATTGAAAGCGTTGCAACGGCTTGCTTCCAAACACCGTGAACAGTTTCAGGTTCCTGTCATCGGTATTACAGGCAGTAATGGAAAAACGGTGGTAAAAGAATGGCTGTATCAGTTGTTGAGTCCGGATCGGATAGTGACGCGTTCGCCACGCAGCTATAATTCACAGATTGGAGTTCCGCTTTCTGTATGGCTGATGAATGAGCATACAGAACTGGGAATCTTTGAAGCCGGAATCTCAGAAATGGGAGAAATGGAGGCGTTGCGTCCGGTTATTCAGCCCACCATTGGTATATTGACGAATATCGGAGGAGCTCACCAGGAGAATTTTTCGTCGGTGCAGGATAAGTGTATGGAGAAGCTTCAGCTGTTTAAGGATTGCGATGTAATTGTTTACAACGGCGATAACGAGCTGATCAGCAACTGTGTGACAAAATCCTTGTTTACGGCACGTGAAATCGCATGGTCAACCAAGGATACGGAACGTCCGCTTTTTATTGAACGCATCCAGAAAGACGAGACAGGCACTACCATCAAGTATCGTTATCTGGGCTTTTTCAAGGAATACCGGATTCCTTTCATTGATGATGCTTCCATTGAGAATTCATTGCACTGCCTGGCGGTGGCCCTGTATCTGATGGTTCCTCCTGAAACAATTGCCGAACGGATGCTGCATCTGGAACCGGTGGCCATGCGGTTGGAAGTGAAAGAGGGAAAGAACGGATGTGTGCTTATCAACGACAGTTACAATTCGGATTTTGCTTCGCTGGATATCGCTCTTGATTTCATGTCGCGCCGTACCGAAGATAAGGGACGTAAACGTACGCTTATTCTTTCGGATATGCTGGAAACCGGACAGACCGGTAATTTGCTTTATCGGCAGGTAGCCGATCTGGTGCACAGCCGTGGAGTGAATAAGATAATCGGAGTGGGACCGGAGATTTCGGCTGCGGCCTCCCGGTTTGAAGGAGAGAAATATTTTTTCCGGTCTACGGCTGAATTACTTGATTCAGGCATTTTAAACGGGTTGCGTAACGAGGTGGTGTTGATAAAAGGGGCTCGTGCCTTCCATTTTGATAACATAACCGATATTCTGGAGCTGAAGGTACACGAGACAATTCTGGAGATTAACCTGAATGCACTGGTAGATAACTTGAATTATTATCGGAACAAACTGAAGCCAGGTACCAAAATGGTATGTATGGTAAAGGCTTCGGCATACGGAGCCGGTTCGTTCGAAATAGCCAAGACACTGGAAGACCAGCGGGTGGACTACCTGGCTGTGGCGGTAGCCGATGAAGGTGCCGATTTGCGTAAGGCAGGAATCAACAGTTCCATCATTATCATGAATCCGGAAGTGACAGCGTTTCGGACCATGTTTGATTATAAGTTGGAGCCCGAAGTCTATAGTTTCCATTTGCTGGAAGAACTGATTAAGGCAGCCGGACGTGAGGGAGTAAGTAATTTCCCCATCCATGTGAAGATAGATACGGGTATGCATCGTCTGGGATTCTTGCCCGAAGAAATTCCGCAACTGGTGGAGCGGCTGCATCGCCAGTCGGCTGTTATTCCCCGGTCGGTCTTTTCTCATCTGGTGGGAAGTGACGCAGAACGTTTCGATAGTTTTACCCGTCGTCAGATTGAGATATTCGAGCAGGCTTCTGCTTGCCTTCAGAGTGGATTCAAGCATAAGATCTTGCGTCATATTTGTAATACGGCCGGTATCGAGCGCTATCCGGGAGCTCAGTTCGACATGGTGCGTCTGGGAATCGGTCTGTATGGCATTGATCCGTTTACCAACAAGATTCTGCACAATGTCAGTACGTTGAAGACTACCATTCTACAGATACACAATGTTCCGGCCGATGAGACGGTAGGATATAGCCGGAAAGGAACTCTGCAACGGGATTCACGTATAGCCGCCATTCCTATCGGATATGCCGACGGATTGAACCGTCATTTGGGTAATGGGCATGGATATTGCCTGGTGAACGGTCAGAAGGCTCCGTATGTAGGAAATATCTGCATGGATGTATGTATGATTGACGTGACCGACATTGATTGCAAGGAAGGAGACAAGGTAATTATCTTTGGAGATGATCTTCCTGTAACAGTGCTTGCCGATATGTTGGATACCATTCCGTACGAGATACTTACCAGTGTTTCGAATCGGGTAAAACGTATATATTACCAAGATTAGACATTAAGTTTTAATACTTTTGAATTTATGTTCAGGCAGAAGGATTTTGTTCTTCTGCCTGATTTTTGTGGGATTCTTTATTGTTTTGATCTGGAAAAGTGCCTCGGGAAATTTGTCCCCGATTGGTGAACAGTACTTTTCCTGAATCAGGTATATTGTTTCTTTTTCCAATTTGATGTCTTCAGCTTTTATTTTCAGGTAACGTTTTCCGGTGTCGGGATTTTTGGGGTAAATACTATTTTTTTCTGTAATTTACCAGTACAGCTGAAAGTCTTGTGGATGTGAATTTTGATGCATCCGGGTGTTTGTTTGCTTCAGGTAAATGGGGGACAATTCCATTACGGATTTTAATTTTTATGGATCTGTGCCGGGATATTGCTGTAATCTGGAACGGAAAGCAATGCCAATATATTTATAGTTTGTCCTTTCTATCAAGAGCTGGAAAGGTTTCTGGAATCGAAAAACAAAAAAATCTGCATTGCTTAGTGACGTACCAGTTTACAATTGGCACAGATCGTGTTTTGTCTGAGTGATTAGTATCCGTCATTCTGCCTCATGCTTTCGCTATATCGATGGATAATGGATTCCGGAATAGGGAAAACAGTGGTATAGCCATTGGCTTCATTCTCCAGTTGCGGACGGGAATGGTAGGCTCTTGTATACAAGCCAAAACGTATCAGGTCCTGACGTCGCCAACCTTCCCAGGCCAGTTCCAGCTGACGTTCTGCCAGAATATTCTCCAGGGTGGCGGTACGTGTTTTCTCGCCTACACGCTGCCGGACAGCATTCAGTTCGTTGTCGCCGTTTTGTCCGTTCCGTACTTTGGCTTCTGCCTGCATCAGCAGTACATCGGCATATCGGAAAAGAACGATGTCATTGTCAAAGAGTTTTCCATCCTTGTAGGCCTGGGTATCAATCTCGTATTTTTTCATTCGTGCTCCGGCCGTTTTTTCGCAGGCTTCTCCTGATACATCCAGTTTGATGTTCCAGGGATCGTAAGCCAGTGGGGTAACTTTATCGTCCAAATAAATCTGATTACCGGACAGATCCTTTACCGGACCGGCAAAGTAGCAGTAGTCAAAACGGACATCCTGTTCTGGAGTTCCGTAGCCGAAAGTTTCCAATACTTCGATTGTAGCACTCGAACCATTTTCTCCTCCCAGTCCGTAGGCTGCGGCATGGTTGTAGTTGCGTGAGCGGAACAAGTAAATATACTGATTGGTATACAGATTCTTGTCCATTGGAATGATGAAGATGTTTTCTGCAGACGATTCATTGAATACAGCGAAATTGGCAGTATAGTCCGGTTCCAGTGTATAGCCCATGGCCGTAAGTTGTTCGCAATAATAAATAGCCGTTTCCCAGGCATTTTTTTCAGTGCCGTTGATTTTGAACATAATTTGTTTTCCATCCGGTTGCTGGTCGTCGGTCCAGTTGTCATCCATATAGATTTCCGCATTAAGTGCCAGTTTGGCCAGCAGGAAGCAGGCTACTCCTTGAGTCATCCGTCCGTAATATTCACCCGGCCAGTTACATCGTTCATTGCTGAGTAACGGAAGAGATTCCTGTAATTCGGTTACGATGAACCGGAACATTGCACTGCGCTTTTCCTGTTTCATATCGATGCCATTATCCTTGTATTCCGTTATCAGCGGGATGTTTCCGAACAGATCCATGGCATAGTAGTAGAACATGGCCCGTAAGGTTTTTACTTCGGCCTTCATGGCTGAAACATCCATATCCGTATGGATGGTTGCAAAATCTTCGATGTGTTTTAATGAACGATTGCATAAGATAATGGTACGGTACAGGTATTCCCAAGTATTGAGAATCGCATCATTGTTCACGCCCCATTTGTGGAGAAATAATCCCTGCCAGAATCCGCCATCGTACCAGTCACCTCCGCGTGTCGGCATGATAGCTTCGTCGGTGGTAAAGGTATTCAGGTCGTAGATACCTCTACCGGTACCTTGTAGTCCTTCGCTATCCGTGTTACCGCCTACATGGGTATATAGCATGAGTACGGCGTTGTTCAACAGGTCTTCTTTGGTGTTATAGGCCAGTTCTTCTGGGAGCAGGCTCTGAGGGCTTTCTTCCAAAAAACCATTACAAGCGGTTATGGTTAGGGCCAGTATTGTGGCCAGGATGGTGAAATATGTTTTCATAATCGGTAGGTTAAAGGTTAATGCTTAAACTTAAAGTATACGTTCTTGATAATGGATAAGTCTGTTTATCGTCAATACCAAGTGTACTGCCCACTTGAGAACTGTTAATCATTGGGGTGAGTCCGGAATAACTCGTAATGGTACCCAGGTTATTGACGGTGAAAGCCAGCCTGAGTCCTTTTAAGAATCTTCTTTTCTGAATAGGCGCTGTCCATCCTATGGTCAGGTAATCGAAATTCACGTAATCGCCGTTTTCCAGCCAATAATCGGTAGCTGTCTGATCTTTGATGTTCTGACGGGGAGCGTTTGCCATGACATTATAGTCGGGAAAAGAATTCATGTTCATATAAGATAAGGCAGTCCCGTTATAGATTTTGTGTCCGAAGGCTCCGTTTATCTGTAATGACAAGTCGAACTGTTTGTAGCGGAAAGCTATGTTGGATCCCAAAAGAACTTTTGGTACAGCCTGACCGGCTATGTAACGGTCTTCTCCGTCTTCCAGGTTGACACCGTTTCCGTTCAGGTCGGCCACTTCGTAGGTATATCCTCCGTTTCCGTCGGATTTTAGTCCGGTACAGTGAGGCAGATAGAACACACCCAATGGTTGTCCTACAATTTGGTACACGATGTTGTTATAACCTCCATGAAATCCGGCACCGTTCAGTCCGCCAATGGCTGTATATTGTGGGGCAGATACATATTCTCCGTTGTACATTCCGCTTAGCGATAATAACTTATTTTTCTGAAAGGTCAGATTCACGTTGATGTTCAGTTCCATATCTTTGTTTTTTAGCGGTGTGATGCCCACTGCTATTTCTGTTCCGCTATTCCGCATTGATCCCAGGTTGGCCAGCAGAGTACTGTAAGGAAAGGGAGGTACGCTGACCTCGTAGTTATAGAGCATGTCTGTTGTTTTGGAATTGTAGTAATTGACCGAAAGCAAGAAACGGTTTCCATACAGAGCCAGATCAATACCGGCATTGAAGGTATGAGTTACTTCCCATTTCAGGTCAGGATTGATATTCAGCATTCGTTCATAGGTGACGATGGGTGTGTTTCCTACCGGAGCGATACCATTGGGGCGGAGCAGTGCCAAAGTCGTATACGAATCGATACCTCCCAGATTGCCTGTGGTACCGTATCCTACACGGAGTTTCAGGTTGTCGATGACTGGCAGGGCTTTCATGAAATTTTCCTGAGTAATGTTCCAGGCCGCCGAAACAGAAGGAAAGACTCCCCATTTGTTATTGGCTCCGAATTTGGATGAGGCATCGGCACGTAAATTGAGTGTGAGGATATATTTTTCCTCGTAGGTATAGTTCGCACGCCCCAGAAAGGAGGTCAGAGTAGGTTCGTCGTAATAGGAACCGGTTCCTTCCCATGGGCGGAGAGCTCCGCTCTGCAGGTTATTGTAGCCGAGAAAATTATTGGAAAAGTTGGTGACCGTGGTATGGAAACCTGAATAGGTCTCTTTCGAAAGTTCACTAAGTCCCAGCAGGTCAATGAAGTGTTTACCTGCTTTTTTGTTATAAGTGATCATCAGGTTCCCAAGCAAGGCGTCCGAACGATGACTGCCTCGGTAGGCTTGTCCTTTTGCCCAGACGAAAGTCGGCAAATACTGTTTGTCTTCTGAAGTATTATAGGTATATGAGCCGAATAATATCAGTTTTAGATCGGTCAGTAAGTTGAGTGTCAGTTTGGCGTGCGCACCAAAATATGCCGCTTCTCCTTTGTTGTCTACTTCCATCCAGGCCAGTGGGTTGGTTATTTGGCTGGCAGCGGTTATCTGGTCCCACGAACCGGTAGACGGATTTTTGAAATTTGGAAAAGTCGGGTTAAAGGTTGCGGCCGAATAGAAGGTTTTCTGCAAGGCGAACAATGTCCGTTCGCGTTTGACGGATCCAAACAGTCCGAGTTCACAATTAATGAGATCGTCCAGAAGTCGTTGTGAAAGGTTCATGTTCGAGGTGAAAAGTTTCATGGATTCATTGTCAATGATTCCTTTGCGATCGATGTATCCCAATGATACACGATAGCTTGACCTGTCTCCTCCACCGTAGAAAGCTACGTTGTGATTTTGTTGCAGACCGGTTTGCTCTATTTCTTTCTGAAAGTCGGTGTTATAGCCACGGTCCAGAATTGATACGCCGTTTTCTTTCGCTGTTTTCCGAAAGGCATTTCCGTCCAGCATGTCGATGTGCTTGTAGGCATGAGCGATACCGAAGCTTCCACTATAGTTCATACGGGTTTTTCCGGAGATTCCTTTTTTGGTAGTGATATTGATGACTCCGGAGGCTCCTCGTGAACCGTATTGAGCTGTTTCGGCTGCATCTTTCAGGATAGTGAAGGTTTCGATGTCGGTAGGATAAATGGAAGTAAGCATGGTAAGATCACCCAGTACTCCATCTACGATAATCAGTGGTTCGTTTCCGCTGGTAATGGAAGTTGTACCTCGCATTCGTACGGATTCCAGTGCTGCTGTTCCATTGTTGCTTTTCTGGATGGTAAGTCCGGCTACCCTTCCTTGAATAGCTTCCAGCGGGTTGGTAATCTGTTCCTTGTTCATCTGTCTTTCCGTTATCTGTTCTACCAGTCCGGAGAGATTCTTGAGATTTCCTACGGCATATCCTACGTTGACTATAGAGTCTTTGGAAGATTCTGTTTCTGTCTGGTCATTTTGTGCAGATACCGACAGGAAGCCCGATAGGGCCAGTGTGCAGCATAACAGGTGTTTCATAGTCTTTGTTTTTAGGTTTATAAGGTTTACTGAAGGTTTTATTTTCCTGTAAAAATGGATAATCCTTTGTATCGGATAAATATAAAACGTCTGTCTGTTTTATTTTGTTTCTGTATAAAGCAAGAAAACGACAGGTCGTGTCGGTTTCTGACACCCCTGTCGTTTAAACAAAGATAATAAAATAAAGTGAGAATTCCAATGAAAGTTCCTTTTTTGACGTGGTTTTTAGATGGTTGGAAACTGGGAATTATACAAATACAATTTGATGAACAGTAAAATTTTATTTTTTTTCAGGAGCTGGTAATTCCTTTTGAAAAATAGCTTTTCTCTTCCGGTATGTCAGAATGAAAAAGTCAATCTGGAAGAGAATCGTTTGTTTGATGATGGATGGAATGGATATAAAAAATAATCCGTCAGCAGGGATGGAGTTCCATGAATCTGCCGGCGGATTATTTTATGCAGGTTATTCAGACGACGTTTTTTTTGTCTGGATGCAATTCGAATGGGTTCTCAGGCTTTGTTGTCAGAGCTGATAGTTCCATTGTTCCAGGGCAAATCCCCAATGTTTTTCTACCAGTTCCACGGTTTCCGGTTTATACTGGTATTTGTTTTTCTTATAACCTTTCTTTTTGTTTACGTAAGCTTCGATGGCCGGACGTGCCTCTTCGAATCCCGGTAACGAAAGTTTCCGGTAGATATCCTGTGTCATATCGAACGCGTTCTTTTCGTAATCTTCGAAACGGACTTCCACCAGATTGCCTTCCGGAATGAATTTCTTGTCGGCTTCGTATTTGTGATACAGCTTGGCATAAATTGAGAGGATGTTCTCCTGGAGTTCCTCGTTACTGATGTCCTGAAGCTTCAGGGGCTGGATGGTATTGGTAAAGAAGCTGCGGGTAGATTCGAATACCGTATACGGGTTTCGCATCAGGTAGATGAACTTGGCGTTCGGGAACATTTTGACCAGTTCTTTTACGCGGCCGGTGTGTGGCGGATTCTTGCTCAGGAACTGGGTGCCGTGTGTGTTCCACAAGGAAATCTTGATCAGTTTGGTAAAGGTTTCTTCGAATATTTTCAGTTCAGCGTCGCTGATGTCGTCAAAGAGCAGGTATTTGTCGGCATATTCCTGCATGTATCTGGGCAGGAACCAGAAGTTGTAATACGTATAAGGCATCATGTTGGCCAGTGCGAATTCTTCTTCTTGTGGAAGGTCGACGGCCAGTTCCATGTTGTCGGTCGGGCGTTTGTCCGGCATGAGCCAGCTCATGTTCTTTTTAAAGAACGGTTGTCCCCACATCATCAGGTGAGGGAATACCGTCTGATAAGTGGTGTTGTAGCCAAAATGCTTGTCGCAGGAGAAAACATTGTGCATGAAAGTAGTGCCGCTGCGCCAGTGTCCCAAGATGAATACGGGATCGTGTTCCAGCGGTTTGTCGGCCAGCAATTTTTCATAACGTTTGTCCTGCAGGGGAACCAGGGTAGACAACAGACGGCATACGGCCTTGGTCAGGCGGTATTTGCCCTTGTACGCCGGGTCGATGGTACGTCCGGCAGTGATTTGTTTGAAGGTTGTCCAGTCGGCTCCCACCAGCGTATTGATGGGGAGTTTATTAAATTCAAGTAGTCCCATTTCTTTAATTGATAATTGAAAAACTCAGCTTGTCGATTTTTAATTTTTAACTATTAATTCAATAGCGTATCCCTGACGTTCCAGTTCTTTTACGGCCCGTTCGATGGCATCATAGTGTTCGGGAGCGATTCCCAGTTTCGGCAGGTTGAGGACAGGCAGTTCCATCTGGTTGTGCATGTCTTTGTCGTCTACCTGGTTGATGATCATACCTACGGCACTGGTATTGTTGCTGATCGGGTCGATCAGAATGAATGAGCCGGTAGCCTTGTTCTGGGTATAAGGATCGAAAAACAGTTCCTTGGAAGAAGTCAGTACTACGTGGGCAATCTGGTTGAGCTGCATGGGGACATCTTCTTTCTTCAGGCGTCCGTTTTCTACAGACAGGTGTTCCATGGTGTTGATATCCACTTTATACTTGATGCTGTCGATGCGTGTACGGCTGGTGTTGGTCGTCTGTTTCAGGAAGAAAGATTTTTCCATGTCCATCTTCTCTTCGTCCATCCATACCAGCATGGCCTCGAAGTTGCGGCCTGTCAGCGGCATGTTGTCGGGATGTACCAGCATTTCACCGCGGGAAACATCGATTTCGTCTTCCAGCGTCAGGGTAACAGACATCGGCGGGAAAGCATAGTCGAGTTCGCCGTCGTAGGTGACGATACTTTTTATGTGCGATTTCTTGCCGGAAGGCAATGCCATTACTTCATCGCCCTTGTGGATGACTCCGGAGGCTACCTTGCCGCAGAAGCCGCGGAAGTCGAGGTTCGGGCGGAGTACATATTGTACCGGATAGCGGAAATCTTTCAGGTTATGGTCGTTGCCGATATGTACGGTTTCGAGGAATTCCAGCAGGGAAGGCCCTTCGTACCAGGGAGTACGGTCGGATTTCTCTACTACGTTGTCACCTTCGAGGGCAGAAAGCGGAATACATTGTACGTCGGGAACGCCCAGCGGAGTGATGAAAGCTGTATAGTCGGCTACAATCTTGTCGAACACGTCCTTGGAGTAATCTACCAGGTCCATCTTGTTGACGGCCAATACCACGTGCTTGATACCCAGTAGGGATACCAGATACGTATGGCGGCGGGTCTGGGTGATGACACCCGTGCGGGCGTCGACCAGGATGACGGCCAGGTTGGCGGTAGATCCGCCGGTAATCATGTTGCGGGTATATTGTTCGTGTCCCGGAGTATCGGCAATGATGAATTTGCGGTTGTTGGTAGAGAAATAACGGTAAGCCACATCGATGGTGATACCTTGTTCGCGTTCGGCTTTCAGTCCGTCCAGAAGCAGTGCATAGTCGATGTGTTCGCCGGCATTACCCATGCGTTTGCTGTCACGTTCCAGGGCATCGAGCTGGTCCTCATACAATTTCTTACTATCGAAAAGCAGACGCCCGATGAGGGTGGACTTTCCGTCGTCTACTGAACCTGCCGTGAGAAAACGGAGCAGGTCCTTCTGTTCGTCTTTCTTCAGGAATTCTTCGATGGACATCTTGCCTCTGGCTTCTCCTTCCATCGGGTTTCCTGACTTGCTTTTATCTAAATGTTCCATGTCGTTTCGTAATTAAAAATATCCTTCACGTTTCTTTTGTTCCATACTTGCTTCCTGGTCGAAGTCGATAACACGGGTGGTACGTTCACTCTTGGTAGTGGTCATCATTTCCTCTACAATCTTTTCGATGGTATCGGCTTCGCTTTCGATGGCGCCTGTCAGCGGCCAGCATCCCAGCGTACGGAAACGGATTTTTTTCATTTCAATCTTGTCGCGGTATTTTTCCGGCAGGCGGTCGTCGTCGGGCATGATCAGCTGTCCGTCGATGTTGACTACCGGGCGTTCCTTGGCAAAGTACAGAGGTACGATCGGAATATTTTCAAGTCGGATGTATTGCCAGATGTCAAGTTCCGTCCAGTTGCTCAGCGGGAAAACACGAATGCTTTCACCTTTCCGGATGCGGGTGTTGTAAATGTCCCAGAGTTCCGGACGCTGGTTTTTGGGATCCCACTGGTGGAATTCGTTACGGAAAGAGAAGATACGTTCCTTGGCGCGTGATTTCTCCTCGTCGCGGCGGGCACCTCCGAAGGCGGCGTCGAATTTGTATTTGTCGAGGGCGTGGAGCAGGGCCTGTGTCTTCATCAGGTCGGTGTGTACCTTGCTTCCGTGTGTGAATGGGCCTACTCCAGCGCGGAAAGCTTCCATGTTACTTTCCACAATCAGGTTCCAGCCGTATTTCTTGGCATATTCGTCGCGGAACTGAATCATTTCCTTGAATTTCCATTTCGAGTCGATGTGCATCAGTGGAAATGGAACTTTACCGGGAGCGAAAGCTTTCTCTGCCAGGCGTACCATGACGGAGGAATCTTTTCCGATGCTGTACAGCATCACCGGATTTTCGAATTCAGAAGCCACTTCCCGGATAATGTAGATAGACTCGGCTTCGAGTTCTTTCAGGTGGCTCAGATTATATTCTTCTTTCATTGAGTTATGAATTATGTTGATTTTTTATTTTGTCTGTCTGCCTTTCGGCCGGAAAAGCAGATTGCAGGTGATTCATTCGGCCTTTACACGGGGAAGAATCAGGTTCAGGAGCTGGTTTACCGATTCTTCTACCGATAGGCGGGAAGTATCCAGTGACAAGTCGGGATGTTCCGGAGCTTCAAACGGAGCCGAAATGCCGGTAAAGTTCTTGATCTCTCCTTTTCGTGCCTTGGCATAAAGTCCTTTTACGTCGCGTCGTTCACATTCCTCCAGCGGAGTGCTGACGTAGATTTCCAGAAAGTTTTCCTTGCCGATGATGCGGGCAGCCATTTCGCGTATGTCGTTGTTCGGGCTGATGAAGGCGGCAATGGTGATGATACCGGTTTCCACAAACAGCTTGCCTACTTCGGCGATGCGGCGGATATTTTCTACCCGGTCTTCGGCCGAGAATCCCAGGTTGTTGTTGATACCGCTGCGTATGTTGTCTCCGTCCAGTATACGGCACAATAACCCCCGTTTCTGCAATTCTCGTTCCAGAGCGATGGCAATGGTGCTTTTTCCGGAGCCGCTCAATCCGGTAAACCAGATCATCACGCTATGCTGATGCAGGAGCGCTTCCTTATCGGTACGTCCCAGCATGCGGTCGAATATCGGATAAATATGATTTTCTGCTTGCATATAATTGGTTTTGTTTTAGTTCATTGTTTTTTAAAAAGGCCAGATTTGCGGAATAACGAATACCGAGATCAGGAACGTGATGATGTTCAGCGGTAATCCTATCCGGACAAAATCTGTAAATTTATAGTTTCCGATACCTTGTACAATCAGGTTGGTCTGATACCCGATAGGGGTGGAGAAACTGGCCGATGCGGCCATACAGATCACCACGAAGAAAGGCATGGGATTGACTCCCAGCTGTTGCGACAGAGACAATGCCAGCGGAAAGGAAAGTGCCGCTGCCGCATTGTTCGTAATCAGTTCGGTAAAGATGTTCGTAATGATGAAAATGGCGGCCAGCAGGATGTAAGGGCCGTGGCTATGGCTCAGGTCGATGATGTATCCGGCCAGCAGGTCGGCGACTCCTGAATTTTCCATGGCTTTACTGATGGCAAAGGCACAGGCTATGGTAATCAGAATGTCCCATGAAATGTATTTGGTATATTTCTGGGGAGGGAAGATTTTGGTCCATGCCATAATGACGGTAGTGACCGATACGAAGAAGAACATGTCCAGCTTGATCCCCGGAGGAAGCAACTCCTGTACGGCGGGTAACTCGCCTATGGTAGCACCTGCGATCATGATGAACAGAAGGGTCAGGGCAAACCAGCGTTTCTTTTTCCCGGCAGGTTCATATTCTTTGCCGTTGGCCAGCATGATGAAGACGGAAGATTCGCCCCATGTCTTGATAAAGCTGTCATCGGCCATGACAATCAGGGTATCTCCTTCGCGGAAGCTGATCCGGTCGAAAGAAGTATAGGTGCGTCCGCTACGGCGGAGTTCTTTGATCCTTGCGCCGTAATGCCGCTCAAAGTTGAAGTCGCTGATACGTTTGTTGATACCTGGGAAACGGGGACCGATGACGGCTTCTACCGGATGAAGGGCGCTATTGTTTTCGTCGTCTTCATCCGTTGTCTTGTCCGGCCGGTCGGCAGGAAGCAGGCGTTTCGAAAAAAAGAACAGATATAGAATGCCCGCAATGGCTACGAAAATGCCGACCTTCCCCAATTCGAACATACTGAATCCTTTCAGACCGGCATCAATCATCATGCTATGTACTACCAGGTTTGTAGAAGTTCCGATCAGGGTACAGATTCCTCCTAAAATCGTGACATACGACAAGGGAATCAGAAAATACGTAGCCGGAAGCTTTACATAATTGGCCCATCGCTTGATGATGGGAGCAAAGATGACTACTACCGGTGTATTGTTCAGAAAGGCTGAAATAAAAGCAATGGAGGGAAGAATACGGACCTGCGCCTTGAATACGGAAGTCCGTTCTTGCGGAAGTAGTTTCTTGATAAGCTGGGTGAGGGCACCGCTTTGGCGGATACCTTCGCTGACCAGAAACAGCAATGCCACGGTAATCATACCTTTGTTGCTGAATCCTTCCAGCATTTCTTTGGGCGAAAGGATTCCGGTGCACAGAAACACGACTACCACCGAGAACAGAATCATTCCCGGACGCATCTTGTCCATGATCAGTGCGGCCAGCATACCTACCAGCGCCAGTAATACGATGATTATCTCAAAAGTCATAATGGTTGTTTATTCGGCTATGAACCAGGGGTTCAACAGGTTTTCCTTGTTATATTGCAGCGGCTCCGTCTTTCCTGCCTGGTAAACTTCTTTTCCTGCGGCCCGGATAATGGCGTGTCCGGCCGCGGTATCCCATTCCATGGTGGGAGCAAAGCGCGGATAGACATCTGCTTCACCTTCGGCTATCAGGCAAAGCTTGAGTGAGCTTCCTTTGGAAGCGGTTACTACCTGTTCGTGCTTCTGCTTCATTTCGTTTATGTAAGCTTCTGTTTCCGGGGTCAGGTGGGAACGTGAGGCTACGATCACAAAATTTTCCCGCCGGGTGGCATAAGGTAATTTTTGTGCCGAAGCTATCAGCGAATCCAAGGTCGCATCGGGGGATAGATGGTCGATGCGGCTGAGTTTATAGGCTCCGTAAGCGCAGTCTCCGAAAAACAGTTCCTGTTTTACGGGAATATAGATTACTCCCGCTTCGGGGATTCCTTGGCGCACATAGGCGATATTTACCGTAAACTCGCCGTTTCTTTTGATGAATTCCTTGGTCCCGTCCAGTGGGTCTACAATCCATAATTCGTTCCAGCTCTGGCGTACTTCTACCGGAATCTGTTTTCCTTCTTCGCTGAGAAGGGGATAGGGAGTCTGTTGTAGCATACTGGCGATGACCGCGTGTGATTTTCGGTCAGCGATGGTCAACGGTGAGTTGTCTGCTTTTTTTTCTATTTCGAAATCCGCTTTCGGATCGGTATATACGGCCATTATTTCTTTTCCGGCTTCCAGAGCGGCCCAGATGGCGGTCAGTAAGATTTCCTTGTCCATAAAAAATAACTCTCTAAAAATGGTGTAAAGTAACAGCTTTTCGGGCAGTTGTCACTAGTTGATTATTCGTATTTTCTGTTCTTCAGTCGTTCTTATAACTTCTTTTAATCATTTTTATACATCAGGATGCTCGTGTGTATGTTTCCACATCCGGTACATATAAAAAGCGCAATGGGTAAAGGCGAACACAAATGATATGATCAGCAATGTCATGTCCTGATTCCAGCCTACGGTTTGCTGGTGCCATAATCCGGTAATGATACTCAGGACGGCAAGTACCAGTCCCAATACGTTGAGTACCATGTTTCCTTTCCGTTGAGGTACGTTCGGTTCCAGTTTGCTGTGTTTTATGCCGTAGCAGGCATATACGTCCAGTCCGATCAGCATCCAGAGTACCAGACGGATCCAGGTATCGGCCGGCAGAAAACACATCATGCACAGGCAAGTCAGGATACCAAGGATGGGTACTAAGGGTACGAACGGAGTTTTGAATGCCCGGTGAGTATGGGGCATGGTCTTTCGCACGATAAGTACGGCCGCGCACACCAGGGTAAAGGCCAGCAGGGTACCGATACTTGTCATTTCGCCGGCTACCTGAGCAGGAATAAATCCGGCCAGCAGGCTGACGAGGACCATGAACAGGCAGTTACTGTGTACGGGAGTGCGGTATTTTTCGTTGATGCGTGAGAAGAAAGGTGGGAGCAGTCCGTCGTGACTCATGCTGAGGAAGACCCGGCTTTGTCCGAGCAGGGTTACCATGATGACGGAACAATACCCCAGAAGAATGGCCAGGATGATGGCTTTGTTGAGCCACGGATAGGCCGGTTGGATGATACCGGAGGCATCCGGTGTACCCATTTTTTCGATGGCGACGGCTACCGGGGCGATACCTACCTGTCCCTGGAAGTCGGTATAATGGGCCACTCCCGTCATTACGTGGGCAAACAGGATGTACAAGATGGTACATACCAGCAACGAGACCAGGATACCGATGGGCATGTCACGTTTCGGGTTCCGGGTTTCCTGAGCGGCTGTGCTCACCGCGTCGAACCCCAGGAAGGCGAAGAAGACGATGGCCGCTCCACGCAGAATACCTGAAAAACCGAATTCTCCTACCTTGCCGGTATTTTCAGGGATGTAAGGCGTGTAGTTTTCGGCCTGGATAAACTTCCATCCCAAAACTACGAATATCAGGATTACGGCTATTTTCAGAAATACGATCAGTCCGTTGAAGAATGAACTTCCGGCCGTACCCCGCATCAGGATGAGGCTCATCAATACCACGATGAGCATGGCCGGGATGTTTACGATACCGCCGTCCCACGGGCAGGCCGTAAAGGCTTGTGGCAGGCTGATACCCGCTCCCTGCAGGAAAACAACCAGGTAACGGCTCCAGCTGATACTGACGGTGGTAGCGGCCACGGTGTATTCCAGCACCAGATCCCACCCGATAATCCATGCGATGAGTTCTCCCATGGTGGCGTACGAATAGGTGTAGGCGCTGCCCGATACGGGAATCATGGAAGCAAATTCGGCGTAGCAGAGGCCGGCGAAACAACAACCGATGGCGGCTATGATGAAGGAAAGCGTGATGGCCGGACCGGTATATTCGGCGGCTACGGTTCCCGTAATTGAAAAAAGGCCGGCGCCAATGATGACGCCTACTCCCAATGCAACCAGGCTGACAGGGCCCAGCACCCGTTTCAGGGTTTGTTTGCCAGACTGATTTGCTTCAGCCTGCAGGGCTTCAATGCTTTTGCGAATAAATAATCCCATGTATTTTGTCTTTACAACTTTTTTATCAATCAACAATCAAGCTGCAAAGATACGGATTTTATTCCAAGTAGTACGAAATTTTTCCGCTTATCTGCAACAAAGAGATTTCGCACATCTTCGTGTCATATTCGGCTGACAATATGCGTTCTTCGGCGTCCAGCAGGCTTTTTTGTGCTTCGCGCATTTCGATTCCCGACAGATCGCCCAGCAGATAGCGCTCCTTGGCTATTTCGTGATTTTCCTTGGCTGCTATCAGATTCTGTCGTTCCAGGTTCAGCAGGCGGAGGTTGTTCCGATAGGCTTGCCACAGGTTGCTCAGGTCCGCCCGAAGTCCCTGTTCCAGTTCCTCGCGTTCCAGTTGGGCGTTTCGGATGGCCAGGCTGGCGTTCCGTTTCTCTCGCCGGCGGTTTCCGTCGAACAGGTTGAATCCTACGGTCAGTCCGCCGTTGAATCCCCAGTTGCTTCGCTGGCGGGTGGCATTCACGTCGTATTTGTTGAATGTATATCCGTATCCGGCGTTCAGCTTCAGGTATGGGTAGTTTCTTGACAGTACCTTTTTGTAGTCTAGTTGTGCCAGGGTGGTATTCTGATCGGCTCTCAGCAGGCTGGCATTGGTTTCGAGTGTACTGTTCCATAGTTCACCGAAGTTCAGGCTTTCTGAAACGTCGATCAGGGAATCCTTCACCCGGATCGGTCGGTCCATGTCTTTTACGGCCATCAGTTCGTTCAGGTTGATGCGTGAGGTGTGTACCAGTTCCTGTTGTTTCATGTACTGGGCGCTGTCGGCATTGAAATCCACCTTGGCCTGCTGGTAATCCAGGCGTGAGAAGTTTCCGATGTGGTACCGTTCTTCCACGATGCGCAGCCGTTCCTTGGAGAGTGAAACCGCATAACGGAAGTTTTTCAGGCGGATTTCCTGCTGGATATAATTGTAATATTCGGCGGTCAGCGAGGCGATGAAATCCTCGATGGCGATACGGGTGTCTGTTATTCCCTGGCGTTCCAGTTCCTTCAGTTGCTTGTAGGTGGTGCTGATGTTGAATCCGTCGAAGATGGTCCAGTTCAGGTCGATACCGGCGTTTAGGGTCTGGTCGAATACGCCCCGTTCCCGTTCGGTGGTCCCGTCGTTGCGAAGCTGGCTGTTGGTATTGTCGGATGTTCCGGAATACCCGGCGGTAAGGTCTACGGTCGGCAGGAAGCCGGCGTTGGCCCGTGTGGCGTTGTTTTTGCTGATCTGTTCTTCGTTGCGGGTGATGCGTAACCGGTAGTTGTTGGCAAGCCCTTCTTCCAGGCATTGTTGCAGGGTATAGTCGTATTGGGCGGCCGCCGGTTCCAGCAATCCTGCCAGCAGGCAGATGAATATCAGGATCTGTTTCATGCTTTTTCCTCCTTTTTGTTACGGTTGGTTGATATGTACGAATAAATGGCCGGTACGATGAACATGGTCAGGAAGGTAGATACCAGCATACCGCCTACCACGGCATTTCCCATGGCAATACGCTGGTTGGCTCCTTCGCCGCTGGCAAACATCAGCGGCAACAGGCCCAGAATGGTAGAAGCACTCGTCATCAGGATGGGACGCAGGCGCTGGAGGGCCGCGTCGCGGATGGCCTGCATCTTGTCTTCGCCTGCTTCTTGTTTCTGGTTGGCGAATTCTACGATCAGAATACCGTTCTTTGCTACCAGGCCAATCAGCATGATGATACCTATCTGGCTGAAAATATTCATGGTGATACCGCCGAAGTGCATGAATATCAGCGCTCCGGCAATGGCCAGCGGCACGGTAAGCATGATGATGAGCGGATCCTTGAAACTTTCAAACTGGGCCGATAGGATGAGGTAGATCAGCACCAGGGCCAGGATGAAGGCAAACATCAGGCTGGACGAGCTTTCACGATAGTCCTTCGAATCGCCCGACAAGGCGGTACGGAACGTTTCGTCCAGTGTCTGTGCCGCTATCTTGTCCATTTCTTCCAGTCCTTCGCCGATGGTCTTTCCCTCGGCCAGACCGGCCGAGATGGTGGCCGAGATAAACCGGTTGTAGTGGTATAGTTTGGGTGGAGTGATGGATTCCACGAAGTCTACCAGGTTGTCGAGCTGGATCATTTCACCCTTGTCGTTTCGGATGTAAATGGACTTGATGTTCGACGGCTGGTTGCGTTGCTGGCGGTTGAACTGTCCCAGGATTTCGTATTGCTTGCCGTTCATGTAGAAATAGCCCATGCGCTGGCCGCTCAGTCCGTATTGCAAGGTCGATGCGATGTCCTTTACGGTTACGCCCATGGTTCCGGCCTTGTCGCGGTTGATGTTTACCCGCATTTCCGGGCTGCTGAACTTCAGGTCGACGTCTGCCATCTGGAAAGTCGGATTATCGTATACCGCATTCAGGAATTGCGGAAGAACCTTTTCCAGTTTCTCGATACTGACCGCCTGTAGTACGTATTGTACGGGCATGCTGCTCCGTCGTCCGCCGAACGATGATTGCTGCTGGACGAAGGAACGGGCTTTCGTCTTGGTCTTGATGGCCTTCGAGATCTTTTCGGCCACTTCCATCTGCGTATAGTCACGGTCCTTGATGTCTTTCAGGGTGATGCGTATGTTACCGCTTCCGCTTGATACACGGGCCGTAATCGATTGTGCGTCGGGCACGATGGAATCCACCAGCAGGTTGATGTCCTCCGTATAGTCGCGCAGGTATTCGTAGCTTACTCCTTCCGCTCCCCGCGTATTGATGTTGATTTGTGAGCGGTCCTCCAGCGGTGCCATTTCGGCCGGAATCCTGTTCCAGAGGTACCCGATGAGGACCAGGGTGAGCAGGGTGAACGGGATGGCGATGAACCTTCGTTTCAGGAAGCTTGCCAGTGCCCGTGAATAGACACGGTTCATGCCTTCGAAGAACGGTTCCGTCTTCCGGTAGAACCAGCTCTGTTTTTCCCGTTTGAGCAGAAGCTTGGTCGAGAGCATGGGGGTGAAGGTCAGTGCCACGAAAGAAGAGATGATGACGGAACCCGCCACCACGAAGCTGAACTCGCGGAACAGGCGTCCGCTGGTACCTTCCATGAACACGATGGGCAGGAACACGGCTACCAGGGTGACGGTGGTCGATATGACCGCAAAGAAGATTTCCTTGGCACCCTCGATACCCGCGTCGAAAGGTTTCATGCCCCGTTCGATACGGATGTAGATGTTTTCGGTCATTACGATGGCGTCGTCCACCACCAGACCCACCGACAGGACGACGGCCAGCATGGTGAGCACATTGATGGAGAAGCCCGCCACGTACATCACGAAGAACGCTCCGATGAGGGACACCGGAATCACGATGCACGGCACCAGTGTTACCCGCCAGTCGCGCAGGAACAGGAAGATGATGATGATGACCAGGATAAACGCTTCGTATACGGTGCTTTCTACTTCGGCGATGGAGGCGCGGATGAACTTGGTATTGTCGAATCCGTAACTGAAGTCCACGTCATCCGGCAAATCCTTGCGCATCTGTTCCATGCGTTCGTACACGGCGTCGGCTATCTCGATGTGGTTGGCACCCGGTTGCGGGATGACGACGACACCTACCATCGGTACACCGTTCATTTTCATGTAGCTTTTCAGGTCGGCGGCACCCAGTTCGGCATAACCGATGTCGCTCAGGCGGATAATCTGTCCGTTTACTTCCTTGATGACCACGTTGTTGAATTCTTCGGCCGAGTGCATCTGTCCCATGGTGCGCAGGGTCAGTTCCACGGTATTTCCTTCAATGCTTCCCGAAGGAAGTTCCACGTTCTCGTTGTCCATGGCGTTCTTGATGTCTACCGGGGTAATGCCATAACCGGCCATGCGTACCGGGTCCAGCCAGAGACGCATGGAGTAGCGTTTCTCTCCCCAGATGGAGACACTGCTTACGTCCGAGATGGTCTGTAGTTGTTCCTTTACGGTCAGGTCGGCTATCTCGCTCAGCTCCAGAAGCGAACGGCTGTTGCTCTGGATGGCTACCATCAGGATGGGGCTGGCGTCGGCGTCGGCTTTTGATACCGTAGGCGGGTCGCAATCGCGGGGCAGGTAGCGCTGGGCACGCGAAACTTTGTCGCGTACGTCGTTGGCCGCCGTTTCCAGGTCAACGGACAATTCGAATTCTACCGTGATGCGGCATTGTCCCTGCTGGCTTACGCTGGAGAGGGAGCGGATACCCGGAATACCGTTGATGTTCTGTTCCAGCGGTTCGGTTATCTGGTTTTCGATGACGTCGGCATTGGCACCCGAATAGCTACAGGTTACGGAGATGATCGGGTTGTCTACCGACGGGTATTCACGTACCCCCAGGGTAGTGTAACCGATCATACCGAACAACAGGATGATGACGGTCAGTACCGTGGCGAGTACGGGTCGGCGTATACTAAGTTCTGAAATGTTCATAAGGCCCCCGGTTTAGTTGATGTGATCGATGATGACCGGCATACCGGTACGCAGCTGCAGGGTACCCGTAGTCAGGATGGTGTCGCCGATGGAGAGTCCACGCAGAATCTGTACCTCGGCTTCGGTGCGGATTCCTATTTCCACATCTACCGGTTCGGCCACTCCGTGGTGATAGACGAATACCTTGTTCTGTCCCATTTCCGGCACAATGGCCTCGGACGGGATGGCGATGGCATTCTTTATTTCGTTCTGGTTCAGCTCGATACTGGCATAGCGTCCGGGCAGGAGTTCTCCGTGCGGATTGGGATAAAGCGCACGTACGTTCAGGGTATGGGTAGCGGGGTCGATACTGGATTCCGTGGCATAGACCTGTGCCTGATACGCATCCAGTCGTCCTTCTATCTTGAAAGAAAGGCTGGTGCCCTTTCTGATTTGCTTGGCGTATCGCTCGGGTACGGCGAATTCTACTTTCAGCGGAGTGATTCTGGTCAGTTTGGCTACTACCACATTGGGGGAGGCGTAGGCTCCGGTACTTACCTGCCTCAGGCCGATGATACCGTCGAACGGGGCACGGAGTTCGGTCAGCGCAATGCTGGCTTTCACGTTTTCGATGTCGGCATTCAGCGTGGCCAGTTCGGTCTTTACCTGTTCGTAGGCTTCCTTGCTGACCGCATCGCGCTGGAGCAGGGCGTTCTGTCGGAATACACGGTCTTCGGCCAGAGGAATCTGGGCTTCCAGGCGGTCAAGCTGGGCTTGCAATTGCCGGTCGTTCACCTTTGCCAGGAGTTGTCCTTTGCTCACAAGTGTTCCTTCGGTAAAAAAGATGTCGACTATTTTTCCCGAAGTCTCGAAAGAAAGATCCACTTCTTCGTCGGGTATCAGCTTTCCGCTCACCAGCAGCTTGTCGGTCAGCAGGTGCGGTTTGATGATCTGTGCGTTGACATTGAGCGCTTTGTTCTGGCTGGTGACTGGTCTTTTTTGCTCCGCTTCGTCCAGCTCGTCGTTGGTCCGTGGTATAAAGGTATGAACTCCCAGTCCGATCAGTCCGATACCTATCAGCGAGAGGATTCCCCATTTGATTCGTTTATCCATGTGTTTTTCTAAGTATTTAGATGGAACAATCTGTTGTTTACAGGCAGAAATGACTTAAAACGAAGGACAACCTGTTTCTCGGCCGGGCATTGCTGAAAACGAGCGGACATTTTGTTTAAAATAAACGTTTGTTTTGTTTTGCACGAACGTTTGTTCCGATTGAAACATACGTTCGTTTTTAATCTTCAGTAAGTGGCTGAATGGTTGTTTCCTGACCTGTATTGTTCCTTTTAGAATATAAAATATCCTTTTTTATAAAGGTCTTGTTTCGTTTATGTCAAATTTCTGATTTTTTTTGTGATGATAAAGTTAATGAAAGGTTTAAACGAGTCTTGTATGTTTTTGCATTTATTTAGAAATAAATGGGTAAATCTCGTAAAAAAAGCCCTCTTCCGAAGCGAAATCGGGAGAGGGCTGCAACAAGGTCTTGTCGGCTTGTCTTATTTCTTGCTGGAAGAGAAGTCTTCGTTTGCCATTTTCCACATACCCAGGAAAGAGGCCTTGGTTATTTCGACGAGCTTGTCGTAATTGATCTTGGAAGCTTCGTCGCCCGGCAGGTGATAGTCCGGATGTCCGTCGGTGTGGTACCACATGATGGGGATGTTCAGACGGGCGAACGTACCGTTGTCGCTTCCTCCTACCGGTTTGTCCCACGGGCGATAGTCCGGTTCCAGCTGGAGGTTGTATTTCTGGATGTCCTGTTTCAGCCAGTCGCCGAAAGCCGGTGTACCTTCGGTGTAAAAGTATACCACGTGTTTGGGTTTCGCCTCGTTGTTATTGCGGCCTACCATGTCGAAGTTCAGGTAACCTTTTACTTTCTGGATTTCGGGATAGGTCATGGCAAAGTAGCGTGAGCCCAGAAGTCCTTTTTCCTCGCCGTCCCAGAAGGCGAAGATCACGGTACGTTCCGGTTGCTGGCCGGTAGCCAGGAAGGCACGTACGATCTGAAGTCCGGCGGCCACACCCGAAGCGTTGTCGTCGGCACCGTTGTAAATCTTGTCGCCGTCCAGCATCGGGTCGTAGCCGATGTGGTCGTAGTGTGCGCCCAGGATGACGATTTCGTCGGTACGTTTTCCCTCAATCTTTACCAGGATGTTGCGCATGTTGTATTTCTGGTGTACGCCTTTGGCCTTGATGGCGGCGATGGAGTCCGGATGAATCTGGAGTTGTCCCCGTTTCTGGCGTTCTACCCGATAGGCTTCGAACGGTTGGAAGTAATCTTCGAATACGGGTTGTAATCCCCATTGCTGAAGGAGGGATACGATGTAGTTTCCGGCGATGCGGCCTCCTTTCCATCCGGCTTCACGGCCTTCCAGTTCGTCGGAAGCCAGAAATCCTACCAGCGACTGGGCGCTCAGCTTGTTGATGGAGGCGAGTCCCTTTTCTTCGGGAGTCTGTTTCTTGGGCGATGCGGCCTGCATGGACGGGATGGCCAGCAGGCAGGTCAACGCGACGATGAATGCGTTTATCAGTTTGTTTTTCATGTTCATTGTTCTATGTTTTTTAAGATGTTTTTAAATGGCATTTGAAACCTAAAAGGCCGAACGGTATTTCCCTTCTTCCTTGTCTTCCAGGATGTTCAGGTAAGAGGCGTAGCGCGACTCGCTGATGTAGTGCTTCTCTACGGCTTCGCGTACCGCGCATCCCGGTTCGTGCCGGTGGGTACAATTCCCGTATTTGCAATTGGCCGAGAATTCAAAGATTTCCTTGAAGTAGTGGCCTACTTCCTCGTCTTCCATGTCGAACGTGCCGAATCCCTTGATTCCCGGCGTATCGATGATGTAGCCGTTTTCTCCCAAAGGATACATTTCCGAGAAGGTGGTGGTATGCATGCCCTTGTTATGCACGGTAGATATTTCTCCCGTCTTGAGGCGCTGGTCGGGCAGCAGGTAGTTGATGAGGGTAGATTTTCCTACTCCGGAATTTCCTGAGAAAAGCGTGATTTTTCCTTGCAGGCTCTGTTTCAGCTCGTCTATGCCTTCTCCGTTCAGGGCCGAAATCCGGTGGCACGGGTAGCCGATGTGCGTATAGAGATTGACCAGTCCGTTCAGGTAATGCAGCTCGTCGTCGGAATATTTGTCTATTTTATTGAAAACCAGGCTGACCGGTACCCGGTATGCTTCGGCCGAAGCGAGGAAACGGTCGATAAAGATGGTCGAGGTCTCCGGATAGTTTACCGTTACGACCAGCATGCACTGGTCCAGGTTGGCGGCGATGATGTGCGATTGTTTCGACAGGTTGGAAGCCCGTCGGATGATGTAGTTCCTGCGGTCTTCTATTTCGGTGATGAAGGCCGTTCCTTCGGCATTCGGGGCGATGCATACCCGGTCGCCCACGGCTATCGGGTTGGTGCTCCGGATACCTTTCAGGCGGAAGTTTCCTTTGATCTTGCATTCCACCAGATTTCCGTCGTCGGTCTTGACCACGTACCAGCTTCCTGTATTCTTGATGACTAGACCTTTGTTCAATGCTTTTTCTTGTTTTTAGGGATGATACTGAGAATCATAAACCAACAAAGCTGGCCTTTGTCGGAAAGCCAGCTTTTGTCGGTAAATGGTAAGTTTATACGGTCATGATTTCTTTATCCTTGGCAGCCAGCATTTCGTCTATCTGCTTGATGTATTTGTCATGAATCTTCTGCAATTTGGCTTCGCTGTTTTTCTGCTCGTCTTCGGGCATACCGTCCTTTACGGCCTTTTTCAGTGCGTCGATGGCGTCGCGGCGTGCGTTGCGGACACTCACTTTGGCGGTTTCACCTTCGCCTTTGCACTGCTTGGCCAGCTGCTTACGGCGTTCCTCGGTCAATGGAGGAATACCCAGGCGGATAATTTCGCCGTTGTTTTCAGGCATGATACCCAGCTCGGAGTCGATGATGGCCTTTTCGATTACGCGGAACATGTTCTTGTCCCACGGCTTGATGGCGATGCTGCGGGCGTCGGGAGTCGTTACTGCCGCTACATTATTGATGGGAACCATGCTTCCATACGAGTTTACACGAATGCCGTCCAACAAGCGGACATCAGCTTTGCCGGCACGGATGTGAGCCAATGCGTCTTCCAGGTACATTGCCGCCATATCCATTTTCTCTTCAGCTTCGCTGATAATAGTTTTTGAGTCTGCCATATATTCTTCAGATTTTTAAAAGTTATGCAATTATATCATAAGATTTTAGGTGAACAAAAGTAGGTTATTTTTTGCTCTTTTGCAATACTTCGACTTATTTAATCGTAGCATTCCTTTCTTTCCCGAAGGTAATCTTTCGGTAACGGGGTGGTTTCTGAACCCTTGCCGCTTCGTGCCGGGAGTACCGGGCCGGTCGGAAATCTGTCCGCTATTTGTCGCGAAGTCCGGAAAAAAGCATGTATCTTTGGCAAAGGAATGGATAAAAACAAGAAACGATGATACAGATGTATTTGGCCCGTCACGGGCAGACGGAAGAGAATGTAAAGCGGATTTTCCAGGGACAGCTTCCCGGTAAACTCACCGAAGAGGGAAAGCGTCAGGCGGTGGCAATGGGAGAGGAACTGGCCGGAGTACTCCTTGACGCGGTAGTGAGTAGTGATTTGCAACGGGTGGTCGATACCGTACAACTGGCCGTAGGCTACCGGAATCTGCCGTGGGTAAAGACGCCTTTGCTTCGTGAGATAGACTGGGGATCGTGGACCGGACGCTCTCTGGATTCGGTAGATCGGAAACACCTTCCGCCTGATGCTGAGACCAAGGAGATGTTATACGAACGTGCCGGACGTTTCCTGGAATACTTGCGTAAGAATTACGAAGGAAAAAAGGTGCTGGTAGTAGCCCACGGATTAGTCAACCGTTCCATCCAGGCGCAACTATTGGGTGTTCCCGCCGACCAATTGCACACCTTGCCTCACATGAAAAATGCCGAGGTACGGTATTTTGAGATAATGAACAATGAAAAATGATGAATGAAGGATGAAGTTTGTCAACTGACTTAAAAACTCAAAATGATGTATAAGGGCGGGTCGACTCCCGCCCCTGTATTGAAATCCGGGTTTCTGGTTCCCGGTTTTTGATAAACAACTCAAAAACTTGCAAACTTAATTATGTACCAGCGTTCCGATGTTTTCGCCGGACATTACTTTTTTCAGGTTGCCTACCGTATCCATATCGAACACGATGATGGGCAGGTTGTTTTCCTTGCACATGCAGGTAGCCGTCAGGTCCATCACCTTCAGGCCGCGGGCCAGTACTTCGTCGTAGGTGATGTCGTCGAACTTCGTAGCTGTCGGGTCTTTTTCCGGATCGGCGGTATAGATACCGTCTACGCGTGTACCTTTCAGCATTACGTCGGCTTCTATCTCAATGCCTCTCAAGGAAGAACCCGTATCGGTGGTGAAGAACGGATTACCGGTTCCGGCCGACATGATGACCACTTCATCGTTTTCCATGGCTTCGATGGCTTTCCATTTCGTGTAGAATTCGCCGATGGGTTCCATGCGGATGGCCGTCAGGACACGGGCCTTCACACCGGCCGCTACCAGGGCCGAACTCAATCCTAGGCTGTTGATAACCGTAGCCAGCATGCCCATCTGGTCGCCTTTAACACGGTCGAATCCCTTTCCGGCTCCGCTCAGGCCCCGGAAGATGTTTCCTCCGCCGATGACGATACCTATCTGTACCCCCATGTCGTGAATTTCCTTGATCTGTTGGGCATATTCTCCCAGACGTTTTTCATCGATACCATATTTTTTTTCGCCCATCAGGCTTTCGCCGCTGAGCTTTAATAGAATACGTTTGAATCTTGCCATAATCCTTAATATTTTAGAGTGTTCTTATTGTTACGCAAAGTTAAAAAGAAAAGCCAGACAGTCAACGGAAAAAGCAAGTTTTTTCTTACAGGCTTTTCCCGGTCAGGATGGACCGTCCCCATACGGCCTGCATGATTCCGCGGAGAGCCAGGTACGCGATGAAGGCTATCCAGAGCGCGTGGTTTCCCCACAAATGCTGAAGGCTGAAGTAGAGGAGGAAAAAGCTGCCGGCTGCTATGACCATGGAACGGAGCATGAGCCCGGTTGCGGTGGCGCCGATGCAGATTCCGTCCAGCAGAAACGCGGAGAATCCGGCCAGCGGAATGGCGAGTACCCAGTAGAAGTATTCGCCCGACTTGTCAATCACGGCGGAGTCGTTCGTCAGCAGGCCGAGAAAGTCTCTTCCGCCGGTAGCGTAGAGCAGGGTGAATGCGGCCGAAAGCATGATTCCCCAGCCGAAGAGGTGCTTGACCGTTTGCCGTAGTTCGGCCGTATTTCTGGCGCCGATGTTTTTCCCGGTCAGGGCTTCGCCCGCATACGCGAATCCATCCATGATGTAAGAGAACAGGGTAAAGAGCTGCATCAGCAGGGTGTTGACGGCCAGTACGATGTCGCCGTAGGCGGCTCCTCTCGACGTGAAGAATACCGTTACGGCTACCAGGCAGAGCGTGCGCAGGAAGATGTCGCGGTTCACCTGAAAAAAGCGGCGCATGGCTTCCCGGTCCAGCAGGTTCCCGAACCGGATGTACTTGTGCAGCTTCCTGTAACGCATCAGGTAGAGGAAGATGGCCATCAGCAGGCCGGCGTATTGGGCTATCAGTGTGCCGAGCGCTACACCTTCTACCTTCATTTTCAGCACGAAGACGAAAAACAGGCTGCCCAGGATATTGACGATGTTCTGGGTAATGGCGATAAACATCGGAAAGCGGGAATTCTGCATACCGATAAACCACCCGATAAAGCCGTAAAGGCCCAGTGTGGCAGGCGCTCCCCAGATGCAGATGTGGAAGTAAAGTGTGGCCAGCTCCTTGATTTCCGTACTGGCGTCGATGCAGGTAAAGGCAATGAGCCGGATGGGGTATTGCAGGACGATGAGCCCGATGGCAAGCGCGCAGCTGATGGTGAGTGAGCGCATCAGCGTATCGGTCATTTCCTGCAGGTCGTGTCGGCCGTAGGCTTGTGCCGTCAGGCCGCCCGTTCCCATGCGCAAGAACCCGAATATCCAGTAAATCATATTGAAGAGCATGCCTCCGATGGCAATGGCACCGATGTATGAGGCCGATCCCAGATGTCCTACAATGCTTACATCTACCAGTCCGAGCAGGGGAACGGTAATGTTTGAAACGATACTGGGGAGGGCAATGTGTAAAATGCTCCGGTTGGTGGAATTCATTGTCAGAGTATGTAACTTACTTCTTTAAACATGTAGGATCTCAGGTGTTTGTTCTCGTCTTCCAGAATGAGCTTTCCGGTAGGCTCTATGTCTACGATACGGGCCTGGAACACGCTTGTCGCGTCCTGGTAAGGGTAAAGGCCGTCGCGCCGGTAGAGAACTTCCTTGTATCTGTCGGCGATGGGCTGCGTGCGGCCGGATTTCAGCATTTCATAGTAGAAGGCCGATCTTTCCAGCAGTTGTTCCAGTATGACGGACTGCTCGTAGCGCTTTCCGGTTATCTGGAAGAGGGAAACCGGATTGGGAATGCATTCGGAAAAGTGCTCCTGATTCAGGTTGACGCCGGTACCCGAGATGGAACGGCTTATGCACGTACCGGTCAGGTCGTTTTCTATGAGGGTGCCGCACAGCTTCCGGTCTTTCCAGTAGATGTCGTTCGGCCATTTGATGGTAATGTCGGGCGTGTAAGCCGACAAGACCTCCTGTAGGGCCAGCGCGCTTACCTGCGACAACAGAAACTGGCGGTGCGCTTCGAGAAAAGTCGGAAAGACCACGAAGCTGAATAGCAGGTTGGCTCCGGCTTCCGATTCCCACGTGTTTCCCCGTTGGCCTCGTCCGGCGCTTTGGAAGGTGGTGTATACACTGGTCATGTCTGAAACCGGTTGCCGGTTACACAGGTCGGCCAGGTAGTTGTTGGTCGATGTGGTTTCGGATAAAAAAACGGGTTCTGGATAGTTCATGTCTTTTGGGGTTATAAATATGGGTTTTGTGTTTCCGGGGTTCTTTCCTTTGTCTCCGTGTTACCAGAGTGGAGGAAGAAAGGCGTTCCGGATATGTTCCAGGTGGAAGGGAGGAACGGTCCCCGTCAGCGTAATGATGTCAAAACGGACAGGCAGGTCGATGGCGAATTTCTTTAGGTAGGCATCGGTCGAAGCGACAATCCGGCGGATCTTTTTCCCGTCGACGGCTTCTTCGGGAAGTCCATGCCGCAGGTCTTTCCGGGTCTTCACTTCTATTACGACCAGCTCGCCGCCCTTTTCGGCCACGATGTCCAGCTCTTTTTTCCCGAATCGCCAGTTCTGATGCCTGATTAAGTAACCCTCAGCCTTCAGGTAAGTGACGGCTTCCGATTCTCCGATTTTTCCTAATTCGTTGTGTTCGGCCATTTCTTTCTGTTCTTTTCGCAAAAATAGCCAATTTTATGCTGTGAATTTGAATGAAGTAACGTAAATTTGCATTTATATGGTAAATAGAGGGAAAAAACGTAAAAAAGTACCTTCCTCAACTCCACCTCGTAGAAAACGGATGGTTTGTTTGCTGAGCGAAGACGAAGTACAGATTGTGAATCGTTATCTGGAGACTTATCAGATAACGAACAAGGCACGCTGGCTTCGCGAGACGATACTGGCCTTTATTCATGAGAACATGGAGGAAGATTATCCTACCCTGTTCAAGGAACACGATATGCGCAGGTAAGTATGGCAGACGACCAGTTTTATATGCAGCAGGCATTGCAGGAAGCGCGGAAAGCGGCCGAGGCGGGTGAGGTGCCCGTGGGTGCCGTGGTAGTTTGTCGTGACCGTATCCTTGCACGGGCCCATAATCTGACGGAGACGCTGAACGATGTGACGGCGCATGCCGAGATGCAGGCCATAACGGCCGCCGCCAATGCGTTGGGCGGAAAATATCTTACGGATTGCACCCTGTATGTCACGGTAGAACCCTGTGTGATGTGCGCGGGAGCTATCGCATGGGCTCAGATGGGGAAGCTGGTATACGGTGCCGCAGACGAGAAAAGGGGATACCATCGGTATGCTCCCCAGGCTTTGCATCCCAAGACGGAGGTGATTACGGGAGTGAAGGCGGAAGAATGCGCGCGGCTCATGAAAGATTTCTTCAGAAAAAAACGGTGAGATACCACCGGGAGGCAGAAAAATCTGGCATTCGTGTGGGGGCCTGCGTTTGAAATGTAATTTTCAACCTGAGAAGAAAATATTTGAATCTGTCCGCAGGAATTTTATCATGCAAGTGTCATGACTGATTGGGGGATGAACAAAAATCAGGTATCGTGAAGGTGTAAGTAGCTGTTCATAAGACACGCTTTTTCAGGCGTGCTCATCATGCGGGAAAATTCGGACCGGGTTGTCTTTTCCTGATTTCCGACAGATACAAGAATTAGTCCTTAATTTCTTCAAAATCAATGTATTCTCCTTCATCGTCACCGAAGATTTTCTTCCGGTTACCTTTGCCCGACTTGCGTCGGTAGTTTCCTGACGAAGTTGTTTCCGTGTATTCGGAATCGGAACCGGTATGGTTCTGCGGGTTCTCGTAAGAGGAGGTCCGGTGGGTACCCGTCATGCGTTTTCCCGCTTTTTTTATGGTACTGATTATTTTCACCAGCACAGACAGGCCGATGATGAGTATGATAAAGACGAAAAATAGAATGAAGCTTAGAAATCCAAACATAGTTATTGTTTTTAATTACTCATAAACAACAACCGTGCCACTTGAAAAGGAGAGTGACGGTTTATGATTTTTTACGAGTTAAGACTGACAGGAGGATATACCACAGGATGACTGCCGCAAAACCGCTGAGCTGAAAGATGATCAGTAACGGAATGCTGACAATCAGGAAAATATAGCTGATTTTGTTGTGGCTCCACGATAAATCCTTAAACTTTAACGAAAACATGGGGAGTTCGGCTACCAGCAACAATGACATGACGATGACCAGTACGAAAAGGTAGATGGCATTGAATCCTTCGGATACCAGCCAGTCGTGTTTGCCGACCACCAGCGATCCCCAGAACAAGGCGTTGGCCGGAGTAGGCATTCCGATGAACGAAGTACTCTGCCGCTCGTCGAGATTGAACTTTGCCAGCCGGAGAGCCGAGAATACCGCTATCAGAAAGGCGCTGTATGGCAGGATGTGCGACAGGGGCAGAAGCCATGACGGATAGTACACTTCCTTGAAGAGGGAGAAGGCGATGGCCGCCGGAGCCAGGCCGAAGGTAATGTCGTCGGCCAGTGAGTCGAGTTCCTTGCCGATGGGCGATGATACGTGAAGCAGACGGGCCGTCATGCCGTCAAAGAAATCGAAGACGGCGCCCAGCACGATGAACAGAAGCGCGTAGGTATAGTTGCTCTGAAAAGCCATGTAACTGGCTATGCATCCACAGAATAGGTTGCAACTGGTAATGCTGTTCGGCAGGTTCTTCACGATTGCGTTTGCCATTTCCCTTTTATTTTAGTTTTGCGATGACTGTTTCATTTCCCGTGGTTTTCTGTCCCATGGTGACACATACTTCTGTACCTAATGGCAGATAGACATCTACGCGCGAACCGAATTTGATGAATCCCATGTGTTCGTCAATGTAGCAGTCTTCTCCTTTTTCGGCATAGGTAACGATGCGGCGGGCTACGGCGCCGGCTATCTGCCGGGCCATGACGGTCTGTCCGTCGGGTGTTTCGATCACTACCATGGAGCGTTCGTTTTCGGTACTTGCCTTGGGAAGCCAGGCTTTCATGAAACGTCCGTTGTGATGGTCTACATGCTTGATGACTCCGTCTACGGGGTACCAGTTGGCGTGTACGTTGGTAATGTCCATGAAAATGGAAATCATCAGGCGCCGGTCATGGAAATATTCGTATTCATCAACTTCTTCGATGACTACTACCTTGCCGTCGGCCGGGGCTACAACGATTTTCTCGGTATCTCCCTTGAACAGGCGGATGGGGCACTGGAAGAAATTCACCATGAGTGCATAGAGCACAATACTGGCTACAGCTATAATATAAAAAGGTATTTTACATGAAATTCCCCAATATAATGCCGCATTGATGACCAGCAGTAAAATGGCGCTGGAAATCAATATATGTGTACCTTCATGGTGTATGCGAATTTTTTTTAGTTTCTTTATACGGTTCAAATTGGCCATGACACAGTTTCATTTATCGTGCAAAAATACATTTAATTTGAAAACTCTGCAAAAAAATGATTGGAAAATGAACGGATAAGGGGAGATATGAAAAAAACTTTTCGAAAGAGTGGGGAGTCGGTTACAAAAATGTATCATATTGGCAAATAACTTTCCGGCTTCGGGGTTTGTTACTTCCGTAAAAGAAGGTATCTTTGATTCGTTTTTATCCGATTATTTAAAGGCAATAGTGAATTTATGCAGGATTTTGTTCATTTACATGTTCATACACAATATTCTATACTCGACGGTCAGGCGTCTATTCCCCGTCTGGTCGATAAGGCGATAGCGAACGGGATGCGGGGCATTGCCGTGACCGATCACGGCGATATGTTCGGAATCAAGGAGTTCTTCAATTACGTGAACAAGAAGAACGGAGGTACGAACGGAGAAATCAAGGATCTGAAGAAGAAGATAGCCGCATTGGAGAGCGGAAAGGCGGAATCGGAAAATCCCGAAGCGGAGCTGGCGGCCTGTAAGGAGCAGCTGGAAGCGGCCCGGAAGCGGTTGTTTAAACCCATCATCGGGTGTGAGATGTACGTGGCCCGACGAGGATTGGAGCTGAAAGACGGCAAGCAGGACCAGAGCGGTTATCACCTGGTGGTGCTGGCCAAGAACCTGAAGGGGTATCACAACCTGATAAAGTTGGTCTCAAAGGCCTGGACCAAGGGCTTTTACATGCGTCCGCGTACCGACCGTACCGAACTGGAAAAGTATCATGAAGGGCTGATTGTCTGTTCGGCCTGTCTGGGAGGAGAAGTGCCGCGGAGAATTGTCGCCGGCCAGTTTGCCGAAGCCGAAGAGGCGATACAGTGGTACAAGAACCTGTTTGGAGACGATTATTATTTGGAGCTGCAACGGCACAAGGCTACGGTTCCGCGGGCCAACCACGAGACGTACAAGCTACAGGAAGTGGTGAACAAGAAACTGATGGAATATTCCAAGAAATTCGGAGTCAAGCTGGTGTGTACGAACGACGTACATTTTGTGGACGAGGAAAATGCGGAGGCGCACGACCGGCTTATCTGTCTGAGTACAGGCAAGGACCTGGACGATCCGAACCGTATGCTCTATACCAAGCAGGAATGGATGAAGACACGTGAGGAGATGAATGAAATCTTTGCCGACGTGCCCGAAGCCATGGCCAATACGGTGGATATTTGTGATCAGGTAGAGTTTTATTCCATCGACCATGCCCCGATCATGCCTACTTTCGCCATTCCAGAAGACTTTGGTACGGAAGAAGAATACCGCAGGAAGTTCACGGAGAAAGACCTGTTCGATGAATTTACGCAGGACGAAAATGGAAATGTGGTGATGGATGAGGCTTCGGCTCAGGCCAAGATAGATCGTCTGGGAGGATACGAAAAGCTGTACCGTATCAAGCTGGAAGCCGATTACCTTTCGAAGTTGGCTTATGACGGTGCCAGAAAACGTTACGGCGACCATCTGTCTGACGAGGTAAGAGAACGGATCAAGTTTGAATTGCACATCATGAAGACGATGGGTTTCCCGGGATACTTCCTGATTGTGCAGGACTTTATTTCGGCTGCCCGCAATGAACTTGACGTGTCGGTTGGGCCAGGACGTGGTTCGGCAGCCGGTTCGGCGGTAGCTTATTGCTTGGGAATTACACAGATAGACCCGATCAAATACGACCTGCTGTTCGAGCGTTTCCTGAATCCGGACCGTATCTCCTTGCCGGATATCGATGTGGATTTCGATGATGACGGACGAGGTCGCGTGCTGAACTGGGTGACGGAGAAATACGGACAGGAAAAGGTGGCTCATATCATTACCTACGGTACGATGGCTACCAAGCTGGCCATTAAGGATGTGGCTCGTGTGCAGAAACTTCCGCTATCGGAGTCCGACCGCCTGTGTAAGCTGATTCCCGATAAAATACCCGATAAAAAGCTGAATCTGACGAATGCCATCGCGTATGTGCCCGAACTTCAGGCTGCCGAGGTCTCTTCGGATCCGGTGCTTCGTGATACCATCAAGTATGCCAAAATGCTGGAGGGAAACGTGCGGAATACGGGTGTGCATGCCTGCGGTACCATTATCTGCCGTGACGACATAACCGACTGGGTGCCGGTGAGTACGGCCGACGATAAGGAAACCGGCGAGAAAATGCTGGTTACCCAGTACGAAGGCTCGGTCATAGAGGATACCGGACTGATCAAGATGGACTTCCTGGGGCTGAAAACCTTGTCCATCATCAAGGAAGCGCTGGAGAATATCCGGCAGAGCAAGGGAATTATTCTGAATATAGATAAAATACCGATTGATGATCCGGCTACGTATAAGTTGTATAGCGACGGACGCACGATCGGTACCTTCCAGTTTGAATCGGCAGGTATGCAGAAGTACCTGCGGGAGCTTCAGCCTACTACGTTCGAGGACCTGATTGCCATGAACGCGCTTTATCGTCCGGGACCGATGGACTACATCCCCGATTTCATCGACCGTAAACAGGGGCGGAAACCCATCGAATACGACATTCCGGTGATGGAAAAGTACCTGAAGGATACGTACGGCATTACGGTGTATCAGGAGCAGGTGATGTTGCTCTCGCGTCTGCTGGCTGATTTTACCCGAGGCGAATCGGATGCCTTGCGTAAGGCGATGGGTAAGAAACTCCGCGACAAGCTGGATCACATGAAGCCGAAATTCATCGAAGGCGGAAAGAAGAACGGACACGATCCGAAAGTGCTGGAGAAAATCTGGGCCGACTGGGAAAAGTTTGCGTCGTATGCCTTCAATAAATCACATGCCACGTGCTATTCGTGGGTGGCTTATCAGACCGCTTACCTGAAGGCCAACTATCCGTCTGAATACATGGCCGCTACCATGAGCCGGAATATTTCGAACATTACGGAAATTACCAAGCTGATGGATGAATGCAAGGCGACGGGTATCAACGTGCTGGGGCCGGATGTGAACGAAAGTAGTCTGAAATTCTCCGTAAACCGCCACGGTGATATCCGCTTCGGCCTGGGAGCGGTAAAAGGTGTGGGGGAGGCTGCTGTACAAAGTATCCTGGACGAGCGTAAAAAGAATGGTCCGTTCCGTGGAATCTTTGATTTCGTGCAGCGTGTCAACTTGTCTGCCTGCAATCGCAAGAACATCGAAAATCTGGCGCTGGCCGGTGGATTCGACAGCTTTACGGAAATCAAACGCGAGGATTTCTTCCTGAAAAACGCGAAGGACGAGAGCTTTTCGGAGGTGCTGGTACGCTACGGAAGCAAGTACCAGCTCGACAAGGCCGCGGCCGTAAACTCTCTTTTCGGCGGCGACCTGCAGGTGGACGTGGCTACACCGGAGATTGTGAAAGCGCCTGCCTGGAGCGATCTGGAACGTCTGAACAAGGAACGGGAGCTGGTGGGTATTTACCTGTCAGCCCATCCGCTGGACGAATTTGCGGTGGTATTGGAAAACGTCTGTAACGTACACATGGCCGAACTGAGTGACCTGACTTCGTTGCAAAACCGTGACCTGATACTGGGTGGTATCGTGACGGGAGTACGTGAGGGGTATACCAAGACCGGAAAGCCGTACGGAGTAGCGAAAGTGGAGGATTATTCGGGAGTGGCCGAGTTTGCTTTCTTTGGCAACGAATGGGTAGAGAAGAAGAATTTCTTCAGTGAGGGGATGTTTCTGTTCATGCACGGCAAATGCCAGCCGCGCCAGTGGAAGCAGGACGAATGGGAAGTGAAAATCAATACCATCGAGCTGCTGCCCGAAGTGAAAGACCGCGTCATCGAAAAACTGACGGTTACGGCGCCGCTATCGGCCGTGGATGATGAGATGATCATGGAATTCTCTTCCCTGGTAAAAGCGCACCCGGGAAATGCCGAGCTTTGTTTCCTCATCCGCGACGAAGACGGACGGATGCATGTCAGTCTGTCATCGCGTACCTTGAAGATCAGCGTGCAGAAAGATCTGGTAAATTATTTAAAGAGCCAACCTTTGTTGGAGTATAAAATAAATTAGTATATTTGCCGTAAATAACTTTTAAATAAACAATCAATTATGGCACTGAACATTAAAGATGACAATTTTGAAGCAATTCTGGCCGAAGGAAAGCCGGTAGTGTTGGATTTCTGGGCAACCTGGTGTGGTCCTTGCAAACAGATTGCTCCGTACATTGAAGAACTGGCAGAAGAATACAAGGATAAGGTAAATATCGGTAAATGTGACGTAGATGATAATGCTGATCTGCCCGCACAGTTCGGCGTTCGTAACATTCCTACCGTTCTTTTTATCAAAGACGGTCAGGTAGTCGACAAGCAGGTGGGTGCTACTACCAAGGCTGCCTTGCAGGCAAAAGTAGAAGGTTTGCTGAAGTAAATAAATTTCTGTTTTAAACTTTAAAACGCATACGACTATGGGAAGCGAAGACGATTTCTTGTTGGAAGATGAGGATGATGAAAAAACTGTAGAGTTCATCAAGAACTATTTGCCTCAGGACTTGAAAGAGAAGTTTACAGACGATGATCTGTATTACATACTCGATCTGATTGTGGAGTATTATACTACCAGCGGCTGCCTGGATGCTCAGCCTGATGAAGAAGGTTATATCAACATTGACCAGGATGAAATTGTAGATTTCATAGTCAAGGAAGCTGCCAAAAACGAAATGGGCCCTTACGATCCGGAAGATGTATTCTTCGTGGTACAGGGTGAAATGGAATATGGCAACCAGCTGGGTACGGTAGAATAATTTCTGTATAACGACCTGTAAGAAAGGTGTATCGGTCTTTGGCCGGTACACCTTTTTCCTTATACAGGCAGCATGCTCGTGGGAGGAAGGAGGGAAATGTTGGTTTGACAGGATGTCAATTGAATTTTTCCAAATTTGGATGTTTGTAAAATGCTTTTTATATTTGCACTACGTTCGTCTGATTTCTTGATATTGCCCTAGAATGTTAACCATGAAACGATTTTTTCAGATTATACTATTTCTGCTATTTTCTTTTATTACCGTGGAATGTAATCATAAGAAAGTTTCTTCTTCGAATGAAGCTTTGTTGTCGGAGCTTGATGATGCCATAGTCAATGCCCAGAAATATGATTCGGTAAAGATAATCACCATTGAAAGATTAAAGACAGTCCAAAGTAATCTGACCCCTGTCGGTCGGTTTGATTTGAATAAGCAGCTCTTTATGCAATACAAGTCATTTATATGCGATTCTGCATTGTATTATATTGATGAAAACATTGCGATAGCCAAGGAAATCGGGCGGGAGGATCTGTTGGTGTGGGCTTTGATCGAGAAAGCTGACCTGATATCCAAGGCGGGTCTGTTTCCTGAAGCTCTTGTCTTGTTGGACTCCATTTCTTCGAGAAAGATCTCCGGCGAGATGAAAGAGAAATATTTTCTTACGTATGAAACAACCTATCAGTACATGCATGAATATACATTCGGTAGTGAATATTCGGATAAGTATATCAAGAAAGTATCTGCATACCGTGATTCTGTTCTGCAAACGGTTTTACCCGAATCGTTTACGTATATTACAGAATATGGGTCTAAACTGATAGAGAAGCGTCGGTTCAACGAGGCGATAGATCTTTTTATCTCCAAGTTGGACAAGTATGCTTCGGGTACCAGGGAATATTCGGTCATGGCTTCTATCCTGGCCTATGCTTATCAAAGGGATGGCAACAGAGACTTGTATGAGAAGTATATCGCTTTGAGCGCTATTTCGGATATAAAGGGTTGTATCAAGGAAAATCTGGCCATTCGCTCTCTGGCTGAGCTTTGTTTTGATACCGGTGATATAGAGCGGGCCCATTCTTATCTGTTGAAAAGTGTAGACGACGCGAATTATTTTTCGGCACGGATGCGTAAGAATCAATCGGCTAATGCCCTGCCTCTGATAACCCAGACTTATGGAGTCATGCAGGAGCATGCTCAGTTAAAGCTTAAGTACTCTCTTGTGGTCATCAGTTTGCTGGCTATATGTCTGATCATAGCGTTGTTTTATATATTTAAGCAGTTACGTCTTGTTTCCCGTAGCTTGAAACTGGTTTCGGATACCAAAGACAAGCTACTGGAGCTGAATCAGAAATTGTCTCAAGCAAATGTCGCTTTGACGGATTCGAACGCGGCACTGATAGAATCCAGCCGTATCAAGGAGGAATACATAGGTAAATTCATGGAACTTTGTTCCATTTATATATCTACACTGGAGCAGTACCGTAAGACTCTGGCTAAACAGGCCTCTAAAGGACACATCGAAGAACTCTATAGCTTGTTGCGTTCGGAAGACATTATTCATGATACGTTGAAGGATTTTTATGAGGTTTTTGATACGGCCTTTCTGAATATTTACCCGCACTTTGTAGACGACTTTAATTCTTTGTTTCCGGTAGAGGATCAGATTGTCCTGAAACGCGGAGAAAAATTGAATACGGAGCTACGGACCTTTGCTCTGATTCGGTTGGGAATAACGGGCAGTGATAAAATAGCGCAATTCCTGCGTTGTTCGATTACTACGGCTTATACATACCGGTCGAAGCGTAAAAAACGCTCCATACATCCGGAGACTTTCGATGAAGATATATTGAAAATCGGACTTTAATACACGAAAAACGGCTGGATAAATCTAGTTTTTAGTATCGTATAGAGATATTCATTCCTTTGATAATAAGATATTTACTTGTAAACCCGCTTTAGATTTTTGTTTGTTGTGTTATTTAGGCTTGATAATAGTCTGTAGATTTGCGCAGTTGATTTTTAAAACCTAAATAATTTATTCACATGAAAAACAACAAGCTCTTTCAATGCAGGGAATCCCATTGGAGGTATCTGTTCCTCCTTTGTAGTTTACTTTTCTTGTCAACTACATTATGGGCGCAACAAACAGTAAGCGGTACAGTGATTGATGAAAGCGGTTCAACCATTATCGGCGCAACGGTTATGGTGAAAGGTAGTACAAACGGAACCGTAACAGACATCGATGGAAAGTATGTTTTATCCAACGTTCCTCCCAAATCCATATTGGTCTTTTCTTATATTGGCTTTGAAACGCAGGAAGTAAAAGTTGACGGACGTACGACCATCAATGTGACAATGGCGGAAGCACAGCAGCTACTTGAAGAAGTAGTCGTGGTGGGGTATGGTTCGTTGAGCCGTAAAGAGTTGTCCAGTTCCATCGTACAGGTAGATAAGGATCAATTCCAGCAGGGAAGCATGAACAATGCCATGGAAATGCTTACAGGAAAGGTGGCCGGACTGAATGTGGCTACCTCTTCTCCGGCCGACCCGAACGGAAGTTCTTCCTTGCAGATACGTGGAGCCGCTTCCTTATCGGCAGGAAATGACCCTCTGGTGGTAATCGATGGTGTGGCGGGAGGAGATATCCGTACATTGGCTCCCCAGGAAATTGAATCGATTACGGTTCTCAAGGATGCGGCGTCGGCTGCTATTTATGGTACTCGAGGCGCTAATGGCGTTATTCTGGTAACTACCAAAAAGGGATCCGGATCTGTTGGGAAACCGACATTTACCTATGATAGCTATTTTGCGGTTAATTTAGCCAAGAATGGTCCTGAAGTCCTTTCTGCGGACGAATGGCGTAGAGCACGCCGTGGCAATGATTTTGGCGCGAGTACAGACTGGTACGGTGAGCTGATGCGTGATTTCTCATACGATACCAATCAGTACATATCCATTGATGGCAATACTGAAAACGGATATTATACGGCATCACTGAACTACAAACGTGCGGTTGGACTTGACATCGTAAGCGGTAGAGAGGAATACGGTGCCCGTACGGCCATACAGCAACAGATATTTAACAAACGTCTGCAGTTGTCTTTTACGCTGAACGGACGTAAGGTAAAAGAAGACTGGGGTGATAATTCCATGTTTGATACGGCTTTGGGAATGAACCCTACCATGCCGATATACAATGAAGATGGATCTTTTTATCAGCCTACATCTCCTACAAATGCTTCTAACCCGGTGGCCAATCTGTTGCAGGAAACCAGTCAGGGCAACCGTACTTATCTGTTGGGTACGGTAGATGCCAAACTGAATATCTGGTCGAACGAACATCACACCATTAATACGACTTTGTCTTATTCGTATGATTACAATGATCTGAAGAGTGATTTTTATACACCGTCTACATCCAGCGAGTCATATTGGGGAGGCTATAAAGGACGTGCCTCTATCCAATATCAGAAATGGTGGACAAATCGTTTGGAATGGATCGGCAATTACATTTTCAACCGTGACGGCCATGATGTAAAGCTTATGCTGGGATATACTTTTGAACGTTCGGATTGGGAACAGATGTTCATGCAGAATAACAATTTTACGTTTGACAATACGTTGTGGCATGGTATCGGTTCCGGATCTTATCTGACTGAAGGCAAGGCCAATATGTATGCCGGTAAGTCTGAATCTACACTGGTTGGTTTCTTTGGACGAGTAAACTATAACTGGAAGGATCTGTTGATTGCCTCCGCTTCGTTGAGGTATGAAGGTTCTACAAAATTTGGTAAGAATAATAAGTGGGGATATTTCCCGTCTGCTTCTCTGGCCCTGGAAATGGCGAACCTGGATTTTCTGAAGGATCACAATGACGTGGTGCAGAGTTTGAAGCCGCGTGTTTCGTATGGTGTTACAGGTAGAAGTGGTTTTGATGCTTATCAGTCTATCGCTACCTATTCTTCAAGTGGCAAATATCTGGTAGATGGTGAATGGGTTACCGGGTATGCGCCTTCTAGCAATGCAAATCCTGAACTGGCATGGGAAAAGTCATCCAGTACGAACTATGGTGTAGACTTTATGCTTTGGAACCGTTTTTATGGTTCTGTAGAATATTTCGACCGCAGATCGAACGATTTGCTTTATACCTATACGGCTCCTCAGCCTCCTTACGTTTACTCCAGTATTCTGGTGAATGTGGGTACAATCAAGAATACAGGTTGGGAAATCCAGCTGACTGGTGATGTATTTGTTGATACTCCTGTAAAATGGACGACTGGAATCAATTACTCTTATGGAAAGACCAAACTGACCAAATTGTCGAATGATATTTATCAGGCTTCTTATCTTGACTTATACTTGAAACCGGGTGTCGGTACAAGTGAATATTTCTTCCGTGTAGAAGAAGGCGGTCAGATAGGACAGTTTTATGGATATGAATACGCGGGAGTAGATGAAGAGGGCAATATGCTGGTGTATAATGCCGATGGAGAGAAAATATTGACGGCTGAGGCTACGGCCAAAGATAAAAGATATATCGGAAATGGCGTGCCCAAGCATTTCCTGACATGGAACAATACGATCCGGTGGAAAGATTTTGATCTTAGCCTGATGTTCCAGGGAGCTTTCGGACATAAGATTTTCAACATGCGTAAATATGGCATGGGACTTCAAGGAAGCGGATCGGACAACGTGCTTCGTAGTGCTTATCTGGAGGACAGCAATGTGCTTACAGGAGGTGGTGTGATTTCTTCTTACTTCCTGGAGAAAGGAGACTATGTGAAGTTGTCAAATCTTACCTTGGGTTATAGCGTACCTTTGGCGAATAAGAAAATAGCAGAAAGTTTGCGTATTTATGTAGCGGCAAAGAATCTGTTTACGCTTACCGGTTACTCTGGCAATGATCCATCCATCGTGACTTCTACAGGCATTACTCCTGGCGTGGATGTGAATAGCGCTTACCCGCAGGCTACTCAGGTAACACTGGGAGTTACTTTCCGTTTTAAATAATTTTATAACTTATTGATTGAATTGATTATGAAGATAATAAGATATTATTGGTTGATGGCAGTAGCTGTAGGGTGCTTGCTGTTTTCATGCACCAACCTGGAAGAAAAAGTATTTGATCGTGTTGATGCGTCTATTTATTATCAGGATGAGAATAGCATAAAGGGAGCTGTCGCCTCCATCTATTCTTCCGCATGTACCAGTTTCCTGGAATATTTCTGGTATCTTAATGAACTGAGTGCCGATCAGGTTGCCTGGCGTTCATGGAATGGCGGTTCATGGGGCTGGGACGAAGGAGAAAAATTCGTTCTTTCTTCTCAATCGTGGAATACGGAATCGGTCATTATCCGTTCCGCCTGGGAAACGGCCTGGACTACCATCGGGCTATGTAACACGCTGATTGAGGATTTGAATGAACTGGATCCGGCTTCGGTAGGTATCTCTCAGGAAAAGAAAGCAATGTACATTGCCGAGGTTCGTACGTTGCGTGCGTGGGCGTATTACAACAACTTCGAATTGTGGGGTGGAACATTGCCGCTTAATATAAGTACCGGAGGTGAAATTCCGGGTTCTGTAGATGCTGATTTTGATACGGGTTGTAAGAAGATCTATGATTTTATTATGACCGAACTGGATGAAACGGTGGCCGACCTGATGAAAGAAGACGGGTCTGGAAGTACCCGGTTGCGTATCAATCAGGGCATGAACCGTATGCTGAAAATGCGTTTACTGCTTAATGCTGAGTTGTTCATCGGTGAAAATCATTATGACGAATGTGCTGCATTGTGCCAGGAAATTATTGACGGTGATTATGGAACTTATTCGCTGGCTTCTGACTGGAGGGATATTTATTCAAACAACAATGTAGCATGTCCGGAAGTTGTCTTTGCTTTTGCACAAGGAGAAGGACAGTTGACCAACAATAACCGTGATACGCCATTCCTGCCATATAATTACAACGAGTTTGTGGGACAAACTTTCGAGAAGAGCGGGTGGAATTGTTTCTGCCTGGTTCCTTCCAAGGATAATACAGGAAACGTTTTGTCTACTGGTGGAACAGATAATCCACGTAGTTTCCTGTTTGATTATGGCGATAAGCTGGGAGCGGTAATGGATCGTTTCGATGATCATGATATCCGTAAGCAGAATTTCCATTATGATCAGGCTACAGGAGAATACAATGGAATGTTTCTGATTGGTCCGATGAAAAATTATGAAACGGGTGAAGCGGTGCTTGCGGATGCGGACCGTGATGGACAACCTTTGGTTTATGTAGATCAATTGGGTACTTTCCTTAATCTGGGGCGTTCCTTGGCTACGGTAATGAATCCGCGTTGGGGGGAAACAAACTCAGGTATCAGGTTATTGAAATATCCGATGCTCCCTGCTTCTACCGGTTTGAGCTACCTGGATATTGCAGAGGTGGAATTCCGTTTGGCCGAAGTGTATTATACACTGGCCGAGTGCAATTTACGCTCCGGAGACAGCAATACTGCTAAAAATCTGGTGAATAAGGTCCGTTCACGTTATTTTACAGACAAGAGTATCGTAGAAAAGCCGGGTCCTGGATTTACTGAGTTTGACATGGATTGGATGTTGAGCGAATGGGGACTGGAATTCTTGAATGAAGGTCGTCGCCGTCGTACGGATTTGCGTCGTTTCGACAAGTTTACGCAAGGACAATGGTGGTTCTTTGGTCGTGATACGGAGACCGGATACGATCTGTCTGCTAAACGTGACCGTAAATACGAGTGGTTCCCGTTGCCTCAGTCGGCTTTAATGGTTAACCCTGGTTTGGTACAGAATCCTAATTATTAATTGAATTATGATGAACATGGAAAAGAAATCTGTTTATACACGGCTGTTTGTTTTATTGTCAATGTTGACTTTGTTTTTAAGCAGTTGTAAGGAAAAAGAGGAAATTGTTTTTGAAAGCGAACTTCCCCGGTTTGAGTTGCGTGAAGATCGGATCCTGCTGGAGGTTATCGTTCCTTCCACAACCCCTGTCGACGACAAGATATTTATCGTAGGGTCCTTTAATGGAGGAGAATCTAATGCCGTAAACAATCCATTGTGGCAGTTGGAAAAGGCTTCTGATTATGATTACAAATACGGTATTTACCTGGATCCAAACACATTCTCTGAAGGAACGTCCTTGTCTGATGGCTTTTATTTTTATTCCACTTCCCAAGGAAAGGAATGTGCGTTGGATGGAACGGAAATATTGCATGTTGACAATCCGTCACTGAATACGCGTACCAATGTAACTGTATCACGTTGGGCTTCTTATTTTGAAGATCCGGATTCAGGTACAGAACAGCATGACGGATATGTTATTTACGTTGTCGATCATTCGGAATATGACGAACTGGCCATGTATGCGTACGGTGATGCCGAAGCTTTTGGAGCATGGCCGGGCATGCGACCTACAGGAGTCACTACCGTATCAGGTACAGAATATACATATTTTGATACGGGAGAATCCAATGAAGGCATGGCTCTGAATCTGATTTTCAATAATAACAATAATGGTTCCCAGCTGGCTGATTTCCCGGTGACATTGGACCGCGACTATTACCTGGAACTTACTCCGGACGGAGTGACAGAAATTGATCCGAATGCAGAGCCGGAAGTCGAACACGACGGATACGCTATTTTTATTGAAGACTTGAGCGGATGGAACGCTTTGGCAATGTACGCTTGGGGAAGCGATATTCCTGAACTTTTCGGTGCATGGCCTGGCGTGACTCCTACTGGAGAAGTTACAGTGAATGGCGTCCGTTATCAGTATTTCGATACCGGAGCTGCCAATGAGGGCATGACTTATAACCTTATTATGAACGATAATAACGGAGGTTCTCAGTTTGATCTTTCTTCGGTTGTACTGAACCGCGACTATTATTTCACCATTACCGGAAACGGTGGTACGGAAGTCGATCCTGAAACTTATGAGGGAGGTGGCGTATCTGAAGAAACCGAGTGATAAATAAAACCTTTAATACTAGGAAACTGTGCTGGACGTACGCGTTCAGGCAGTTTCTTATAGAATATTGTAATCTTTTGTCTTATGAAACATTTATTGATATCTTGCCTGTTGGCCGTAAATATTTTCTCTATGGGAGGATGTTCTTCTAACAGTGCCATGGCTATGCCCGATGAACCGGAGTCTCCAACCTCCTTGAAGTTTGATAATAAGATGGTCATCTATGAGGCCAATCCGCGTTTCTTCTCCAGGACCGATTGCTTTCATGCTATCAGCGACCGTCTGGACGAAATCAAGAACATGGGTGCCAATGTCTTATGGCTGATGCCTGTGTATGAACCCGGAGAATTGAAATCTGTCGGTTCTCCATATTGCATTAAGAATTACGAAGCGCTGAATGCCACTTATGGAACCCTGGACGACCTGAAATCGCTTGTCGATAAGGCACATTCTATGGACATGAAAGTGATACTTGACTGGGTTGCCAATCATACGTCGTGGGATCATGTGTGGATCGATCAGCATGAGGACTGGTATACTGTTGATAATGAAGGAAACATTACTTCACCCGCAGGTCAGAACTGGAATGACGTGGCTGACTTGAATTATGATAATGAAGAGATGAGAAAAGCAATGGTTGAGGCCATGAAGTATTGGGTGAATGAAGTTGGAATAGACGGTTACCGTTGTGATTATTCCGAGGGAGTTCCACATGATTTCTGGGCAGACGCTATTGCACAGTTGCGTATGATTAATCCTGACCTGATTATGCTTTCAGAGAGTGAGGGAGAAACTTTCTTCGATGATGGATTTGATATGGTTTACGACTGGAAGTACGCATCTTATCTCAAGGATTTGTTTCAGGGAAAGACAACCTTTACCGCATTCTATGAGAAAGCACGTGAGGTATATTCGGCTGTACCCGAAGGAAAAAACTCCATGCGCTATGTCAGTAATCATGATGTAGCCTCTCAGAGTACCATGGCTTCACTCTATGGCTCGGCAGATGCGCTACCTGCCGCTTATACATTGACCGCCATGCTTGAGGGAATTCCTTTGGTCTATTCATCGATGGAAACAAAACTTGGCGGAGTACTTTCGTTTTTCAATTATAATCCGCTCACATGGGATTCGGATCTGGAACAGGAATATGCGGCCATTAACAAGGTGTATGAAGCAACTTCCGAAGTACGGAGTGGAGAGATAAAGACGTATGAGGCAGAGAATGCTGCCGTATTTACTCATACTATTCCCGGACATGTCCTTCTGGTTATGGTCAACACATCAGATACCCCTGTAACAGTTAAGGTCCCGATCACTTATAGCGGCGTGACCATGCAAGATATGTTTGATGGGAAATCTGTTGAGATGCCAGCTTCAATGGAACTTCCGGCTTATCATTATGTCATTTATTATAAATAACATTGTCTATGAGTAAGATTGGTTATTGTATAGCATGTGCCCTGCTTTTTGTAAATGCCTTTGCAGAACCTTTGGAGGCACAGGAAATAAAGTCTCCTGATGGAGAATTGTTTCTTAAGGTCAACGTGGATGATAACGGACAGCCTGTTTATTCGCTAAAATACAAGGGAAATCCCCTCGTGAATAAAAGCCATCTGGGCTTGTCGGGCAAGGAAGCTGATTTTGTAAAAGGATTTGCTGTGCAGCACGTAGATTCTACGACATTCGATGAGGTCTGGGAACCTGTCTGGGGAGAATATTCCAAGGTAAGGAATCATTATAATGAGATGTCTGTGACATTCTCGAAGAATGACACGTTGATGCGGGTCCGCTTTCGCCTGTTCAATGACGGCTTAGGATTCCGTTATGAGTTTCCTGAACAGCAAGGTGTGAACTACCTGACCCTGATGGATGAAAGTACCGAGTTTAATATGCCGGGTGATTATACGATGTATTGCATTCCTGGCGATTACGATACGGATGAATACCTTTATGTAAAAGCTCCGATGTCAAAGACGGGAGATCCTATCCGTAAAAGGAAAGGGCGTCACTCTGAAAGTCAGGCTATCGGAGGATTGTCTGTCCAGACTCCCCTGTTGATGAAATCGCCTGACGGAAAACAGTATGTGAATATTCATGAGGCGGCCTTGGTAGGATATCCGGCTATGGCTCTGGATGTGGATACATGTACTTACAGCCTGTCCGCCCATCTTACCCCCGATCGTAATGGAGTCGCCGCTTATCTTCAATTACCTTTTAATACACCTTGGCGTACAATTATTGTAAGTGACGACGCACGTGATATTCTGGCTTCCCAGCTGATATATAACCTGAACGAGCCTTGCAAGCTGGAAGATGTATCATGGATTACACCGCAGAAATACATCGGTGTATGGTGGGAAATGTTTATCGGGACACATCGCACGTGGGCATATAGCGATTATTACAAGGCCAAGCCTGGAATTACGGATTACACTACGTTGAAACCGAATGGACGGCATGCGGCAAATACGGCGAATGTCAAGAAATACATTGATTTTGCTGCAGAAAGCGGTATTCCGGCTGTTCTGGTAGAAGGCTGGAATGAAGGTTGGGAAGACTGGGCTGGATATCGTAAGAACAGACAGTTCCTGTTCGACAAACCTTATCCCGATTTTGATGTAGCGGAATTACAGAAATATGCTTCTCAGAGAAATGTCCGGTTAATTATGCATCATGAAACAGGGGCCAATGCCGCCGATTATGAACGCCAGCTGGACCGTGCTTTCCGTTTCATGGTCGATCACGGTTACAATGCTGTGAAAACCGGATACGTAGGTGCCGTTATTCCCAGAAGTGAACATCACTCCTCACAATGGATGGTCGATCATTTCCTGTATGTGGCGAAACGTGCGGCAGATTATCACATTATGGTAGATAGTCATGAGGCTGTGCGTCCTACCGGTCTGTGCAGAACTTATCCCAACTGGCTGGCTCAGGAATCGGCCAGAGGTGGAGAATTCGAGTCTATGGGAGGAAATCCTCCCGAGCATACCTGCATATTGCCGTTTACCAGATTGAAAGGTGGACCGATGGATTATACGCCGGGTCTGTTCGAAACAAGACTCAGCTATTATCACGAGGGAAAGACCGGACAGGCAGGTACGACGCTGGCCCGTCAGCTGGCTTTGTATTTGACAATGCCTAGTCCGTTGCAGATGGCCTGTGACTTACCGGATAACTACAGACGTTTTGCAGATGCTTTTCAGTTTATCAAAGATGTCCCTGTAGATTGGAGCGACAGCCGTTATCTGGAGGCTGAACCGGGCGACTATATAACCGTGGCCCGTAAAGATAAGAAATCGGATGACTGGTATGTAGGAGGAATAACCGATGAGAATCCCAGAACGGCTGTCATTGATTTCAGCTTCCTACCCAAGGACGTGGTTTATAAGGCAACCATCTATGCCGACGGCAAAGATGCCGACTGGAAAGAAAATCCGCAGTCATATCTTATAACAGAGAAAAAGATTGACAGTAAAAGCCGTCTGAAACAACACATTGCAGCTGGAGGCGGGTTTGCTATAAGACTTATTCCGGAGAAGAAATAATATGGAAAAGACAAGATAGCCGATTCCCTGTTGTTTGGGGAACAGGTGACGGTTATTGGTAATCAATAGGTACAAATATAAAAATATGAGAATGAGGATTTTATTCTTATGGGGAATGTTTCTGGCCTGTGCCTTGGCGGTACAGGCAGAAACAGACTCATTGAGAATCTTGTTTATTGGAAACAGTTATACGTATTATCATGATTTGCCTGAAAAAGTTCAAAAGCTGGCATTGCAGATCAATCCGGATAATGGTATAAAAATAGCTTATGAAGCATATACTCCGGGAGGGTGTACGCTGAAACGTCATTTACAGAATAAGGAGGAATTAAAGGCCATAAGGAAGGGTACATGGGATTATGTTGTGTTGCAGGAACAGAGTTCGGCACCGGCAAAACCCACAGAAACCGTAGCCAGGGAAACTTATCCGTATGCTCGGCAGTTGGACAGCCTGGTTCATGCGTACAATCCTCAGGCTAAAGTTATTTACTATATGACTTGGGGACATAAAGACGGATGTCTGCATAAAATGGAGCATTATCCGATTGTAAATACCTACGAAGGTATGCAGGATCGTTTGATGATAAGTTATCTTGAAATGGCCTATCAAAATAACGGCTGGTGTGCTCCCGTAGGGATGGCCTGGAAACAGATGCGTAAGGAAAGGCCTTTTCATACCTTGTACTGGCCGGATGGAACCCATCCTTCGGTTTTGGGTACCTATTTGGCGGCCAATGTTATTTGGGCGACTATCTTTCAGAAGCCGTACCAGTCTGCTTTTTTAGATGGACTTGATGCGGAACTGGCAGAGTACGTGCAACAACTGGCTCAGAAAACTGTATACCGGAACAGGATGCTGTTGAATCTGGATGCCGTCCATTAAGTAGTTTGCTTGAATCTTGTTTCTGAGATTGAGGAGAGGAGGAAAAACGTGTAGAAGTGGAAACGAAAGATTCTCCCGAAGTGACCGGGCTGATATTTTATTCAAGCATATTTAAACTGACTTTTGATTTAAATGATAAAGAAAATGAGTATTGTAAAACCTGTTTTAATAACGTTGTTGTTCATCGGTGCCAGTGCATCGATGGGAAATGTATGCAATGCTTCTGTTGGTACTCAACAGGCTGTTGAACAACCCAATGATTCCATCGAAATTCAGAAAACATTATCTGTAAGGAACAAGTCACAAGTTCAATGGTTAACCCGTTATGAAGATGAGATGAAAGCATTCAGGCAGAAAGATGCTTCTGTCACTGATTTTCATTGCGATGTTCTTTTTGTAGGTAGTTCATCCATTCGCTTATGGCCGGAGCTTCCGCAAAGCATGTCTCCGTTGAAGGTAGTGAACAGAGGATACGGAGGTGCCACATTGCGTGATTTGTTTTTCAACTATCACACTGTTTTTTCGGCATATCGGCCGAAAGCGATTGTCTTTTATTGCGATAACGACATCTGTGGATGGGAAGAGGGAGATTTGACGGTCGGAGAGGTATTTGATCTTTACAGAGTTTTTCTGAATCAGGTACATGAGGACTATCCACAGACCCCCATTTATTTTTTATCGATAAAGCATTCATTGTCTCGTAAGAATCTGCGTGAAAAGCAACATATATTGAATGTCTTGATGGAAGAATTTGCCGGATTAACCCCTTATTTAACTTATGTAGACGTGTGTACGCCTTTATTGGACGAAGGGGGGAATGTTCGGGATGAACTGTTTCAGGACGATCACTTGCACTTGAACAAAGATGGGTATGCACGTTGGGTAAAGGTGCTGAAACCCCTTCTGCTGGAGCAATGTGAATAGTCGTAGTTAGGGAAGGAAGCAGGTTATTTTTATACTTCTGGAAGGCATTTATATTGATGTGTAGTGTACTAAATAAGTTGACACAAATTATTTAGTAATATGCGCGAATATCGTAAGTATTCCCAAGACGAATGTCTGTCTTATTTGGAGGAATATCTCTCTTCTTCCTTAAACCAAAGAGAATTTGAGAGAGAAAAAGGTCTTAAACGCACAACAATTCTGCGCTGGCTTCGTATCTTTGGACTTGAAGATAAACCAAGTCCCGTTATGAGTAAGAAATTAAGTCAGACAGAACAGGAACTTCATGACCAGATATATGAGCTGGAAAAGAAGATAAAATCCCTGGAAGCAGAACTGAAACGTTCAAACATGGCACGTGATGCATACGACTGTATGATAGACCTTGCAGAGAAGACATATAACATCCCTGTAAGAAAAAACTCAGATGCCAAGTAATCAGAAAGTTATCGCAGAGTGGGTATTGTTATCCCGTACGCCCACTCTGTCGTTTACTTGGCATATCTGCACAGGGATATTATAAACATAACTATAGTTCTGATGAGGTTGACATACTTTCTGCCAGTATAGTACTTTATTGTATGTATATCCGTAGTGATGACAGGCTTCCCAAAGCCGGCTGCCGTGAACTCTATGAACTATGCCGGCAATACTTCAAGGACAAGTTTACAATAGGAAGGGACAGGTTCTATAATATACTTCGTTCCAATGGCCTGATGCTCAGAAGGAAAAGATACCGACCGCATACTACGGACTCAGGACACGGTTTCCGTATTTATAATGATCTGTTGAATACATCACCTAAATTCAAACCATGCAGGAACGGTTCTCTTGTTGTATGTGACATAACCTATATCTACACCACAGAAGGTTTTGCATACCTTTCACTGGTAACGGATGCCTACAGCAGGTTTATCATTGGATATTCACTGACCAGGACACTGGAGGTGGATGGCCCGCTAAAGGCTATAAATCAGGCTATTGAAACATATCATTCTTATGGGATTGATATAGAAGGAATGATACATCACTCGGACAGAGGGGTACAGTATGCTTCAAAAGCATATACAGACCTTCTAAAATCAAACAGGATAAGAATAAGTATGACGTAGACAGGAGATCCGCTTCATAACGCACTGGCTGAGAGAATGAACAATACAATAAAGAACGGATGGTTCTTCAATGACGGTGATTTGAACTTTGAGCAGGTAAGCAGGGTTATAGAGAAGTCCATTGATATGTATAACAGGGCAAGGCCACATAAGGCTCTCGGTATGAAAACTCCGATGGAAATCCTGACAGGAAGAAGTATGAATCCGCTTATGGATTACAGACAAAGCTGACGGATGTGCTCGTCGGGACGGGGCCCCGCCCCTTGCCGCACGGCGCTCCCCGAGCGATGAGTTTTTTTGTCATACAAAGTTTGGTGTAAACCTTTTTAGGTGTAACTTTGCAACAGTGACAACCTTATCAGGTTTTAATACGAAAAGGTGTAAACCTATATATGATTTTAATTATTAACCCGTCAACTAAATTCAGTACACCTCAATGATAAATGAATGGATGTAAATTCGTCCGTTCGTTTGATGTAAAACGTGAGTTTGGTTGCTTTCATTTGTCCGTTCGTTTTTGTTCAAACGAACGGACGTTTTTTTTAGAGAGATTTATCGGTGAAACTGGGTCAGTTCCCGGTTGGCCTGGATGAAACCGTTCACCTTGTCGGTGATGTAGTGGTACAGGTAGAAATCGACGGTCAGTGCCAGTCCGGTTATTCCCAACAGTATCAGTAGGGCCCTTATACTGCCGAATTGTACCATGAACAGGACAATGAAGGCGAAGGCGACTGCATATCCTATCAGGTATGAAAGGTTGGTGTTCCGTTTATACCGAACAATTTTCATCAGTTGCAGTTCCAGGTTCTTTTCTTTCTGGATGTTTCGGAGCATCCGGCAGGACCGGATCTGAAATAGAAGTCCTGTCAGCAGAAGCAGGGACACCAGGATTCCGTTCAGCATGCCGAAGTAAGGATTTTGTGTCCAGGCTACGGCAAAAAACAGGGAGCATGCGATGAGAAATACCAGCCCTGTACGTTCCACGCGTATCAGTTTTTCCAGACTGGATTCCTTGCGGGTGGTGAGAATGCGTCTGATTTCTTCCTGACGCAACAGTTCTTGTTGTTGGATTTTCTTGTCCAACTCTTTCCATAGTGTTTGTAATTCTTCGAGGTTCATGATAGTGGATATTAAAGGTTGATGTCGTTTTTCAGCTTTTCTTTGATGCGGTGAAGTCGTGTAGCTACCTGGTTTCGGTTTGTTCCGATGATTTCGGCTATTTCTTCGTAAGTCTTTCCGTCCAGCCATAGCATGATGTACATACGGTCCAGCTTGTTGAGCCGGTGTATCATGGCATACATTTCCTTCAGCATTTCCTGTTTGAGGTCGTCTTCTTCCAGGAGATTGATGTTTGCCAGCTCAAGTGGGCAGTTTGTACCTTTTCGTTTCCGTTGCCGGATATCCGTAATGCAGGTATTCAGGGTAATCCGGTAGACCCATGTACTGAAGCGGCTCCGGTTTTCAAACTGGTCGTAGCTTTTCCACAGGTTGTAGACCGTTTCCTGATACAGGTCGGCTATGTCTTCTTTTTCATCCGCATACATCAGACAGATTTTATAGATGATATGTTGGTGCTGCATCAGGCGGTCTGTAAATTCCTTTTCCTTGTTCATGTTGTTTTTTATTCTGTTAGTCGCCGCAAGAGGCCGGAAGTTACGGGAAGGTTGAATTTTTGTGGAAAATACGGGTTCCGGAGGAAGGACTGTTGTCTCAATGGGTGAAGGAATTTCCTGTTTGGCAGGAAGATATAAAAAAACATCCTTGAAGAGCAAATTACCCTGCAAGGATGTTCTTTCTGAATATGGTATGGTTGTTGTTAGGCTACAATTCCTTGTATGGACAGGAAGAAATAGATACCCGTGGCAATCATCAGTACTCCCAGGGCCGCATAGAAAAGGCGGGCACGCTTACGTCCCGTGTTTGCGACGATGAACTGGGCATTTCGGGCCGTAAAGAACCAGTCCCAGTTGAATAGGGAAGCCAGCAGGGTAAGAAGTCCTACCAGTACAAAGATGGCTTGTATGATGTAGTGGGTGATCATGGCCGTTTATATGGGTTTAGTCTTCGGGCGCATCGAAACGTACGGTACGGCTTCCGTCTGCCTGTTCTTCGATGGTTACGGTTACTGCATCGCCCGGCAGGAGTTCTTCAATCAGTTCCGGCCATTCGATGAAGCAGAGCGCGCCGCTATAGAAATAGTCTTCGTAGCCCATGTCATACACTTCTTCCAGTTTCTTGATGCGGTAGAAGTCGAAATGGTAGATCAGTTCGCCGGCGTCTTCCGAACGGTATTCGTTGACAATGGCGAATGTCGGTGAGTTGATGACATCGGTCACTCCCAGTTCTTCGCATACAGCTTTGATAAAAGTAGTTTTTCCGGCTCCCATCTTTCCGTAGAAGGCAAAAACGGTGTTGTCACCCATTGCTGCTATGAATTGTTTGGCAGCTTCATGGATATGATCGAGTGATGTAATCTTTATTTCCATATATTCCTGATATTTTAGATGAGGCAAAAGTAACGAAAAAAAAGGAGAAACGCGTATTCGCCTCTGAAAAACTGATGTCTCTTCTTCTGCCGGCCTCGTGACGGAGGGGGATTATCCGTGTCTGGCTATCTGACGGGTAATTTTCGATATTGCATACAGAATGATGGAGACGAATATGATGGCGGCTCCGGAGGGAATCTGTAGCTTGTACGACAACAGCAGTCCTCCCAGGCAACTGATGTAACCGATTCCGATAGAAAGCCAGATGATCTTCTTGAAGCTGTAGGTAAACAGGTTGGCGGTCATCTGCGGTACGGTAAGCAGGGAGATGGCCAGCACGATACCTACCATCCGAAGACAGGAAACGATGGTCAGGGCAATCAGCATCATCAGGGTATACTCGAAGAAAGTGACCGGCATGCGTTGTGAACGGGCAAACTCACGGTCGAAAGCAATGGCCATGATGGGGCGCAGGAACAATGCGAAGAAGACGGCCAGGACCACGCTGAGTATGGCCAGCAGCAGGATGTCGGTACGGGTGATGGTCAGGATGTTTCCGAAAAGAAAGGAGGAAAGGTCGGGAGTAAATCCGGGAGCCAGGAAGCTGAAGATGATCCCGATGGCCATGCCGAACGTCCAGAACACGGCGATGGCCGAGTCTTCCCGCATGTCGCTGTTCTTGCTGAGCCATTCTACTCCGAAGGCGGAGAGTACGGAAAAGACGGCCGCGGCCAGCAAGGGCGAAATGCCGGTATAGAGTCCGATACCGATACCTCCGAACGAGGCATGGGTGATTCCTCCGCTGATGAAAACCAGCCGTCGGGTTACGATGTACGTTCCGATAATGCCGCACGCTATGCTGGCAAACAGGCTTCCCAGCAGGGCGTGCTGGAAGAAGGTGTAATCCAGAAGTTCGAGAATACTGTTCATGGCGTATGCTGGAGGAATTAGTGGAACCGTCGTTCGCCGACGATCAGAAACAGTTCGTCTTTTATTTCGTCGGGGAGCTCGATACCCCGGAGCTGGAGGCTGCGGCACCATCCGGCCACTTCTTCTTCCTTCATGGTATACATGATTTCGCGGAACTCATCCACTTCTTCCGGCGCATATTCTTCGGCGGTACGTCCTTTGAAACGGTCCAGTTCTTCGTCGTCGTAATATTCTATCTGTTTGCTTACGGCGGCCAGCAGGCTTTCTTTTTCACAAATCTGGTGTTGTCCGCAACATTCGCTGTCTACCGTAACTACTTTCGGTTCTTCCTTCAGCTCGCCTTTGTCTATTTTCTTTTGTATGTTTTTGTTGTAAAAGTAACCGGCTACGAGTCCGAATACGATTACTCCGATAAGAATCAGTACTAAAATAATCATGTCTGTCTATACTTCAGTAATGCCGAAACCAGCGGTTAATAAGTTTTCCCAATAGTGGGGATAGGATTTTGATACCACTTCCGGATGATTGATGTCCAGTCTTTTTAGCCGGAGTATGGCCGGAGCAAAAGCCATGGCCATGCGATGATCTTCGTAGGTATCGATGGCCGGAACTGCATCGGCCTCGCAACGTTCGCCTTCCCAGTAGAGGATGGAGCCTTCGGCTTCGCGGATGACGTATCCCAGTTTCTTCATCTCGGCGATGAGGGCGGCTATACGGTCGGTTTCCTTTATCTTCAGGCTTTGGAGTCCGGTAAACCGGAAGGGGATGTCCAGCAGGGCGCAGGTTACCACGAAGGTCTGTGCCAGGTCGGGCTGGTTGATGAAATCATAGTCCATGCGGGGGATGCGGTTGCCGTTTTTCCGGAGAACGACTCTCTGTTCTTCGTAGATTGTTTCTACGCCCAGCGGTTCGAAGAGTCCGGCTACTTTGGAATCGCCCTGGAAACTATGACGGAACAATCCGGGAAGTACTATTTCGGCTTCATCGGCCAGCGAGGCTATCTCGTACCAGTACGAAGAAGCGCTCCAGTCACTTTCGATGTAATAGGGTCTGGAACGGTAAGGACGGGGAGATACGCTCAGGGTATTTTCCGTGGTCCATCCGGCTTCGGCGCCGAATTCGTGCATCAGTTGCAGGGTAAGGTTGATGTACGAGCGTGAAATGATTTCGCCCGTCAGGTGGAGAGTCAGCCCTTGTTCGAGGGTAGGAGCAATCATGAGCAGGGCCGAAATGTATTGCGAACTGACATTGCCGGGCAGGGAAAGCTCGCTTCCGGTCAGTCGGCTTCCGGTGATACGGAGGGGTGGAAATCCTTCGTTTTCTACGTATTCGATACTGGCTCCCAGTGTCCGCAAGGCGTCTACCAGTATCTGGATGGGGCGTTGCTTCATGCGTGCCGTACCGGTGATGAGATGGGTACCTTCGGTTACCGACAGGAAAGCCGTAAGAAAGCGCATGGCCGTTCCGGCCGCCAGTATATCAATGGTTTCGGGCATATCCTGCAAGGCACGTGTCATTACCCGTGTATCGTCGCAATCCGACAGATTCTGGGGTACGTATGTACCTTTGGCCAGTGCATTGATGATCAGTGCACGGTTACAGATACTTTTCGATGAGGGCAACTGGATGGTTGTCCGAATGCTGGCAGGAGCCGTAAGTGTAATCCGCTTCATATCTTGCAAAGATTGAAATATTGTGGGGCAAAGATAGGCAAAAAAATGGAAACGGATAAAGAAGATTTGAACTTCCTTGGACGAAAGGTTCCAGAGTGTTGTCCGATTCAAATCTTTTTTGTAGGTTTGTTAGTAGAATCTAAAAGACGGAACAATCAGTTTAAATTTGAATTTACAATTATGATAGATGATGTGTATGCAGCCAGTCCGGAACGTTACCGGAGTGGCATGAGTTATCGCCGGGCAGGCCGGAGCGGCGTGCTTTTGCCGGAAATCTCGCTGGGTCTGTGGCATAATTTCGGCGATGTGGATACGTTGTCGAATAGCAGACGGAAATTGCATTATGCGTTCGATCAGGGAATCACACACTTTGACCTGGCCAATAATTACGGACCCTCTTACGGTTCGGCCGAGGCTACCTTCGGACAGGTCATGAAGTCTTCGTTTGCCCCTTATCGGGACGAATTGTTCATATCTACGAAGGCCGGTCACGATATGTGGCCCGGTCCGTACGGTGAATGGGGCTCACGCAAATATCTTATGGCCAGTTTGAATCAGAGCCTGAAACGGATGAATCTGGATTATGTGGATATTTTCTATTCCCACCGCTTCGATCCGGTTACTCCGCTGGAGGAAACGTTGCAGGCATTGGTCGATATTGTGCGTCAGGGAAAGGCCTTGTATGTAGGTATCTCGAAATATCCTCCCGAAGCGGCCCGTTTCGCCTATCAGTACCTGAAGGAACGGGATGTGCCTTGCCTTCTGTATCAGGGACGTTACAACATGCTGAACCGGGAACCGGAAGACGAAGGTATCTTGCGGGAGGCACAGGAACATGGATGTGGGTTTGTAGCCTTTTCGCCTCTCGCTCAGGGGTTGCTTACGAACCGTTACCTGCAGGGTATTCCGGCGGATTCGCGGGTAGCCCGGGGCGGTTATCTGAAGAAAGAGGAACTTACACCGGCATTGCTTCAGAAGATTGCCTGGCTGAATGACGTGGCGGCCCGTCGCGGGCAGACACTGGCCGAGATGGCGCTGGCATGGCTTTTGAAGGATGACCGGGTGACGTCGGTCATTGTAGGAGCCAGTTCGGTGGAACAACTGGCCGATAACCTGAAAGCGCTTCGGAATACTTCGTTTACCGAAGAAGAATTGTCGGAGATAGACCGGATTATAAAGGCTTGATTCCTTCCTGCCGATTGATGTAACTCAAGGCTGCCCCCAGGGCCGTGCGGTATTCCGAATACGGTGGAATGTGGAAACGTATCCGGTAGAGCGCTTCTATGCCGTTGAATATCTCGCGGCACTGGGGGAGTGTCGACAGGTTTCCGATGAGTACATAGTCTTTTATACCGCTGTTCAGTCCGGCCAGGTGTGCCGCGCTTCCGATAGCCTGTAGCACCATGTAGATAATGCCGATGGCAATGTCGCCTTCGGTAGCGTTGCTTTCGGCCTTCCCGAAATTGGAAGCGGTGGCTTCCATGGGCAGATTCGGCAAGGGGCGGTTGCAGATGTCCCTGATCTGGAGATTGATGTTCGAAATGTCTCCGGCTTTCGCCAGTTCCATGACCTGGTGAATATCGTGTGTTTTCAGCATCAGGCGTGAAAGTCCCTGAAGGGTTCCTCCTCCGATACCGATACCTCCCAGATGCTTGATGTCGTCGTTTTCTACCTGAATGAAAGAGGTTCCGGTTCCCATGCTTACCGCTATCAGCCGGTCAAGTCCGCTCTGGTACTTGGCTCCCAGTGCGTTTGCTATGAATTCGTCGGTCTTGGCCGTAGGACATCCGTATAACGGGGTGCTGATGTAAGCGCTTCCCACCCCCGTAAGGATAATCTGCTCAATGTCTCCGAGGGTTATCTGATTATCGTACAAATATTTACCAAAGGCTCCGAAGAGGGAGGTCACAGGATCGGTAGCGGTAATGAAAAGCGGCGATTTGAGTTTTCCGTTCTCGATTCCTACTATTTTGGTAGTACTTCCGCCTACATCTATGCCAAGGATAACAGCCATATTCGATAGAGTTTAGAATTTGCGGTAAAGATAGCACAAAGCTCGTGAAATGCAAAGTAGAAACTTTTGCGTTCCGGCTTTTTTCCCGATAGGTTCTCTTTTTTTCGGATCAGGTTGAAAAATTCGATTGTCGCGGATAAAAACAGCCATCCGGGAAACGAGAAGAAAATCATTTCCCGGATGGCTTTGACTTTGGCTTGTCAGGCTTTTCTTCGTGAAGACGAACCCTGTTTCTTTTTGTACCAGAGGTAGTAACCGCTCAGCGGTAATATTCCTCCGAGAATGGCGGCCAGAAAGTAAAGGATTTTGGTCCAGATGCCTCCCCAGCTTCCGGTGTGGAAACTATAGAAATAGCCTTTCATCTTCTGGGAAACCGGTGCCTGATCGGAGGTGATAATACCGGTAATGTTTCCATTGCCTGCCTGAAAACGTGCGGTATCGCTTTTACGTAACGAGCCTTCGGGCGAAGTGACTATCTGCGCGCTACCTTGTTCCAGCTTGATGGAGGTATAGGCCGGATAAGTCCGTTGCAGGCCGGCCAGTACCCGATTCCATGTCTGATACAGACGTATCTGATTACTTGAAGCTTTGTCCGATTCATCCGGGCGTGCCTGACGACCTGTTTTCGAGTCTCCGTCTTGTCTGTTACGATGTTGGGACGAGTCTGCTTCCTGAGGCTTTCCGGCATGACCGTGGCTGGTTTCCATCGCCTGCGGAGCGGCTCCGAACAGGGAATAGGCGGCGGTACGGTACCATCCGAACGACCAGGTCAGCCCGGTCAGGGCCATGACAAGCAGGAATATCAGGGTATAGAAGCCTGTGGCTACGTGACTATCGTACCAAAACCGGCGCCATCCTTTCGTACAACTGATTTTCAAGCGGTTCTTCAGGGCTTTTGTAGTGCGTGGAATCCAGATGACCAGTCCGCTGATGAGGATAACGACCATCAGCAGGGTTGTAATTCCGACGATGGCCTTTCCCACGGATTTTTCGCCTTTTCTGGCGGGAGCATCCAATAACCAGCGGTGTAGTTTCCGTACCTCCTGGAAGAAGGGATAGTTTTTGCTCCATCCGTTCATCTCGCCGGTATACGGATTGACGCTTAAAGTCTTTTTGCCGGCATTCTTGAATCCTGCCCAGACCGGTTTCTCCGGATCTTGGGCGAATTGAAGGCTTGTAAGCTGGAGGGTATCGGGAACTTGTCGGTTTATGGCTTCTGCCAGTTCCGAAGGCGACAGGGGAGTATTTTCCGAAGTCGTCTCGACACGATATAACTTCGGATTCAGTGCCTGGGTGATTTCCTGCTCGAATACCAGGATGGCTCCCGTGAGGCAGATAATGGAAATGAAGATGCCTAGGGGAATGGAAAGCCAGAGATGAATCTTGGCAAAAATTTTTCTCATGCGGTATAATGGTTAAAATAGGGACTGTCCGGTGAAGACAGGATCTTCATCGGTTTCAGCCCACGGGTTTATACTTATAACAAGTATTATTCCTGAATGTTCAGTTTTCCTACGGCGCTCAATTGGGTTGCCTCTACGGTCAGGCCTTTGGTGGCGGTAGCGGTCGACGGATCAACCTTGTAGATGGCCGGGTAGCCTTCGGTAGTCGTCACCGTGACGTATGCTTTCCCGTTTTCGATATACGGAGTTCCTCCGAATCCGGAAATCAGATCGGTCGACGGAAGTCCGCTTACGTAGGTCAGTTTCTTGTCGCTTGCCTTGAAGATGGCCAGCTGGTTGGCGGTGAATCCGGTTTCGGTCAACGGACGGTCGTACATCAGCAGAAGGAAATAATCCTCGGCTATCGGCCAGCAACGCAGGAACGAATTTCCTCCGCTCAGTGCCTCCAGGTTACAATAATAATCGTCGAAGTCTTCCGCTCCGGACGGGATGCGTACTACACCTGCCGGGAGAGTAGTCTGCTGGCGGGTATCGCTCATCGTCTTGGCATAACTCGGCGAGAATACGTAGATGTCGCCGTTGCCGTCTGCCCAGATCATCTGATAATATTGTGACTTGTAGCGTCCACAGGCGTAGCTGATTTTATCGGTCTTGATGAGCTCCTTGTCGGTCAAGGTTTCGTCGGTGAAGATGGCTACCCAGCATTCGTTGGGGTATTGTGTCCATTGTAATTCATCTTTGCTGTATGAACCGCTTCCGGAACCTCCCGATTCGGTCTTGATCAGGTCTTCGTTGCCTGGGAGTACCCATTTGCCGTTTTCGTATTTGGTTCCGTACTGGCTCAGTCCCATTGGCACGGCGGCACTGAAGAGTTTCCCGTTATTTTCCAGCAGTCCGGCTAACGTTACGTATTCGCCGTTTCCCAGGAAGTTCTCGGAAAGGTAGGCTTCGTTCTGGGTATTGTTGGTGGTATAGGTATCGGCAGAGGTATCGAGGTAGGAAATCAGGAACGATTTCGGGGTGTAACCGTTTGTGTCGTTCCATTCGGTAGGTCCGTCACCGGTCGAAGTAGTCATCACATATTTCCCGTAAGTACCGTAAGTGGTGAAACGTCTTACGGCAAATTCTCCGTTTCGTTTTTGGGGGTTGCCGTTATTGTCCAGGTAGAAGGAAGTGGTGATACCGGCATTCCCCTGGTTGTAGCTCAGGCCGTACAGGTATTGGTTGTTGTAATATACCCATTGTGTCGCTCCGTCGTTCACCAGTCCGTTCCTGACGGTACTGATACTGCCTTCTTCCAACGATTCGGCGGTCAGCAATACGTTGGTGGTATTTCCCGAAGCGGTCACCGATGCGGCGATGACGTAGCGTGAAGTCGATACTTCGGGCTGTTCCTCGTTTCCGTTTCCATGGTTGGTATTGTTATCGATGTTGACAACCTCCTCACCCGAACAGGAAGTTAAGCACATTCCGGTCATTGCGGTTGCAAAGAGCCCGGCCATTAAAAGGTTCTTTTTCATGATTATTTATCTTTTTAGTTTATTATTTTCCGAAATAGACGCGTACCTTTCCGTAGAAACTCCGGCCGGCTTTCTGAAGGCTGAAGTTATCGTATAACTTTTCGTCGGTAAAGTTCCGACATTCCAGCGAAAGGTTGTACCGGCCGTTCTTCAGGCTATAGGACAGGCTGAGATTGTGCGAGAACTGGTTGGGCACGATGTAATCGCTACTGGAACCGATAACCTGCGAGTAGTAGGAGAAACTATGCAGGAACTGGTTGTCGTACGTCAGAGTCAGTACGTTGCCTTTTTCTCCCAGATTACGCCAATAGAAGTTTACATCGACGTCGGCGAACTGGTAGGGCAGGTTCGGCATGCGTGCCTTGTAGGCCAGGTTGGTGACGGTAGTCCCGATCATGGTTTTCATGTTGTCGCGTACATCCATCTGTGTGAAGTTTCCTCCGATACTGAACCAGTTGCTATAGCTATACCGTGCCGAAAGGTTGAGTCCTTTGGTGAGGACTTTTCCGTAGTTGGTATAGGCGGCCGCGTATTTTCCTCCACTCAGGTCGGTTACGTTGCGTTGGATATAGTCTTTCGTATCACGGTAAATCAGTCCTCCTTCCACGTAGACGGAATGTTTGCCGAACGATTTTCCGTAGCTGACGTTCAGGTTGATGTTGTCGCTATTTTCCGGGCGGATGGTGATTTCTCCCATTTCCAGGTCCTCGTCGCCGAACATCTCTTCGATGGTTGGGAGGCGGTAAGCCTTCTCGTAGGAAAGCTTGACTTGTAGTCCGGGCAGGATGAAATAGGTGCCTGCAATCCCGTAACCGAATGCATCGGTGCGGCGGGTAATCCGTTCGTAATCGTCCTGGTTGGTAGTAGTGGCCATCGGACCGGCTACATACTGGTTATAGTATTTCCCGAAGACCGAAGCGTTCCAGTGTTCCGAAGGCATCAGTCGGTAAGAGAGTCCCGAGATGTTCTTGCGGGTTTCTTTGGGTATTTCATCCGTCTGTTCCTCATTGGCCAGCAGAGAGGTGTTGTTCCGTTGGAAAGCGTTCAGAACGTGATTGAACGTGAGTGTGTGCATCTTTCCGATGCGGTAGTTTACGGTCAGTGTGCCGTTCCAGTTGTCGTTATCCGCACGTGAGTACTGATAGGATTGTTCCCCGCGGGAGTTCATCAGTTGTTTCTCTCCCAGCCAGTTGTATTGGTAAGCGGCGGTATCGATGTTGGTCGTGGCGTTCCGGTTGTAGTTGGCGGTGAGTGTCACGTCCAGTCCTTTTGTCAACAGGTTCCGTTTGCTATATTCCAGCGAAGGCATCAGCGAATGGCCTTTGCGGTGTTTTTCGCCGTAAACGATGCTTTGGCGTACACCGGTCTGGATTTCCTGGTACATGTGCGAGTAGGTGAATCCGAACATCAGCCGGTCTGCCCATTTCTTGTCGACGATACCTATTTTCCCGACAACCGCTTTGTTGTGATAGGTGTCGTTGAATCGCTTCACCCGTTGGTACGTTCCGTTCAGGTTTCCGGTGGCGAAATCCTGTACCGGAGCATCTACGTAATAATCATTGTCCGAATAGTTCTGGAAAGCATTGATTTCGTAAGTGAATCCGTTACGGAATGTTTGTCCGAAGTTGATGTATGACTTGTGGGTGTTGAACGAACCGTACGAGTACGATGCGTCCAGGAACCAGTTACGTCGTTTCTTGTTGGTCACAATGTTGATGACTCCACCGATGGCGTCCGTCCCGAAACCTACCGGTACCACTCCTTTATAGACTTCGATGCGTTCGGCAAAGTTTACCGGAATGTTGTTCAGCCCGAACGAACTTCCTACACCTTCCTGTGGCACTCCGTCGATGAATACCTTTACGTGCTTGCCGCTGAATCCGTCCATCATGAGCTGCATGTCCGAGCCTACTCCGCCCGATTCGCGCAACTTCATACCCGGAGCTTTGGTGAGGGCTTCACTCAGGCTCTTGGTGGAGTTCTGCATCTCTTTGGTGTCGACCGCTACGGCATTGAAGGCTGAACGTTTCACGCGTGATACTCCCGTAGATACCACTACTACTTCATCCAGTTCGGTTACCGAAGGTTTCAACACGATGTTCTGTTTCAAACGCTCGCCATCTGCCAATACAACTTGTCTTTCGGAGGTTTCGTATCCGATGGCCGATACGATGAGGGTGTACTTACCTACAGGAGCTTTCAGGTGATAAAGCCCTTTTTCGTTGGTGGTACATCCGTAATTCGTACCTTTCAAGTATACTGTTGCAAAATCTATTTCACTTTTGTCGGTCGATATAACCTTTCCTGAAATCATAGTTCCCTGCGCCCATGTTGTCATAGTCCCCAACCATATCATCAGAAGCAGCAGGCTGTGTTTGAATTTTGTTCCCAATTTATCCTTTATTTTAAATAGTTATAGAATTCATGATGCCTTCTTTAGCATTGCGAGTGCAAAGTTAAATTCGATGTAAAAATGCTGCAATCGCAAAAAATAGGTATTCTTGTGTTGTTTGGGAAAAGGTTGTTTTTCGTCTTATTCTATTGAATGATGACGTAGATTCGTGGAAAAATGTAATGGAATGGTGTTGGGTTGGTAATAGAATGTTTTTTCTTTTTCTTCAAGTAAACAAAAGGTGTAAATTGTTTTACTGGATGCATTACTAAAAAATGATTATTGGTTTGGAGAGGAGAAACGGAAGGATTGTGAAAAATAAGAGTTGATTGTCGTTCGGCGTAAAATTTGTCCCATCAGATTGATTTGTTCAATTATTGTTTGCTGGATTCGGGAAATCTTGCGAATATTGTAGTCATCTTATTGTTTTTATAATTGAATTGATAAAATCTGACTATGAAGAGACACAATTTGAAACGGTTGGCATTGTTGTTTGCCTCGGCGGTGTGCTTGTCGTCGTATGCGCAACAACAGGAGATAGTTCCTGGAAGTACCATTAAAGTTGAAGCAGGGGATACCGATGATGTGATTATCCGGAAAGCAGCTCACGTGGTTCCTACCGACAATCAGTTGGCAGCCTTACGGAACGAGTTCATTGCGTTCGTCCATTTCGGACCTAATACCTTTACCCGTCTGGAATGGGGAACGGGAAAGGAAGATCCCAAAATCTTTGATTTGAAAACTTTGGATACCGATCAGTGGTGTAAGGCCATGAAGGCCGCCGGCATGAAGATGGTTATCTTTACGGCCAAACATCATGACGGGTTTGTAATGTGGCAAAGCCGTTATACCAAACATGGCATCATGTCGACGGGATATAAAAACGGAAAAGGTGACATCATGAAAGAACTTTCGGCTTCCTGTCGGAAATATGGATTGAAACTGGGTGTTTACCTGTCTCCGGCCGATCTCTATCAGATAGAAAGTCCAGACGGGCTTTATGGAAACCTGAGTCCGTATACCTTGCGTACCATCCCTCGGGAAGTTCCCGGACGTCCGTTCGCCGTCAAGACGAAATTCCAGTTCGAACTGGACGATTATAATGAATATTTTCTGAACCAGTTGTTTGAATTGCTGACGGAATACGGACCGATAGATGAAGTTTGGTTCGACGGCGCGCATCCCAAGACCAAAGGCGGACAAAAGTACAATTACAAGGCCTGGCGAGAAATGATCCGTACATTGGTTCCGAACGCCACTATTTTCGGAAGGGAAGACGTGCGCTGGTGTGGCAACGAGGCCGGAAATACGCGGGAATCCGAATGGAATGTGATTACTCCGTATACGGAGAACCCGACCGAGATGGTGGAATTTATGGACTTGTACGGTGACCTGGGAGGCAGGGAAGTGTTGTTGAGCCGTGAGAAACCGTTCTACCTGCATTACCAGCCTGCCGAAACGAATACGTCTATCCGGGCTGGATGGTTCTATCGGGACGATACCCGCCAGCAGACCCGAAGCGCCGACGATGTATTCGACATTTATGAACGTGCGGTAGGAGGTAATTCCATTTTCCTCTTGAATATTCCGCCTAACCGGGAAGGACGTTTTTCGGATACGGATGTCGAGGTTCTGGAAGAGACCGGCAGGAGAATTCAGGAAACCTATGGTCATAGCCTGCTGGACGGCGCAGAGGGACCGAAAGAAGTATTGGATAAAGATGAAAATACGTTTGTGCTCTTGGACGGTACAGGACCGAAAGAACTGGTATTTTCCGTACCGCAACCCATTACCTTCAACCGGATTGTGATTCAGGAAGCCATTGCCACGCATAGTGAACGGGTGGAGAAACATGTCGTTGATGCATGGATTGACGGACAATGGAAGGAAGTGGCCCGCTCTACCAATATCGGCCATAAACGTATTCTCCGGTTTCCGGATGTGACTTCTGCCAAAATCCGGATTCGTATATTGGAATCGCGTATGGCTCCAGCTATCTGCCAGGTGTCCGCACATTATTATCAGCAGCGTCCTCCGATGTTGTCGGTCGGTAGAAATGCGGAGGGCTTGGTAACCATCGCCCCCAAGAAGGATGGTTTCAGTTGGCTTTATTGGGCCGATAACAAGGAAAATGAATCGGCGCAGGATACGATAGATTATCAGATTCACTATACGACGGACGGTAGTGAGCCGGATGAGGCTTCGCTATCGTATACGGCTCCTTTCGCTTTGGATAACGGGGAAGTGAAGGCGGTTTCCTTCCTGCATGGAAGAAAGGGAGCGGTTTCCCGTGAACGGCTGGGATTTGTCAAGAAAGACTGGAAGGTTCTGGATGCGTCGGGTGAAGCGGCCGAACATCCGGCGATTGCCGCCATCGATGAACAGGCAGATACCTATTGGGTATCCGGTGAACAGGAACTTTCTTATGTATTTGCTCTCGATTTGGGTAAGGAAGAAGAAGTATCTGGTTTTGCTTATACACCGCAGAAGAAGGATGCGAAAGGCTTGATTGCGGCCGGACGTTTTGAGATAAGTACAGATGGCAAGACCTGGAAGAAAGTAGAGGATTTTACGTTCGGAAATCTGGTGAATGATCCGACCAAGCGTTATCATTATTTCAAGAAGGCGGTGAAAGCCCGTTATGTCCGGTTGGTTGCTACGGATGTAACCGGTGGAGCTGAATTTGCGACGATGGCAGAACTGGATGTATTCTGATAGCGTATGATACAGATAAAACAAGTCCGTTGATGGGGGGATTTTCCCTGTTAACGGACTTTCTTTTTTGTGTGCTATTGTTGTTGTGGGGTAATAAAAAGAAAGTTGTTTCGTTGTGAAATAAACTTTTTTGTAAAAAATATATATTTTTGCGTAGAAAACAGAAATAATGGAGAACTGTATGAAAAGAAAATTATTGCTGGCATGTTCCTTGTGTTGGGGAATATTGTTGAATGCTGAACGTATGGAAATAAAATCTTTTAGTTATGCGGGTCCTTATCCGCTTAAAATGCCGTATATGGTCGATAGTGTAGACGTCAATACGGATACATGGAAAGCTGATCGGTTGTTGAAAACTCCGTTGTCACTGGAGGCAATAGCTCAAGGTAAACAGCTTACGGCCGATGCGTTGCCTGCGGACGGAAATGAATATGCGTTGAGTCTGCTGGGATTTACGCTTGAAAATACTCGTTATGGAAAGGCCGAACTTCATGTAAAGGGACTTGATTCCTATCAGGTTTATGTAGATGGTAAATTGTGCGACGATTTAAAGTTGACGTTTGAACCGGCCTCTCACCAGATTGTCATTAAGTATTTGTCTGTTCCCGGAAAGAAGGAAACTCCTGAATTATCGTTGGAAACTGAACAGGAGGGTATTTTTACGCTGAATCAGGGAGAGGGCCGTTTGTATACGTTGGCCGATGTCTTGCACGGAAAACGGTATACCGGAGTAGAAGTCTCTCCGGACGGCAAGTATCTGATTGTGTCCTATCGTATAACCCGGGTCGGCGGGCAGAGTGAAAACCTGTATTCGGTACAGGAATTGTCTACAGGCAAGGTACTGGCTCAACGAAGCGAAGAATTGCACTGGATGCCTCGTTCTTCTGCCTATTACCTGACTCGTCAGGGAGTAAATGGAAGAGAATTGGTACAGGTAAACCCTTTGTCGGGTGCCGAAACGGTATTGAGTACTTCACTTCCGGAAGGAGATTTCAGATTTTCTCCGACGGAAGACTATCTGTTGTTTTCACTGGTTCAGGAAGGGCCGAAAGAGAAGAAGGAAATTTATGAAGTTATTGATCCGGATGACCGTCAGCCGGGGTGGAGAAATCGTACTTATCTGGCCCGATACGATCTGGCTTCAGGCTTGATGCAGCCATTGACTTTCGGGTACCGGCAGGTGTTCGCTACCGATATTTCTGCAGATGGCAGCAAGGTTTTGATGATGGTAACCAGGCGCCGGTTGGAAGCACGGCCTACCACCTTGTTCTCTTTGTACGTGCTGGATGTAAATACCTTGCAGACTACGTTATTGGTGGGCGATGACGGTTTCATTTCGAATGCGCTGTTTTCTCCGGATGCCTCGCAAGTGCTGATTGCCGGTTCTCCGGAGGCACTGGGTGGCATTGGAAAGAATGTAAAGGAAGGTCAGACCCCCAGTATGATCGATACCCAGCTTTATTTGATGAATGTTTCTGATAAGTCGATAAAGCCGTTGACTCGTACGTTTAATCCGAATGTGATGCAGACCGTATGGGATAAGGCCGACGGACAAATCTATTTCACCGCCGAAAACCGGGATTATTATTCGTTGTATCAGATGAATCCTTCTTCCGGAACGATTCGCCAGCTGGATGTTCCCGAGGACATGGTCATGGATCTGTCGGTTGCTTCGCAGAAGCCTGTACTGGCGTTTTATGGAGAGAGTGTTTCTAATTCGCATCGGTTGTATAGTGTCGATTTGAAGAACCGGAAACCTGTGCTGGTAGAAGATTTGAGTAAAGATATTCTGAAAGGTATCCGTTTGGGTAAATGCGAAGCCTGGAACTTTGTCAATTCCCGGGGAGATACCATTTACGGCCGTTATTATTTACCCCCTCATTTTGATCCGTCCAAGAAATATCCGATGATTGTCAATTATTACGGCGGATGCAGTCCTACGAGCCGGAACTTCGAAAGTCGTTATCCACATCATGCGTATGCCGCATTGGGATATGTCGTTTATGTCATCGAACCCAGCGGTGCCACGGGTTTCGGTCAGGAGTTCTCTGCCCGCCATGTGAATACATTCGGCGACGGGGTAGCCGACGATATTATTGAAGGAACCCGGAAGTTTGTTGCCGAACATAGTTTTGTAAACGATCGTAAAATCGGTTGTATCGGTGCTTCATACGGAGGTTTTATGACTCAGTATCTCCAGACCAGGACGGATCTCTTTGCCGCTGCCATCTCACATGCCGGTATCAGTGACCATACCAGCTATTGGGGAGAAGGCTATTGGGGATATTCGTACAGTGAAGTTTCGGGCGCCAACAGCTATCCGTGGAAGAACAAGGAACTGTTTGTAGACCATAGCCCGTTGTTCAATGCCGATAAGATTCATACACCGTTGTTATTCTTGCATGGTTCGGCCGATAACAATGTTCCGGTGGGTGAAAGTATTCAGATGTATACGGCCTTGAAATTGTTGGGACGTGAAACGGCGCTTGTAGTGGTCGATGGACAGGATCACCACATCGTAGATTATGGCAAACGCATTCAGTGGCAGAATACCATTTTTGCGTGGTTCGCTAAATGGCTGCAGGATGATCCGTCCTGGTGGAATGCTCTGTATCGTCCGAAGTCTTTGTAATCAGTTATAGAAGAGGTTGTTTGTGACTATTTACAGATGACCTCTTATATTTATCGGATGTATTTAAATAAAATATTAGGATGTGAGAGCCGTTGTATAACCTTTTTAGTTAAAACTCTATAATTGTATGGTTATTTATGGGACTGCTTTAGTCAATCCGCTAATTTTGTAGGACATACACAAAATTTTATCACATTTTATGAATGAGATTCTCATTATTATCGGGCTTATCTTGTTGAATGGGGTTTTTGCCATGTCGGAGGTTGCTTTGATTTCTGCCCGAAAGTCACGGCTCTCTGCAGATGTAAAAAAAGGAAACAAATCGGCTAAAGTAGCATTGAAGCTGGCTAATGAACCCGACCGCTTTTTATCTACCGTACAGATTGGTATTACATTGATTGGTATCTTGACCGGTATTTATTCCGGTAATCAGATAGCTGTAGATTGTAAGAGGCTTCTGATAGAATGGGGGGTATCTGCCCATTATGCCGGTGTGCTGGCACAAGGTGGCATTGTAGTGATCGTTACTTATCTGACCATTATCTTTGGTGAGCTGGTACCGAAACGTATCGGTTTGAGTGTGGCCGAAAAGGCTGCCAAGCTGATGGCCCGTCCAATGAACGGACTGTCTATCATTACTTTACCGTTTGTATGGTTATTGGCCAAAAGTACGAAACTTATATTCAATTTGTTGGGTATAAAAGATTCGGATAACAAAGTGACCGAAGAAGAAATCAAATCCATCATTCAGGAAGGAACGGAAGATGGTGAGGTACAGCCGGTGGAACAAGACATCATGCAGCGTGTGTTTATGTTGGGAGATTTGAAGGTCTGCTCTATCATGACACATAAAAGTGACATTGTCTGGCTGGATATAGATATGAAGACTGAAGATGTACGGAAAGTGCTGAGTGAGCACCTGTATGAGTTTTATCCGATTGCGGAAGATGATCTGGATCACGTAAAGGGAGTAGTCAACTTGAAAGACTTGGTATTGCATTTGTATGATGAAGATTTTTCGCTGGAAGGACTGATTCACGAACCTGTGTTCTTTCATGAAAGCATGAATGTATATAAGGTGCTGGAACAGATGAAGGAACAGAAAATAAGCCGGGCTCTGGTATGTGATGAGTTTGGAACCTGTACGGGTATCATTACGTTGCGCGATATTCTGGAAGGCCTGGTGGGTAATATGGATGAAAAAGGTGAGGAGCCTGACATTATCAAGCGGGTAAATAAAGAAGGATGGCTGGTAGACGGGCAGTGTCCGTTATACGATTTCCTTTATTACTTTAATCGTAGTGATTTGTTTGAAAAATCGGAGTATCAAACGTTGGGCGGACTTATCTTACATCAGTTACAGCATATTCCACAAAGCGGTGAGAGTATGGAATGGAACGGTTTTGTGCTGGAAGTAGTGGATATGGACGGAGCCCGCATTGATAAGGTACTGGTTACAATTCCGGTTAGCGAAGATACGGGTGACGAGGAAGCCTGACAAAATCTGAAAACGTACATAAAAGTGTAGAGTTCTGATGAAAACCGAGAAAGAAAAATGTCGTTTGGGCGAATTGTATGACGCCAACTACGATGCGGAACTGGTTCAGGAGAGACTGGTCTGTAAGGAAAAGTGTCATGCCTATAATCAGTTATCTCCTTCGGCAGTGAAAGAGCGGGAGGCAATTATCCGTGATTTGTTGGGGAAAACAGGTAAACAGTTTCTGATAGAACAGCCGTTCTATTGCGATTACGGTTATAATATTGAGATAGGGGAAAATTTCTATGCCAATGTGAATTGTGTCATGCTTGACGGAGCCAGTATCTCTTTTGGCGACAATGTGTTCATTGCCCCCAATTGTGGCTTTTATACAGCGGGACATCCGCTGGACCTTGCCCGGCGGAACCGTGGGTTGGAATATGCCCATCCCATAGTTGTAGGTAATAATGTTTGGATTGGCGCTCAGGTGTGTGTACTTCCAGGCGTAACGATTGGAGATAATTGTGTGATAGGGGCCGGTAGTGTGGTGACTAAGAGCATTCCGGCCAATTCGCTGGCAGTGGGAAACCCGTGCCGTGTCATTCGTCATTTATCTGAATGACTGATGATGATTTCTTGATTATACGGAATTGCCGGATGCAGATTGTAGTGTCGAATATAAAATAGGACGGGTGCAAAAACGAGCGTTCGTTTGAATTGTTTCGTGCGTTCGTTTGACACAGAATGTCCGTTCGTTTGGTTTATTTCGTCCGTTCGTTTTCCGTTTTCCTTCTGTTCATCGCGCGTGCGCGAAATAAATATGGAGTATGGAAATTTCCGTCCTTTTATATTCA
>ENA-ORSF01000003-ORSF01000003.1-human-gut-metagenome-genome-assembly--contig:-NODE-3-length-183815-cov-8.82473_pt1 | contig 183815 bp, 155 predicted proteins | sample MGYA00242188_ERZ509155 | MGnify/ENA primary metagenome ERZ509155 (study PRJEB26280, sample SAMEA2338656) | human gut metagenome | biome: human gut; feature: human-associated habitat; material: faeces...
TATCGGCTGTTTTTCAGCCGATAAAATTGTCGTGGCGGAATATAGAATGGTTACGCAATACCATTCATTGCATAAAGCTTTAAAGATAATATTATGAAACACGTTATTTCCTTCTTTTCTCTATTGTTTCTGTGTTTGACGCATGTTTATGCGAATGCATTTAGTGTGCGTCAGTTAGGGTTGTCTCAAGGATTATCCAATAATTGTGTGAATGATATTTCTCAGGATAAAAGCGGAACATTATGGTTTGCTACAGAAGAAGGACTGAATCGTTTTGACGGCAGGAAGTTTATCCCATATTATAAAAAAGAGAATTTCTCGATAACCGGTAATGAACTGAATTGTTTGCTGGATGATCCGGTAGATTCCGTTTTGTGGATTGGAACACAAAGGGCTGGGCTTAATGGATATGATTATGTCAATAATAAGTTTATCGCATACCAGCATGATGATACAGATTCCAGAAGCATTATTACCAATGATATAACAGATATTGCAAAAGCAAGCAATGGTAATCTGTGGATTTCTACTTATTGGAAAGGTATAGAATATTTTGATAGGGCAAATGATGAATTTATTCATTATAATACGTCTACGTTGCCTGGTTTGGTCAGTGATAAGGTATGGACTGTATTGGATGATAATGATGGAAATTTGTATGTAGGGCATGTTGATAATGGCTTGTCTGTCATATCTTTGAAAAATCGTGTTGTGAGAAATTATGTGCATGTAGCTTCTGATAAGAATAGTTTGTCCGGAAATGAGGTGAAATGTATTTTTAAAGACAGCAATGGCAATATATGGGTAGGAACAAATCAGGGGGTGGCCTTGTTTGATTCTAAAGAGGAGAAATTTATAAGCTATAACGATAAATATAGTCGGATGCGAAATAATGTATCTTCCATAATTCAGATAAAAAATGAATTGTGGATAGGTATGGAATTTGGTGGAGTGGCGATTATCGATCTGTCCCAGCGTACATTCGTTTCACCCGAAAACTTTAAAATTACTTTTATTGGTGGGGAGAATGATAAATATGCCTTGTCCAATATGAATGTGAGGTGCCTGTTTCAAGACTCTTTTGATAATATATGGCTGGGTGTATGGGGAGGCGATGTAAACTTTATAGGCAATATTGATCCTCCTTTCTGTTGTATAACCGGTCCCAATCCTCATAAAACGGATTTTACTTTTGACAATTCGAATATTCTTACCGTCTCTACGGTTTCGGGGGGTGAAAATTATGTTTCTACCAATGGAGGTAGTATCTATTTGATGAAGGATGGACAACTTGTCGACTCTTATAAATTCAATAGAAACGGGGGAGCTGTTGCCCAGACGTCATTGTACGACCCCAGCGGCTATATCTGGTATGGTTTGTTTATGGGAGGTGTACAGATCTTTGATTTGAAACAGAGGACCTTTTCACCTGTTCAGAATGAATCGTTAGAGGATGTTGATGTCCGACAGATTTATAGAGATTCGGATGGATATTTCTGGTTGTCTACAAGTTCCGGTATTTACAAACTCGACAGAGTGGCTCCATTTAAGATCTTGAATCATTTTTCTGTAGAGAATGATCTGGTCAGATGTCTGTTGAAGGATGAAAAAGGGAATTTTCTGGTTGGAACATTCGGTAGCGGACTGGTTGTATTCGATAATCAGATGAATCTGATAAAGAAGTTTCAGGTAGTAAATAATTTTCCGTCGAATGCGATCAACCAGATTTATGTGGATAGTAAAAAACGGATCTGGATTGCTACAGGAGAAGGACTTGTCAGATTTGATGACTCTACCTATGAAAACTATAAGGTGTTCAATAAGGAACAGGGCCTTGAAAATATCCATATCCGTTCCATCATAGAAGACAATTGGGAGAACTTTTGGATAAGTACCAATCGTGGAATCAGTTGTCTGGAAAAAGGAAAGGAGTCTTTTCTGAATTACTCGGAAATAGATATGCTGTTTTCTGGCAGTTTTAATTCAAGTTGTGTGTCAAAAGATGCGGATGGCATGATCTATTTTGGCTCGACGGCAGGATTGTGTTATTTCAATCCGATAAACGTACTTTCAGAAAAGAAAGCGCCCCTGCCGTTCATTTCAAGTTTTACGATCAACGAGCCGCTTTATTCTTCGAAAAAATCAAATGTTATCTTTTTCCCTCGGGTGGATGAGCCGATCAAGCTGAATTATTCTCAGAATAATTTCAGTTTTTCCATCAGTGTAAAAGATTATGCCATATCACAAATCGTAGAATATGCCTATATGCTGAAGGGGTTTGATTCTTCATGGTACATTATCGATGACCCCAGCAATGTCATTTTTAGGAATATTCCTTATGGCGATTATAAATTACTTGTGCGGACCCGGGTACACAACCATAACTGGTCTGATGAGATTATTTCAATGCCCATTATTATTATGCCTCCTGTGTGGTATACGTGGTGGGCTAAAGTAATATATGTCGTCTTGATAGCCTGTATCTTTATTTATGCTCTTTATCGGTACAAAAGGCGTTTGAATCTGTCGTATTCCTATAAAATAGAAAAGCAGAACTATATGCGTGAGCAAGAACTCAACCAGGAGCGGTTAAGGTTTTATACCAATATCACGCATGAGTTGCGTACTCCATTGACACTGATTATCGGTCCGTTGGAAGATATGATTTCACAGGTCGGAGATGATAAGCTCAGACATAAACTCTCTATGATTTATCAGAGTGCCTTGAAGTTGCTGAAGCTTATCAATCAGATTCTGGAGTTTAGAAAAACAGAGACTCAGAACAGACGGCTGTGTGTATCGAAGGGGAATATTGCTTCTGTTGTTTATGAAGTTGGATTGAAGTACAAGGAATTCAATCGGAATCCGGCTATCAATCTTGAGATTGTGGTAGAGAATGAGAATATCATTCTTTATTTTGATAAGGATGTATTGACGATGATTCTGGATAACTTGCTTTCCAATTCATTCAAATATACGGAGAGTGGCTATATCAGAATGAAGGTGGGATTGCGGGATTACGACAATGAGCACTACGTGGAGGTTTGTGTCTGCGATTCGGGTTACGGAATTTCGGAAGAAGCCATTTCACATATTTTTGACCGTTATTATCAGGAGGGAAGCGAGCACCAGGCTTCTGGCTCCGGAATCGGACTGGCTTTGGTCAAGAATCTGATAGAGTTGCACCATGCCAAAATTTTTGTGAAGAGCAAGAAAAACGAGGGGACCGAGTTCAGAATTCTTTTGCTGGCTGATTATGATTATCCCGATGAGTTGCATGCCGAGAATGAATCGGTATCCTCCAGTGCCGGGGTAGAACAACGCAATGAGTTGGATGAGGCCGCCGATAAGAAGCCGATTGTCTTGTTTGTAGAAGATAATGCGGACATCCGGGCGTATGTAAACGAATCTTTGTCGGATGAGTATGAAGTGAAACTTGCGCCGAATGGCAAGATAGGGCTTGATATGGCTGTGAGTCTGATACCGGATATTATTGTCAGCGACATCATGATGCCGGAGATGGACGGTTTTGAAATGTGCCGGTCTGTTAAGAATAATGTATGCACCTGTCACATTCCCATTATTTTACTTACGGCAAAAGATTCGCTTCACGACAAGGAAGAGGGCTATACGGTTGGGGCAGATTCATACATTACGAAACCGTTTAGCGCTTCTTTGCTGAAAATCAGAATAAAGAATCTGATAGAGACTAGAAAGAGTCTCTCCGAGAAGCTTTCCAAGGAGATTTCCATCAAGGAGAAGAGGAAGATTATCGAAGACTCGGCCAGTAAACTGGACAATGATTTTCTGATCAAGTTCAATAATATCATTGAGTCAAATCTGTCATTGGAGAAGCTGGATGTCAGTTATATTGCGGATAAACTATGTATGAGTAATTCTACCTTGTATCGGAAGATAAAGGCATTGACAGGCCTGTCTACCAATGAATATGTAAAGAAGATTAAAATGCAGCATGCCGAACGTCTGCTTCTTGAGGGAAAATATAATATTTCGGAAATTGCCTTTATGATAGGAATGAACAGTACCGTTTATTTTCGCCAGTGTTTTAAAGAGGAGTTTGGAGTGGTTCCTTCCGATTATCTGAAGAAAATCAAGGGTTAGTTCCGTTTCGGTGATGAACAGGAAAGTGCGCCGGCAGACAGATTTGTTGCCGGCGCACTTTTTCTGTTCGAAAAGGAAAGTTTTTGACGAAAAACGGTTGACAGGATGTCACGGATAACTGGCGGAATTTGAATCAGATAGATTGAATATATAACTTTTTGTGCAGACCTTTTAAAATACATACTTGAATCATTCATTGATTGATTTATATATCTTTTATGAAAGATTTGTTAATGTATGATATGATAATTAACAATAATTTTGCTGAGCTGAATGAAAAAAACTATTGTTTAACTTAATAAAATCTGTATGAAAAAGCATTTTTACAATGCCTTATTTGGTGGCATTTTTTTGTTGGCTTTCAGTGCAACTGGATGTAGCGATGACGTTGGCTATCCGGAGGTGGATGGAAAGGAACCGACTATGACTTTGGCGACAGACCACATTGAATCGGGCGCCGGTCATAAGTTTACTATTGAAGGAACACTTGCCGATGCAGACGGTATAGCCTCTGTCAATCTTCAGTGTGCTGATCTCTTCCTGAATAAAACAATTGATTTAATTGAAATTTATGGTGCGCCTCAGGAAACTTATGATTTGAGTTACTATTTTGAGCTTGCCCAGAATGAAATTGGCGAACGTTTTACCGTAAAGGTTACGGTGACCGATGTGGGCGGACGCTCTGTTTCTCAGGATGTCCTGATTACGATGGATGGCGATTTTGAGAATCCTACCTTTACGGTGGCTCCGAGTGAAACGGTTACTGTATTGATCAAGTCGGAGACCAAATTCAAACTTAATTTTACGGTAAGTGATGACCGTGCATTGGATTACGTACAGATTAGTATTCCGGGTGTAGCCGGTTATGAAAACTATACCGTAGATGCGGCAGGTAAGACTACGCTTGAAGTGTCAGAATTAATTAATCTTCCCAGCGAGGTGAAGGATTACGATGCGACATTGACCGCTGTCGATAAGAAGGGCAATGAAACCGTAAACACATGCACCATTAGTGTTTCGGAAATGCCTGATTTCCCTAAAATGTATCTGGCAGATGTGAAAACCGCTGCAGAGTTGAACAGTGATGTATTTGGTGTGCCGATGTTGATCAGTCATACAGGTGAATACGAATATCGTGCACGTTATTACAACAAGGCTGCCGGAACGGAAATCTTCTTCTTGCCCCAGAAAACAGATTTTACTCCTATATGTTTCGGACTTGATCCGGAAGATTCAAATAAGCTGACCGATGATCCGGAAGTTGCCAAACCTATTGTGCTGAATGAAGCCGGTGTTTATTATGAAATCGATTTCAATGTGATGAACTCCACTTATTCCATGCGTACCTATTCTGTAACCGAAGCTACAGATCCGATGGGACATTACGAGTATGGCGAGAAATGTTTCGACCGTTGGGAAAACAAGAATGAAGCTGATTTCATTGAATTCTATATCGGATGGGGAGGATCGCCTCAGGATGCCGGCAATCATCTGTTTGTGCAGGATGCCAACAATCCGCATCTGTTCTATTATCCGGCTGATGGAGAAACATGGTCTCTGAGTGCCGGCGAAGAAATGAATTTTATCATTTCCAATTATCATCCTGACGGATGGTGGGATCATGTAGAATGGCGTTGCGACAATTCTACAGACATTGAAAAGTTCGGGTATTTCAGTAAGAAGGATGATGTTAATCCTAACTGGGAAGGCGTGAACAGAAAATGGGCTGACGGAACAGCTGTAGAAGATAACTGGATGAAACCTACAGTAACTACAGGCGGCAACTACAGATTTGAATTCGATGCTCATCTGGGCCGTGGAAAGATTGTTCCTGTGAATTAATTAAAAAACTTTAAATCGAAAATATGAAACAACTATTGGTATTGTGGTGTTTTGCATTGTTTAGTATATGTGCATACGCCCAGAATATTACAGTAAAGGGAGTTGTAACCTCCGGTTCGGATGGTGAGCCGCTGATTGGAGCTACAATTCAGGTGAAAGGTTCTTCAACAGGAACCATTACAGGTCTTGATGGAGATTACCAGTTGACCAATGTGCCGTCTGATGCTGTGCTTGTTTTCTCAAGCATTGGTTTTACGTCGCAGGAGATAGATGTAAAAGGAAAGACTGTTATTAATGTCGTGCTGAAAGAGTCATCCGAACTGCTTGATGAAGTAGTTGTTATCGGTTATGGTGCCGTAAAGAAAAGTGACCTGACGAGCTCTATCGCCACTGTCAAGGGAGATGAAATTACAGAAACCGTAACAGGTAATGCAATGGATGCGTTGCAAGGTAAGATTAACGGTGTTCAGGTAGCCAGCGGTGGTGGTCCGGGTACTACTCCGAAGGTTTTGATTCGTGGTGTTACTACCGTAAACGGTTCAGACCCTCTTTATGTAGTCGATGGTATGCCTATCAGCGGTAATATCAATTTCTTGAACAGTAACGATATCCAGTCAATGGAAGTTTTGAAGGATGCTTCTGCCGCAGCTATCTATGGTACCCGTGCATCAAACGGTGTAATCTTGATTACAACAAAGAAAGGTGTGGCTGGAAAGACTCATGTCAATTTCTCGGCTTCTGCAGGTTTTCAGACTATTGCCAAACCAAAGGTAGCCGGTGCTGCCGAATACAAGGAAGTATTCAATACTCGTTATGCAAACGATAACGCTACTTCTATCTGGAATGATACCGGTGCTACTACCAATCCGGGTGGAACTGACTGGTGGGATCAGGTCATCAACAAGACTGCGCTGGTACAGAATTACTCGCTGAGTATTTCCGGCGGTAGTGATAAGCTGGTTTATAACTTGAGTTTCGGATACTACCGTAACAATTCGCAGTATGATTATGGTTATTGGGACAAACTCAATGCACGTTTGAATACCGAATATACTTTCAACAAGTACGTAAAGATGGGATTTGACATCGCTCCGCGTGTAGAATCATGGGACGATACTCCGAATCTGTTCTCGGCTGCCATGTCAATGGACCCGACTACTCCGGTATATAAACCGGAAGACCAGTGGGAAGACAACGCGTACAACAATTATCAGCGTTCATACAACAATCAGGAGTGGAACCCGGCAGGATCGTTGGCACGTCAGAGTGGTCATTCCCGTGAAATGGGTGCTATCCTGAATACTTACTTGCAGATCAATCCGATTCAGAAACTTACATTGCGTACACAGTTTGGTGCCAATGCGCACTACCGCCGTTCGGACGCCTTTACTCCGGAGTTCTATATCGATGCATTGGAACAGTCTACATTGAGTAATATTTCGCGCGAAATGCAGGAATGGCTGGATTGGAACTGGACCAATACCGTAACTTATATTGATACATTTGCAGACAAGCATAACCTGAACGTGATGGGTGGTTTCACTGCCGAACGTTTTGCCTGGTATCAGGCTAAAGCTTCACGCGATGATGTTCCGAACAACATGGATCAGATGCAGGAAGTAAATGCCGGTACTCAGAATCAGAAAGGTGACGGTACTACTTCGTACAATACGCTGGTTTCATTCCTCGGACGTGTAATGTACAACTATGACAACAGATATTATCTGACAACTTCTCTCCGTGCGGATGGTTCCTCACGTTTCCCGGCTGGAAATAAGTATGCCTTGTTCCCTTCAGTTTCTGCTTCCTGGAGAGTTACCAATGAAGAATTCATGGAAGATCAGGAATTGTTCAGCGACTTGAAGCTCCGTGGAGGTTGGGGTAGAGTAGGTAATCAGGGCATTGACAACGATGCTACCCTGACATTGCTGGGACAGGCCGACTACGTATTCGGAAAATCTCCGATCCGTGTACCGGGTACCATGGTTTCCGGTGTAGGTAACAATCAGTTGAAATGGGAAACTGTAGAAGACTGGAACGTAGGTGTAGATATGTCATTCCTCGACTATCGTCTGGGCGTTACGTTCGAATACTTCCAGAAGAAATCTATGGATATGCTTTATCAGAAGCAGAATATCTTTGCCGTAGGATACCCCGACTGGAACAGTACGGTGTGGATGAACATCGGTAGCATGAAGGCTACCGGATGGGAACTGGGCATTAACTGGCGTGATCAGATTGGAGATTTCTCTTACAACATTGGTCTGAATGCTTCTTCTGTAAAGAACAAAGCTATCAAGTTTACTGGTGATGGTCCTATCTTGACTGGTGGATTCAATAGCGACCAGATTATCCGAAACGAAGATGGCGGTGAAATCTCACGTTTCTATGGATATGTAGCCGACGGTATCTTCCAGAACTGGGAAGAAGTATATGCGCATACCAACGAACATGGCGATCTGGTACAAAGCAATGCACAGCCGGGTGATATCCGGTTCAAGGATTTGAATCATGACGGTGTGCTGGATGAAAACGATAAGACCTGGATCGGTAATCCGTATCCGGATCTGATGCTGGGCTTTAATCTGGGATTCAGTTATAAGAATATTGACTTTACAGCCAACTTCTATGGAACGTTTGGTAACGATATCTATAACAAGACCAAAGGTTTGTATTCAGGTACAAGCGGTCAGAACGTATGGGCCGGAACACTGGATAAGGCATGGCACGGTGAAGGAACAAGTAATGACATCCCTCGTTTGTCATACAATGACCTGAACCAGAATTATCTGCGTGTATCAAGCTTCTATGTGGAAGACGGTTCTTACATGCGTTGTAAATTGTTGCAGATCGGATATACATTCCCTAAACAATGGTTGGGTGGAAGTGAAGTCCGTCTGTCATTCTCTGCACAGAATCCGTTCACGATTACCGGTTATTCCGGTATGGATCCTGAACGTCCGGCATTGGATGGTAGTGTAATTGAAACAGGTATCGACGGAATCGCTTATCCTAATCCTCGTACTTTCTTATTCGGAATTGACTTTAAATTTTAATATTCATAAACTATGAAACAATTATTTATCATATTTACTCTGATTGCTTCATTGGTATTTTCTTCTTGTGAGGATTTTCTGACGGAGGAAGTTCGGGGCCAGCAGAACCTGGATACTTACTTTCAGAGTGAACAGGAATGTGAATCATTCGTAACCGGCTGTTACCAGGCTATTACCTTCGGTGGCTGGTGGAACATCAATACCGTATGGTTGTTGTCCGAAATGTGTAGTGACGACGGCTGGATGGGAAATACCACTCAGAGTCAGAGTGATTATATTTCTCTGGCCCATTATCAGGGTAACGGACAGAGCAACGGTGCTATTTCCAATTTCTGGCAGTATCGTTACAAAGGAATTCTGCGTTGCAATGTAGCGATAGAAAGAATTTCACAGTCACCGATGGCCGATGAAGCCAAGAGAGACCGTCTGGTGGCAGAAGCAAGATTCCTGCGTGGTTACTTCTATTTCGAACTGGTCAGAAATTTTGGAGGTGTACCTTTGATTACAGGCTTTTTGATGCCAGAAGAAGTAGCGGGCATTACCCGTGCGTCTGAGGAAGAAGTCTATAAGTTTATCGAAGATGATTTCAAGGCCGCAGCCGAAGTCCTTCCGCAGAAGAGTGAATATACCGATACCGATATGGGACGTGCCACTCGTGGAGCGGCGCTGGGTTTGCTGGGTAAGGTTTACCTGTATCAGAGCAAATGGCAGGAAGCTCATGATGTGCTGAAGTCTGTCATCGATGAAGGCGAATACAAGCTGATGGATAACTTTGGCGATGTATGGAGCGTAGATTATAACAACAATGAAGAAAGTCTTTTCGAAGTACAGTATATGTATGACGGTACTTACTCATTGGGTGGTGCCTTGACCGTGATTACAGGTGCACGTAACGGACCCGGTGACGGATGGTCATGGGGACAGCCTACTGCCAACCTGGAACAAGCTTATATTGATGCAGGTGATACGGAACGTCTGCGCTGGACCATTATCAAGACCGGTTGTACGGAAATTGCAGGTGAAGATAATTTCGCTCCTTTCGTAGAAAACAGCAAGAACATGTCCAAGTATCAGGAATATCTGGATAAGTACGGATGGGATCCTGAATGTTATATCATTGATCCGGCACAGCACAAGTCAGCCCGCATTGTCCGTAAGTACTTCGTTCCTTACGACAAACGTCCGGAAGTTTACAATATCGACAAGATTCCTTTGAATCACCGTATTCTTCGCTATGCCGATGTGCTGCTGATGTATGCCGAGGCTTGTAACGAACTGGGTGACGATGCTTCTGCCAGAACTGCACTGAATCAGGTTCGTAACCGTGTGAACCTGGCCGATGTTACATCCAGCGGAAATAATTTGCGTAAGGCTATTCGCCTGGAACGCCGTCTGGAACTGGCATGGGAGCAGAACCGTCTGTATGATATCCGCCGCTGGATAGACGACAATGGCAAACGTGTCATTAGCAACCTGATGGGCCCTAACGGAACATTCGTAAAATGGAATACGGATCCTGCTACCCGTGACCTGTATGAATGGGAAAATCAGGGTGAAGACAGTGACAAAGGTATAAGCTTCGATGAAAGCAGAGACCTTGTATTCCCGATTCCATTGTATGAAATTACCATGTCGAATGGTTCTATCACTCAGAATCCGGGATGGAATTGATGAATTGGTAACAGTATGAACCGTATAAGCTGTTGCAGGTAGGATGAACTATTTGCAACAGCTTTTTTAAACCCGTAGATATGATGAAACATATTGATTATAGAACTTTATCCTTGATGCTGCTGGTAGCGGCATCTTGCAGTGACGATACTCCGGTAAATTCCGTTCCTGAAGAACCCGATGTTCCGGAGGTAAGTGTTGAGAAGCAGGTTACGATCGATCCGTCTGTACGGTATCAGACCCTGCAGGGATTTGCGGCTTCCGACTGCTGGTCGCCATCTTATGTAGGCAAATACTGGACAAACAGTCGGGAGAGGATTACCGAACTGCTTTTTTCTTCGGAAATAACCGACGGACAGCCCAAAGGCATAGGATTGTCACAATGGAGAGTGAATCTGGGAGGAGGAAGTGCCGAACAAGGCGATGACAGTGGCATAGAAGATAAGTCCAGACGTGCGGAATCTTATCTGACCGATGACCTGAGTTACGACTGGAACAAGTGTGAAGGGCAGCGCTATTTTATGAGCCGTGCCAAGGAACTGGGATGTGATGATTTTATCCTGTTCAGCAATACCCCGCCTGTTCAGTATACTTACAACGGAAAGGGGTATTCCGATCAGGGTGGATCGTCCAATCTGAAGCCGGAGCATTATGCCGATTTTGCCAGATACATGGCCGATGTGGCCGCCCACTATGAAAATGAGGGTTATCATGTAACGCATATTTCTCCTGTCAACGAACCTCAGTACAATTGGGAAAGCGGACAGGAGGGAAGCGGATGGACCAACGACCAGATAGCCGACGTGGCCCGGGCACTGGATCAGACACTGACGGAAAACGGCTTGTCGTCTACCGATATTCTGCTCGGTGAAGCAGGCGACTGGGAATATCTTTACAAGGTGAAGAGTGACGCTGCACGCAGTAACGTCATTTCCGCATTCTTTACTCCGGGCTCGTCTGCATACGTAGGTGATCTCACTCACGTGAAGAATCTGATATGTGCGCATAGTTATTGGACTGACGGGTCATGGGACGCCATGCGTAATGTCCGGAAACTTGTTTATGACAAGGCTTCTTCGGCCGGTCTGGAGTTGTGGCAGAGTGAATGGAGCATGCTGGGCGACGGATATAGTTCTTCCGAATTCATCGGTTATGATGCGGCTTCGGAGATGGATATAGCATTGTATATGTCGAAGGTCATTCATAATGACCTGACGGTGGCGCAGGTTTCTTCGTGGAGTTACTGGACATCGATGGATGTTTCCCGCTGGGGACATAAAAACCGTTTCCTGCTTATATCGCTGGTTCCTGAAGGTGGCGAAGACGGAGATATAGCGCGCGAAGGAACTTATAGAGCTACGCCTACACTGTGGGTTCTTGGTAACTATAGCCGTTTTATCCGTCCGGGCTATATCCGTATTGGGCTGGATCTGAACGAGAGTATGAATTTCTTCGGTTCTGCCTGGATTTCACCCGAAGGCGATAAGATTGTAGCCGTTTATTCAAACCTGTCGGATAAGGCGATAAGACTTTCCGATACGCACGAAGGATGGAAGGGTGAACCTGAATCTGTCAGAACTTACACCACCAGTTCATCGAAGGAGCTGAAAGAAAGGGAGGTTCCGGACGGTGGTGACATTTATCTGGATGCCCAAAGTGTCACGACAGTGGTATATGACCTGTAGCGAAACGTAAAACGGCAAATAGTGTAATTTTATATAGTTTTTTCTGAAGTGGTTCCGGTATGGATTATAGATACTGGAATCACTTTTTTTGTACACTTCAATCACTTTTTTGTACGTTGAAAAACAAACGTTCGTTTACATGAAAACACGAGCATGTTCCCGATGAAACGGGCGGACGTTTTGCATAAGACATGAGGACATTTTCGGGATCTGGCGATATGGGTCGAAAAAATCACTGCCCTGCCTTCACAGGCAGAGCAGTGCAAGCTACAATACAAAATACAAATACAACTAAACGAGATATATTTAATAAGATAAAATCTTTATACAATACCTTGGGCCATCATGGCGTGGGCCACTTTCATGAAACCGGCAATGTTCGCACCTTTCACGTAATTGATGTAACCGTCTGCTTCGGTACCATATTTCACGCACTGTTCGTGAATGTCGTGCATGATCTGATGAAGCTTGTCGTCTACTTCCTGGGCGGTCCAGCTGATGTGCATGGCATTCTGGCTCATTTCAAGTCCGGAAGTGGCTACACCTCCTGCGTTGACTGCTTTGCCCGGTGCATACATGATCTTGTTTTCGATGAATGCGTCGATGGCTTCGGGGGTACAACCCATGTTTGAGATTTCTCCGACACAAAGAACGGAATTTTTTATCAGATTACAAGCATCTTCGCCATTTAATTCGTTCTGGGTGGCACATGGAAGTGCAATATCCACCTTTACTTCCCACGGACGACGTCCGGGAACGAAGGTCGCTTCGGGGAATTGTTCTGCGTAGGGGGCTACAATATCGTTTCCCGAAGCACGGAGTTCCAGCATATAGTCTATCTTTTCTCCACTGATTCCTGCCGGGTCGTATACATAGCCGTCGGGTCCGGAGATGGTCACTACTTTAGCTCCCAACTGGGTGGCTTTTGTAGCTGCTCCCCAGGCTACGTTACCGAATCCGGAGATGGCAACGGTCTTTCCCTTGATGTCAATGCCTTTCTTGTCGAGCATGTGTTTCACAAAGTACAGTCCTCCGAAACCGGTTGCTTCCGGACGTATGAGTGAGCCTCCGTACTCGATGCCTTTTCCCGTGAATGTACCGGTGAATTCGTGAGTCAGTTTTTTATACATACCGAACATGTATCCAACTTCTCGTCCGCCTACACCGATGTCGCCGGCCGGTACATCCATGTTCGGGCCCAGATGACGCCAGAGTTCGAGCATGAATGCCTGGCAGAACCGCATGATTTCGGCTTCACTCTTTCCTCTCGGTGAGAAATCGGAACCTCCTTTTCCTCCACCCATCGGGAGAGTAGTCAGCGCATTCTTGAAAGTCTGTTCGAATCCCAGGAATTTCAGGATGGAAAGATTGACCGAGGCATGAAAACGGATACCTCCTTTGTACGGGCCTATGGCATTGTTGAACTGTACACGATACCCCAGGTTGACCTGTACTTTTCCTTTGTCGTCTACCCATGGAACCCGGAAGGTAATGATACGGTCAGGCTCTACCAGTCGTTCTATCAACGATACTTTTTCGAATTCAGGATGCTGGTTGTATACATCTTCGATAGAAAGCAGTACTTCTCTTACAGCTTGCAGGTATTCTGATTCACCTGGATGCTTGGCCTCCAAAGAGGACATGAGTTTGTTGATATCCATAATATGATTAGTTTAAGGTATGACAAAATGTAATTGTTGTATATGCAAAGTTAGCTTTTTATTTGAGATGGTCAAGGTTTTTTCTGTGAAAAAGCGCTATCGAATGATAAAAAGTTAAATATCCATTTGTACGGAATAAAATGTACAGGGTCGATTTTACGGATAGTAGTTGCAAAACTCAATAGAAATTCCGATTTTTGTTTTCACGATTAAAACCATGATACTATGATAAACCATCTGAAACTGAATCAACTGTATTTTAAGGATACCCAGTTTGCCAATCTGATGACCCGGCGGATCTTCAATGTTCTGTTGGTTGCCAATCCGTACGACGCCTTTATGCTGGAGGATGACGGGCGTATTGAAGAAAAGATTTTTAATGAGTATATGAATCTCAGTTTGCGTTACCCTCCACGGTTTACACAGGTCGTTACGCGTGAGGAAGCCTGGATCCAGTTGAATAACATGGGATTTGACCTGGTTATCTGTATGCCGGGATCGGATAACAGTGATACGTTCGATATTGCCCGTGAAATCAAGCAAAAATATCCCAGCTTGCCGCTTGTGGTTCTGACTCCTTTTTCACACGGCATCAAAAAGCGGATGGAACACGAGGACTTGAGCATTTTCGAATATGTTTTCTGCTGGCTGGGGAATACAGACCTGCTGGTGTCTATCATCAAGCTGATAGAGGACAAGATGAATCTGGAGCATGACATCAAGGAAGTAGGTGTACAGATGATTCTGCTGGTAGAGGATTCCATTCGTTTTTATTCGTCTGTGCTGCCCGATCTGTATAAATTCGTGTTGAGGCAGAGTCAGGAGTTTGCGACGGAGGCACTGAACGAGCACCAGCGTACGTTGCGTATGCGCGGACGTCCCAAAATCGTGCTGGCCCGTTCGTACGAAGAGGCCCGTGAGTTGTATTTGAAATATGAGGATAATGTATTGGGGGTGATTTCGGATGCCCGTTTTCCCCGGAACGGAGTAATCGATCCGCAGGCAGGTATCAGGTTGCTGAAAGAAATTCGGTCGTGGAATCCGTTTGTGCCGTTGATTCTTCAGTCGGCCGAAGTGGAAAATCGCCGTTATGCCGACGAATGCAGGGCGCAATTTGTCGACAAGAACTCCAAAAAGATGAACATTGACTTGCGTGAAGCCATTTCCGAGCATTTTGGCTTTGGAGATTTTATTTTCCGGAATCCGAAGACCAAGGAAGAGGTGGCGCGTATTCATAACCTGAAAGATCTGCAGAATGCTGTCTTTACCATTCCGGCCGATTCCTTTTTGTATCACATCGGTCGGAATCACGTTTCACGCTGGCTGTATTCGCGTGCTATTTTTCCGGTAGCGGAATTTCTGAAACAGATTACCTGGGAATCCTTGCAGGATATCGATGCGCATCGTCAGATCATTTTCGAGGCGATCGTAAAATACCGTAAGATGAAGAACCAGGGAGTGGTGGCCGAATTTAAGCGTGACCGTTTTGACCGATATTCCAATTTTGCGCGTATCGGAGACGGCTCATTGGGAGGAAAAGGACGTGGACTTGCCTTTATCGATCATATTCTGAAGCGTCATGTAGAATTCGATGAACTTGAAAATGCAACGGTTGCAATACCTAAGACCGTGGTACTGTGTACCGATATATTCGATGAATTCATGGATTCCAATCAGCTGTATCAGATTGCGCTGAGTGATGTGGACGATGACACCATCCTGCGTGCTTTCTTGCGTGCCAAGCTGCCCGACCGTCTGGTGGAAGATTTTTTTACTTTCTTCGAAGTTGTGAAGTCGCCGATTGCCATTCGTTCTTCCAGTTTGCTCGAGGACTCGCATTATCAGCCTTTTGCGGGTGTTTATTCTACTTACATGATACCCTACCTGAATGATAAATACGAAATGCTTCGGATGCTGAGTGATGCGATTAAGGCCGTATATGCTTCGGTATATTATAAAGACAGCAAGGCTTACATGCAGGCTACCAGCAATGTGATCGATCAGGAAAAGATGGCAGTTATCTTGCAGGAAGTGGTCGGAACGCAATATGGAGACCGCTACTATCCGTCCATATCGGGAGTAGCACGTTCCATCAATTATTATCCGATCAATGATGAACAGGCCGAAGAGGGAATCGTCAGTCTGGCTTTGGGATTGGGGAAATACATCGTCGACGGGGGGGTAACCCTGCGTGTCTGTCCGTATCATCCTACCCAGGTGCTGCAGACCAGTGAAATGGAAATTGCTCTTCGGGAGACACAGACCCGTTTTTATGCCCTCGACCTGAAAAACCTGGCACAGAACTTTTCGCTGGATGACGGGTTCAACTTGCTGAAACTTTCGGTAAAGGATGCCGAAGCCGACGGTTCGCTGAATTACCTGGCGTCTACATACGATCCGTATGATATGGTGATACGTGACGGTATTTATCCGGGAGGCCGTAAGCTGATAACCTTTGCCAATATTCTGCAGCACGACGTTTTTCCGCTGGCGCAGATTCTGCGTTTGGCACAGAAATACGGTCAGGGAGAGATGAGGCGTCCGGTAGAAATTGAATTTGCTGTCAATTTCGATTCGAAAACCAAGAAAGGTACGTTCTATCTGCTCCAGATCCGTCCGATGGTAGACGTAAAGGCCGAACTGGCTGAAGACCTGAACAAAATACCGGAAGAGAAACTGTTGTTGAAAAGTGAAAACGCTTTGGGACATGGTATCGTAGATGATGTATGCGATGTCATTTATGTCAAGACTCAGGGATATTCTGCATCAAACAATCAGTTGATAGCCTACGATATAGAAAAGTGGAACAAGCGTTTTCTGGACGAAGGAAAGCATTATGTACTGATAGGTCCCGGAAGATGGGGAAGCAGTGATACCTGGTTGGGTATTCCGGTGAAATGGCCGAATATTTCGGCAGCACGTATCATTGTAGAGGCTGGACTTACCAATTATCGGGTCGACCCAAGTCAGGGTACACATTTCTTTCAGAATCTGACTTCGCTGGGCGTAGGATATTTTACAATCAATGCTTACATAAACGACGGATTGTATAATCAGGAGTTGCTGGATTCCATGCCAGCGGTAGAAGAAACCAAGTTTATACGATGGGTACGTTTTGAACATCCGCTGGTCATCAAAATGAATGGAAAGAAGAAACTGGGAGTCGTACAATTGCCGGAATAACGTTTTTTTGTAATGAATATTTCTCGGTATGGAATGACACTTTGTCGCTTTCGGATTTGGTAAAAGAGTCTCGGGAAAATAACCGCAAATGGGCGTATTCTTCATGCCCGTTTGCGGTTGTTTCCTGAGAGAGAACCGGATTGTTTACTATTAGGCAAAAAGACAAGGATTTGTTTGCTACCTGCTGGTTCATAACTGTTTACTTCCTGGTTTTTGTAAACAAATGTATAATTCAGTAATAATCTCCTATTAAGTTTAATTTTTGATAAAATACTTTCTAACGTGGCGTAAAGATTATACCTTTGTCTCATAAAATGAAAATAAGGATTTTTGCATGTATAAACTTTATTTTTTTCTGTTTTGTGCAGTTCTTTGTGCTTCTTGTACCAAGAAGTATAAAATAGAAGGTACTTCTTCCGTTTCTATGCTGGATGGTAAAATGCTTTTCATTAAAGTTCCGGCAGGCGATCATTGGGAAAATATAGATTCGGCTGAAGTCATACATGGATTGTTCAAGATGAAGGGTGAAGTAGATTCTACCGTGTTTGCTTCTTTATATATGGATGACGATTGTATCATGCCATTGGTTATCGAACCGGGAAATATCAGCATTGCGATAGACAATGCCGGTATCACGATTAAGGGGACTCCTTTAAATGACAGTTTCAATGATTTTATCATGAAAAAGAATTCGTTGGACGACAAGGCTTATGATGTAGAGCATGAAGAAAGCCGGATGATCATGGATGGTCACGATTTGGAGACGGTTCATAATGAAATTGGAAAGAAACGTGCGGCATTGGCCGATGAAATGAATAGACTGGCCAAGGAGTTTATCCAGCAGAATTATGACAATGTGTTGGGTCCTGGCGTCTTTTTGATGCTGTTTAGCGGAATGCCTTATCCGGTATTGACTCCTATGATGGAAGAAATTGTTGAAAAAGCACCTGAGTCGTTTATGAATGATCCGCTGGTAAAAGAGTACGTGGCCGCGGCACGAAGTAATATGGAGAAAATGAATCAGCATCCTTGATAATATTGGTGGAATAGACAAGGGTGTGAAGTCCTTTCTATCTGTTAAAACGGGCGTCCGTTTATGCTAAATATAGGAATTCGGCATAAACGGACGCTCATTCTTTATCAGGAATACTGACTTTATAGCTTTCCTTTGTATTTCTCCGGAAGCCCGGATTCAATGGCCACATACGATTCTTCCAGGAGTCTCTTCTGGTTTTCAGGACCTTTGCAGGTGGGATAAATAGGCTTATGGATGATTAGTTTCATGCGGTGCCAGTGAAGCAGGTGTCCTGTACGGGGAAGTACATCAAACGAACCGTCTATTGTCATAGGAACAACCGGAAGCTGAAGCTGGTCGGCCATTTGGAAAGCTCCTTTCTTGAAATCTCTCATGTGGCCGTTAAAGGTTCGTGCTCCTTCGGGAAAAACAACCATGGAGGTACCTCCTTGCAATACGGATTCTGCGTTTTTAATGGTTTCGTATATTTTACGCGGACTAGACTTGTCTACAAAAATAAACCCGGCCGATTCGCAGGCTTTTCCGACGAAAGGAATTTTTCGGAGGCTTTTTTTCATCATCCATTTAAAGTTTCTTCCCAGGTAACCGTATATCAGAAAAATGTCGAAGGCTCCTTGATGGTTGGCCAGAAAGACGTACGATGTCTTATGGTCGATATTCTCTTTTCCTTCTATTTTTATGGGAAGGAGAAAAAGGATACAGGTGAGTTGTGACCAGATTTTGCCGGGATAATATCCCCAGAAATGTCCGTTGCCTAGCCAGCAGCCTAGCATGGTAGTCAGGGCAGTAAGCAAGGTCAGTACCAGAAAAATTGGTAACCCGATGCAGATTTGATAAATGATGTATAAGATTCTCATAGATGTGGATAAATGTGATTTGATTAATTGCTTTTCTTCAGAGTCAGGATGGTAATTTCGGGCCATGCTCCCAGACGCATGGGGAAAAGAACATACCCTAAACCGATGTTTACGTACAGGCCTCGTCCGTTTTCCAGATACATCCCCCGATGCTCAGGGTAGATAAACTGTGATACGGAGAATCCGAAGAGACTGATTTGCATGTCGTGGGTATGACCTGCCAGCATCAGCTGGACATCAGTATCGGGCAATACTTTGCGCCGCCAGTGTGTCGGGTCATGACTTAATAGGATCTTGAATAATCCGTCGGTTCCCTGTAAGGCTTTGTCCAGGTCGCCTCTATCAGGGAAAGGAGGTTTTCCGCTGTTTTCCACTCCTGCCAGGACGATGGAGTCGTTTCCTCGACGAATCATCCGGTGCTCATTCAGTAACATTTGCCACCCCATCTGTTTTTCACGTGAAATCAGGCTGTCCAGATTGGCAAGCCTTTCCTTTTCATCGTTCCAGGTGACATAAGTTCCGTAGTCGTGGTTGCCTAAGATGGAATAGACACCGTCTCTGGCTGTCAGCTGGCTTAATATCGGCATAAATCCTGTAAGTTCATCGGCCCGGCTGTTTACCAGATCGCCGGTAAAAACTGCCAGATCCGGGTGTAGGGAATTACAGAGGTTGACGGCACGCTGCAGTCCCTCTTCATTGCCTTTCCAGCTTCCTGAGTGAATGTCCGAAATCTGAAGAATCCGGTAACCGTCGAAAGCTTGTGGAAGAGTAGGAGAGCAGAAGGTTACTTCGTTTATCTTGAAATTCTCTTTTCCGTAAATGGCTCCATATAAAATGTATCCGAGGATACCTATTGATGGAAACAGTGCGATCCAGCCGTGGGGAATCTTACACCGGAACAGTTTTCTGATTCCACGTAAAACAAGGCTGAACAGCATGAAAAATGTTTTGGGTATGGCTATGCAAAGTACAATGATGAGGTAAATACCAAAATAATCGTGCAAGGCTTCATGGGCAGCAATGAATATTCCTAATAGAATCAACAGTAAAGAACTGGGAACCCAGTATAGGTACTTTTTCCATTTCTCAAGACCTTTCAGATATACGTTGTGTATATACCAGTCTGGAATCAGAATCAGAATCAGAAAAGCCAGTGTCACTCTTAATAAAATCATTGTAATCAGTTCTGTAAATTAGCTGTAAGAAATTTTCTCATGGTATCTACCGGACAATCTCGCCGGCGTGCATAATCGGCCAGTTGTTCTTCATCTATTTTCCCGACAGAAAAATATCGGGAGGCCGGATGTGAAAACATCAGTCCGCATACGGAAGCATGAGGTTGCATCATGCCGTTCTCTGTAAGCCGGATACCTATCCGTTTCATATCGATGAGCTTATCGAGCAGGAAACTGACCGAAATGTCTGGCAGTGAGGGGTATCCTACTGCAGGTCGTATGCCTTGGTACTCTTCGTTCAGTAGCTGGCGGATGGAAAGATGCTCATCCGTAGCGTATTTCCATACTTCTTTACGGATGGTTTCGTGTATTTTTTCGGCTGCTGCTTCGGCCAGGCGTTCTCCCAATGTCTTGGCCAGCAGGTGCTGGTAATCGTCTTTGCCATAGGATTCTTCCATGCGTTCGTCGATGGTTGTCGCAAATCCGCCCACTGTGTCAGGAATGCCGGAGGAGAGTGGCCTGACAAAATCACTCAGGCATAAGTATGGATCTTCTGCATGAATGTGTGTCTGTTGCCTGAGCAACGGGAATCGGGTTCCTTCAAGTATGAGATCGTCTCCGTCGGCATTGGCCTGCATCAGCCGGTAAACGGCATGTACGGGGTATTTCCCGTCTAGTTCATTCAGCATTTGCATGGCTTCCCGGTGTAAGGTTATAGCTTCCCGTGCCTTGGCACGTTCCGTTTCCGGAAAGCTGTTGACCCATCCTTCCAGGCAGGCCTGACATCCGTGTACTTCTGAGATTGTTGCAAAACGTGGCTGAAATCCCCATGCATGGAAAAAGTAAATCCAGTTAATGTATTCGGCCAGATCGTGTATATGATATGTTATTACGGTAATGTCTGTTTGCATGAGTTTAACGTTCAAATACGAGGGCTTGCCCACGATGTTCTTTGTTTACTTTTCCGTTGGCGTATACGGAGGCTCCGTTTACAAATGTTTGTATAACCTGAGCATGGAATTTTTTCCCTTCCATGGGACTCCAGCCGCACTTGCTTTCTATGCATTCTGTTGTGACGGTCCATTCTTTGGTCGGATCTACAAGCACAAGGTCGGCCTTATACCCCGGACGGATATAGCCGCGTTTCTTGATCTGGTATAATTCTGCAGGTGCATGACACATTTTTTGTACGAGCTGTTCTACGGTTAAAATGCCTTCGTGTACCAGTTCGAAAATACTTACCAGAGAAAATTGTAGCGTTGGCATTCCGGAAACGGCTTTCAGGGCTCCTCCTTTTTTCTCGCTTAGCAAATGAGGGGCATGGTCGGTTCCGATGACATCAATTTTATTGGTTGTCAGTGCCTGGCGTAATGCATCCCGGTCCTGACGTGTTTTTATACTGGGATTGCATTTGATACGTGTCCCCAGTGTCTGATAATCTTCGTCACAGAAAAACAGGTGAGAAACACAAGCTTCGGCAGTAATCTTTTTCTCATGAACAGGTTTATCTTCAAACAGTTCCAATTCGCGGGCTGTACTGACGTGGAGAATGTGCAGACGGGCTCCTGTTTCTTTTGCCAGCTGTACGGCCAGCGAGGAAGAACGGTAGCAGGCTTCTTCACTACGGATAAGTGGATGATAGCAGACATCGGGATCTTCTCCATACAGGGCTTTGAAACGTTCGGTATTTTGACGGATAATGTTCTGGTCTTCACAGTGTGTGGCTATTAACATGCCGGCCTCCGAGAAAATAGTACGTAAGGCTTCCATTCGGTCTACCAGCATATTTCCGGTACTGGCTCCCATGAACAGCTTGATTCCGCATACTTTCGTTTTGTCCAGCTCTTTCAGTAAATGAACGTTGTTGTTCGTCGCTCCGAAGTAAAACGAATAGTTGACGATACATTTGGTTGCTGCGTCGTCAAATTTGTTGTTCAAGGCTTCCAGTGTAGTGGTCTGTGGATTGCAGTTGGGCATATCCATGAAAGAAGTGACACCTCCGGCTGCTGCTGCCGCTGTTTCCGTAGCCATATCGGCTTTGTGGGTCAATCCGGGGTCACGGAAGTGTACATGATCGTCAATGACACCCGGGATAAGGTAACAGCCGTGCGCGTCTATTTCTTCATCACAAGGACGGGACGGATGTTCATTTTCATGAAGAATTTCGCTGATAATTTCGTTTTCTATGATTACGGAACCGGCAAACTGTTTGCCTTCGTTCACTATAATGGCGTGATGTATCCAGGTACGTTTCATGACGATTTTGTGTTAAATTTTATGACTCAGTTTTGCGGATGGGGATATTTCTTGAACCAGCTGTCCCATTTCAGGCGGATAACTCCAAATACGGCTTCTCCAAAAATACTGGAATTCATCTTGGAAGTACCCAGTTCGCGGTTGATGAAGATAACAGGTACCTCTACTACTTTAAATCCGCATTTATAGGCTGTAAATTTCATTTCTATCTGGAAAGCATAACCTTTGAAACGGATTTTATCCAGAGGTATGGTCTCCAGAACTTTCCGCCGGTAACATTTAAATCCGGCTGTAGTATCGTGAATAGGCAGACCTGTAATGAACCGGACATATTTGGAAGCAAAATATGACATCAGAACACGACCCATAGGCCAGTTCACTACGTTGACCCCACTGATATAACGAGATCCGATGGCAACATCTGCTCCTTGGTCGTGGCATGCCTGATATAGTCGTGGCAGATCGTTCGGATTATGGCTGAAATCAGCATCCATCTCAAAAATATAATCGTATTGATGTTCGATAGCCCACTTGAATCCGGTTATGTAGGCTGTTCCTAGCCCTAATTTCCCTTTTCGTTCAATCATGAAAAGTCGTTCTGGGAACTCTTTCTGTAACCGGCGTACGATGTCTGCAGTTCCGTCTGGAGAGTTATCTTCAATGATTAAGATGTGAAAGCATTTCTCAAGTCCGAATACAGCTCGGATGATGTTTTCAATATTTTCCTTTTCGTTATAAGTAGGGATGATAACGATACTGTCACTTGTCTGCATATTTTTGATCTTTATAAGTTTGGCAAAGATAAAAAAAGGTGAGTGGAGAGGCAAACGAAAAACAAAGTTTTTCAAGTTTGCTTCTTCCAAATCGCATCCTGGCTTCCGGAAAGCTAGTAATAAAAATGTAAATCAGTAAGGTTTTTCAGAAGGATTATGCAAGAAAATAATGACTTGTCATAGCATGTTCTATGATGGATGTGTCTGCCTGATACAAGAAGACGTTCTGTTTAAATGTCATCTGTTTTGTCTCTTGGTGTTTCTGTGTTTTTTTCGTATCTTTGCGACGTTTAAAATGAAACGAATGGACGAACGTTTGCGTTATACTGATTTTGCCGGTTTCCTGGCGGAATATTTTCCTTTTAAGGTGCAGAAAATATCGGTGAATGCCGGATTTACCTGTCCGAACCGAGATGGTTCGAAGGGGTATGGCGGATGCACTTATTGCAACAATCAGACTTTTAATCCGGAGTATTGCCGGACAGATAAATCTGTTTCTTTGCAGCTGGAGGAAGGAAAACGTTTTTTTGCCAGAAAATATCCGGAAATGAAGTATCTGGCATATTTTCAGGCATATACCAATACGTATGGGGAACTGGAGCAGTTAAAGCAAATGTATGAAGCTGCGTTGCAGGTATCGGAGGTCGTGGGGTTGGTTATTGGAACCCGTCCCGATTGTATGCCCGATTCTTTGCTGGATTACCTGGAAGAATTGAATCGCCGTACGTTTTTATTGGTGGAGTATGGAATTGAAAGCACTGATGACAGAACGTTGGAACGGATTAACCGGGGGCATACTTTTGCCTGTACAAAAGATGCGGTATTGCGTACTGCCGGGAGAGGAATCCTGACCGGAGGACATGTCATTTTGGGACTTCCGGGCGAGGAACGTGAAACTTTGCTTCATCAGGCGGAAATAATATCAGCATTACCGCTGACTACGTTGAAATTGCATCAGCTCCAATTGATACGAGGTACACGTATGGCTCATGAATATGCGTTGAAGCCGGATGACTTTCATCTTTACACAGCCGATGAATACATTGATCTGGTAATTGACTATCTGGAACGTCTTCGTCCGGATCTGGTGTTGGAACGTTTCGTTTCGCAATCACCCAAGGAACTGCTGATAGCGCCCGACTGGGGATTGAAAAATCATGAATTTACCAATAAGGTAAAGAAGCGCATGCGGGAGAGGAATTCCTGGCAGGGAAAATATTGGAAGAATCAAACAAATATATAAATCTATAATAGAAATGGAAATTAGAGGTAAAGTTCATTATGTAGGAGTGAACGATCGCAACAAAGCATTGTTCGAGAATCTGTGGCCATTGCCTTATGGCGTGTCTTATAACTCATATTTGATAGCAGACGATGAGATGGTGGTTCTGGTAGATACCGTAGACGTCTGTTTCTTTGAAGTTTATCTGAAGAAAATCCGTAGCGTGATCGGTGATCGTAAGATTGATTACTTGATTATTAATCACATGGAGCCGGATCATTCAGGTTCTATTGCATTGATCAAACAGTATTATCCTGACATTGTTTTGGTAGGTAACAAGAAGACGTTCGATATGGTGGAAGGTTACTATGGAGTATCCGGAGAACGTTATGTAGTAGGAGACGGTGATTTCCTGAAACTGGGACACCACAGCTTGCGTTTTTATCTGGTACCAATGGTACATTGGCCGGAAACAATGGTTACTTACGATGAAACCGATGGAATTTTGTTCTCAGGTGATGCCTTTGGATGTTTTGGCGCTTTGAACGGAGGTTGTATTGATCGTAATATCAATACTGATATTTATTGGAATGAAATGCGTCGTTATTATGCCAATATCGTAGGGAAGTTCGGTAATCCGGTACAGAAAGCTTTGCAGAAGCTGGGAGGATTGAAAATCAATACGATTTGTCCAACCCACGGACCGGTATGGGAAGAGCAGATTCCGCGTGTGATTGACATGTATGACAAGATGAGCCGTTACGCGGGAGAAGAAGGAGTTGTTATAGCTTATGGAACCATGTATGGAAATACCGAGGAACTGGCCGAAACTATTGCGGAGGAATTGAGTAAGGAAGGTATCAAGAATATCGTAATGTATAATGTTTCACAAACGAACCATTCTTATATCTTGGCTGATATTTTCAAATACAAAGCATTGATTGTGGGATGTACTACTTATAATATGCATTTGTATCCGGAAATGGAGTCGTTGCTCAGTAAGGTGGCTGCCCGCGAGATGAAGAATCGTGTGATGGGTTATTTCGGTTCATATACCTGGGCAAGCGCTGCTGTGAAGAAACTGGGTGAATTTGCAGAAAAACTGAAATTTGAAGTAGTAGGAAATCCGGTGGAAATGAAGCAGGCCATGAAGCAGGATAATTATGCCCAGGCTAAGGAACTGGCCAAGGCCATGGCTGATCGTCTGAAGGCTGACCGTAAATAAAATAGGAATGTACCTGAGAAGGGTATGATGTATATACAAACAGAGACTGTATCGCGAAAAATGTGATAGGGTCTCTGTTTGCGTTTTGTTTTAGGGAGATCATCAGTTTGTCCGGTTGAATTTGTATCTGAGTGAGATCATGAAATAACTTCGTAGCTGTTCGGCATAACTTTCATAGAATCCACTGGAACTTGCCGAGCGTTGCAGGCTCTTGCGCTGGTTCAGAATATCGGCCCAGATTGCGGATATTTCCGCACGCCGTTCTTTGGCAAATTTCCAGGTCAGCATCAGATTCCACAATGCCTCGTTCTGTTCCTTGCTGTTTATGTAGCTTCCACTGCGGATTTGGTAGGCAAAGTCAGAATCCAATTGAAAATGAAACGGAAGTTGTGCTGAAATCAGAGAGCTGATGGCATAATTTCGGGTGTATGTATTGCTTTCCTGTAAGATATTCAGGGAATTTTTAAACTGTTGGAAGTCCCATGAACCGTTTAGGTCGATGTTTCCCCATGAAGGCAGATAAGAGATTCCACAAAGAACGTTGACCCCGGAAGCGTGCGTTACACTCTTGCTTAATTCTTTTCCGTTGTTTTCGTTGACCAGTCCCACATTGTGATTGTAATTTCCTCCGGCCCGGCCTGTTAGTTTAAAACTTCCTATTCGCTTCTCATAATTGGAATTTCCCATTATGTTCCAGTTCCCGTTGATATTGACGGGGTAGGTTTCCTGACTTCCTGTTTGGAAATCATACAACGTTGCCTGAGTAACTCCGTTCAGTTCCTGGCTGTACGTTAGGTAGGCGGATATGCCTTTCGGATAGTTGCTGAATGACAAATTCAAATAATGCTGATAGGAAGCTTTCAAGTTGGGATTGCTTTTGCTGATATAGACGGCAGAATGATATACCGTAGGGGCCATCAAGTCATACAGTGAGGGCTGTCGGGTATTTCCGTTGTAGTTGATGCTTATATCATAGTCATTTTTATTGTATCGAACGGAGAAGAAAGGAGTCCATTCCAACGAATATCCGGTGGTATCTATGGATTGCTTTCCATCGTATTGATTTAAACTTCTTCGCTGCAATGCGCAAGTCAGTCCGCCATACATATTCCAATTTTTTCCTTCATGTGAATAATTCAGGGCGATGGCATGCTTGTTTGTCCGGCTGTCACGACGATTGCTCAGGCTATCAATCAGATGTGATTCATAATTGGCGGGAGATAAAGTGTTTTTTTGTCCTTTTGTCATGGTATGATCGGGTAGGTCGTATGTGTTTTGCAGTTGTTTTTCGTTTTGAATTTCCCATGAGTATGATATTTGCAGGTTGTTTTTTGAAGAAATTTTCCATGTATAATCCATTCTGATTTCATGATTTTCTGATTGGTTAGGAGCGTATTGATATTGATTCTGTACCTCCACAGAATCTTTTCCTCCCATGTTTTGCAGCTGATAGAATATACTGTTGGATGTTTTGTACGTATCGTTATTCTGCCTCGTTTGGTATAAGCTGTAGGAAATTCCCAGGCTGTTTCCTTCTTCCGTGAATTTGTGTATTATGCCGGCATGAATATTATATCCCTTATTTTGTATTTTGCTGAAATTATTTTGCTTTGTTTCGTTCATTCTGATATTCCGTCCGGTCTGATCGAAATACAGGAAAGGATCCAATAAATCCAGATTGGGATTTTCGTTGAATTTGGCCGAATGGGTGTCCGACGTATTTTCCGATCGGCTCATGTTTCCTCCTCCCATAAAATGAATCATGGTCTGCTTATCGGGATTCCACATCAGGTTCAGGGAAGAAGAGAAAGCGTTTTGTCGGTTTTCCTGAGATCGTTCCGATATTCCGTACTGATTCTTGGCGCTCATGTACAGTTCATTGCGGGAAGTTGAGATGTTTCCCGTCTTTGAATGGTTGTAGCTTATGTTGGCTGCAATTTGAAAATTTTCTCCGATTTTTCTGGAAATATTTCCACCTATATTGCCGGCTCTGTTTCCATTGTAGGCGGAAGTGAAATTGCGATTTCCGAAACGACCTACCAGGCCTAAGTTTTCACCGTTTTCCTTAAAATTGAATGCTTGTGCCTTGGCGTCATATTTGTTTTTGCTGCCATATCCTCCTTCCATCCCTGCCATTAACGTACCGTTTACCGCTTTTTTCGTCTGAAGGTCAAGAACATAATTCTTCTGATTGTTTTTTACGCCGGTCATTTTCTCTTCTTCTGTCGCCTTGTCGTATACTTTGAGGCGACTTACAAAACTGGCGGGCAGGTTTTCCAGGGCCACACGGGTATTCCCCTTGAAAAACTCTTTGCCATTGACGGTTATCTCACTGATTTTTTCGCCTTTGTATTCTATTGATTTGTTTTTCGGGTCATAACTTAAACCGGGAATGCGGCGAATCAATGCTTCCAGATAGGCTCCGTCGGGAAGTTTGTATGCTTCTGCATTGAATATGGTTGTATCTTTCTTCTGTTCTACAGGTTGTACGAGGGCAGTAACGATTACTTCATCCAAGGCTTTTACATCTTCTTCCAGTAAGATGATGCCTGCATTTATGGTATGGTCATTTCCTGAAATTTCCAGGAAAGAAGATGCATATCCGGTAAATGATGTTTTCAATACATACTTTTGAGATAAATCACAATGCAGTCTGATATTGAATTCTCCTTTCTCATTGCTGGTAGTTCCGGTAATAAAAGTAGAGTCTGGAAGTTGCAGCAGCGAGATATTTGCAAATTCTACGCTTTGCTGTTCCTTTTTCCCCTTGTTGGTTATGACTTTTCCACTAATAATCCGATTAGGTTCTGGTTTTTGTGAAAATGCAGACAGAGAAAATATTGTCAATATAAGAAAAATACATATTTTATACATACATATCTTCGGATAAGATCAGTACTTACGTTCTAATGATATTTAAAAACTTATCAAATACAATTTAAAGGTCTGTCATTGCGATTCTAAAGTACGTATAAATTTCGAATTTCATCAAATTCGGACAGGTATTTCTGTAACATTTAACTTCTCAATTCTGGGAAAAAGAGAAAAGTCCTGCCGGATACAATTCTCCGACAGGACTTGAACAGAAGTTTGTATGTTGAATGTCAGGCGGGTATTTAGTCTTTTGCCTGGTGAACGGTAAGTTGTGGAAATGGAAATCCGATACCTTCCTGATTGAAGGTCGCATAAACGATTTTGTTCATGTCGAACATCACGTCCCAGTAGTCGGCTGTTTTGGTCCAGACACGTACCTTGATGTCTACGCTGCTGGCAGACAGGGAACTGAGGCCGATAAAAGGAGCCGGAGTCTGCAGGATACGTGTATCTGCGGCGATGATACGTTCAAGCACGGCCTTGACACGTTCGTAATCTTCTCCGTATTCCACGCCGAATACCCATTCGGCACGTCGGGTTTCCTGTTTGCTGTAATTGGTGATGGCGTTGCTGCTCAAGGCACCGTTGGGTACATAAATGATCCGGTTGTCTACAGTAGAAAGAATGGTATGGAAAATCTGTATTTCCTTTACTGTTCCGCTGGCGTTTTGTCCGTCAATGTAGTCGCCAACCTTGAACGGCTTGAATACCAGGATGATCAGTCCGCCTGCAAAGTTGGACAGGTTGCCGGACAGTGCCATACCGATGGCCACACCGGCAGAGGCCAGGATGGCTGCAAAGCTGGTGGTTTCTACACCCAATCGGCTCACGATGGCAAAGGCCAGAATCAAGTTAAGCAGAATATTCAGCAGGCTTTTCAGGAAAGTCTGTACGCTGATTTCCAGCTTTCGCTTCTCCAGGATCTTGGAAACCAGACGGCTGATCTGACGGATGATAAATCGTCCGATAATGTAAATAAGGATAGCTCCGATGAGGTCTTTGCCTATGTTGATTCCCCATTCCACCAGCTTGTCAATAATTTTAGGTATATCTACCATGGTAGATACTTTGGAAGTTGCGTCAAGTAATGTTAACAGCATAATGTTTTTGTTTTTTTGGTACTTTATTGGATTAGATGTTTTTTATTCTTTAAGTATTCCTTTCCCCTGACGGATTATTTCGGGTTCATCGTCACAGCAGTCTATCACGGTAGACGGTTCTATTCCTCCGATACCTCCGTCAATGACCAGATCTACTTCTGATCCGAATTTCTCATCGATCAGTTCCGGATCGGTCACGTATTCAATGTCTTCTTTTTCATCGTACGGCAAGGTTGTGGTAAGAATGGGTGCGTCCAGGCTGCGGCATATTTCGCGGATGATGCTGTTATCTGGTACACGGATACCCACTTCCTTGCGGTTACGGAATATCTTTGGCAACCGGCTGTCTGCATTCAGAATAAAGGTGAACGGTCCCGGTAAATTGCGCTTCATCAGCTTGAATGTAGCGTTGCTGACACGTGCATATTCACTGATGTTACTTAGATCATAACAAATAATGGACAGGTTATGTTTGCGCGGGTCTAATTTTTTTAGTTTGCAGATACGTTCGATGGGACGTTCTTTCAGGGCATGACATCCGATGGCGTACATCGTATCGGTAGGATAGATGATGATGCCGCCGTCGTTCAGGATATCTACAATCCGCTGTATGTCGTTGGGGTTGTTGTCTTTGTTGTAAAGTTTGAGTATCATGATTGTTGAGGTTTTTATTATTTTCTGTTCTTTCTTAATTCTTCAGCCAGGCGATAATGGATGGCTGCTTCTGCTTCTTTTCCTGCCTTCTCGAGGGCTTCGGCAAAATAGCTGTGGGCACCGGCGTGCCGGGGTTTCAGACTGGTGGCTTTGTCGAGGTCGGCCAGGGCTCCTTCCAGCTGCATTTCGAACAGGCGCAGTTTTCCCCGGTTATAAACAGCCTTGAATTCATTGGGCCGCAGACGGACCGCCTCGTTGAGGCAGGCTTCGGCCTCTTCCATCCGGTCTTCGTCGAACAGGGTAACTCCTTTTCGTATCCAGGCGTCTGCATATTCAGGCCAGAGCTGGATAGCTTTGTCGTAATTGGCGATGGCTGCCCTGGAGTCGTGTGCCTTGGTGATGCATTCGTTGCCCATCAGGTAATATTCATGGGCATATTTTTCCAGATTTACCTGTTGTTCCCGCAGTTTTTCTTTCAGTGATCTGTTTTCTTCTTTCAAGGTATGGATAATACCCAGTTTTTTCCGGATGAAACGCTGGATGAGGGGCTTTTCGATGTCGTATCGGCTGTGGATCGCCTTGAAAAAATTGTCGAGGAATGCGGCAAAATCAGTCTTGTCGAATGCTTTGACAGCGGCGATGTATTGTTCGTCGGCCTGTGCCTGTTTCAGGGCCCGTTCGATGACAGTCCGGTTGTTGAAGCGCTGGGAGAAGGACGCGATTTCGGGGCGTACGAAGATGTCTCCCCGTGTGATTTCCCGTTTCAGGCATATACCTTCCAGGGTGGTACATCGGCTGAGGGCTACATACGTTTGTCCGCCAGCAAATACTCCTCCCGTAAAATCGATGATGACCCGGCTGAAAGTTAGTCCCTGGCTTTTGTGAACGGTAATGGCCCAGGCCAGCCGGATGGGATATTGCGTAAAGGTACCCAGTTCTTCCTCTTCTATCTTTTTCTCCTCCTCGTTGTACCGGTAGCGGATGTTTCTCCAGCTTTCGCGATGTACATCCACTTCCTGTCCGTTCTCGGTAATTACGTAGATAACTCCTTCGCTGTCCATTCCTGAAATGGTTCCTATGGTACCGTTTACCCATCTTTTTTCCGGATCGTTCTTGATGAAGATAATTTGCGCGCCCGGTTTGACAGTCAGTTCCATGAGTGTAGGAAGGCTGTTTTCGGGAAATTCTCCATGAATTTCTCCGGTAAGGGTTATCGGATCGCCCGGCAGTGATGCGAGCTTTTGTTCGTTGATGTAATCCACTGTGTCACGCCGGGTGGCAAGTGTGATATACATATCGTTTTCGCTGTTCTTCACCGGAATGTTGAAACGGGTGTTGAGCAGTTGGAGATCGGCCGCACCGGCCGTATTGGTCCGTATGTGATCAAGTACACTGACGAACACGGGATCAGTCTGCCGGTATACTTTTGTCAGTTCGATGGCTACCAGCTCCATTTCCTGAAACACCCTTGCCGAAAAGAAATAAGGGTTGGGGTAGAAGCGGTTGATGATTTCCCTTTCATCGTTCTTGACGACCGGTTCCAACTGGAAAACATCTCCTACTAGCAGGAGTTGCTTGCCACCGAAAGGTTCACGCATATTTTGCGAGTATACTCTCAGAATTTTGTCGATAAAGTCGATGATGTCCGCCCGTACCATGGAGATTTCATCGATGATGACAAGCTCAATGTTTTTGAGCAACTTGCGGTGATCGGCGGAATACTTCAGAAAGCTGTGTAACTTTCCTCCTTTCAAGCTGAAGTTAGGGTCATCGGGAAGCAGGGGATGAAACGGCAGTTTGAAAAAGCTATGCAATGTACTTCCTCCCGCATTGATGGCTGCAATACCGGTTGGGGCCAGGACTACATGTTTTTTTCTGGTGTTCTGGCATACATATTTCAGGAAAGTTGATTTTCCGGTTCCGGCTTTGCCTGTTAGAAAGACAGATTGTCGGGTGTATTGAATCAGTTTCAGTGCATTCTGAAATTCCGGATTGTCAGTATCGATGGGGGTATGTGCCATAACGGGTGGTAATATGTCTAGCAAAGATACGAATAAATGCGTAATAAAAAAAGCGGTTATTCGTATAACCGCTTTTTTATGAGAGTATGAGAAGCCTCCCGGCATTTATGTCTTTTATAGCCTTTGAAGCCTGCTCAGCTTTAGCGCATTTCTTCTTTGCCCAAATTGTCGTTGAGCATTACGTAACCCCAGATCATAGGGTCTGCGTTAGCAATTCTCTGAAAAATCTTTTTTACCTTTTTCATGTTAGTTATCCTTTCTTTTTATACCTGATGAAAACTTAAATTCGCTCTCGGCGGTTCTTCACGAATGACCTTGAGCATCCTTTTCTTGTTTACCTTAATACCTTTTTATTTAAACCTTGTTTATTAGTTAAGCTCAAGAGCTTTCTTTTTTGTTTACGTTGCAAATATAGGGAGTTTTTAGGTAGAAAATATGTTTCGTAGCATGATTTTTAATTTTATCCTGTTTTTATTGATGTAAATCAAAAAAAATTGTTATAAGGAAGGGGTGTGGGCGGATTTTAGTCGTAAAAGTTTAGTGAATTCATTTCATATTGATTTTAAATTCATTTTTATCATGACGTGTTGATACATATAAAAAAAGCGGCCTTCATCAGGTCGCCTTTGTATTGCTTAAAAAAACTTTCGTTTTTTAATGTTCGAATCGGAACAGATCCGTGTGCCTTTTGGCAAGGATTACTTGCTTAATTTGTCGTTAAGCATTACGTAACCCCAGATCATCGGATCTGCATTTGTAATCTTCTTAAAAATACTTTTTACCTTTTTCATAATTGTTACCCTTTCTTCATTTAATTAATACCTAAGTCTAATTTTTGTTTTCTCAGCGATCCTCACGGACGGCCTTGAATAGTTGTTATCTTTTTATCCTTAAAGAGGTTCTTGTTTCAGAACCTGTTGTTCGTTGAATTCGATGCAAACATAGCACCTTTTGGGGATATAAAATATGTTTTTCAGCATGAATTTTCACTTTTGAGGCTTTTTATTGATATAAATCAACAAACGTATTTCTGACGGGGACAAATTATGCGGTATAGGGACAAAATGACAGATGTATGCTGTCAAACATACATGACTCCTTGTCACTGTATGGATTTATTTTCTATTTTTGTGATATTAAAATAATATCAAACTAGAAGCTTATGGAAGGACGTGAATTCGAATTTAAGGGTATGGTAATCAATGGATTTGTAATGATTGCTGTTATTCTGTTATTGACTGTTGCTTTTGTTTTTTCTTTTTTTATGGACGAAGAGCTGGGAGCGGCTGCCTATGTGATTGGAATTGTTGGAATTGTTCTGACTTGTTTTTTGTGGCCGGGAATTATCCAGTTGGAGCCGAACGAAGCCCGTGCCATGGTCTTTTTCGGTACCTATAAGGGGACGTTCAGGCGGACCGGGCTTTTCTGGATCAATCCGTTCATGACAGCCAAGAAACTTTCTCTGCGTGCGCGTAACCTGAATGTTGACCCCATCAAGGTGAATGACAGGGTAGGTAATCCTGTTCTGATAGGCCTGGTACTGGTCTGGAAGCTGAAGGATACGTACAAGGCGTTGTTTGAGATTGATTCACAGACCATGGCCAGTAAGCCCAACGAGGTCGGTACTTCGCTGGCCGGCCGGATGAAGGCCTTCGAAGATTTTGTCCGGGTACAGAGCGATGCGGCCTTGCGTCAGGTGGCCGGATTGTATGCTTATGATAACAACGAGGGAGGCGATGAGGAGCTGACTTTGCGAAACGGAGGCGATGAAGTGAATGAGCAGTTGGTACAGAAGCTGAACGAGCGGCTGGCCATGGCCGGTATGGAGGTAGTCGAAGCCCGTATCAATTACCTGGCCTATGCGCCCGAAATCGCAGCCGTCATGCTGCGTCGTCAGCAGGCCAGTGCCATTATCAGTGCCCGTGAAAAAATAGTGGAGGGTGCTGTCTCGATGGTGAAGATGGCGCTCGATCGCCTGGATTCGGACGATATTGTAGAACTGGATGAAGAGAAGAAGGCTGCCATGGTGAGCAACCTGCTGGTGGTGCTCTGTGCCGATGAGCCGGCACAACCGGTTATCAATTCCGGTACCTTGAATCATTAAACGGACTGTAAAAACGGAATGAGATGGCAAAGAAGGAGGTAACAAAAAGCTTTGTGCTTCGGATAGACGCCGAAATGATGGATGCCGTAGAAGCGTGGGCCGCCGATGAGTTCCGTTCGACCAACGGTCAGCTTCAATGGATCATTGCGGAGGCATTGAAGAAAAGTGGCAGATTGAAGAAAAACAGGAAAATGAAAGCAAAGTCGGAAACGGATTCCGGCGAAAATAAAAGGGAAGACGTATGAGGAAATTCTTTAATTTTAATGGTAGCGGCAGTGAATTGCCTTATCGTATGTCGGACCGGATACTGGATATTGTAGGAATAGCATTGGTTGGCTTGCAGTTGCTTTTGTTCGTGTTTCTCTATGAATGGGATAAGGAACAAGGTTATGGAGTGGTGGGAAGCTCATACGCCGTGTGGATGGTGCTTGCTGTCTTGTTTTGGCTGATTGGCTTTTTTGCTTCCCGAAATCCGTCTTTTGTCAATGTCCCGGTGCGGATGAATCCGAAGCGTGCAACGGTACAGAATTACTGGAAGTGTCATTTTGCCCGTTGGCTGAATCTGGTTTTACCGGTGATTAATGTGACGACCTGCTGGACGGAACGGAATGGCCGACTGGAGCTTCCTATGGGATGGGCCAAAGCATTCAATGTATTGGCTTTTACCCTTCTGGTGGCATTGACGATTGTAATGACCATCAAGGTTTACAGGGCCGGCCGGGGTTGAATTGATGTGATAAAAAATCGTCCTCGTGTTTGACATGAAACACGAGGACGTATGAATGAAAACGAACGGATATTTCTTTTGAAACGAACGTTCGTTTTTTGTTTTCTTAAAATGTTGATAATATGGAAATTATGATTTTCTTTCCAGCTCCTGCAAACTTTCCAGCTTCTTGGTTTCCAGAAATTCATAAATGCCGCACAGGTGTTCTTTCACACGCTGGTGGCCGAATTCATAAACTTTGGTAACCAGTCCGTCCAGGAAGTCACGGTCGTGTGAGACCACGATCAGTGTGCCATCAAAATCCATCAGGGCCTGTTTCAGGATATCCTTCGTTTTCATGTCCAGGTGATTGGTCGGCTCGTCCAGAATCAGCAGGTTGACCGGTTCCAGCAACAGCTTGATCATGGCCAGTCGGGTGCGTTCTCCTCCCGAAAGTACCTTGACTTTCTTCATCGATTCTTCCGGGCCCCCGAACATGAAGGCACCCAGCAGGTCACGGATCTTGTTGCGGATTTCTCCTTTCGCTACTTCATCGATGGTCTGGAAAACCGTCAGGTTCTCGTCCAGCAGTGAGGCCTGGTTCTGTGCGAAATAACCGATCTGTACGTTGTGTCCCAGGGTTAAGGTACCGTCGTATGGAATTTCATTCATGATACATTTCACCAAGGTGGATTTTCCTTCTCCGTTCTTACCCACAAAGGCCACTTTGTCTCCCCGTTCGATGGTCAGTGTCGCATTGCGGAATACAGTATGGTTGCCGTATGTCTTTCCTACTCCTTCCATGATGACCGGATAGCTTCCGCTGCGTGGAGAGGGTGGAAACTTCAGCCGGAGTGCCGAAGTATCTTCTTCGTCTACTTCGATGAGTTCCAGTTTTTCCAGCATTTTTACGCGGCTTTGTACCTGTAGTGTCTTGCTGTAGGTACCCTTGAAACGTTCGATGAAGTCCTTGGTTTCCTGGATCATCTTCTGCTGTTCCTCGTACTGTTTCATCTGCTGTTCGCGGCGTTCTTTCCGCAGTATCAGGTATTGCGAGTAGTTAACCTTGTAATCGTAGATGCGTCCCATGGTCACTTCGATGGTGCGGGTTGTAATGCTGTCGACGAATTTTCGGTCGTGGCTGATGACTACTACGGCTTTCGAGCTGTTTATCAGAAAATCTTCCAGCCACTGGATGGATTCTATATCCAGGTGGTTGGTCGGCTCGTCCAGCAGCAGGACATCCGGATTCTGGAGCAGGAGTTTGGCCAGTTCGATGCGCATACGCCATCCTCCGCTGAAGTCACTGGTCGGACGGTCGAAGTCTGTGCGTTCGAATCCCAGTCCCAGCAGGGCCTTTTCCACATCTTCTTCAAAGTGTGTCATGTCGATGGCGTAAAATTTTTCGCTCATCAGCGCTACCTTTTCTATCAGCTGCATGTAGGAATCGCTTTCATAATCGGTACGGACAGCTAGTTCGTTGTTCATCCGTTCGATTTCCGCTTCCATTTCCCGCAGGTGGGAAAAGGCCATCGAGGCTTCCTCGAAAACGGTACGTCCGTCCTCGGTCATGAGGTGCTGGGGAAGATAAGCTATCACACAGTCTTTGGGTGCCGTTACTTTTCCTCGGGTGGGCTGGCGCACTCCGGCCAGGATTTTTAGGAGGGTTGATTTTCCGGCGCCGTTCTTTCCCATCAGGGCAATCCGGTCTTTTTCGTTGATCTGAAAACTAATGTCGCTGAACAAGGTGGTTCCGCCGAACTCTACGGTTAAGCCATCTACTGAAATCATATATTATGTTATAAAGGTGAATTGATTGATTTTCGTTTTTATTTTCTGGAGGCAAAGTTAGCTATAAATCGGGACTTATTGGCAGGTAGAAAAGAAAAAGGTGGCGTACGGTTCTGTAGAATCGATGGTAAAGCCGCTTGTTACATTTGATTTTTGAGGTGGTATGTGGCATTTCCTGTGATGTACCAGGATAAGGGGAATCTCATTTTTTTGATCAGCATTTTTCTTGTTGATGTTGTACGGTGATCAATAAAAATTGTCCTTTCACTATGCGGATTACCCCGACAGGAATAAAACCGATAGCAAAAGGACAATTAATATAAAAACGTTTCAGCTTAGGCTAAGCCAGCAGCAGAATCAGCAACTGTGCCGTAAGAATACGCAGGAACATACTCAACGGATATACGGTAGAGTAACCTACTGCCGGAGCGTCGTTGCCTGCTATCTGATTGGCATACGCCAATGCAGGTGGGTCTGTATTGCTACCGGCAATCAATCCCATCAGGGTGTAGTAATTGATTTTATGGTGCCAGCGGGCAATCATTCCGATAATGACCAGTGGAATGAACGTAATCAGGAATCCGATACCTACATACAGCAGGCCGTCGCCTTCTACTACTGTCTGTACGAAGTTCTCACCGGCTTTGATACCTACACTTGCCAAGAACAATACCAGTCCTACTTCGCGTAGCATTAAGTTGGCGCTCATGGTAGTATAGGTTACCAGTTTTACTTTGTGTCCGAAACGGCCAATCAGAATGGCGATAATCAGCGGACCGCCGGCCAGACCCAGTTTTACCGGAGTAGGCATACCCGGAATGGCGATAGGCAGACTACCGAACAGGATTCCGCACAGGATTCCGATAAAGATGGTGACGATGTTCGGATGATCCAGACGTTTCAACTGGTTACCCAGCAGGTTGGCTACACGTTCGATAGCGTCCTGTGGACCGACTACCATTACACGGTCACCTACCTGCAATGTCAGTTGACGGGCTGCGAACAGGTCCATACCCGAACGGTTTACACGGGTTACGTTTACACCATACATGCTGCTGAAGTGAAGTTCGCCCAATGTCTTACCGTTGATGTTGGGCTGTGTAATCAAGATACGTCGGGAAACCATCGGTTTTTCCTGATGACTTGAATCGTTCCAGTCTACTTCTACCTTAGGACCGATAAAGGCCATGATGGCTTCTGAATCGTCTTCAGCACATACGATAAACATGCAGTCGCCTACACGCAGCACGGTATTGGCGTTGGGAGTATTCATGTGTCCGTCTTGAATGATACGGGTACATACAAAGTCACGTGCCAGGAATGATTGTACCTGCAGCAGGTTTTTCCCACTCAAGGCTGCATTTTCTACGCGCAGGGAGATGGTGTACGGTTTCAGGTGCGGATTGGCGTCTTCTTCCCGCTGAATCTCTTCCGATTCCTTGGTTAGATTAACCCGGCAGATGAAGCGGATAACAATCAGGGAAAGAATGATACCCATTACTCCCAACGGATAAGCACACGCATACCCCATGGCGATTTCCGGTCCCTGATAGTGCAGCTGCTGCAGCGCTTCGTTGGCGGCACCAAGTCCCGGTGTGTTGGTAACGGCTCCACACAGGATTCCGACCATCATCGGAAGTTCTACCCGTCCTTGCAGAGCAAAGTACATGACCAGTGCTACCGTGATGTTTAACGCTACTATACCCACCGCAAGCAGGTTCATCGCTATGCCTCCTTTCTTGAAGGAAGAAAAGAATGAAGGACCGACCTGCAGACCGATACAGAATACAAATAAAATAAGACCAAAATCTTGTAAGAAAGAAAGGATAGCCGGATTGCCTGTAAATCCGAAGTGTCCGACCAGGATTCCTACGAACAAGACAAAAGTTACTCCTAGCGAAATGCCGAAGAACTTGATCTTTCCCAACAATACGCCTGCTGCAATGACAAAGGAATAAAGTGCAACAATATGCGCAATGGAGTTGGGATTAGTCAATAAATCTTGAACCCAATTCATAATATCAAATTTAAACTTTCGGCAAATGTAAGTATTTCTGCGAAGAGAACAAATTTTTCATTCACAATAATTTGTCTTAAATTCTTCTGTAGTCATTACTCTTTTCTTTGCAGGAAGCCGATTTGGCGCCTTTTTGTAAATGGCTGGAGAGGGCGGATCTTTTCTTGCTGTAGGATGTTACACCATATATATTATGGCTGTCATGGTTGTAGGAAGGTACAGGGGGATGGAGCGGTTTGCAAAGACATCCGAAAAAAATCAAGAAATCCCCAATAAATGTTTAGGAAACTTGCATTTTTCAACTAAAATCGATAAAGATAAGAAGATTTTAGTATATTTGCCTATACACAATTTACAGGATTCGTCCTGACAGAGAACATCTATTTAAATCTAATTATAAATAAAAACACTCATCACTATGGCAGATAGTAAAGAAAAACTCTTTTCTGACTTTCCTCCGGTGTCTACCCAAGAATGGATGGACAAAATACAAGTGGATCTGAAAGGGGCTGATTACGAAAAGAAGTTGGTGTGGAAAACCAATGAAGGTTTCAAGGTCAAACCCTTTTATCGGCAGGAAGACCTGGAAGGGCTGAAAACTACGGACGGACTTCCGGGAGAATATCCTTATCTTCGTGGCATTAAGAAAAATGACAATACGTGGTTTATCCGGCAGGATATTCGTATGGACGACCCGGCAGAGGCCAATGCCAAAGCACTGGATATTCTGAATAAAGGAGTTGATTCACTGGGATTTCATGTCCCGGCCAAATCATTGAATGCGGAGTATCTGAAAACTTTGCTGAAAGATATTTGTTGCGAATGCATTGAATTGAATTTTAATACCTGCCAGCGCCATACTGTTCAGCTGGCCGAATTGCTGGTCGGTTATTTCAAGGAAAAAGGATATGATCCGGAAAAGATTCAGGGATCAATCAATTTCGATCCGATCAGTAAAATGCTGCAGAAAGGAAAAGACTTGAGCGCACTGATCGGCCAGGGGGCGGAACTGGTGAAGATATTTGCTCCGTATCCTAAGTTCCGTTGCATCGCTGTCAACTCCCTGCAATTGAATAATGCGGGAGCTTATATTTATCAGGAACTGGGATATGCACTGGCATGGGGTAATTATTACCTGAATGCGCTGGTAGAAGCAGGTGTACCGGTAGATCTGGCTGCACGGAAAATCAAGTTTAATTTCGGTATCAGTTCCAATTATTTTATGGAGATTGCCAAATTCCGGGCTGCCCGTATGCTGTGGGCTGATATTGTCAAAGCGTATGGACCCGAAAAGGAATGTGCCTGTAAGATGGTTGCTCATGCCGAAACTTCCACTTTCAACCTGACCTTGTTTGACTCGCATGTAAATCTGCTTCGTACGCAGACCGAAGCCATGAGTGCCGCCATAGCCGGGGTAAATTCCATTACCGTGAGTCCGTTCGATAAAGTGTATGAAACCCCGGATGATTTTTCGGAACGTATTGCACGCAATCAGCAGTTGTTGCTGAAAGAAGAGTCTCATTTGAACCGTATCGTCGATGCGGCAGGAGGTTCTTATTATATTGAGAAACTGACCGTTTCCATTGCACAGGAAGCCTGGAAACTGTTCCTCGATATAGAAGATGCCGGTGGTATGGTGAAAGCCATTCAGAACGGTATGATACAGGATGCTGTCAATGCCAGCAACAAGGCACGTCACGAAGCTGTATCGAAGCGGAAAGAAATATTACTGGGTACCAATCAATATCCGAATTTCAACGAACGGGCAGAAGGAAAAATGCCGAAAGATTCCTGCTGTGGCTGCGGAGGACATGGAAACCATGAACACGAGGCGTCTTTTGCCAGCTTGAATACTGACCGGGCTGCCAGTGAGTTTGAAGCATTACGTTTGCAGACAGAACATTCCGGCAAGCGTCCGAAAGCTTTCATGCTGACTATCGGAAACCTGGCCATGCGTCAGGCTCGTGCACAGTTCTCCTGCAATTTCCTGGCTTGTGCCGGTTATGAGGTGATTGATAACCTGGGATTCTCTACCGTAGAGGAAGGTGCCGAGGCAGCCTTGAAGGCACAGGCTGATATTGTGGTGATCTGTTCAAGTGACGATGAATATGCCCAATATGCCATTCCGGCTTATGAACTGCTGAAAGGCAAAGTCTTGTTTATCGTTGCCGGAGCGCCGGCCTGCATGGAAGAATTGAAGGCTGCAGGTATAGAGAACTTCATTCATGTCCGTTGCAACGTTTTGGAAACCTTGAAATCGTATAACGAAAAGTTAGGAATTAAGTAAGCTATGAAACCAAATTTCAGAAATATCGATATATATGCCGGATTCCATCCGCAGAACGGCATGGAATGGCAGAAAGCCAACGGCATTACAGCCGACTGGAAAACTCCGGAACAGATTCAGGTGAAACCGGTGTATACCAAGGAAGACCTGGAAGGTATGGAACACTTGAATTATGCGGCGGGTATTCCTCCTTACCTGCGTGGCCCGTATTCCATGATGTATACTTTCCGTCCGTGGACAATCCGTCAGTATGCGGGATTTTCTACCGCTGAGGAATCAAACGCTTTTTATCGCCGTAATCTGGCATCGGGTCAGAAGGGATTGTCTGTAGCCTTCGATTTACCGACTCACCGCGGTTATGACCCCGATCATCCGCGTGTAGTAGGCGATGTAGGCAAGGCTGGCGTATCTATTTGTTCACTCGATAACATGAAGGTGCTGTTCGATGGAATACCTTTGAACAAGATGTCTGTTTCCATGACCATGAACGGGGCTGTATTGCCTATCATGGCGTTTTATATCAATGCCGGACTGGAGCAGGGAGCCAAGCTGGAAGAAATGGCGGGTACCATCCAGAATGATATCCTGAAGGAATTCATGGTACGTAATACCTATATTTATCCGCCTGCATTCTCTATGAAGATTATTTCAGATATTTTCGAGTATACTTCACAGAAAATGCCGAAGTTCAATTCTATTTCCATTTCGGGTTACCACATGCAGGAAGCCGGGGCAACAGCCGACATCGAACTGGCTTATACGTTGGCCGACGGATTGGAATATCTTCGTGCCGGTATCGCTGCCGGTATCGACATCGACGCTTTCGCACCCCGTCTGTCCTTCTTCTGGGCTATCGGTATGAATCACTTCATGGAAATCGCCAAAATGCGTGCGGCACGTATGCTGTGGGCCAAGATCGTGAAACAGTTCAATCCGAAAAATCCGAAGTCACTGGCGTTGCGTACCCACTCGCAGACTTCCGGATGGTCGCTTACCGAACAGGATCCGTTCAACAATGTCGGACGTACCTGTATCGAAGCCATGGCGGCTGCACTGGGACATACACAGTCTCTTCATACCAACGCACTGGATGAGGCCATCGCCCTGCCTACTGACTTCTCGGCACGTATTGCACGAAATACTCAGATCTATATTCAGGAAGAAACACAAATCTGCAAGAATGTCGATCCGTGGGGAGGTTCTTATTATGTGGAATCGTTGACCAACGAACTGGCACATAAGGCATGGGAACACATTCAGGAAATCGAGAAGCTTGGAGGTATGGCCAAGGCCATCGAAACCGGCATTCCAAAGATGCGTATCGAAGAGGCGGCTGCACGTACTCAGGCCCGAATTGACTCCGGTGAACAGACCATTGTAGGTACCAATAAATACCGGCTGGAAAAAGAAGATCCGATTGATATCCTGGAAGTGGATAATACGGCAGTACGTCAGGAACAGATTGAGAACCTGCGCCGGCTGAAAGAAGGACGGAATCAGGCCGAAGTGGATAAAGCTCTGGCCGCCATTACCGAATGTGTAAAGACGGGAAAAGGAAATCTGCTGGAACTGGCTGTGGAGGCAGCTCGGGTACGAGCTACATTGGGAGAAATTTCCGATGCATGTGAAGCTGTCGTAGGACGTTATAAAGCTATTATCAGAACTATTTCAGGCGTGTATTCATCAGAAAGTAAAAAGGATGCAGATTTTGCAAGAGCTTGCAGTCTGACCGAAGAATTTGCAAAGAAAGAAGGTCGTCGTCCACGTATCATGATTGCCAAAATGGGACAGGACGGACACGACCGTGGTGCCAAGGTTGTCGCAACCGGATTTGCCGATTGCGGATTCGATGTAGATATGGGGCCGTTGTTCCAGACTCCGGAAGAGGCTGCCCGTGAAGCCGTGGAGAACGACGTGAATGCTGTCGGTGTATCGTCATTGGCTGCCGGACATAAGACGTTGATTCCACAGATTATTGAAGAATTAAAGAAACTGGGACGCGAAGATATTCTGGTGTTTGCCGGAGGAGTCATTCCCCCACAGGATTACGACTTCTTGTACAAAGCCGGTGTTGTAGCCATTTTTGGTCCTGGAACTTCTGTGGCTAAATCAGCTTGCCAGATTATGGAACTGTTGCTGGAAGACTAAAGTAATAAATTTCAGCCAACTTTTTCTGCGTGAAGGATAAAAGCCTCGAAAATCATGTAAGCCGGACAGGGCTTCTTGGTTTTCGAGGCCTTTTATTGAAAATATTTTACGGAAGTGATTGTTCCTATAAAATATTCTACAAAAATCGGCCTGTATAAACTAAAAAAAACAGAGAAGTAATTATCTTTGCTTCCAAAATCATTATTTATCCGTACTATGAGAAAATGTATCTTCACTTTCTTGGTTTGTGTCCTGGCAGGAATTGCTCAGGCACAAATAGCTCCGGAAGCTTTGAAAACCTGGCACGGTAACAAGTATTCCATGTTTATCCATTTTGGACTTTATTCTTTACCGGGAGGTGTGTGGAAAGGAGAGCCCGTTACTTCTGGGTACAGTGAACAAATTCAAGCCTTTGCTAAAATCCCGAAAGAGGAATATATGCAGCTGGCAGAAGATTTTAATCCTACTCTGTTCAATGCCGATTCCATCGTAGCATTGGCTAAGCGGGGAGGCATGAAGTCGGTTGTGCTGACTACCAAACATCATGACGGTTTTTGTATGTTCCATACGGCTACTACTACGTATAACTCTTACGATGCGACTCCTTGTAAACGTGATTTTGTAAAGGAAGTGTCTGAGGCCTGTAAACGGGCCGGGTTGCGTTTCGGACTGTATTTTTCCATCATTGACTGGAACTATCCGTATGCTTCACCGATGTCAGATCATAATTGTGATTTCGTAACCAAAGAACATCAGGAATTTTCAAAAGCTCAGATTACAGAGTTATTGACTAATTACGGACCGATTTCTGAATTCTGGTTTGATATGGGTTCGAATACTCCGGAACAGAGTAAGGAACTGTATAACCTGGTACATAAGTTACAGCCGGACTGTATGGTAAGCGGACGTTTGGGAAATGATCAGTACGATTTCTGTGTAATGGCAGACAATGCTTATCCGGAAGGATCGCTGCATACTCCCTGGCAGACAGCTGCTTCCATGTTTGATGAGACATGGAGTTACCGTTCCTGGCAAAAACGTGGAGAAGTGAAGGATAAAGTCTACCAGAAGCTTTGTCAGTTGACCAATGTCGTGTCGCACGGTGGTAATTTTTTGCTGAACATCGGCCCGAAGGGAGATGGAAGCATTGTACCTTTCGAAAAACAGGTATTGGAATCGATCGGTAAATGGTTGGATGAATATGGATATGCTGTTTATCAGACAGAGCCTTCTCCGTTTCCGAATGATTTTGACTGGGGAACTGTTACCCGGAAAGATAATAATCTCTATTTGATTCTCTCAGGAGTCTATCCCAAAGATGGAAAGATTCTGTTGAACATGCCTGGATACAAACTCATGAAGGGAGATGGGAAGATGGCTATGTACTTGCAATACGGTGACGAAATAACCGTTTCCATTCCTGCGTCGGCTTACAATGATTCTACAGTCCATGTACTGACGCTGGAATTGGACAAAACAGTAGAGCCACAGCCGGCCTCTCCGGTGAGAAGTATGACACTGACAGCTTCTAATGCAACTCCCGATTATAGCTATTCTTGCTTTGATTATTACAGTAACTATCGGAGTACTGTGGCATATAACTGGAATGTAGAACAGAATTTATTGAAACAGCTTCAGTTTGTATACACCGATCAGGAGAAAGGAAGAACCATTGATTTGTCTGTAGATGGAAAATTGTATACTGTCACATTACAGGATGGAAAAGCTGAACCGTTGGAACCTGAAAACGGTACAGTTTGGGGAAAACGTTATATCTGTGGCCCTGGAAGCGGATCATTTGATACACCGTCTACCATCAAGACTGATTTAAATACTCCTTTGGCACGCAGAAGCCAGTGGAAGGAAACGGATAAGGAACAGGATGAGTTCTCCAGTGATATTCTGTCTACATATTATGTAATGCAAAATATTTATTCACCTTCCAAGCAGCTGGTGTTGATTGAGGCTGGAGCTGGAAATGGCATAGAGATTTATCTGAATGGAAAATCTATTTTGAAACACTTGAATCCTTACCGCTGTACTTTCCGTTCTGAGAAAGTACTCCTTCCGCTTCAGAAAGGAGATAATCAGTTGGTATTGTGTGTATACAACCGTTTCGAAGATAAAACGGGTTATCTGCTTCGTCCGGCAGAGCATCCGGTGATTTACCGTCAGGATTTTAATATCCATGAAACAGCCAATAAAAAATCGCATACGGTAACTGTAAAAGCTCATAATCCTGCATCGGCTCATGCAGATATGGAGCTCTCTAACTTACGTATTCGTTTGCGTAGAATAGCCCGATAATAATCGGATATATTATAAATAAGAAATCCCTTTCTTATGTGAGAATTCTGGTAACATAGGAAAGGGATTTTTTTATTTGCTAAATTAATCCTTCAGAAATGTAGCTTCAATTCCTGTTTGCTTGCAATCTGCTCCCATGGGAGGATTCTGCTTGTAGATGGAAATCTTGACTTCTTCCAGTGGAAAATTCTGAAGCAGGCGGTTCGCAATTCGGGCGGCGACATGTTCCAGTAATTGTGAAGGAACGGACATTTCTGCTTTTACAGCTTCGAATATCGTGGCATAGTTTACTGTATTTTCCAGGTTGTCTGTTTCAGCGGCTGTTGTAAAATCAGTTTTCAGTTGCAGGTCGATGGTATATTCGGCACCAATCCGGTTTTCTTGTGGTAGTACACCGTGGTAGGCATATATTTTTAATCCTTTCAAGTGTACATACATGTTGGTTATTTTCATTTGGTTTTGTGGGTTTTTAAGTTTACCAGTTAATGGGCGTTTCTCCGTGGGCAATCAGGTATTCGTTGGTCCTGCTGAAATGTTTGTTGCCAAAGAAGCCATGATATGCCGAAAGTGGTGACGGATGTACGGAAGTAAGTACCAAATGCTTGTTGCGGTCAATGAAAGCTCCTTTTTTCTGTGCGTACGATCCCCAAAGGATAAAGACCAGATGTTCCCGGTTCTCTGCCAATGCACGGATAGCGGCATCGGTAAATTCTTCCCAGCCTTGTCGCTGATGTGAGCCGGCCTGATGTGCACGTACGGTTAAGGTAGCATTGAGTAACAGTACGCCTTGTTCGGCCCAGCGGGTTAGGTTACCGGAAACGGGTATTGATGTTCCCAGGTCATCGTGTATTTCCTTGAAAATATTTTGTAAGGAAGGGGGCTGAGGTATACCGTCGTTTACAGAGAAACAGAGGCCGTGTGCCTGTCCCGGTCCGTGGTAAGGGTCTTGACCAATGATCACTACTTTAACCTTATTGAAAGGACATAAATTGAACGCATTGAAAATAAGTTTTCCAGGTGGGTATACGGTGGTAGTCTGATATTCGTGGCGTACGAAATTTGTTAGTTTTATGAAATAATCTTTCTCAAATTCGGGTGCCAGCATTTGTTTCCAGCTTTCTTCTATCTGTACGTTCATAATTTTCCGATATTAGGATGTTCGTTCAAGGGGTAAAGATACGATTAATTTGTGAAATGTGGTGTCATTGCTTTCATCTGTTCTATGGAGAAATTAAATGTTCGGGCATTCATTACGATGTTTTTAAAAGCATAATTATTTTTTCTTAGTAGTCCAGAAGTAGTTTAATTATCTACTGTATTTTATATTAATTCATTGATTTTAAATGGTTTGTGTTGTTTTTGGCGAATGAAACAAATGTTACAATATGTAGTAAAAATGTTTCATGAAATATTTTTGACTGATAACGAAACATTTTTTATGCTTTGTTGGATGATTGAATAATACTTTTGCAGTACCGTTTTGAACGGCATAAGAGAAATGATCAATCAATGTTTAATTAAATCTTAATGCGTAAATGAAAAACGATAAAAGAGCATTTTTTATCACGCTCCTGTTTATGATGGTGTGCGTGATGGTGCAAGCGCAAAGTTTGCAAGTTGAGGGAACTGTGATTTCCAAATCTGATGGAGAGCCTATTATTGGAGCTACGGTTCTTGAAAAGGGAACAACAAACGGTACAATTACCGATTTTGACGGAAAGTTTACTTTGTCAGTCAACAAAGGAGCTGAAATTACTATTTCGTATGTAGGTTTTAAATCTCAAACTTTACAAGCACAGGGAGTCCTGAAAATCTTATTGGAAGAAGATTCGGAAGTTCTTCAGGAAGTAGTGGTAACAGGTTATACCACTCAGCGTAAGGCCGACTTGACAGGATCGGTAGCAGTGGTATCTACAGAATCATTGAAAACAAATTCAGATCCTGACCCCATGCGGGCATTGCAGGGAAAGGTTGCCGGTATGACCATTACAGGTAATGGTTCTCCTAGTGGAACAGCTACCGTACGTATTCGTGGTATTGGTTCTTTCAATTCTTCTCAGGATCCGCTTTATGTAATTGATGGTGTTCCTACTAATATGGCTCTTAATTCATTAAATGCAAATGACATTGAGAGTATGCAGGTATTGAAGGATGCAGCTTCTGCTTCTATCTATGGTTCACGTGCTTCGAATGGTGTCATTATTATTACTACCAAGAAAGGTAAAAAGGCTGATAAGGTTAAAGTTGACTTCTCTACCAATTTGACGGCTCAGTTTTATTCTTCTCAATCTCTGATGAAGGTTTGTAATTCTTCTGAGTACGCTACGGCAATGGCTCAGGCTGCATTGAATGACGGACTGGATCCGGTAGCTTATGCCAGCAACTATGGCTTGAATCTGAATGCTGATTCTGGTACTCCTATTAGAGTATGGAATCCAAGTACCAGCCAGTATGTAAATTATACGGTAAACGGACTGTATGACGGATATATAAACAGTAAGAAGACCATGAGATATTCGGATACAGACTGGTTGGATGAAATCTCAAGAGTGGGATTCTCACAGAATTATGATTTGTCTTTGTCTCATGCCAATGACAAACATTCTACCATGTTTTCATTGGGATATAAAAAGAACAACGGTATTTTGAAATATACGGATTTCGAAAATATTTCTGCCCGTATGAACTCAATGTATAACGTGAACAAGTATATTACAATTGGTGAAAACTTTACATTGACTTATACGAGTCAGGCAGACTGTGCTCCGATGGAAAATGCATTGAAGATGGCTCCGATTGTTCCGGTGTACGAAGAAGACGGTACTACTTTCTCTGGTCCGGTAGGAGGTATGAGCGACCGTCAGAACCCGTTGCGTGAACTGTATCACAACAAGGACAACCATTTGAATTACTGGCGTTTGTTTGGAAACGGATATGTCGATATTAAACCGTTCAAAGGATTTGTCTTCCGTTCTAATTTTGGATTGGATACTTATAATTCATTCATTAATTCTTTGACTCATACTTATCATTCTGATATTGTGAACAATGACATTGCCAAGACGACATTGTCACATAGAAATGAAGTTAACTGGACATGGTCAAATACCATTAATTATAATTTCAATATAGCCAATAAGCATGATTTCAATGTTTTGTTAGGATCTGAATTGTCTAAACAAAGTTTGATTGATTTTTCTGCTTATTCAGAAGGATACGCATTGGAAGATGTCGATTATATGTGGCCGAATGCTGCTACCGGTGTTATGAGTAATACAGGTGCCAAAGTGGGTTACAGACTGGCTTCTTTCTTCGGAAAGGTAGATTACAATTATGATGATTTGATTCTGGCTTCGTTTACTATTCGTCGTGATGGTTCTTCACGTTTTGGAAAAGGTCACCGTTGGGGTACTTTCCCGGCAGCTACATTGGGTTTCCGTGTTTCTAAATTGCTGCAGAAAGACTGGATGGATGACTGGAAGATCAGATTGTCTTGGGGACAGACAGGTAACCAGGCCATTGATAACAATGCACAGTTTGGATTGTATGTCGTAGATTATGGATTGGATCGTGTAACTTCTACAGCGTATGATTTGTTCCTGCAAGGATCCGGAACTTTCCCTTCAGGATACCGTGCAACTCAGCTTGCCAATCCTAATTTGAAATGGGAATCTGCTACACAATATAATATTGGTACTGACTTTACATTCTTGAACAACAGTTTGTATGGTACTATCGATGGATACGTGAAGAATGTAGGCGATATGTTGATTTCTCCGGCTTATCTGGGTGCTATTGGTGAAGGTGGTAATTCTTGGTTGAATGGTCCTTCTTTGCGCAACTGGGGTATGGAATTCAGCTTGGGTTATCGTAAGACCTTTGCTTGTGGCTTAGGATTGGATGTTACAGCCAATGCGGACTTCTTCCGTAACAAGGTGACTTATCTGCCGTCAACAACTACCGGAGCTTATGCACACACTTCTAAGGAAAATCTGGTAGAATCAGGTATGCCTTATGGTTCTTCTGTAGGATATGTGGTAGAAGGTCTTTTCCAGAGTCAAGCTGAAGTAGATGCTTCCGGTCAGGCTAATGCTCGTGTCGGCGGATTGAAATATGCAGACTTGGACGGAAACGGAATCATTACTCAAGATGACCAGGATTGGATCTATAATCCGGTACCTGCATTCTCTTATGGTTTGAATATTGCGTTGAATTACAAGAACTTTGATTTGACCATGTTCTGGCAGGGCGTTTGTGATCAGGATGTATATAATAACCAGAAAGCACAGACAGACTTCTGGAGTATTACGGATGCCGGTTCTAACAAAGGAAACCGTTTGTTGGACGCTTGGAACACCAATAATACAGGTTCTACTATCCCGGCATTGACTACTAATAACACTGCCGATGAAGGTAGAGCTTCCAGCTACTATGTAGAAAACGGATCATATATGAAACTGCGTACATTCCAGGTGGGATACACAGTACCTACTTCTTTCTTGTCTAAGTTTAAGATGTCTAGTGTACGAGTTTACTTATCAGGTCAGAACCTGTTAACTATCAAGAGCAAGAGCCTTACTTGCCCGGATCCGGAAAACCCGAACTGGAATTATCCGCTTGCTACTTCTGTTTCATTTGGTTTACAAATAGGATTCTAACTTAAAAAACTATAGATATGATGAAAAAATATATATTATTGGCTGCTTGTACATTGGGATTGACATTCTCCGGATGTGATGATTTCCTGGACTATACGCCGACTGCGGTAGTCGATGAGGACAAAGCTTTTTCTGATCCTGAAAAAATGGTAAATTCGGCATACGCCATGTTGGGTGACTGCTGGTATACTTATCCGTTCAACTTGTTTCCTTATGGTGATGTAAGTTCAGACGATTGCTTGAAAGGTGGTTCAGGTACGACAGATACAGGTTATCACGCATTTGATGTTTGGACTACGTTGACACCTACTACTCCGGGTGAAATGGATGAATTGTGGTATCGTCTGTATGTAGCCATCTCTCGTTGTAACCGTGCTCTGCTGGCTTTGGAACGAAACGGAGATACATTGGGTGAGGATGTGAAAGCACAGCGTGTAGCCGAAATGCGTTTCTTGCGCGGACATTTCTACTTTAAGCTGTTGACTGTTTTCCGTCAGGTACCTTGGATTGACGAGAGAGTGACAGAAGACCAGACTTATGAAAAGGTTAGCAATACTGAATTGAGCTACGAACAGTTGTTCCAGAAAGTGATCGACGATTTCCAGGCCGCTTATGAGACATTGCCTGTAAAAGGACCCGGTGAAGACGGTAGAGCCAATAAAATTGCTGCGGCAGCTTATCTGGCAAAATGCTACCTGACACTGGCCTGGGGAGACGGATATGAAGCCACTACCGGCGAAAGTCATATCAATACCGAGTATATGCAGAAGGTGATAGATTATACAGACGATGTTGTGGCTTCCGGTTATGGATACCTGGAAGACTATGGTGACATTTTCCTGCCGGAATACAAGAATAGCAAAGAGTCTATATTTGCGGTTCAGTGTTCAGACTATCAGGACGATAATACGACTTATGGACGTGCCAACTGGTCGAATATGCTGAACGGATGCTGGCAGATGTGGTCTTGCGGTTGGGATTTTCACAAACCGTCACAGAATCTGGTCAATGCTTTCAAGACACGGAATGGTCTTCCTATGTTTGATGATTATAACGATGAAATTGATTACCCGATCAACGGACAGCCGGACAGCCAGAAATGGGATCCGCGTTTGTTCCATACAGTAGGTATGCCTACCTTCCCTTACAAGTATGAAGCTGAGTATACCATGACTACCGCCAATTCACGTACTCCGAATACGTATGGATATTATACTTCATTGAAAGAAGTTCCGCAGCGTTCACAGGGAGAAACTTACAACGGCTCTTGGCAGGCTTTTGCAATGAATGACTATGTGTTCCGTTATACGGATGTCATGCTGATGCGTGCTGAGGCATTGATCGAATTGAACAGACTGCCTGAAGCTTTGACCATCGTCAATGATATTCGTCATCGTGCTGCATTGTCTGTTGACAAACATATCAGTTATGCCAAAGACCAGTGTGAAATCGCTCTTTATCCGGAAGGATACTTTACTACTAAGGAAGTTGCCCGTAAATGCCTGCGTTGGGAACGCCGATTGGAAATGGCAATGGAAAACGGACGTTTCTTCGATTTGCGTCGTTGGGGTATTGCTTCCGAGACATTGAATGCTTACTTCCAGAGTGAACAGAATGATGTGTACGAAGGTCAGCCTTATGGACAATATTACAAGGATGCTCATTTTACAGCCGGTAAGAACGAGTTCTTCCCGATTCCTTATAACCAGATGTTTTACATTCCGGGCCTTTATACACAAAATAAGGGGTATGAATAATTTCCAGGTTTGGCCGGCCTTCCTGCCTTGGCGGGAAGGCATAGGCAAGCCGGAATATATACAGCAATAAAAATAGTTTTTTATGAAAAAATATGCATATACAGTAAAAGCTGCATTTTTAGGAATGCTTTTGGGAATGGCTCCTTGCGTGCAGGCTGACTCTTTGATTACGGTTCGTCATCTGGTGAATGAACAAAATATCGTTTCCTTAAATGTATCAGAGGAATATCTGCTCCTTCCAATTCAAGAAAATGCTCCAGAAAGTAAAATAGGTATTATCAAAAATAATAAGCAGGAAGGAACTTATATGAATGTTCGCCTTGCCCGTGAAAAAGTGGATTATTACATGCCACTGTCTTTATCAGCTTACAAGGGGCAGCATATTTCCATTGATGTACAGGGATTGCCGGAGTCTGCAATATGCTGGAAAGAACTTAAGATGTCCGATTCGTTTGATCTGGCTAATCGTGAGGCTTTTCGTCCGGTATATCACCACACTCCTGCATACGGATGGATGAACGATCCGAACGGCATGTTCTACAAGGATGGGGTTTACCATTTGTATTTCCAGTATAATCCGTATGGTTCCATGTGGGGAAACATGCATTGGGGACATTCTACCAGTACAGACCTCGCACATTGGAAGTATGAAGGTACCGCTATCGTACCGGATGCGTGGGGAGCTGTTTTCAGCGGTTCCTGTGTGGTAGATAAGGAGAATACGGCCGGTTTCGGCAAAGATGCCGTCATCGCTTTTTACACTTCTGCCAAATCATCTCCGTGGGGAGACGTGCAGTCACAAAGCATGGCATTCAGTCTGGATAATGGAAAAACTTTCACCAAGTATGAGAACAATCCTGTTCTGACTTCTACAGAGCGTGATTTCCGTGATCCGAAAGTATTCTGGTATGCTCCCGGAAAGCATTGGGTTATGATTCTGGCCGTAGGACAGCACATGGAGATTTATTCTTCTGTCAACCTGAAGGAATGGAAGAAGGAAAGTAATTTCGGTGCCATGCAGGGCGCACACGGCGGAGTATGGGAGTGTCCGGATCTGGTAGAAGTTTCTGTAGAAGGTACCAGTCAGAAGAAATGGGTATTGATATGTAATTTAAATCCGGGCGGTCCTTTTGGAGGCAGCGCTGCACAATATTTCGTGGGTTCCTTTGACGGAAAGAAATTCGTAAATGAATCTCCGACGCTGACCAAATGGCTGGACTGGGGAAAAGACAACTATGCTACCGTAACCTGGAGCAATGCTCCCGACGGACGTTGCGTTGCATTAGGATGGATGAGCAACTGGCAGTATGCCAATAATGTACCGACGTCGCAATATCGCAGTGCCAATACCATTGCCCGCGACCTTACGCTCTATCGGGAAGGTGGAGAATTGTATCTGAAGAGTACTCCTTCGCCGGAAATCAAGAAAGCCCGTGCCGAAAAGGGAACCGTTTCTTCTTTCAAGGTTTCGGGTAAGTACGAAGTAGAACAGTTGCTTCAAAATAACGGAGGAGCGTATGAAATTGAAATGGTAATTCGTAATTCTGGTACTTCCAATGTCTCTTTCTGTCTGCAGAATGCAAAGGGAGAGAAGGTTTCCATGTATTACGATGTATTGCACAAACAGTTTGTGATGGATCGCAGCATGAGTGGAAAAGTAGATTTCAGCAATGATTTTCCGGCTGTGACGGCTGCTCCGGTTGCAGATCTCAACGGTGACTTAAAGTTGCGTCTGTTTGTTGACCGTTCAAGTATTGAAGCCTTTGGTGAGGAAGGAAAGTTCGTTATGACGAACCTGGTATTCCCGACAGATCCTTATAATAAAATGGTCTTTGAAGGCAATTATACGGTGAAATCTCTGAAAGTATATAAGTTACAGTAAAATGTATGTTTCGCGTTTGAAACAATACGTTGGTGAATGTTTTTAAAAGAATAAAAATGACGAATAATCAATTGAAATATACTAAACTTTTCCCGGTAATGCTTTGCTTCTTTGCCATGGGATTTGTAGATCTGGTCGGAATAGCATCGAACTATGTAAAGGAGGATCTGCATCTTACAGATTCGGAAGCAAACATATTTCCTTCGCTGGTGTTTTTCTGGTTTCTGATCTTTTCTGTTCCTACAGGTGTGCTGATGAACCGTATCGGGCGAAAGAAAACGGTGTTGCTGAGTCTGGGTGTCACGTTCTTGTCGTTGTTGCTTCCGATATTCGATGACAGTTATGGATTGATGCTTTGCGCATTTTCTTTGTTGGGTATCGGAAATGCATTGATGCAGACTTCCCTCAATCCTTTGCTGAGCAATATAATTTCCGGCGACCGGCTGGCCAGTACGTTGACCTTCGGACAGTTTGTCAAGGCTATTGCTTCTTTTCTGGCCCCTTATCTGGCCATGTGGGGAGCGTTACAGGCAATGCCTACCTTCGGCTTGGGATGGCGGATATTGTTCCCTATTTATATGATTGTGGCTGTTATTGCCATCTTATTGCTTTCGGCTACTCCGATCGAAGAAGAACAGCCGGACAAGGCATCCGGATTTTCCGATTGCCTGAAGCTGTTGGGAAAACCCTTTATCCTGTTGTCTTTTCTGGGGATTATGTGCCATGTAGGAATTGATGTAGGTACCAATACGACGGCTCCGAAAATTCTGATGGAACGCATAGGCATGACACTGACGGAAGCTGGATTTGCTACGAGTCTGTATTTTATTTTCCGTACACTGGGATGTTTTTCCGGAGCGTTTATCCTGCGGGTCGTATCCTCGAAAGCATTCTTTCTGATCAGTGTGCTTTGCATGGCATTGGCTATGATCGGGCTTTTCGCGTTTGATTCTCAAACCATCATTTATATCTGTATAGCTTTGATCGGTTTTGGAAACTCAAATGTGTTCTCCATTGTATTTTCACAGGCCTTGCTGGCAGAGCCGAACAAAAAGAATGAAGTATCTGGTCTGATGATCATGGGACTCTTCGGGGGAACGGTTTTCCCGCTTCTGATGGGGGTAGCCAGCGATGCGATCGGACAGAACGGAGCCGTGGCAGTGATGACGGCCGGTGTCATTTATTTACTTTTTTATACATTGAAAATTAAACATTAAAACTATGAATAACACAATCGTTGTAGGTATAGGTGAGGCACTGTGGGACGTGCTGCCTGAAGGAAAGAAAATTGGAGGTGCTCCGGCGAATTTCGCATATCATGTATCACAGTTCGGACTTGACGGACGGGCCGTCAGTGCGGTAGGAGATGATAAGCTGGGAACAGAGATTCTTGAAAATCTGTATGAGAAGAATTTGCATTGCATGATTGAACGGGTTCCATATCCGACGGGTACCGTGCAGGTGGAACTGGATGCTGAGGGCATACCGTGTTACGACATCAAGGAAGGAGTGGCATGGGATAATATTCCTTATACAGTGGCTCTGGACGGACTGGCTGCGCAGGCAAAAGCGGTTTGTTTCGGTTCGTTGGCTCAGCGCAGTGTGGTATCTCGTGAATCAATCAACAGATTTCTGGATGCTATGCCGGAGGAAGGAACACTGAAGGTCTTTGATATCAATTTGCGTCAGGGATTTTATACCAAGGAGATTCTTTGTAACTCGTTCAAGAAATGTAATGTCTTGAAAATAAACGATGAAGAGCTGGTCGTAGTGAGTCGTATGTTCGGTTATCCGGGTATTGATTTGCAGGATAAATGCTGGATCCTGCTGGCCAAGTATAACCTGAAGATGTTGATTCTGACCTGTGGCGTAAACGGCAGTTATGTATTTACGCCGGGTAATGTATCTTTTGTGGAAACTCCGAAAGTAGAGGTAGCTGATACGGTAGGTGCGGGTGATTCCTTTACGGCTACTTTTGTAGCTTCTATTCTGAAAGGAAAGACCGTACGCGAGGCACACGAGCTGGCGGTAGAAGTATCTGCATTCGTTTGTACGCAGAATGGAGCGATGCCGGAACTTCCCATGTATCTGAAGGATAAAGTAAAAAGTCTATAGTTTAATTTAAGTTAGTATTGAAGTGCATATACGGTTCTGTCTGTGAAGCATGGAACCGTATTTTACGGATTAGATGAAAATGGTCAGGGCCATTCACATGAATGGCATGGGTACATGAAAAAAGGGTTGTTGGCTAATATGGCCTCAACCCTTTTTTCTGGGGTAATGTATGTCTTTAAATCAATGGGATACCTATCTCCGCGCATTCCTTACGCATTGCTTCCGGCCAGATACTTGCCTGTATTTCTCCGATATGTGCCTTTTTCAGGTATAGCATGCATAAGCGTGACTGTCCGATACCGCCTCCGATACTCAATGGAAGTGTGTCGTTCATCAGTCGTTTGTGGAAATACAGTTGCAGGCGGTCTTGTTTGCCGGTCTGTTCCAATTGTCTGAGTAATGCCTCTTTGTCTACGCGGATACCCATGGATGAAAGCTCAAAAGCACGTCCCAGTACATCGTTCCATACCAGCAGGTCACCGTTCAGTCCCGGAAGTCCTGTCTTAGGATCGATGGTAGAATAATCGTCATAGTCCGGAGCGCGGAGGTCATGCGGTTCTCCGTTGCTCAGCTTTCCTCCGATACCGATGATGAACACGGCTCCATATTGCTTGGTAATCAGGTTTTCACGTTCCTTGGCCGTTTTATCCGGATACATCTGCAGCAATTCTTCAGAGTGTATGAAATGGATGTCGTGTGCCAGGAACGACTTGATTTGCGGATATACTTCGCAAATCATGTATTCCGTACGGCGCATGGCCGCATAGATACGCGTAACAATGCTTTTCAGGAATTCTACGTTTCGCTGTTCCGGTGTGATCACCCGTTCCCAGTCCCACTGATCCACGTACAGAGAGTGCAGGTTTCCTAACTCTTCATCTGCACGGATGGCATTCATGTCGGTATAAATGCCATATCCCGGTTCAATCTGGTAATCGGCCAGGGTAACACGTTTCCATTTGGCCAGCGAGTGAACTACTTCGGCCTGCTGTTCGCCCAAGTCCTTGATGGGGAACGAAACCGGGCGTTCCACTCCGTTCAAGTCATCGTTTATACCCATTCCTTTTAGTACGAACAAAGGAGCGGTTACACGACGCAATCTTAACTCGGATGAAAGATTCTGCTGGAAGAATTCTTTTATCTGTTTGATACCCAGCTCGGTTTGTTTCATGTCGAGCAAAGGCTTATAATTGGCAGGTTTTATCAGGTAACTCATAAGTTTTTTTCGTTTTTAATTTTTATACGTCGACAAAGATAGGTATAATTTGTAAATATGCAATTAAATATCATTAAATTTGTATCAAAATGTTTTGTAATCTGTTGGTTGGACGTAATGTTGATAGTTTAATCCCTGAAAAACTTGGGTTGCATGGCTGACAACTCATCACTGTTTGTGGCTTATACGCAGAAAAATGTAATCAACATGGGTGTTGCGATTTCCAAAACGATTCCTTGAATGACGGCTATCGGGATAAATTCCTGACCGGAATATTTGCTGATGGCCGGCAGACATACATCTATGGAGGTTACACCGGCTGCCGAAATGGGAGCCAGTTTGCCGAAACAGTGCGCATAAACAGGAGCTCCTATAAGCGCGAAGAGTTCCCTGAAGACATTGGTAAGCAAGGCGATTGCTCCTAGCTGTGAAGCCAGGTCCATGCCGATTATGCTTTCCTTGAGCTGGATAATCATGATAGACGACAGTGAGTAATAGCCAAAACCACATCCTACGGCCATGCCATCCCATAGATTCATGGCCAGAAATACGCTTGCCAGTGCCGAAAAGAGAAGTGTCCCTCCAATCGTGAATGCCGGAAACAGGAAAGAAGACAGACGAAAATGTTCTTTCATGTATTTAAAGTCGCTGTTGGCACCCAGGTTCAGCCCGGCCTGAAAAACCAGAAAGGCCAGCAGATAAGAAGATATGTCCTTGCAGTAAGGCTGAAAAGGAACATTCAGATAAATACCACAGAGAATGCCGGTTACAAGGCAACCTACTATCATCAGATTATTTTTCATGTTGGCCTCCTTTCTTTCTGAAGAAAAGACGAAATGCCAGACCGGCGGCCAGTACACTTCCTGCTACACCGCAGGTAGCCATGATGAATGCCTGTAGTCCTATGTTTCCTACGTTGCTTACCAGTTCTTTATTTGAGCCGATTGATACTCCGAAAACGAAGAGCATGGCCCAGATGGTAGCCGAGATGGAACTGTCCAGCTTCTTCAATATAAAAATTTTACGGCAGAAATATCCTATGATGAGACCAATGGTCAGTATGCTTAAATACAACATAACAGTAAATGGCTTTTTGATGTTCAACTTCTTTGGCTGACGCCAGATTTATCCTGTTGTCTGCCGGAAAGCAGACAGACAAGAGATACCTTCTGAACAAGGAAATCCTTATTCAGAAAAGGGCATGGTTAGAATGAGTTTACAGGAAATTAAACGGTTGGAAATTGGACAAAGCCTGAGAACCATTGGATAATAAGAATCGTAATACACCAACGGAGTTGGGTATTGACAATCTTGTTGTTGAAGAAATTGGTTTTATCCATGGCTCTGAAATACTGGTTTGTTTTGCGGTGCAAAGATAATGAATGTATTTTGACTAATCGATAGGATAGCAGAAAATTTTGTCAGATTTCGAAGAATAGTTGGTTTGTTTTACATATTTATGAGGAATTACCGTTTTTGATGGCGGTGTAAAAGCATATTTATGAGGTTTTACAGGTCGGTTTATGCGTTTGGGGTTTATGTTCTCCGGCTGTAGACTCTACGTTCTCCGTATGCAGGACGAATGTTCCGCATACGGAAAACGTAGGGTCTTGAGCGGGAGGATGTATAAGATGTCATTTCTTTTCCATCATGTGAAGTATGTTCATGAATTCTTCTCCCGTGATGGTTTCTTTTTCTATCAGGAAAGTGGCTGCCTGATGCATGGCTTCCATATTTTCTGAAATAATTTCCTTTGCCTTCTGATGGGCTTCCTTGATGATGCGGAGAACTTCGCGGTCGATGTCGGCTGCCGTATCGGTGGAACAGGTAAGGGAAGTGTCGCCTCCCAGATAAGCGTTGTTTACGGTTTCCAGTCCCATCATGTCATAGTCATCGCTCATGCCGTATCTGGTAACCATGGCCCGGGCCAGCCGGGTGGCCTGCTCAATGTCATTGGAGGCGCCTGTGGTGACAGTATTGCAGATAATTTCTTCTGCGGCCCGTCCGCCGGTGTAGGTCACTATCCGGTTGAACAGGTCTTCCTTGCTTAGCAGAACCTGTTCGTTGTTGTCTACCTGCATGGTATATCCCAGTGCTCCTGAAGTGCGGGGAATGATGGTAATCTTATGGACGGGAGCCGAGTGGGTCTGCATGGCGGCTACCATGGCGTGTCCGATTTCGTGGTAGGCAATGATTCGTTTTTCGTCGGTAGAAATGACCTTTCCTTTCTTTTGTGCTCCGGCAATGACGGTTTCCACACTTTCTTCCAGATCGCTGGTGGTTACCTGCTTTCTGTTCATACGTACGGCACGCAAGGCCGCTTCATTCACGATGTTGGCCAGTTCGGCACCCGATGAGCCGGCCGTGGCACGGGCTACCAGATCCATGTCGATGTCACCATGTTTGACTTTTTTCAGGTGTACTCCCAGTATGGCTTTTCTTCCTTCCAGGTCGGGGAGTTCCATCTGTATGCGCCGGTCGAATCGTCCGGGACGCAGCAAAGCCTTATCCAGGCTCTCCGGACGGTTGGTGGCGGCCAGAATGACTACTCCTTTCCGTCCGTCGAATCCGTCCATTTCAGTCAGCAACTGGTTGAGTGTCTGTTCCCGTTCGTCATTTCCTCCGAAAGAGTTGTCTCGTCGTTTGCCGATGGCATCTATTTCATCGATAAAGATGATGCACGGCGCTTTTTCCGTGGCTTGTTTAAACAGATCCCTTACTTTGGCGGCTCCCATTCCGACGAACATCTGGACGAATTCAGAACCTGATATGGCAAAGAAAGGAACTTTGGCTTCTCCGGCAACTGCGCGTGCAATCAGTGTCTTTCCGGTACCCGGAGGGCCGACCAGCAGGGCGCCTTTGGGTAAAGAAGCTCCGATGTTGGTATATTTGGTGGGATTATGCAGGAAATCTACGATTTCGTTCAGTGTTTCTTTGGCTTCATTTTGTCCGGCAACATCGGCAAATGTTGTTTTTACATCGGAGTCTGCATAAATTTTTGCACCGCTGTTTCCGAACGACATGAAGTTTCCGCTTGATCCCATGCGTGCCCGGATGCTGTTGCTGGCTTGTTTCCAGATGATGTAGAATATCAGTCCCGGAAGAATCCACATCAGGATAAAGTTAAGTATCGGTGAGTTTTCCTGTGGAACAATCTGATTGAATGAAATCTTTCCGCTTTCGTTCGGGCTTTTTGCTTTCAGCAGACGGTCTACCAGTTGTGGATCATTGATTTCTCCTGTCTGGTAAGTCTTGGTTTGGTTTCCTTGTTCGTTGGCGGTAAAGTAGATCTGATTGTTTTTGATCATGACTTCTTTGATCTGTCCTTGCTCCATTTTTTCGATAAACGTTCCATAGTCGGTAGGAGTTATTTCCCGTTTGGTTAGGTTTGGAAAAATGAGCCAGTTCAGGAATAATACGATAAGTATTCCACATAAGAACCCCATAAACGGATTCCCTTTTTCGGTTCGTTGGTTTTGTGAAGTTTGCTGTTTCATTTGTAGAGATAGTTTTGAATGGCAAATATTATAAATTATCGTGGGGTGGTGATGTTCTATTTTTCATTAATAATATGATATATTTCTTTTTATGATTTTTTGTGTGGAGATAAATTTTTTTGTTCAATTTATTAGGATGGAAACAGGAATTGTTGTACTTTTGTTCCCGCAAATAAAAAATGCACCCATAGTTCAATGGATAGAATAATGGATTCCGGTTCCATCGATTGGGGTTCGACTCCCCATGGGTGTACTAGTGCCGATGATTTTGTCAAAAAGTCATCGGCAATTTTTTTTACTGTGTGGGGCAGGATCGTTCTAAATAATTTCTTAGAGTGGTCCTGATATTTTTTTATTTCATTCTGTACCGGTTATAAAGGTGAAAAAAGCAAGTTTATTTGTCGTAAAAATGGATTTTTTTGTTTTGTTGCATTTTTATTTGTAAATAAATTTAGTATATTTTCGGTTATAGAAGTTTTTTTCTTACTTTTACTACGAAATTTGGGATATTATGAAAAATACGTCGTGGCATTGATTCTTTGTGCGTGGGTGAAAGATGGATTTGATGATACCTGGATTTTTTAATCGAAATTTTAAATAAAGGAATATATGTGGAAAAAAAGCATGATGGCGTGGCTTTGTGGTATGTCGGTTCTTTCGGCATGGGCAACTGATTATGAGATGCCACAAACGTGTGTACTGTCTCAAGGTTGGGAATTTTCGAAAGAAGGAGATCAGGAATGGCTTTCGGCCAAGGTTCCAGGTACGGTTCATCAGGATCTGATAGATCACGGTAAGCTGGAAAATCCTTTTTTCGGTATGAATGAAGAGAAGGTACAATGGGTGGAAAAAGAGAACTGGCTGTATCGTACGACATTTCAGGTAGACGAAAAACAACTGGAGAGAGGAGCAGCGGTGTTGTCCTTCGAAGGACTGGATACGTATGCCGATGTTTATCTGAACGGTTCATTGCTTTTGAAATCGGATAATATGTTTGTGGGATATACGATTCCGGTTAAATCTGTGTTGCGTAAAGGTGAAAATAAACTGATGATCCGTTTTCGTTCGGCTGTAAACGAAACGCTGCCTCAGTGGGAGAGTGACGGATTCAATTATCCGGCCGACAATGATCATTCGGATAAGCGTGTAAGTGTATATACCCGTAAGGCTCCTTATTCGTATGGATGGGACTGGGGAATCCGTCTGGTAACTGCGGGTATCTGGCGTCCGGTGAAGCTGGTTTTTTATGATGCTACCAGTATTGATGATTACTACGTACGTCAGTTGCAGGTAAACGACCGGCAGGCAAAAGTTGAAAATCAGTTGGAAATAACCAATATTACGGACGAGGAGCAGAACGCTGTCGTACGTATCGTCTATGCCTATCAGGGTAATGAAAAAAACTTGGAACAGCCGGTCAAACTGGCTCCGGGTAAAAATCTGATCAAGCTTCCTCTGGTCATTGACCAGCCTCATTTATGGATGCCTAACGGTTGGGGAGAGCCTGCCCTGTATGATTTCACGGCTTCTGTTACAGTGGATGGGAAAGAAGTTGCGTCGAAGGAAGAACAGATCGGCCTTCGTACCATACGTGTGGTAAAGGAAAAAGATAAGGATGGTGAATCTTTTTATTTTGAAGTAAACGGAAAGCCTTTGTTTGCCAAAGGTTCGAACATGATTCCGAATGATGCGTTGTTGCCGAATGTCACTCCTGAACGATATGCCCGTCTGATGGAAGATGTACAGGCTTCGAACATGAATATGATCCGTGTCTGGGGAGGCGGTATCTATGAGGATGACAAGTTTTATGAAGAAGCCGACAAACGTGGTATATTGATCTGGCAGGATTTTCTTTTTGCCTGTACTACGTATCCGCACGATCCCACTTTCCTGAAAAGGGTTTCGGAAGAAGCGGAATACAACATCAAGCGCCTGCGCAACCACGCTTCGCTGGCCATGTGGTGCGGAAACAACGAAATTTATGAAGGAATGAGATATTGGGGGTGGAAAGAAAAATATACGCCTGAGATTTATGCGGAAATGACAAAAGGATACGATGTCCTGTTCCGGGAGTTGTTGCCTTCTATCGTCAAGGAGCTGGATCCGGACCGCTTTTATATGCATGGGTCACCGTATGAAGCAAACTGGGGACGCCCCGAAAGCTGGAAGATAGCCGACAGTCATAACTGGGGTACCTGGTATGGCCAGAAACCTTTTGAAAGTCTGGATAAGGAGATTCCGCGTTTCATGAGTGAGTATGGTTTTCAGGCTTTTCCGGAGATGAAGACCATCCGTATGTTTGCCGAGCCGAAAGATTATGCGTTGGAATCGGAGGTTATGAACGCTCATCAGAAAAGTACTATCGGAAATTTCCTGATTCAGAAAACGATGGCGCTGTATTACAAGGTTCCCGAAAAATTTGAGGATCTGGTATATGCCGGACTTGTACTGCAGGGACAGGGAATGCGTCATGGTATGGAAGCACATCGCCGGAACCGTCCGTACTGTATGGGATCGCTGGCCTGGCAGCTGAATGACAGCTGGCCGGTGGTATCGTGGTCTTCCATCGATTATTATGGAAACTGGAAAGCCATGCAGTATCAGACAAAGCGCGCTTTTGCTCCTGTGCTGGTAGATGCGATTAAGGAAGGCGATGATTTGTGTTATTATCTGATGTCGGATAAGCTGACAGACGAAGATGTGACACTGGCGTTGGAACTGATGGATTTTAATGGAAAGGTTTATAACAAGCGGAAAATAGATGGAAAGCTGCCAGCCAACACGTCGTTGCTTTTTGCAAAGGAAAACTGGGAGAAGGAACTGAACGGACAGCCGGCTTCCACTTCCCTCATGCACATGGTCGTGAAGAATAAGAAAGGAGAAGTGCTCTCGGACGAAATCTATTATTTTGCGTATCCGAAGGACCAGCAGTTGCCGAAACAGGAATTACAGTATCAGGTAAAGGAAAAAGAGGGCGTGTGTGAAGTGACTGTCAAGGCAAAGAAACTGGCCCGTGACATTTTTATCGAGGTTCCTGAACAGGGAGTACGTTTCTCTGACAATTTCTTCGATCTGTTGCCGGGACAGAAGAAAAAGGTGGTCATCAGTTCGCCGGATGGACATCCGTTGAAGAACGTTCAGGTTAAGATCCACCAGTTGAGTGATATTCATTAATCTTTTACTAACTAATACCATTTACCAAATGAGAACAACGATTAAACTGAGTCTATTGGGACTTTCATTGGCAGGGCTGATGATGACGGCTTGTTCATCCCGTCCGACGGTGGTGGCCGATTACCAGGTAGTTCCTGAACCTTTGCAGATTACTGCCGGACAGCAATCTTCTTTCATTTTGAAGAACGGTGCGGTGATCGGTTATCCTGCCGGTAATGAAAAAATGCAGAAGAATGCAGAGTTTCTGGCTGCTTTCTTGAAAGAACAGACCGGACTGGATCTGAAAACGGCAACGGGAGAAGGAGACATTACGCTCCGGCTTGGTATGGAGGATGAAAATCCGGAAGCGTACCTGCTGAAAGTAGACGGTAACGGTATCGTAATTTCTGCTCCGAGTGAAGCCGGTGTATTTTATGGCATACAGACATTGCGCAAGTCGGTTTCTGTTGCTCCCGACAGTCAGGTGGAATTTCCTGCTGTAGAAATCAACGACAAGCCACGTTTCAGCTATCGAGGCATGATGCTGGATGTAGGTCGTCATTTCTTTTCGATTGATGAATTGAAGACATACATTGACATGCTGGCATTGCATAACATCAACCGTTTTCACTGGCATTTGTCTGAAGACCAGGGATGGCGTATTGAAATCAAGAAATATCCGAAACTTACTGAAATCGGCTCGCAGCGTAAGGAGACCGTAATCGGACGTAATTCCGGAAAATATGACGGAAAACCATACGGTGGATTCTATACGCAGGAACAGGCAAAGGAAATCGTGAAGTATGCGGCCGAACGTTACATCACGGTGATTCCGGAAATCGACTTGCCGGGACACATGCAGGCTGCCCTGGCTGCTTATCCGGAACTTGGATGTACAGGTGGTCCGTATGAAGTATGGACACAGTGGGGAGTTTCCGACAATGTGCTCTGCGCCGGAAACGACAGTACCATTCAGTTCATCAAGGATGTACTGGCCGAGATCATTCAGATCTTCCCGTCAGAATATATCCATGTGGGTGGCGATGAATGTCCGAAAGTAAAATGGGAGACTTGTCCGAAATGCCAGGCCCGTATCAAGGCGCTGGGACTGAAATCGGATCAGCAGCATACCAAGGAACAGCGGCTTCAGAGCTATGTGATTCACGAAGCTGAAGAGTTCCTGAATGCCAACGGCCGCAAGATGATCGGCTGGGATGAAACCCTGGAAGGTGGTCTGGCTCCGAATGCTACGGTTATGTCATGGCGAGGTGAAGGCGGCGGTATTGAAGCAGCCAAGCAGAAACACGATGTAATCATGACTCCGAACACCTATCTTTATTTTGATTATTATCAGTCGAAGGATGTGGCAGATGAGCCATTGGCCATAGGCGGTTATCTGCCCATGGAACGTGTATACAGTTACGAGCCGATGCCTCAGTCACTGACTCCGGAAGAACAGAAATACATTATCGGTGTACAGGCGAATATGTGGACGGAATACATTCCTGATTTCAAGCAGCTGCAGTATATGGTATTGCCTCGTATGGCGGCTTTGTGTGAATCACAGTGGTGTGCTCCCGAAAAGAAGAACTACGATGATTTCCTGAAACGTATCATTCCGCTGGTAAATATTTACAAGATGAAAGGCTGGACGTATGCCACTCATATCTTCGATGTAATGCTTGAACTGAAACCGAATACAGAAAAGGGAACACTGGATGCCGTTGCCCGCACCATCGACAATGCACCTGTTTATTATACACTGGACGGATCGGAACCGAATGCCCAGTCACAGGTATATTCGGGAGTGATTCAGATAGACAAGCCTTGTATCTTGCGTACGATGGCTATTCGTCCGGAAGGTAACTCACGCATTACTGCAGATACCATTGTATTCAGCAAATCGTCGATGAAACCGATTACCATGCTGCAGCCCATCAACAAGCAGTACGAATTTACAGGAGCTACCGTATTGGTAGACGGTATGACCGGTAACCAGAATTATAAGACCGGCCGTTGGATCGCGTTTTATAAGAACGATATGGAAGCTGTCATCGATTTGAAGGAACCTGTTGAAATCAGTTCGCTGACTCTGCATACGTGTGTGGAAAAAGGTGACTGGGTGTTTGACGCACGTGCGATTACCGTTTCGGTATCGGATGATAACAAGATATTCAAGCAGGTGGCTTCGGAAACTTATCCGGCTATGAAAGAAACCGATCCGAACAAGATTTATACACATGAACTGAAGTTTGCTCCGGTAAAGGCACGTTATGTGAAAGTATTGGCTAAACCGGAATATAACATTCCAAGCTGGCATGGCGGTAAGGGAAATCCGGGATTCCTGTTTGTGGATGAATTGATTTTGAATTGATAATCAGATGAAATTAAAAAGAATTATAGTATCATTGTTGCTGTGTACTTCACTGTACACAGCAACAGCTGTTGTAGCAGATACCAGACCGGCACTGACTCCGGTGCCGTCTGAACTGGCAATGCAGCAGGGAGAATTTGTATGGAAGGATCATACGTCATTGTGGATCAGTGCTCCGGAAGCGGACAAACAGATCCTGACGGAATATCTGATGGCTTCCGGCCTGAAACTGAAGGTTGCCAAGAAGGAGGCAAAGAAGCATCAGCTTGTTTTACGGGTGGTAGATAGCCTGGACGGTATCAAGTCGGAAGAAGGTTACTCACTGAAAGTGACTCCAAAGCGGATTGAGATTGAAGCACTTTCGGGAGCCGGACTCTTTTATGGAGTACAGTCTTTGCTGCAGGTGACGAACCAGTACGGAACACAGATTCCTGCGCTCGATATTAAGGATGAACCACGTTTCCCGTATCGTGGAATGATGCTGGATGTATCGCGTCATTTCTTTGATAAGAATTTTGTGAAAAAGCAGATTGATATACTGGCATATTATAAAATAAACCGCTTGCATCTGCACTTGACCGATGCTGCCGGATGGCGTATCGAAATCAAGAAATACCCGCGGCTGACACAGTTCGCCGCATGGCGTCCGCAGGCTGTGTGGAAAGACTGGTGGAACGGCGACCGTAAGTATTGCGAAGAAACGGATCTTCAGGCACACGGAGGATATTATACGCAGGATGATATTCGTGAGTTGGTAGCATACGCACAGCAGCATTACATCACGATTATTCCTGAAATTGAAATGCCGGCTCATTCGGAAGAAGTCCTGACGGCGTATCCGGAACTTTCTTGTACGCATGAACCTTACAAGCAGGCCGACTTCTGCATAGGAAACGAGAAGACTTTTGAATTCCTGGAGAATGTATTGCTGGAGGTCATGGATTTGTTTCCTTCCAAGTACATTCATGTAGGAGGAGATGAGGCAGGTAAGGCTTCGTGGAAAACTTGTCCGTTGTGTCAGGCCCGGATGAAAGAAGAGGGACTGAAGGATGTGAACGAACTGCAGAGTTACCTCATTCATCGTATGGAACGTTTCCTGAACCAGCACGGACGTAATCTGCTGGGATGGGATGAAATACTGGATGGAGGTCTGGCTCCCAATGCGACCGTTATGTCCTGGCGTGGAACGGAAGGCGGACTGAAGGCGGTAGATGCGGGTCATCATGCCATCATGAGTCCGGGAGAATACTGTTACCTGGACGGTTATCAGGATGCTCCTTACTCTCAGCCGGAAGCAATCGGCGGATACCTGCCGTTGCAGAAAGTATACAGTTATAATCCGGTTCCTGCTACACTGTCTGCTGATAAGGTACAGTTGATATCGGGGGTACAGGGGAATCTGTGGACCGAATACATTCCTACTCCGGAGCATGTGGAATACATGCTGTACCCACGTATGATGGCTGTTGCCGAGGTAGGATGGTCTGCTCAGGCCAACCGTTCGTGGGAGGATTTTCATGGACGTGCGCTGAAAATCGTGGAGGAACTGAAGCAGAAAGGTTATCATCCGTTTGATTTGAGCAAGGAAATCGGTAACCGCAAGGAAGCACAGCAGCCGATTGAACATTTGGGACTTGGCAAGAAGGTGACTTACAATGCTCCGTATTGGGAAAATTATCCGGCTAACGGTGAGAAAACCCTGACCGACGGATTGCGTGGAGGATGGAATTACAACGATAGACTGTGGCAGGGATTTGTCACGAAAAATCGTGTAGATGTGGTTATCGATCTTGAACAGGTTACTGATATTCATTCTATCGGTGCCGATTTCATGCAGATTTGCGGACCGGAGGTATTTATGCCTGCTCAGGTGATTATTTCCGTATCAGAAGACGGTGAGAATTATACCCAGTTGGCCGACTTGAAGCATGAAGTAGTACGTGACGATGCGGTAAGCTTCAAGAATTTCGGTTGGACCGGTTCTGCCAAAGCCCGTTATGTCCGTTATCAGGCCTTGGCGAGCGATAAGTTCGGCGGAGTATTGTTTACCGATGAAATTGTGATTCAATGATTTTTTAGGCAGAAGTACAGAAGAGTGCAGGAAGTCTGTTTGGGTGAGTCCTGTACTTCTTCAGTCCTTCTGTCTAATCTTTTACATCAATTAAAACAGTAAAAATGAAACAAAGAAAACTCATCTTGCTGGGTGCCGCTCTGACGGCATTTCTGGCTGTCTCGGCGCAAGAACAGCCTGTCGATTATGTCAATCCGTTTGTAGGTACTACAAATTATGGAACGACCAATCCGGGGGCTGTACTTCCGCAGGGAATGATGTCGGCAACCCCATTTAATGTAATGGGGTCTGACTTAAATAAATATGACAAGGACAAGCAGTGGTGGTCTACTCCATACGATGTAACAAACAAATATCTGACCGGATTTTCTCACGTTAATTTGAGCGGTGTAGGATGTCCGGATCTGGGATCGTTGCTGCTAATGCCTACTACCGGTGAACTGAACGTCAATTACCGTCAGTACGGCAGTGAGTATACAGACGAGGAGGCTACACCGGGTTATTATAAGAACAGATTGTCCAAATATGACATCCAGTGTGAAATGACGGCCACATTGCATACCAGTCGCGCTCGTTTCACTTTTCCTGCCGGTCAGAGCAATATCCTGCTGAATTTGGGAGAAGGTTTGACGAACGAAAGTGGAGCTTCCGTTCGCTTTGTGAACGATTGCGAAATTGAGGGTTCTAAGTTGCTGGGTACTTTCTGTTACAATCCGCAGGCAGTGTTCCCGATTTACTTCGTAATGCGCATTCATAAAGCACCTGAGAAACGAGGCTACTGGAAAATGCAGCGTCCGATGGGAGTAGAAGCACAGTGGGAGGCAGATGCCGGTAAGTATAAGCTTTATACCAACTATGGCCGTGTGATGAGCGGTGATGATATCGGTGCCTGGTTTACGTTCGATACAAAAGCCAACGAAACATTGGAGGTAAGTATCGGGGTTTCTTTTGTAAGCATTGAAAATGCTCGTCAGAATCTGGAGACGGAACAACCTGCCGGAGCAACGTTCGATCAGCTGCGTGCCGATGCCCGTGCGAAGTGGAACGATGATTTGAGCCGTATTCTGGTAGAAGGTGGAACCAAGGAGCAGAAAGGGGTTTTCTATACCGCTCTGTATCATGCGATGATTCATCCGAATATCCTGCAGGATGTAAACGGACAGTATCCGATGATGGAAAGCGATTCTATTCTGACTACTTCGCATAACCGCTATACGGTATTCTCTTTGTGGGATACTTACCGGAATGTTCATCAGCTGATGACACTGGTTTATCCGGAACGCCAGATGGATATGATCCGGACCATGATGGGCATGTATCAGGAACATGGATGGTTTCCGAAATGGGAGTTGTACGGACGTGAAACCCTGACCATGGAAGGCGATCCAAGCATTCCGGTCATTGTGGATTCCTGGATGAAAGGCTTGCGCGATTTCGATATTAATCTGGCGTATGAGGGAATGTATAAGTCGGCAACCACACCGGGTAAGGACAATCTGATGCGTCCGGATATCGATGAGTATATCAAACGCGGTTATTGTCCGATGGAATCTCAGTTCGACAATTCTGTTTCGCATGCATTGGAGTATTACATTGCCGATTATTCTTTATCAACATTGGCCAAGGCGTTGGGTAAGAAAGAAGATGCGAAAATGTTTTACGACCGTTCGATGGGATATAAGCATTATTATTGCAAGGAATTTGGTACATTGCGTCCTATTCTGCAATCCGGTGAGTTCTATTCTCCGTTCGATCCTCTGCAGGGCGCCAATTTCGAACCGAGTCCCGGATTCCATGAAGGAAATTCCTGGAACTATACATTCTATGTGCCTCATGATGTGAAAGGACTGGCCAAGCTGATGGGCGGGCAGAAGAAATTTGTCGATAAGCTGCAGATGGTGTTCGACAAGAATTATTACGATCCGGCCAACGAACCGGATATTGCTTATCCGTATCTGTTCAGTTATTTCAAAGGCGAGGAGTGGAGAACTCAAAAACTTGTGAAGGAACTGCTTGCCAAACATTTTACTACTCAGCCGAACGGATTGCCCGGCAATGAAGATACAGGTACCATGTCTTCATGGGCCATTTTCAGCATGATGGGTTTTTATCCGGATTGTCCGGGTGTTCCTGAGTATACCTTTACATTACCTACTTTCGATAAGATAACCATCAAGCTGGATCCGGCATATTGGGGAACAGATAAGCTGGTCTTGAAGAAAGAAGGAGGTGACGGTTATATCAAGGAAATTCGTTTGGGTGGTAAGAAATATTCTTCTTATCGGATTAATCATAAGGATTTGATTGATGCAGGCGAAATAACGTTCGTGTGTGAGTAATCTTTTCTGGTGGAAAAGCCATTTTCAATTTGCGACAGCCTGTGTGCGAAGCGAACTGAAAATGGCTTTTTTATATTTCGGCTTCTGAACGGAATTCCTTATTTTTGCAGGAAAGGCTTATAGATATTCTTACAAGTGAAAATCAATTTTTTTTTAATGATAGCTTATGAATTATACATTTGAAATTTGCGCTAATTCAGCCGAAAGCTGTGTGGCTGCCCAGCAAGGAGGAGCACACCGTGTAGAACTTTGTGCTTCAATGCCTGAAGGGGGAACGACTCCTTCATGGGGTGAAATAAAATTGGCCCGCAAGTTGATCGACATTCGCTTGCATGTGATTATTCGTCCGCGTGGTGGAGATTTTCTGTATTCTCCCTTGGAAGTGGATATAATGGAAGAAGATATTCGTATGGCTCGTGAAGCAGGCGCGGATGGTGTGGTGTTCGGTTGTCTGACTCCGGATGGAGAACTGGATATGCCTGTTATGCAGCGTCTGATGAAAGCAGCCGAAGGAATGTCGGTTACTTTTCATCGTGCTTTTGATTATGTAGCGCGTCCGTCTGAAGTATTGGAGCAGCTGGTAACGCTTGGAGTCAACCGTATTCTGACATCCGGTCAGCAGCCTTCGGCACCTCAGGGAGCAGAATTGCTGGCTCAACTGGTAAAACAGGCTGCAGGCAGAATCATTATCATGCCGGGTTGTGGGGTGAATGAATCGAATATAGCGGAACTGGCCCGCAAAACCGGAGCTTCGGAATTTCATTTCTCTGCCCGTGAAAACAGAGAAAGCCGGATGCAGTTACGCAATCCGGCCTTGTCTATGGGTGGGGCGGTTCAGATAGATGAGTACAGCCATCCGGTTACAACTCCGGAACGTGTACGTAAGACCATCGAAGCGCTTACAAACCTTTGATGATGTGAATAAGTTGTTCACCTAATCCGATGGTATATCCGTGTGATTCGAATACTACCCGGTTGAAGGTATCACCAATAATGAATACAGGGAGCTGGCCTCCATTGGTCAGCTTCATGTTTTCTGCTATCATTTTCCGCATGCTTCCATCGGCATCAATACCAAAGATGATGTTGGATGGCAAGTTTGTAAAGTTTTTCCTGTCAAACTTGTTGTAAGCTTCCTTGCTGGTAAACAGCAGAACCATTCCGCGACCCCATTTCTCGAAGTCTTCTTTCTTCAACTGTATGTCTTTCAGTGCATGGTTGGTTGGCTCTTCTCCTACACCCAGAATACCTACGATGAAGTAACCACGGCCTGCCGCATTCAGAATGGTTGTTTCAGTACCATCCGGCAGGGTAAACTTAGCTTCTGAATTGACATTTCCGATGACACGGATTTCTTCGGCATTGTCGCGCATAACCAGATCGACTGTTGTTGTTTTTCCTTCTTCGATGGTGAAACAGGTAACATTGCTTAATACACCGCCGTTGGCCATACGGCTACCTGTAACCAGCATATAATATCCGGTTTCCATGTTTGTTCCATTCTTGAAGAGAGATTCCCAGGTTGCGTCTTCCGGATAATTCAACAGATGGAAACTGCCATTTTCATACTTGGAAATGCTGAAATGTACATAGTATTTCGGGTTTGACAGCCGGGTGATGGGTTTGTAGTTCATCTTCAGTGTACCTTCGGTGGTATGGCCTACTGTAGCATTTTCGAAGTCTACCAGAATTGGCTTTTCAGTACCTACACGGTAATAGATGTTACCGGTAACAGCATCCTTCCACGCCGGAATTTCCAGGCTGCGGGCTGCTGCAACGAAGAATATTTCACGTGATCTAGTGTCCGTAACACGGCTTTTCCATACACCGATCGGAGAAGTAAGGGTAGACATCGTATTCAGGTCGTTGCGGATAATCAGACTGTCTTTGCACCAGTTGACAAGTTCCTGTGGGTTCTGCTTGAATTTTGCAGCCAGATTGGCCGGAATAGCCTTCTGCAGATAAGAACGGTATGGAGTCAACAGTTCGATGCCGATGCGTGGAGCAAGTACTTCGGTTACGCTGGCAGAATCACTCGTCTGATACAGATGATCTTCGAGTACGCTGCATGGAGTATCGCGCAAGTCTTTGTCTGTCAATGTACCCAGTAAAGCCAATGCTCTTTCACCCATGTTCTTTGCCTGGGCATTCTGCAGGAATGTCTGGATGTCTTTGTAGTTACCTCTTGATTTCAGAATGAATGCAGTTGCGTCATTTGCCTTGTCCTTGAACTGATCGGCAAAACTTTTCAGCGATGCTTCAGTCGGGAAAGTAGCTTCGTAGGCATGACGGATAGAGTCTTCCTGTGCCATGCGCATGGTGTTTTCCTGACGCTGTTCGGGAGTAACCTCCGGGATCTTGGCATTTTCTGCCGGTGGAACGATGTTGAACGGAACATTTACCGGAGTACCTTCTGTTTTATCCATTACAACAACTACGTTCTTGTCTTTTCCGAAAGAAACTTTCTGAATTCCGTATTGTCCGTTGGCTGATGCGTAGATCAGCATATCTCCCAGGCCTGCGGATAAGGAAGTGTGTCCACCCTCGTCACATTGTTTTTTGGCTACGGTATAATATTCGGCGTAGTTGTATACTTTGAATTCTACATTTGCTCCGCCTACGGGTTGCTGTTTGCTGTCTACTACGGTTACGTTTACTTTTGCACTGGTAGCGTAGTTGTCAATGATGTTGATTTCTGTGAAATTCGCTGTTTTCTGCATTACATCTTCCGGGCCATCGTATGCTCCGAAAACCTTGGTGTGCATCAGCATACCGCGGCTGGCGGGTGCATTAAACCAACCCAGATTCAGAACTGGTTCCGGTTCGCAGGCTCCCAGGAAGTTCCATTTTCCGTCTACCCATGCTTCTACCCATGCGTGATTGTCGTCTGTATGTGCCCAGCGCGGTGTATATACCTGACGTGCCGGGATACCTACAGAGCGTAAGGCAGCTACCAGGAAAGTTGATTCTTCTCCACAACGTCCGTAAGCAGTCTTTACTGTAGCCATAGGAGCGCTGGTACGGCCGTCTGTCGGTTGGTAAACTACTTTCTCGTGACACCAGTGATTGACTTCCAGTACTGCATCGTGCATGGACAGGTCTTTTACTCTCGGCCATAACTCCTGGCTGAAAACTTCACGGGCATTATCCAGATTTTCGTTATTTACACGGATTGGCAGTACAAAATGGCGGAATATCATATCCGGGATGTTTTTCCCCCATGTACTTTCTTCACGCAGCTTTAATGACTGGCGTACGTTATTCAAATAGAATTCTCCTGAATAGTCGGCTATGTCTCCGGGAGTCATGTAAGCGTACAGGAACATCATGGCCTCCCGTTCGGGAGTCGTCAGTTCCGTATCAAAAATGGCAAATAGGTTTCCCTGATTCAAGATGTCTTTCTTGGCCTGGAAATCTTTTTCTACTTTTGCGCGATAGTCTGTTTCTTTTAAGAAATGTTCAGATGTGCAACTAAACAGGCTCAGTGAGAGAATCAGTGCTGCGCAACAAAGGATTTGTTTCATCATAGTTTTTTAAAATTAGATTCTGAAAGTTTCAACAAGCAACTGATGGAACATATTTTATAATATGTGTATCTGTTAGTATGCTTTTTGAATTTCAGAAGAAATGAATAAGTTGAAAAAACGCCTTGAGCTTCGAATGAAACGTCAAGGCGTTTTCTTAGGTATACATGGAATTTCTGTCAGATTAAATAGGAACGTATTCTACAAAAGCTTCCATTGCTTCATAGCATGCGAGTCCCAGGTGATCGTACAGTGAAGCGGTTCCTCTGTTTCGGTCTTCACTGCGTTGCCAGAACAGTCGTTCGTCGTTTCCTAAGAACGGCGCACTTTCCATTTGTGACTGATGCTTCAGGATAGAATTACGTTTGGCACGAAGTTCTTCCGGGCTTAACGGAACAGCCATTTCGATGTTTTCGATTTCCCATTCAGCCCATGCGCCACGATACATCCAGATGCGGCAGTCTTTCAACCATTCTGCTCCGGCCTTCTTTTCTTCATCGATGGCAGCAAATACGGCATCTGTGCATACACGGTGTGTACCATGCGGGTCTGCCAGATCGCCTGCTACGTAAATCTGATGAGGCTGGACTTCGCGCAGCAGTTTTAGTACGATTTCTACGTCTGCTTCACTGATCGGATTCTTTTCAATCTTGCCAGTTTCATAGAAAGGCAAATCAAGGAAATGGCAGCGGCTTAACGGAATCTTGTTGTAGGTACATGCTGTACGTGCTTCTCCACGACGGATCAGTCCTTTTATTGTAAGAATGTCGCGGGTATCCATATCGCTTTCTTTCTTGTTGGCGAAGAATTCCTTTATCTCAGCATATTTCTTAACAATGACTTCGTCCTTACTGTCTTCGAAGAGTTGGTTGAAGCCGTTGATGAAATGCATGAAACGTGTTACTTCTTCGTCGCCTACGGCAATGTTGCCGGAAGTTTCGTATGCTACGTGTACTTCGTGACCTTGCTGTACCAACCGGCGGAGTGTGCCTCCCATGGAGATTACATCGTCGTCAGGATGTGGAGAGAAGATGACAACCCGTTTGGGGAATGGTTTTGCGCGCTCCGGGCGATACGTATCATCAGCGTTGGGCTTACCGCCTGGCCATCCTGTAATGGTATGCTGCAAATCGTTGAAAATCTTGATGTTTACATTGTATGCAGATCCATACAGAGCCAGCAGTTCGCTCAATCCGTTTTCGTTGTAGTCCTTGTTGGTCAGTTTCAGAATCGGTTTATTCAGCAGTTGACACAGCCATACGATGGCGCTGCGGATTAATTTGTCATTCCATTCACAGTTGGTAACCAGCCATGGACGTTGAATACGTGTCAGATGTGCTGCAGCCGACAGATCAATACATACATTTGCGTTGTTGTGCAATTGCAGGAATGTTGCCGGAAGCGCATCGGTCACCTTGTCTTCTACCGCTTTCTTTATGATATCGGCTTTTTCTTCTCCCCAGGCCAGTAAAAATACTTTGCGGGCCTGCAGGATATTCTGTATTCCCATTGTAATGGAACAAGGAGGCAGATTGTCGATACCTAAGTTGCGGGCAGCCTCTACCTTGGAGGTTGAGTCTACCAGAATAAGTCGGGTTGTCGTGTTGACATTTGATCCTGGTTCATTCATGGCGATGTTTCCTTCTCGTCCGATTCCCATAACCATGATGTCTATTCCGCCATAAGTCTGGATGCGTTGATCGTAAAGACGGCAGTGTTCCAATACGGCTTCCTGAGGGATGTTCCCGTTGATGGTAAATACATTTTGCGGGTCAATATCGATTTGAGACAGAAGTTGTTTGTTCAGGTGGCTGAAGCTACCTTCGTGTCCTTCTGTGAGCGGATAGTATTCATACAGGTTGAAAATTACTACATTCCGGAAACTGACTCCCTGGTTTTTGTGACGACTGACCAGTTCGGCATAAAGCGGACGAAGAGATGCACCTGTTCCTAATGCGATGGTACAGAATTTGCCTTCTTTCTGTCTATCCTGAATTTTGGATATAATGTCGTTGGCTATCTGTTGGATTCCTTCTTCTATGGTTTCATAGATGTTGGTTGGAATTTTTTCGCAACGGGTTAATACGGAACGTTCTACCGCATTCTCCGGCTTGTAATAGCGTGGGGAAACTCTGTTCAATGATATTTGAGAGCTCAAATTGGTTCTCATAAATTATCCTCCTAGATGATGAGTTTTTAAAGATTGTTCTTTTCGATGTCTTTGAAATATTTGTAGGTGCCTACTTTCAGTTCATCGGTAGCTGCTTCATCACAAACGATGATACCATGCTGGTGCATTTGCAAGGCACTGATTGTCCACATCTGAGTGATTCCACCTTCAACAGCATGTTGCAAGGCACGGGCCTTGTTGTGTCCGTTGCAGATAATCAGGACTTCTCTGGCAGATAAAACTGTTCCTACACCTACAGTCAATGCAGTCTTAGGTACTTTGTTTACATCGTTTTCAAAGAAACGTGAGTTGGCAATAATGGTATCTGTAGTCAGTGTTTTGACACGGGTGCGTGATGACAATGAAGAACCCGGTTCGTTGAAGGCGATATGACCGTCAGGGCCGATTCCTCCTAAGAACAAATCGATTCCACCGAATTTTTCGATTTCTTTTTCGTAATTGGCACATTCTGCTTCCAGGTCTGCGGCATTACCGTTCAGAATATGGATGTTTTCTTTGCAAATGTCAATATGGTTGAAGAAATTGTTGAACATAAATGAATGATAGCTTTCCGGATGTGATTCGGGCAGATTTACGTATTCATCCATGTTGAACGTAACGACATTCTTGAAAGAAACTACTCCCTTCTTGTTCAGCTCAATCAAGGCTTTGTACATACCCAGCGGAGATGAACCGGTAGGAAGTCCTAATACGAACGGTTTTTCTTTTGTGGGGTTGGCTTTGTTGATTTTGTTTGCTACGTAGTTTGCAGCCCAGTTGGAGAGTGCCTGATAGTCAGGTTCGATAATTAGTCTCATAATAATTCGGGTTTTAGTTAATAATATTTTTAGTGTAAATTCTTGATTTTTGATAATGTAACGAAATATCTTTCTGCAAATATATCAAGATTATAACAGAATGACAAATAAAAAAAGTTTTTTGTCATTTGATTTTTAAAAAAAACTATTATATTTGTGACAATTAATGCAAAAATTAAAATTTAGGTATGGGACAAGCTTTATTGGAAGAATTGTGTAAAGGTAGTACTAAGAGTGCGATGGTAAAGCGGCGTATCGTTACTTATTTAATTTGTAACGGCAATGCGACGATTACTGACTTGTCAAAAGACATGGATTTGAGCGTGCCTACTGTCACTAAATTTGTGGATGAAATGATTGAGGGCGGCTATGTACTTGATAATGGAAAACTGGAAACAAGCGGTGGCCGTTATCCTAATCTTTATGGATTGTGTGCCGATGCGGCTTATTTTTTGGGAGTGGAGGTAGCTCGCAATTTCTATAGTATAGGAGTAGCCGATTTTCAGGGAAATATGTTGCATCAGGTATTGAGAGTTCCTTTTCAGCGCGAAAATACATTGGCTTGTGTGGATGCTTTGTGTAAAGCTATCAATGATTTTGTAGACAATCATCATTTAGACCGTTCTAAGATTCTGAATGTATGCGTCAGTCTGGCCGGACGGGTAAATAATGAAACCGGATTTAGCTACAGTTTCTTTAAATTTGGTGATACTTCCCTGCGTGATCTTTTGATTGAGCGGATAGGATTACCGGTCGAAGTAGAAAATGACAGTCGTGTGATGGCATACGGTGAATATATGAGAGGAGATTTCAAGGATGTTAAGAATTTAATCTACATTAATGCCGGATGGGGATTAGGTATGGCCATTATCATCGACGGAAAATTATATCGGGGTATGTCTGGTTTTTCCGGTGAATTCGGACACAACTATGGATATGACAATCAGCAGATTTGTCATTGTGGAAAAAAGGGTTGTATAGAAACGGAGGTTTCCTGTTCGGCCTTATACCGGAAGTTTATAGAGCGGTTGAAAAATGGAGAAAGTTCCATTCTTTTACGGGAAAAGAAAATAGAAGAAATTACGATTGCCGATATTCTTTCTGCTGTTAATCGCGAGGATGTGCTGGCTATTGAACTGGTTGAAGAAATTGGTGGCGAGTTGGGACGTCATATCGGCTGTCTGATTAATATATTTAATCCGGAATTAGTGGTAATAGGTGGTGACTTATCGAAAGCCGGTGGCTATCTGTTGCATCCGGTTATTGCAGCTATTCGAAAATATACGTTGAACCTGATGTATCGTGATTCGGATATTTTATTGGCTAAACTTCAGGATGATGCAAACGTGGTAGGTACTTGCCTGCTGGGACGTACCAATTTGTTTGCTGTATAACCTGTTTTATGGAATAAACTCGGTTCTGAAGAAAAGATAAAGGCAGAAGAACAACAAGATCAATAAATGTGGAATATTGCTCTTTTGTTCTTCTGCCTTTTCCTTTCATTTATACGATATGTATTTCTACATCGTAATGCTCCTTTAATCAATGTTTCCAGCCAGGCAAAACTCGTTGTACAACTGTTCCCATTGCATGTTAAACTCAGGCATGGAGTGGAAAAGATAGTTGGCTCCTTCGTTCAGAAGTGTCGCATCTGGCAGGGGACCTGTGTTTACGGCAATGGTGAAGATTCCGGCAGAAACTCCGGCTCGTACTCCCAGTGGAGCATTCTCTATGACTATAGCCTCGTTGGCTTGTATTCCTGCTTTTTTAAGGGCCATCAGATACGGTTCCGGATTAGGTTTTCCATATTTTACGTCGAAGGCAGTGACCATCAGTTCTTGTTTGAAAATACCCGGATAATAATGATTCAGTTTGTCCAGCAGAGAATGCTGTCCCGACCCGGTTACTACCATGGGAATCAGTCCGTTTTGCTGGATCTTTCTCAGCACCTCAAGTGCACCAGGCATGGGAGCTGCTGCAGGAAGACTGTTGAAAAGCCGGCTTTTGGTTTCATAGATTTGTTTTATTTCTTCTTCTTTGGCTTCATGGCCTCGTTCGCGTTGACTGACGATATTGATTGTAGATGCTCCAGTGCGTCCTTCGTGCATAAAGGCTTCTTCGCGGCTCATGTGCATGCCATATTGTTTCATGGCCTCATGCCATGCAGTGGCGTGGTTGTTCATTGAGTCAAAGAGAACTCCGTCCATATCAAACAGAACGGCTTTCAGGTGGATATTGGTTTGGCGATGTGTTTCTAAATATTGTTGTATAGCTTCTTGAAACATAGTTTAATGGAATCAGTATATCGGTTGATCTCGCAAAAAAGATTGTCATTCAGTGTGCGGAATCTTAATTGATACACACTGAATGACAATAAAAGGGGAATCTGCCTGCGGGATAAATGTTTCTACAGGCAGATGTGATAAATTTTATTTTTTCAGGCGGGCCTGGATAGCTTCCGATTCTTTTTCATAGCCTGGTTTATGCAGCAGGGCGAACATATTTTTCTTATAGGCCTCTACTCCTGGCTGGTTGAATGGATTTATTCCCAGCAGGTAACCGCTGATACCACAGGCTTTTTCGAAGAAGTAAATCAATTGTCCCAGGTAATATTCATTCAGTACAGGAACACTGATGCGCAGATTGGGAACACCGCCATCTACGTGTGCCAGCTGAGTACCCAGTTCTGCCATTTTATTAACTTCGTCTACACGTTTGCCAGACAGGAAGTTCAGTCCATCCAGATTTTCTTCATCAAATGGAACGTGCAGTTCGTGGTTTGGAGTTTCTATGGAGACTACAGTTTCGAAAATGGTACGTTCACCTTCCTGAATCCACTGTCCCATGGAGTGAAGATCGGTAGAGAAATCTACGGAGCTTGGATAGATACCTTTGTGGTCTTTCCCTTCAGATTCTCCATATAGCTGTTTCCACCATTCCATGAAATAATGGAGTTTGGGTTGGAAATTAACCAGAATTTCGATTTTCTTTCCGTTTCTGTATAATTCGTTACGGGTAGCAGCATACATCGCAGCCGGATTTTCCTGCATATTGGGAGTGGCACACACTTCTTCCATCTTGCATGCTCCGGCAACCAACTGGTCGATATCAATACCGGCTACGGCGATTGGCAACAAGCCTACCGGAGTGAGTACGGAAAAACGGCCTCCTACATTATCCGGGATAATGAATGATTTATATCCTTCCTTGTCAGCTGTAACGCGGGCAGCTCCTTTCTTTGCGTCAGTAACGGCTACGATGACTTTGCGTGCCATTTCTTTTCCACGCTGTTCTTCACATTGCTTTTTCAGTAGGCGGAAAGCCAAAGCTGTTTCGGTAGTTGTTCCTGATTTAGATATATTGATTACGCCGAATTTTTTGTCTTTCAGGTATTCTGTTAACTCATAAAGATAGTCTTCACCGATGTTATGTCCGGCAAAGATAATTGTAGGTTGTCCGGCTTTCTTTTCCTGCAGCCACAGGAAGCTGTTCGACATAGCTTCGATGACTGCGCGGGCGCCCAGGTAGCTTCCACCAATACCGGCTACTACTACTACGTCACAGTTTTCACGCAGAATCTGTGCGGTAGCTTTCAAATCGTTCAGGTGTTCTTTGGTAATAGAAGAAGGCAGATGCAGCCATCCCAGGAAATCATTGCCCAGGCCTGTACCTTTTTCCAAAGTTTCCATACAAGCTTTTACGTCAGATTCGTAAGAAGCCAGTTTTTCTTTAGAGATGAAATCTAAAGTTTTTTCGATGCATAATTTGATATTTTCCATGTTATTCAATTAAATATTAATAATTAACAATGAAAATCGGTTGTATCTTTTCGAAGTTTAAGGTATAAAGAATGCATCAGGCATTCTTTTTCCTTTTTACCTTTTGTAATACAAAGTCTGTTTATTAATCTAATTCAATCGGTTTTTTATCTTTGTCTATCGGAATGAATCTGTTAATAGTTTTATTTCAATCATAGGGGAAATCCGTTCATACAGGATGTTGTAGACAGCGTCTACAATTGGCATATTGACATGAAGGTGTTTGTTCAGTTCTTTGATGCATTTCGTTCCGTAATACCCTTCAGCGATCATTTCCATTTCTATCTGTGCGCTTTTTACCGAATAACCTTTTCCGATCATGGTACCAAATACTCGGTTTCGGCTGAAGTTGGAATAAGATGTTACCAATAAATCTCCCAGGTATGCCGAGTCGTTGGTACATCGGTCTACGGGGTGAACGGTGTTGAGGAAACGATTCATTTCCTGGATGGCGTTCGATACCAGTACGGCCTGAAAATTGTCTCCATATTTCAGACCGCTGCAAATGCCGGCGGCAATGGCATATACATTTTTCAATACGGAAGCATACTCGATTCCGGCTACATCCGTATTGACCGAAGTCTTGATGTATTGTCCCGTCAGCTGGCGGGCAAACATTTTGGCTTTCTCGATGTCTTTGCAGCCGATAGTCAGATACGACAAGCGTTCCAGGGCTACTTCTTCTGCATGGCAGGGCCCAGCCAGTACTGCGATATTTTCTTCCGGAACTCCGTACATGAGGTGAAAATAGTCGGATACGATGAGGTTTTCATCGGGAACGATACCTTTGATTGCGGTTACTATGAACTTATCCTTGATTTTTGTCTTTAGCTTTTTCAGGTGGGTTTTCAGGTAAGGCGAAGGGGTCACGAAAATCAGTGTGTCCGATTCCCGTACTACCTTATTAATATCTGATGAAAAGTTGATGCGCTTGATATCAAAGCGCACGCTGGTCAGGTAGGCCGGATTGTGTCCGAGTCGTTTGAACTCTTCTATCCGGTCGTCGCGCCGCATGTACCAGTTGATTGATTCGGCCTGGCCCAAAATAATTTTGGCAATTGCGGTAGCCCAGCTTCCTCCACCCATAATGGCTATTTTCCCGGGTAATTTCATAATGATCAATTTGAATGAAAATTGAAAGCTAAAAGCGGAGAATATGATATTCCGCTTTTAACCTTCAACTTTATCTCTTCTTTAATCGATTAAATTTTCTGTATCCAGCCTGCCACTTCGTCTACACTCGGATTGGTCAGTTCCAGTTTGTATTTTTTATTGATGCCACAGATATCCTGATGCAGCTTCTGCGGATTGATTTCTTTCATGTCTGATACCAGATTGTATCCTGCTTTCTGGATGACAGGTACCCAGGCTTCCGGTATGCCCAGTTCCATGAATTTGGCCGGTGTATCTTTCGGAGTAACCTTTTCCGGGCGCATTTGCGGGAAGAACAATATTTCCTGAATGTAGGTTTTGCCTGTCATCAGCATCACCAGACGGTCTATACCGATACCGATACCGCTGGTAGGAGGCATACCGTATTGCAGGGCACGCAGGAAGTCCTGATCGATAATCATTGCCTCGTCATCTCCTTTATCCGCCAGTCGCATCTGCTCTTTGAATCGTTCTTCCTGGTCGATTGGATCGTTCAGCTCTGAATAGGCGTTGGCCAGTTCTTTTCCGTTTACCATCAATTCGAAACGTTCGGTCAATCCGGGTTTAGAACGGTGCATCTTGGTTAGCGGTGACATTTCTACCGGATAATCGATGATGAAAGTAGGCTGGATGAATGTACCTTCGCAGAATTCACCGAAGATTTCGTCAATCAGTTTGCCTTTGCCCATGGTATCGTCGATTTCCATATTCAACTTCTGGCAGACTTCACGGATTTGTGCTTCGTCCATGCCGTTCAGGTCATAACCGGTTTTTTCCTTGATGGCGTCCAAAATCGGAAGGCGGCGGTAAGGAGCCTTGAAGCTGATGATGTTTCCGTCGATTTCGCGTTCCGGTTTACCGTTTACAGCTATACAGACAGCCTCTAGCAGCTTTTCTGTAAACGACATCATCCAGTTGTAATCCTTATATTGAACGTACAGCTCCATACAAGTGAATTCCGGATTGTGGTTACGGTCCATACCTTCGTTGCGGAAGTTCTTGCCTATTTCGTATACCCCCTCAAATCCGCCTACGATAAGCCGTTTCAGATACAGCTCAGTAGCGATACGCATATACATATCGGTATCAAGGGCATTGAAGTGAGTGATGAAGGGTTTTGCGCTTGCACCACCTGCTATGTTTTGCAGTACCGGAGTCTCTACTTCCGTATATCCAGCTTCATCCAGAATGCGACGGATGGTACGGATAACCGTAGCACGTTGCAGGAAGATGTCTTTTACTCCATCGTTTACGATCAGGTCGACGTAACGCTGACGATAACGCAGCTCAGGGTCTTCAAATTTATCGTATGCGACTCCGTCTTTATATTTTACAATAGGAAGAGGGCGGAGTGATTTAGACAGTACGGTCAGTTTCTGCGCATGGATGGATACTTCTCCAGTTTGGGTACGGAATACAAAGCCTTCGATTCCAATAAAGTCACCCAAATCGAGCAAGCGTTTGAATACTACATTATATAAGTCTTTGTTCTCATCCGGACAGATGTCATCACGGGTGATGTATACTTGAATACGGCCTTTGGAATCCTGCAACTCAATGAAAGAAGCTTTACCCATTACACGGCGTGACATGATTCGTCCGGCTACTGATACTTTGCGCGGTTCTGCTTCGTCATCCTTGAATTCGGCTTTTATATCAGTCGAAAATGCATTGGTTACATACTCTGCAGCAGGGTACGGATCGATGCCCATCGCTCTCATTTCATTCAGACTGTTCCGTCTGATAATCTCCTGTTCACTTAGCTCTAATACGTTCATTTGTTAATATATTAACTCAATTTGGGTACAAAAATAGAAAACATTTTGCAAAGTATCTCTATATATAAGGTACTTTTTCGTGGAAAGGAATTGTAAAACAGAAGTAAATGGAGAAAAAACGGGAGCTCGTTTCTATCGGGACAGATCCGTCGGGACAGGAAACTTTTTCGTATGTGTGGCTCAAAAGCAGGTCTGCATACCGGTTTATTTTGCAATGTGTAACAAAAAAAATGTTTGTCGTGTTATATTTATACGATTTTTATTAATCTTGTTTTAAAAATACCGCATTTGTGCGTATTCTTTTTGAATATTGTAAATTTAAGTTCTATATTTGCGCTGAACTAGATGAAAAAGAAAGTCGATACTTGGCTGCCATAAAGAAACAAGTGATAAAGATAGAAGTATAAAAAAGAATTCAAGATGGTTTACGACATTGAAGTATTGAAAAAATTCTACGGATCGTATGCTGCGAAGGTAGAAAGAGCAAGACAAAAATTAGGTAGGGCCATGACTTTGGCGGAAAAGGTTCTGTATGCTCATCTGTACGATGAAGCATCGTTGACAAGTTTCAGCCGGGGAGAAGATTATGTAAATTTCAGACCAGACAGGGTCGCCATGCAGGATGCTACGGCGCAGATGGCTTTACTGCAGTTTATGAATGCAGGGAAAAAAGCGGTGGCTGTTCCTTCCACAGTACATTGCGATCATTTGATTCAAGCATATAAAGGGGTGGAGGTCGATTTGCCGGCAGCCCGTGAAACCAATAAGGAAGTGTATGAATTTTTGCGTAGTGTGGCTTCCAAATACGGGATTGGTTTCTGGAAACCGGGAGCAGGAATTATCCATCAGGTGGTTCTTGAGAATTATGCCTTTCCCGGTGGAATGATGGTCGGTACAGACTCGCATACGCCAAATGCAGGAGGTCTCGGTATGATTGCCGTAGGTGTAGGAGGTGCGGATGCGGTGGATGTAATGACCGGTATGGAATGGGAACTGAAAATGCCGAAGCTGATCGGTGTGAAATTGACCGGACAGTTGAACGGTTGGGCTGCGCCGAAAGATGTTATTCTGAAACTGGCTGGAATACTGACAGTGAAAGGTGCTACCAATGCCATCATTGAATATTTTGGTGAAGGTGCCGCTTCTTTGTCGGCTACGGGAAAAGCCACTATCTGTAACATGGGCGCTGAGGTGGGAGCTACCACTTCTATCTTCCCGTTTGATCAGAATATGGCTGATTACCTGTGTGCTACCGGTCGTGAAACAGTAGCCGGGATGGCTTCCCGAAATGCTGCCGATCTGCAGGCCGATCCGGAAGTTTCCGCTCATCCGGAAGCTTATTATGACCGGATTATTGAAATCAATCTTTCCGAACTGGAACCTTATATCAACGGACCGTTTACGCCGGATGCGGCCTGTGCGTTGTCTGCATTTGCCGAAAAAGTGAAGAAAAACGGATACCCTCAGCGAATGGAAGTCGGACTGATTGGTTCTTGTACCAACTCTTCATATCAGGATCTGAGTCGTGCCGCTTCACTGGCCCGTCAGGTAAAAGCCAAGGGATTGAAAATGGCTTCTCCGCTCATTATCAACCCGGGTTCGGAACAAGTGTATTGTACTTCGTTGCGTGACGGTATGATAGCCGATTTCAAGTCAATAGGAGCTGTTATTATGACCAATGCCTGTGGTCCGTGTATCGGACAGTGGAAGCGCATTACGGATGATCCTTTACGTGCCAACTCCATTGTTACTTCGTTCAACCGTAATTTCGCGAAACGGGCGGATGGCAATCCGAATACTCATGCCTTTGTGGCTTCTCCGGAAGTGGCGATGGCTCTGACCATAGCAGGAGATCTTTGCTTTAATCCGATGACTGATACGCTGGTAAATGAAAAGGGTGAAACAGTCAAACTGGATGCTCCGACAGGTGATACATTGCCGGTAAACGGCTTCACCGTTGATGACAACGGCTATGTAGCTCCGGCAGCCGACGGAAATTCACTCGAGGTTTCTATAAGTCCGGATTCACAGCGTTTGCAGAAACTGCTTCCTTTTGCTCCGTGGGATGGAAAGGACTTGCTGGATATGCCGTTGCTTATCAAAACTCAGGGAAAGTGTACCACCGATCATATTTCCATGGCTGGTCCATGGTTGCGTTTCCGTGGACACTTGCAGAATATTTCCGACAACATGCTGATGGGAGCTGTCAATGCCTTTAACGGAAAGACTAATTGTGTTTTCAATCAGTTGAATGGAAGTTATGAGGCGGTTTCGGCAGTAGCAAAGGCTTACAAGGCTCAGGGCATTCCGTCTATTGTGGTGGCCGAAGAAAATTACGGAGAAGGATCCAGTCGCGAACATGCGGCGATGGAGCCTCGTTTCCTGAATGTACGTGTTATTCTGGCCAAGAGCTTTGCCCGTATTCATGAGACCAACTTGAAGAAGCAGGGTATGCTGGCACTGACTTTCAAGAACAAGCAGGATTACGACAAGGTACAGGAGCACGATAGAATTTCGGTAAAGGGACTGGAATCGTTTGCTCCCGGGAAACCGTTACAGGTGGTCTTGAAACACGAAGATGGTACGACGGATACGCTGGAAGCCGTACATACTTATAATGAAATGCAGATAGGATGGTTTAAAGCTGGTTCTGCACTGAATACTTTTAAAAAATGATTGTATAAACAACAGGAGGTAAATTTATGAGTAAAGTATATATGGAAAACGGGAAACTGGTTGTTCCCGATCATGTGACAGTTCCTTTTATCGAGGGTGATGGCGTAGGTGCTGAAATAACACCGGTATGTCAGCAGATTGTCAATGTGGCAGTGGAAGCTGCCTATCATGGTCAGCGTTCCATTGAATGGAAAGAGGTACTGGCCGGAGGAAAGGCTTTTAAGGAAACCGGCGAATGGTTGCCTGAGGCTACGATGGATGCGTTCCGCGAATACCTGGTTGGTATCAAGGGACCGCTGACAACGCCGGTGGGCGGAGGTATACGCTCGTTGAATGTGGCCTTGCGTCAGGCTCTCGACTTGTATGTCTGTCTGCGTCCGGTACGTTGGTTTAAGGGGGTATCTTCTCCTGTCAAGGAACCGGAGAAGGTGAACATGCATATTTTCCGTGAAAATACTGAAGATATTTATGCCGGTATCGAATGGGAGCAGGGAACACCGGAAGCCCGTAAGTTTTATGATTTCCTGCATAACGAGATGGGAGTGAAAAATGTGCGTTTCCCGGAAACGTCTTCTTTTGGAGTAAAACCGGTATCCAAAGAAGGAACCCAGCGTTTGGTACGTGCGGCTATCGAATATGCCTTGTATCATAAACTTGCGTCCGTAACGTTGGTGCATAAGGGAAATATCATGAAATTTACGGAAGGCGGTTTCAAGCGTTGGGGATACGAAGTGGCCGAAAAAGAATTCTCTGAACAGACGTTCACCATGAATCAGTTTGAACAGTTAAAGAAAGATCTGGGTGAAGAATCGGCCAGAGCCGAAATGGCCAAGGCTGTCAATGGAGGAAAAATTCTTGTCAAGGACTGTATTGCCGACGCCTTCCTGCAGAATACGCTGCTTATGCCGGACGATTATTCCGTTATTGCTACGTTGAATCTGAACGGGGATTACATTTCCGATCAGCTGGCGGCGATGGTTGGAGGTATTGGAATCGCTCCGGGTGCCAACATCAATTATCAGACAGGGCATGCCATTTTCGAGGCTACACACGGTACGGCTCCAAACATTGCCGGAAAGAATATTGTCAATCCTTGTTCGCTTCTGCTTTCGTCTGTCATGATGTTGGAATACTTGGGCTGGAAGGAAGCAGCCGCGTTGATTACGGAAGCTTTGGAAGAGGCATTCTCCAAAGGACAGGCTACCAATGACCTGGCACGTTTCATGCCGGATGGACAGTCGCTTTCTACAACAGATTTCGGACAGCTTATTGTCGATTTGTTATAGTATTAATTGTTTTATTGTTGAAGTATAGTTATGAAAAAGGAGTATATCGTTTATAAGCTGTCGGAATGTGCCAAACACGCTTGCCGTATTGACAATGAACTTTTTACAAAGTTCAATGTGAAGCGTGGCTTGCGTAATGAAGATGGCACAGGAGTCTTGGTCGGATTGACCAAGATCGGCAACGTAGTGGGATATGAACGTACGGATAAGGGATTGAAACCGATTCCGGGAAAATTGTTTTACCGGGGATATGATCTGGAAGATATCGCACATGCATTGCTGAGGGAAAAGCGGTTTGGTTTTGAAGAGGTGGCTTATCTTCTGCTTTCAGGAGAGTTGCCTGACAGCGAACAGCTTAGTTCGTTTAAGGAACTGATAAACGACAATATGCCGCTGGATAAGAAGACTACGATGAATATCATTGACCTGGAAGGACAGAATATCATGAATATTCTGGCACGTAGTGTACTCGAAATGTATACTTTCGATCCCAACCCGGATGATATTTCCCGCGATAATCTGATGCGTCAGTCCATCGAGCTCATTTCGAAATTTCCTACCATTATAGCGTATGCCTATAATATTTACCGGCATAGTACCCAGGGACGTTCGTTGCATATTCGCCATCCGCATGAAAATCTGTCATTGGCTGAGAATTTTCTGTATATGATGAAAAAAGATTTTACGCCGCTCGAAGCGCGTATGCTCGATCTGTTGCTGGTATTGCAGGCCGAACACGGTGGAGGTAACAACTCTACCTTTACGGTGCGTGTAACCAGTTCCACCCGTACCGATACATATTCCAGCATTGCGGCCGGTATCGGTTCGCTGAAGGGCCCGTTGCATGGAGGAGCCAATATCCAGGTCGTAAAAATGTTTCATCACTTGAAGGAAGTAATTTCCGACTGGACGAATATAGACGAAATTGATACGTACCTGATACGTATGCTCAATAAAGAGGCCTACGATAAGAGTGGTCTTATTTACGGTATCGGTCATGCTGTTTATACCATTTCCGATCCCCGGTCCATGCTGCTCAAGGAACTGGCCGGCGAACTGGTGGCAGAGAAAGGCTGCGAGAAGGAATTCGCATTCCTGGAATTACTTGAACAGCGTGCCATCGCTTGTTTCAAGAAAGTTAAGGGAGACAAGAAGCAGGTGTGCTCAAACGTAGATTTCTATTCCGGTTTTATTTATGAGCTGATGGGACTGCCTCAGGAAATCTATACTCCACTGTTTGCGATGGCGCGTATTGTAGGATGGACGGCTCACCGTATTGAAGAATTGAATTTCGAAGGCCGTCGGATTATTCGTCCGGCTTATAAGAACGTATTGGAGGAGGTGGATTACACTCCGATTTCAGAACGTTGATAAAATTTTTGCATTAATTATTTTTGTTGAATCCCGTTTTTTTTGTCGAAGAAAAGGCGGGATTTCCTTTTGGATGGAGGAAAGCATCGTTTTCTTTTTAAATATATGGGTTTGGTTGGATCGGATTTGTGCTTAATTGTTTTGAAAAAAGAACTTTTAAGCGTATTTAATTTATCGATTCGTAAATTTATAAGTTTTTAATACAGATTATGCTGTGTATCTGTAGGAAATGTTTGTAGAGGGTCTGCATGAAAAAAAAACCACAAAAAAAAACTGGGTAACTGTGGTTCGTATGAGAATTTTCTGTACTTTTGTCACTAAACTATTAAAAATTAGACTATGACAAAAGCAGAGATCGTTAAGGAAATCGCCAACAAGACTGGTGTTGACAAGCAAACTGTATTGGCTGTAATTGAAAGTTTCATGACAGAAGTAAAAAGTTCATTGGAGAAAGAAGAGAATGTTTATCTTCGTGGATTTGGTAGTTTTATCGTGAAGCAGCGTGCTGAGAAGACAGCCAGAAATATTTCGAAGAACACCACCATGATTGTTCCGGCTCATAACATTCCTGCTTTCAAGCCGTCGAAAGAGTTTGAAAGCATGATGAAATAAACGCTTTTTTTTTATGCTGCACAGTCCCCGTCAGTTATGCTGGTGGGGACTGTCTGTTTTCTATGGACGCTGATATTTTCCGTGTTGGGAATAAACAGTCTTTTACCAGTGTTGTTGTGGGGGGGGTGGAGTTTTGACTTTATGCTTTTTGTGGTGTTTCTTTTTCTTATGTGGGTGTTCTACCTTGTGGGAAGGAGATTTGGGGCCTGTACGCTGAACGATACAGGATGAACCGATCAGCAGGCCGCATAGCAGCGTGCACAGTCCTAAAAAATGTTTCGTTTTCATAGCTTTGGGTTTTCTGTGTATCTTTTCAAAGATATAAAATAAAATGCGTTTGCCGAAATATGGCTTCATAAATGATATTAATAAGAAACTTTCTGTTTCCTTTTGGAACTTGTCTTGATGTTTTGAGTCAGGCAAATCTATGCTTGCCATAAACTATCAATTGAGTCCATTTAAAAAATAAGCATGTTTTAAATGTTTATTTATCCCTAAAACGATCTCAGAATAAAGTTGTTATCTGGAATTATTTTCTTACCTTTAAACTATCCATCAACAGATAGAGAATGTTCAAGAAAACCGATCCGAATCCTCTGTTGGACATGTTCATGGTTCCTTCAGTGCAGTTAGGTAGTCGTGCTTCAAAGAAAATATTCTGACTCCAACGCATGCATATCCATAGCCTCGTAACGACTAAGATTGACGAGGAGATATTCAAATCTTTGTTTCCGGAAGGTAATAGGAGTGACCGTCCGAATGACTCAATCCGTATACTCGTAGGAATGTCTGTCTTGAAGGAGGGATTCGGTTGCAGTAACGAGGAATTGTTTGAATAGTGCGAGTTCGACTTCCTGACAAGGAAGGCTTTCTGCCTGGAACTGACACCACATGACAAGGATGGCCTTACCGTTATAGAGATTGTTACCGGCAATACCTGCTCCTTGAAATCAGACGGTAAACTTTTGCCGTATCCGGATGAGTTGCATGAATGAAGTTTATGCAGACTGAGTTTATGGCCTGCGGCCTGAATGAAGACAGAACATGACCCGCAGAAATCCCTGATATGCCGTATAAAAAGATGGTGTATCAGGGATTTCTGTTGGTAAGTTCCGCAGGTAGAAGAGGATTTTGTATTATCCTGTTTGCCGTGTGTGAGTCAATTCCTATTTGGAAATCAGTTTCAGCCCGATTCCTCTCACGGTCTTGATTTCAATCTGGGAATCAGTCTCGAACAGCTTGCGGAGCTTGCTGACGAATACGTCCAGACTGCGTGAGGCGAAATAATCGTCTTCCTTGTTCCAGCAACGGTCGAGAATGGCTTCTCTTCTCACCACTTCTCCTTGGTTTTCGGCCAGCAGTTGGAGTATTTGTGCTTCGCGGGCAGTAAGTGTTGTCGATTTTCCGGATTCATGGTTGTGTAAGGTAGCCTGATCGGTGTCCAACGTATAGTTGCCGAACCGGCACAGGCCTTCTTCGTTGCGGGTCTTGGTTCCTTTCTTCATCTTCAGAATGGCGTGCAGGTGCGCATCCAGTTCATCGGGGATGAACGGTTTCTTTACATAATTGTTTACACCGACCTCGTATCCTTTTCTCACGTTCTTGGGCGAGGTAAGGGCCGATGCGAAAAGAATAGGTGTGTCGCTGTCGGTTTTCCGGATTTGGCGTACCATTTCGAAGCCGTCCATGACGGGCATGTCGATGTCTGATATGATGATGTCGGGATGATGTTCCTTCCAGGCTTCCAGTCCTTCTTTCCCGTTGTAGGCTGTAATGACTTCGTAGCCTCCGATGATGTCTTCAAGTCCTGACTTTACGATGTATGCAAGGCTCTTGTTGTCTTCTACCAATAATAGTTTTATCATAGTTTTTCGTGATTATGAGGCAAAGGTATTGAAATATGTGGAATATGCTGTATAATTGAAAGTCTTTTTTGTGTTTTATGAGGGAGGGATGATTATGTATTCCGGTGACAGGGATTTCTGTGGATTGTTTTTTATAATTAAGATTTGGTTTTTCCGAATCTTTCGCTATATTTATTGTAATCAAGTAGGTTTTATTTGATTATCAATAGATTAGATAAAACTCGCACGAGAACAGGCAATGGATAAGAAAAAGCCGAAATGTTCCGAACCGCCATATTTTCTCATGCTTTCAAATAACTTTTTATCTCACTTGCAAAGATAACATTTCTTTCTGAAAAGACAGCTATAACAAAAGACAATTATAATCAAGACACAAACGCAGCCCACGAAATACACAGATTCGTAAACAGACATGTATTTTCAAGATTGTTCCTTAGAACTGAACCAGAATATCTTGATAATAAACTCCAACCATTTTGAGTTATGGGCACATGAGCTATCTTACAATTGGACTTCACGATAAATCATCATTTCGAGAAGACATTTGAAAAGAATATTTTGAATAAGTATTATAGTCCGCTCTGGACTATATATGAAAGGTTAGTATCATTTTCAACCAATAATAGTTTGATCATATCTTCAATTTTTATATTACAAATATATTCATGTTTTTATTAAGATTCAATAAGGGGCAGATAGATTGTGAATTCCGTGAACTCACCTTCTATACTGGAAACAAATATTTTTCCGTGATGTGCTTCAACCACTTGATCAACGAAATTCAGTCCGAGTCCGAAACCGGAGGCACCATTCCGGCGGTTACGCTTAACGGCTGATGCACGTTCAAACTTTCGGAAAATAAGATGAATATCTTTATCGGATATTCCAAAACCATTGTCATGAATTTTTATTACGGTATATCTGTCATCCCGTGCTGTGCTTATTCTTATCTCCACGCTCTCACCCGAATATTTTACGGAATTGTCTATCAAGTTGCTGAGTACCTCTTCCAGATATTCAGCATCGGCATAAGCTGTTTCGGCTTTTATATCTGTAATAAAATTCACCGTCTTTTGCGATTTCGCCTTGAATTTCTCGGTCAGTTTTTCTATTATAGGAGTAAGCTCAACTTCTGTTCTGTTCATCTCCAGTTTATGGTTCTCCAGCTTGGATATGGTCAGCACTTTATTTGTAAGAGTAAGCAGATGGTCTGCTTCGTTCTCGGCAATGTCGAAGTATTTGTCCTTCATTTCCTGCCTGTTGTCAAGCTTTCCGCTTCTGAGGAACTTCAGCGCCATGATGATGGATGTGAGCGGTGTTTTCATGTCGTGTATCATGGCGTATGAGAAGTCTTCGCGAATCTGGAAAATCTTCTCGAAGCGTGAAATGAATCTTACCTGATAGCTGATGCTGACGATTACGAGCAGCATGATGATGAATGTGCCGGCAAGCATCAGGCCCATACGCTCTAAGAAAGTCTTATTGGGATTGGTGATGATGAGCTGAACAACCTGTGTATAATCCGATCGGATTGGAAAGTATTTGGGTTTGACAGCCATAAAAGACGGTTCTTTTTGGGTGCCGATACCGTTTATCTTTTCTCCCGTCTTTAAATTTATAATGTCTATATAATATTTGTTCCCTAATCCGTTTTGTATTAATAATTCGGCAGTAATGGAATCAAGATTGTGTAACGATATCGGATATCCCATGTCTGAAAGCCGTTCATAAAAATAGGTCATTGGAGGAATGGTGTCGTTTGTAGGTCCACTCATGATTTCTGTTCCTTTGGGAGTTTTCCCAAATCTCATATTCCCCTCTTCCTCCAAGGCTTTTTCAATGGTTGCATAACCTTCATTCAGAATGTCGTTTTTTATCAGTTCATACGAATTGTATATCCATATCATCTGCAAAGCCATAGCCCCGATAAGTCCTACGATAGACAGTATGGTGATGAATAATATGTTTTTCTTACGTTTTGAAGTCTTCATGTATGATATTATATGACTTTTTAATGGTTTTTCAGTGCAAATATAATAATTGGGTTACTAACATGAATCGAAACATCGAAGTCTTAACGTAAAGATAACATAAGGATAACAAATGATTTGATTGTATCACTTTATATTTGTAGTGTGATAAAGAATAAGATGAAAAAAGCAATAGATATGAAAGCGTTTAAGAAATATTTTAGTGGACAGTCATCCGGAAAAGGAACATTGATTTCGTACGGAAGAGGGCCTGAAGGGGAGGAAGTAATGATAGACTTCACAGAACCTAAACGAATAAATCTAAAAGCAATTGTGGCATTCATTATTATTCTGCCAGTTACGATGTGGCTGTTTTCTGCCATTTATGGAACTGACAGTCTGAATGTAACTTCAGAGAATTATTTCACTAAAGGAAAATATGTAATCTTTTTCAGTGTACTCTGTGGTATATTATTGAACTGGTTAATTCAGGCTGTCGTTTATATTATTGTCAATCCTAATTCATATAGAAAATTATCGGTAATATATAACAAGCGTTACCATACCATACGTTTCTTTTATAAGGGAGATGTGAGGATAATTCATTTCCGTATAGCTAATATCCTTGCACATTGTGTATGCGGATATATCCCTTTGCTGTTAGGTTTTATAATAGGTGATATTTCTATATGTTACTTTGGTCTTTTATCAATAATGTTCTTCTTTGATGAAACCAGTCTCGTATGGAGACTACGCCATTACAGCGGACAGGCTTTGTGCAGATATAAGGCAGACAGAGAATAACTATCCGAGATTATGACAGAGAGTTTGTTACTCTATATGAATCTACGCTCAAAACAGATTGTGCGTCTATTTGCAGGCATCGGACCGTTCCGGTGTCTGTTTCTTATCGGTATCGCTGCCATCCTGTTTTATGTTTTTACGAAAGTAAAGAGTGTATGGATATTGCCAGTGTGTTATCTGCTCATACTCTGGCTGTATCATAACAGTAAAACAGTAAAAAAGACCAAATAAAATCCTTCAAATTCTCTCTTAGAAGCTTAACTCTATAATCTCTGATATTCTGTATGGTTTGTACCGGATATCAGAGATTTTTATGGATATACATTATAATGATATTATCGCTGTGATAAACAGCATTGTGCTTTATCTGATATGACTGTTGTCAGGATTTTCAAGCGGCAGATATATGGTAAATTCCGTAAATTCTCCTTCTGTGCTGTTGACGAATATTCTTCCATCATGCGCTTTTATCACCTGGTCAACAAAGTTCAGGCCCAGTCCGAATCCTGAAGCTCCGTTTCTGCGGCTGCGCTTTGCCGCCGCTGCACGTTCATATTTCTGGAAAATGATTTTCTGGTCGGCTTCGGATATACCCAGACCATTGTCTCGTACTTTCAGGATGGTGTAGCGTTCGCTTTCTTCAGACGTGATGTTAATTTCCACACTCTCCTTTGAGTACTTGATGGCATTGTCAATCAGATTGCTTATTACTTCCCCAAGGTAATCGTTGTCTGCATAAGCTGTTTTGGCCTGCAAGCTGATGATAAAGTTTACAGGTTTCTGTGCTTTGGCCTTGAATTTATCAGTCAGTTTCTCTATTATCGGTGTAAGCTCGACTTCTGTTTTGTTCATCTCCAGTTTATGGTTCTCCAGCTTTGAGATGGTCAGTATCTTGTTGGTGAGAGCAAACAGATGATCTGCCTCGCTTTTTGCTATACTCATATATTTGTTCTTTATCTCCGGTTTGGAATCAAGTCTTCCGCTTTCCAGCATATCCTGTACCATCATAATAGTACTTAGGGGTGTTTTCATGTCATGCACCATGGCGTATGAGAAATCCTCACGGATTTGGGATATCTTATTCATTTTTGATATTATCCTTACTTGATAGATTATGCAGAATACAACAAAAATGAGAAGTATAGTTGTAGATATAAGGAGTAGCCCCATCTTTCCGAAAAAAAGGTTATTGGGGTTTACGAATTGAGCCTGTATAACTATGGAATAATCTTTTCTTAGAGGTACTTTATCTGTTTGTAAAGAAAATAATGAGGAAGGTTTATTCCCGATATACTGTACGATGGTATCTTTTTTCGAAATAGATATCATACATTCGCTTGGATAGTTATTCTTCAATAATAACTGTTTGTATATATGATTAATAGAGTCAAGTATTATTGGACTTTTTAGTTGTTCCAAAGATTCTTGCATATAAACAAACTCAGGAACATTTCTATTTTTATCTTCCTCTGTTCTACTTTGAACCTTAGTTCCAATCGGTAAATTTTGTAATCTGGAGAACGTTTCTTCCATAATAGCCTGCTCCAGCATATTGGTAGATTTAATCTTCAGTTCATCCTTGACAAAGTTGTATGAATTTGCTAACCATACAAACTGAACCAGTAATATTATTGATAAACCTAATATTGTAATTAATCTGATATAATATGTTTTCATTTAGCAGTTTTATTGCAAAGTTAATAACATTATGCAGATATATAACCAAAGTTTTTGTAGAAAACTTTTTAACCTAAAGATACCATGGTGATAACATAAGCTCTTGTTCTTTGCACATACCTTTGTAGTATAAGAATAACGCTGAGTCAAAATGATGAAACTGCCGTTCTTTACGGACGGAACAGAAGTGACTATTCAAACGGATTAATGCAACCGGAATGGGCAACGGATAGGTAGCAATTTTTCTGCTTAGCTATTCAAAAAACGGCTTTAAAGCACATATTAAGGAATATCGAATAATGCTACGTATCTTACTGAAGGCCCAATAGTTTACATTATTTTTCCTGAATCCATCCATAATCGGGCGAGTTTCGCTATCTTTGTGGAACAGCCTAAGGTTGTTTTGAGTATGAAGGTCAAGTTTACTTGACTTTCAACTTTGGGCTTTTTCTTAGATAATCATGAACTTGATTTCGAACAAGTCGTATCTAAGTTTAAGGTTCTACAGTTTAAGGAGTATGATGAAAAATGGCTGGATTTTATTGTAGCCAATCGTAGTAGTCTCAACAAGTGGAAGGAGTATGATTATATTGAAGGCGGGATAGCTGATGACCGGGTCATTGATACGATTGAAGCGTATATGATAGGTAATATTACTTTAGAAATGGCGTAGGGGCAATTGGCTTTTCATCGTCCCAACAATCAGATTTGCCTTATCAATCAAAGATTGATTGATGATTGTCTTCATTTTAAGAGTGTCGAACCGATAAAAGAATAAGTAATATGCTTTCACCGATACTAATGTAGAATAAGATAGGACGTATCGTTACCAGGCTGGCTGAGCGTCTGGATATTACACCGTTAAGGGCCTTGGATGTGTTTTAATATTGGGTACGAGTCTGTTAACCTAAAGATAACCTACTGATAACATAAATCCTTATCCGACACGCTTACCTTTGCATCGTAAGAAATAACAAAAGCAGTTTAACTTTAAAACGATATTCATTATGATTGCAACTTTGATTATGTCGGCCGTAGTGGCAGCATCTGTATCCAGCTCTGAAGTAGCTTACAACGTATCAACCGAAGACAAGAAGGTGACCAACATCGAAATGTATTCCGTAACGGACGGACGTTATCTGAACCGGTTGTATAAAATCGATTTCCTTTACGACGCAGAGGGACACATTACCGATAAGAAGACCTACGTATGGGATAAGAAGACCGAGGAATATATGCTGAAACAGGCGGAGAAATTCACGAAATAAAGACTCTCCCGATTCTCTCTTGAAACTTTAACCTGAAAATCCCTGATATACCCTATCGCTGTATGGTGTATCGGGGATTTTTAGTAGGGGGTGAAGCATAAAAGCATGGGAGGTTATAGAGCTCCTTATCTCTGTTAACGTAAAGATAACATACCGATAACGTAACTTCTGATGCTGTAGTATTACCTTTGCAGCATAAGAATTAAACATGGAAGTTATGAAAAAAATTATGAGAATGGCGTTTATCGCCGTAGCGGCTTTCGCCTGCCTGCCGGTTGCAGTCAAAGCACAACAGATGCCCCCTGTTCCGGTAGATAAGGAAGTGAGAATCGGTATACTGGACAACGGACTGACTTATTACATCCGTCACAATGAATACCCCAAGAATCAGGTGGATTTCTACATTGCTCAGAAAGTAGGGAGCATCCTGGAAGAAGACAACCAGCGTGGACTGGCCCATTTCCTGGAACACATGTGTTTTAACGGAACGAAAAACTTCCCGGGAAATTCCATGGTCAAATGGCTGGAATCTGTGGGAGTGAAATTCGGCCAGAACCTGAATGCTTATACCAGTGTGGATGAAACGGTCTATCGCATTTCCAGCGTTCCTACTGAGCGCATCGGCGTACAGGATTCCTGCCTGATGATTTTGTCTGATTGGGCGGATGGTCTGTTGCTCGATGGCAAGGAAATAGACGAGGAACGTGCCGTTATCCACGAGGAATGGAGAAGCCAGCTTCCTCCGGAGATGCGAATTCTGGAAAAGTTGCTTCCGGAAATCTATCCGGACAGCCGGTACGGTCATCGTCTGCCTATCGGTACCATGGAAGTGGTGGATAATTTTCCGCATCAGGCTTTACGTGACTATTACGAGAAATGGTATCGTCCGGATCTTCAGGGAATCGTAGTAGTGGGTGATATTGATGTAGACCGTATAGAAGGCAAAATCAAGGAACTGTTCTCCAAGATTGAGAAACCTGTGCATCCGGCCGAAAGGGTATATTATCCGGTAGCCGATAACGAAAAGCCCATCATTGCTTTCGGTACCGATAAGGAACAGAACCGGACTGTTGCCCAACTGATGTTCAAGTACGATGTACTGCCTGATTCATTGAGAGGAACCCTGGCTTATCTGACGACGGAATACCTGATGGATATGGCGGACATGATGATGACCGGCAGACTTCATGAACTGAGTCAGAAGCCGGATGCGAATTTTTCGCTGGCTGTCGCCAGTCACGAAGATTTTCTGATGTCGAAGACCAGGAAGGTACACCAGTGTTTCATCATTCCGAAAGGCGATGACATCGTGAAAGGGGTGGAAGCCGTTTACCGGGAAGTCTTACGTGCCCAGCGGGGCGGATTTACTGCCACGGAATACGCGCGTAGCCGGAGTGAATACCTGTCGCAGCTCGAAAAGGCTTACAACAACCGCAACCAGCAGGAGAACAAGAAGCTGGCCGAATCGTATGTACGCAACTTCCTCGACAAGACTCCGATACCGGGTATCGAAACCGAATATCAGATGATGAGTATGATTGTCAATCAGATTCCGGTAGAGGCCGTGAATCAGTTGTATGCCCGGTTGGTTTCCGGCAAGAATCTGGTCATTGTCGGTATGATGCCGGAACGTGAAGGACTGGTATGTCCGACTGATGCGGATATTCAGGCTGTACTCGATAAGGTGACAGCCGAAACGATTGCTCCATACGTGGACAATGTGAAGGATGAACCGCTTGTCAGTCAGTTGCCGGAGGCCGGAAAGGTCGTACAGGAAAATGTACTTGCCGGTTTCGGTGCCAAGGAATGGATTCTCTCGAACGGTGCGAAGGTCATTGTGAAGAAGACCGATTTCAAGGCCGACGAAATCAGTATGCTGGCTGTGGCCAAAGGCGGTACATCGGTTTACGGTGCAGACAAGACTACCGATTTGCTTTTCTTGCCGGTAGTGGCAATGCAGCACGGATTGGGTAAGTTTACTTACGCTGATTTGAACAAGGCACTGGCTGGCAAACAGGTTTCTTTGCAATTTGCATTGGACGACTATACACGCAGCCTGTCGGGAAATACGACTCCCAAAGACCTGAAGACTTATATGGAAATGCTTTACATGACATTCACGGGGCTGAATGTGACTGCCGATGAGTTTGCTGCCTTGCAGAGCTTGTATGCAGGAGTGCTGAAGAACCAGGAACTGGATCCGAACTTCGTTTTCCAGAAGAGATTGCAGGAATTCCTGTATGCGTCTCCCGCCAAGCATATCTTCGAAGTTTCCGACATCGAGAAGGCCAACCGTGATACTATTCTCGGTATCATTCGTGAACAACTGGCTAACGCCGCCGATTTTACTTTCGTATTCAGCGGTAATTTTGATGAGGCTGAATTGAAATCACTCGCCGAACAGTACATCGCTTCTTTGCCTGCTGTAAAGGGAAAGAAACCGGAAGTCAAGTATAACAGCGCTTTGGAAATCAAGGCCGGTAACGAGTCCAAAGAATTTACCATGAAGATGGAAGTTCCGCAGGGTAGTGCGGCCGTTATCGTCAGCGGAAAAATGCCGTATTCTTTCAAGAACAGACTGCTTGCTTCCATGTCGGGACAGATTATCTCTACCCGTCTTATCAGCGAAGTACGCGAAAAGGAGGGAGCCGTTTACAGCATTCAGCTGTTGGGTTCTCAGGATAGAATGGCAGAAGTTTCGGTGGTTTATCAGACTGCTTTCCCGATGAAGCCGGAGAAGAAGGACCGTGCCTTGGAAATCATCCGTAACGAATTCGAGAAACTGGCCAAGGAAACACCGGTAGAAGAACTGAACAAGGTGAAAGAGTTTATGGTGAAACAGTATGCCGAGAATGAACGCACCAACAGTTACTGGTGCTCGATGATGAGTGGTAATGAACTGAAACCATCAGAAGTATGTGTGCAGGCTGAGCAGACCATCCAGGCCATCACACCGGAAGAAATCTCAAAATTCGTCAGTGAAGTGATGCGGCAGAACAATTACCGCGTGCTGGTATTGATGCCGGAATAAGCTTTAAATGGCTTTTAAAGCTGGTTTAAAAACATAAGAAAGAGGCTGGATTCGGATGGAGTCCAGCCTTTTTTGTAGCCGCCTCAAAACGGAAGCCGGTGGCTTTTCATTTCGACATTAAAAAGCAAAACTATCGCTAGAAGTAATACATTACCAGTCCCAGTATGTGGTGGTTAGTGACCGAATGGGTGTTGATGATTCTGCCGTTGGCCGGATTCGTATCGCCGTACCAGGCCGTAGTGGGTACATATTCCATTCCTATCTGCCAGTGGGGAAGTTGGCAAAAGGAATTTTTGAAAATGTTTTCTTTCGCTGTGATTTATAGTTGTATCAGTTGTTTGGGGGGCGTTTTGTCTGAGTTTGATTTTTTTGATTGAAAAAGTCAAAAAGCCGGAATAAATGTTACCTTTGTAAAAAACTAAACGACCCTATGAAGACATTGAATCCTCAAATAATTGTTTTATTCCTGTTGGTTGTCGGAGGATTTTTGTTCCTGGGAGGGATAGTGGGGCTCAGTTCCCTTTTTATCGCTTCGAAGGACTGTGAAACCACCACCGGTGTAGTCAAGAAGTATCAAAGTAAACGGGTGTATCGCCATCGGAAAATCAGGTATGAAAATGAGATGTTAATTTGTTATTCTACACCCAGATACGGTGACTTGTACGTTTCTGAAAAGAGTTACTGCCCGTTCAGAAAGGTCGGTGATGAGGTAACGGTATGGTATCATCCGGAACATCCCAGAGAGATTCGGCTGCCTGTTCTGGAATGTTGTATCTGGGGAGTCCTGCTTGTTTTCGGAGTACTTTGCATAGCGGCGGGAGGCTTCCTGAAAATGAGAGGTAAGCCTGATAATGTGAACAGATAATCCATATTTTAATAACCTATTTTTATGAAGAACAGTAATTATCTCAAAGCAATCTTATTGCTGGCATGTGCCGTTGTGGCGATTCCGTCAATGGCACAGTTTAATTTGAAAAAAGCGATCAGTGGAGCTACCAAGGTGGTGAGTGCGGCTACGTTGACTGACGACCAGATGGCTGAATATGTATCGGAGTATATCGACTGGATGGATAAGCACAATCAGGTGTGTGCCGATGACAATGAATATACCATCCGGCTGAAAAAGCTGACGGAAGGATTGAGTGATGCCGATGGTATTCCATTGAATTTCAAGGTATATTATGTGACGGATGTGAACGCATTTGCCTGTGCCGACGGTAGTGTGCGTGTCTTTTCTTCGCTGATGGACATCATGACCGACGAGGAACTGCTTGGAGTGATTGGTCATGAAGTCGGTCATGTGGCACATCGGGATTCCAAGAAAGGATTCCGTACGGCATTGCTTACTTCGGCTTTGAAGGACGGTATTTCCTCGCAGGGAGGCAAGGCGGCTGCCTTGACAGACTCACAGATTGGCGACCTGACCGAAGCGCTGGTCAATGCCCGTTATTCCCAGAAGCAGGAGCGTGATGCCGACGACTACGGTTATGAATTCCTGAAGAAAGCCGGTAAGAATCCGTGGGCGATGGCCTTGTCGTTCCAGAAGTTGAAGAAACTTCAGGAAGAAAGCGGAGCGCAGGGTACCAGCAAGCTGAACCAGCTGTTTTCTACCCATCCGGATCTGGATGTAAGAATCAAGCGGATGGAAGAACGGGCTACGGAAGACGGAATTGAAAAGCCGGCAGAAGCGGCAACCGAATAAGGTATAGATGATGGCATAAGCATCTGCCTGTCGGCTGGCAGGTGTGGTGACGGACATTCCGGACAGACAAAGGCTGAAGAGCCTTGCCTGTCCGGAATGTTTCTTTTTGAAGGTATCCCTTGGGATGAGGACCTTGTGGATTCCGGTCTTTCTAATGATATTCTAATGCGACTCTAATTTCTTTTTAAATACCGTTTAAGTGAACCCTTTTTATTTTTGTGGCGCGAAAGGTAAGATAGGTTTTATTGGTAAAAAACGGAAAGGAGGAAGCATGAGGAGAAAACAGCGAACTCGTTTGTACGTGATTTTTGTGTGCATGGCATGCAGGCAATCTGTGGTGGCTGGCGAGGTTGGAGTGACTTATACGACGGAAATTCAGACGGACTTCCACAAAGGAACGGACTGGGTAAATCTTTTACGGATTGATTTTCTGCATTCATTGGGAGAAGATCTTTCCTTTCATTTTTCGTCAATCAGTGTTGCTAAAACACGTCAGGAGCCTCTGGTCAATGATTTACAGGTTTTCTCGAATATCGAAGAAGATAATTTGGCGTTTGCGCCGGCTGTGATGGGCATGGAGTATCAGACCGGAAATTCGTCTTTTTTTGCCGGAATCCGAAATGTAAATGAAGATTATTTTACTTCGCCCTGTGCTTCGTTTTTCACGAACAGTTCTTGTGGCATGTTCCCTACAATTTCCGCCAATTACCGGTTGGCCAATTATCCGACGGCGGCTGTCGGGCTGGATTATAAGTTGACTTTGAAAGACTGGTTCATGGAAGTATCCGTTTATAACGGAACCGGTCATCGGTCGCTGACTGGAGGAGACAATGTGTTTCGTTTTTGTCCGGATTCTGACGGAATCATCGGACTTTCATCTGTAAATTATCAAAGAAATGGTAGCGGATATTATATGGGCGCTTGTATACATCGCGGGATGTGTATGGGTGATGAAGAAGGAGTGGAAGAACCGGTTGAATCATCGGCGGAAAAGAAAAAAATAACTTATGCCTTGTGGGGCTATGCGGAACAGCGGATCAGTCGGCATGTGTATGCCTTGTTGCAGTATTCGGTAAATCCGTCCGTAGGGAGGGGATGTAAAAGCTATGCAGGAATCGGAGGCGTGATATCTGGCGATAAGGTTTCTGTCGGGGCTTTTGTAGACTATGCTGGTTATACGGCCGCTCATGAATGGGCCGGAGAGCTTTCTTGCAGGCTGATGTGTACGCGGCGGATGACGATTCAGCCGGCGGTTCATTTGATTTGTAACAGCCTGGGTACGTACGCGGCAGGTTTGTTGCGCATGTATTATGCATGGTAACACGAAGATGGCTGAAGTTTTCTCTTCCGTTTGGAAGAAAGAATCACTTCAGCCATGATGCGTAATGAGAGATTTGGGGAATCGGCGTTTTTCCCGTTTCAATGGGAACCGCTTTCCGGATCTGCTTGCGGGCGGTATGAAACGAGAAAAGCCGGCAGGAAGATCAGTCCGGGTGTCATTCGTCCATCGGGAAACGGATTCCCCATTCCTGGCGGAGGCTGTCAAGCATGCGCATTACGCGGAGGGTCTCGGCGTGAGGCATGGAAGCCGGTTCGATGGCTCCTTGGCGGATGGCTTCGGCGGCTTCCAGCACCTGGTATTCGAATCCGGTAATCTGTGGCGGGCAGGTATAGCGGGCTGTCTCCTGGTGGTCGGCGTTGTAGGCCACGGCCAGTTGGGGGTTGTTGATGTTGTCGATGACGAGGTAGCCTTTGTCGCCGGAAACGATTCCCTGGCGGTCGGAGGCACAGAAAGCCGTGGTCTGCATCACAGCCATGCGTCCGTCACGGTATGTAAAGGTGATGCTGTTCTGCATGTCTACGCCTGCCTCATTCTTTACACAGGTAGAAGTTACCTTGTCGATGTCGCCGCCGAATGTCATCAGGGCAAAGTTGATGGGATATACTCCCAGGTCGTACAAGGCTCCTCCGCACAGCTCCGGACGTATGATCCGTTCCACCTGCGAAATGGGATAACCCAGGCTGGCTGTCAGCATCATGGGTTTTCCGATAATGCCGTTTTCCGTCAGTTCACGGATGGTCCGTGAAAAAGGCATGTAGCGTGTCCAGATGGCTTCGGCCAGGTACACCCGTTTTTCCTGCGCTATCCGTATCAGTTCTTCGGCTTCACGGGCATTGGCGGTGAATGCCTTTTCGCACAACACCGGTTTCCCTTTGAGCAGGCACATCCGTGCCGGTGCGAAATGATGCGAATGGGGAGTAGCGATATAAATCAGGTCGATGTCCGGATCGTCGGCCAGGGCTTCGTAGTTTCCATAGGCTTTCCGGGCCTGAAATTCGTTGGCGAATTGTTCGGCTTTTGACAATTCTCTGGCGGCTACGGCGTATAGTTCCGCCTCTTTCATTTCCTGTAGGGTAGCGGCCATCTTCCGGGCGATGTGTCCGGCTCCGAGGATTCCCACTTTCAGTTTCTGTTGCATATCAGTAATTTGGTTATAATAAGATTTTATCGGTTTGTAGGGAAACCGACAAGGGTTGGTGTATATTTTCAGTTCAGCTGTAATTCTATAACCTTGTCTGTTTCGGTCGGTACTTCATTGAGCTGCAAGACGATTCCTCCTTTTACCTGCTTGTATGTTACCGGTTGCTTGTCTGCAAACGTAAAGGCACGCTTTACTTTTTTGTCTTCCAGCGGCAGGAAGAGTACCTTGTCCTGATAGTCAAGGATATGTACGAACAGACGGTTCCCTTTCTGGGTGGTCACTCCCCAGGGATGCGGGGCAATGCAGCCGCCACGGGTACCGTAGATGGTCTCACCGTAAGTCTGCATCCATTCGCCCATCTCTTTTAGCCGTTGCAGGGCCGTTTCGGGCAGGCAGCCGTCCGGTTGCGGGCCGATGTTCATCAGCAGGTTGGCGTCTTTGCCTGCGGTCTTTACCAGAAGCTGAATCAGGGTCCGGGTAGACTTGTAGTTCTGGTCCGTAATCCTGTAGCCCCACATGCCGTTCATGGTTTCACAGGTTTCCAGCGGCAGCCGACTGACATCCTGTCCCGAAAATCCGGCCTTGTTTTCTCCCGGAAGGTCACGTTCGAATATCTGGATGTCTTCTCCTTCGAAGGGAGTCTGGTGGTGATTGTTACCGATGAGGCATCCGGGCTGCAGGTTGTGTATCAATGCGTATTGTTCAGGAAGCTGCCAGTCGAAGTCAGGGTTTTGTTTCTGGTCCCACCATCCGTCGAACCAGATGGCGCCTATTTTGCCGTAGTTGGTAAGCAGTTCGGTCAGCTGGTTGTTCATGAACTGGTAGTAACTGCTCCAGTTTCCTTGGGGATTGGGACGTCCGGTACCTCGTCCGGTTCCTCCCCAGGGGGCATCTTCGCGATACCAGTCGATGTGCGAATAATAAAGATGCAGGCGAATGCCCTGTTTGTGACATTCATCAGCCAGTTCCTTCAGTACGTCGCGTTTGAAGGGAGTGGCGTCTACAATGTTGTAATCGGAATATCGGGTATGGAACATGGAGAAGCCTTCGTGGTGACGGCTGGTAAAACAGATGTATTTGGCGCCTGAAGCCTTGATGGCGGCTACCCATTGGGCGGCATCGAACCTGGAAGGATAAAATCCTCCGGCCAGCTTGGCGTATTCCTTATAATTCAGGTTCTTGTCGGTCATGGTCCATTCGCCCGTGGCCAGCATGGCATACAGCCCCCAATGAAGGAAAATTCCGAATCTGCCGTCTCTGAATTCTTGACGGGATTTCAGGTTTTCCGGAGTAGGGATGTAGTTCTGGGCATGTAAGGGAAGCGTAAGGCTGCTGATCAGCAGGATGATACTGCATAAATAGGTTTTCATGGTTACAGATTGTTTGGTGATAAGTTCTTCACGATTTGTACAAAGGTAATGATTTATTTTGATATATAGTGACAAAACATGAATCAGCCTGTCCCTGAAAGAAGAGGCAGGCTGAAGTCAGATACTATTTCAGGATGATTTCCTTGATGATTGGCCAGCAGGTATGGTTGCCCGTTACCTGAATCTTGACCGCTTTCACCGGCTTTCCGCCGATGTCGGCCTTGGCCTGTCCCAGTTCGTCGAAGGTACCGACTTTCTGGAACTCGTTGCCGTCCGCACTGATCAGCAGGTCGGCCTGGGTGATATAGTCCTTCGAGTCGCCCGTAATGACTTCGATGGAGTTTACGTCGGTCGGTTCGGTCAGAATCACCGTGAAGTAATGCGTCGGATTGATGGTGCTGCCTCCCCAGAAGAAGGAGTTGGTCTTTCCGTCGAAGGCATATTCCGGATGATAAGGCGGGTTCAGCGGGATGTTGGTATCGATGCTGGCCGGACGTATCAGCATCGGTTTCTCCTGTGTCGGAGCAAATTCCTTTTCGTTCAGAGCGTCGTCCTCGTAGAAGTTGATACCGATTTGTTTCATCACCGGATAGAAGGCCGTGATACGGCGATAGAAGTCGTCCCAGTTGCGGGAAGAAGGTTCGCACCAGAACACTTCAGACAAGGCGGCCAGACGCGGGTACAGCATCCATTCCACACGGTCCTGCGTAGCCACACGTTCCGTCCATAACGCTCCCTGTCCGCCTTTCACGAGTGAAGCCTGTTCCGGACTCACCTGGTCGGTTATCGGGTCCCATTCATAGACCTTGCGGGTAGAGTTTCCGGCATATCCCCAGTCGAGGTAACATCCGTGTTGCGGACACATCACTACCGGAATGCCCCGTTCCAGAGCAGCCTTCTGCGCTTTCAGACCGTCGTCACGCCATACGGTCAGCATGTCTTCGGGAGTAGCGGCATGGCGGTCGTTGATTTCGTCCCATCCCACCATGGTCTTGCCTTTCGAGCGGATGTATTCACTCATCTTGCGGGTGAAATAGTCCTGTATCTCGCCCGGTTCCTTCATGCCTTCTTTCTTGTAGAGAGCCTGACACTTCGGACATTTTTCCCAAATGGCGGTCGGAACCTCGTCGCCTCCCAGGTGAATGTATGGCGACGGGAATATCTGGATGAGGGCATCCACTACTTCCTGTGCGAAACGGATGGATTCCGGGTTTCCGATGCAGAGCATGTTCTCATTTCCCCGTTTACGCCGATTGATGGGCAGCTCTTCCGGATAAGCCTCGAAGGTACCCCCTTTGCAGGAGAGTTGCGGCATGGCGGCCAGCAGGGCGGTGCTGTGTCCCGGCAGGTCGACTTCCGGTATGATTTCAATACCGAGCGCGTGGGCATACCGTACCAGTTCCTTCAGGTCGTCCGTACTGTAGTATTTGCCGGAAAGTTCCGGAAAGTCCGGATAGAAAGTACCTTTTGTGGTCAGTTCCGGATAGTTGTCCATGGCCAGACGCCAGGCGTTGTTGTCCGTCAGGTGCATCTGCAGGGTGTTCAGCTTGAAGAACGCCATTTGCGAAAGGGTTTCCTTCAGTTCGTCTACCGTCCAGAAATGACGGCTGCAGTCCAGCATGAGTCCGCGGTAACCGAAACGCGGTTTGTCCTGAATGCTCAGTACGGGCAATTTCTTGTCTTTGGCGGTCAGGATAAGCTGATAAAGGGTGTTCAGCGCATGGCTGATTCCCTGTACGTCGCTGGCTTCCAGCACGATCGATCCGTTTGTAATGGTGAGGGTATAGGCTTCTTCGCTCAGTCGGTCATTCTTGACCAGCGACAGTGATGCGTCGTCATTGCTCGCTGCAAGTGAAATTCCAGTTGTTTCCTGCAATTGTCCGGTAAAGATCCGGGCGGTTTCTTCCCATTCGGCCGGAGCCTTCATGCTGCGTAAGTTTTCCACCGGGAAGGAACCGTTCCTGATGGTGACGGACTGGGCTTGCGGAATCAGGTCCACCTGCTCGGTGAGTTTCCCTTCGCATCCGGTCAGGAACAGGGAAACGGCGGCTGCCAACAAGGGGAGCATAGTCGATTTTTTCATCATAGTGAATAGGGTTTATAGGTTATATGTATCAAGGATTTCATGCTTGAAGTCAGACAAATTTAACAATAAATCGGGAATAATCCTTCTTATGGGCCTGGAAAAATAGATATAGTGACCGTTTCTTCATGCGATGCGGATAGATGCTTCATGTTTTGCGGCATAAAACATGAAATTGTGCCGTGAAAAACTTGGAGACCCTTGGGTTGGAAAGTTATATTTGTGTATAGGAAATCTATAGATTCCGTCGGGGTTTATATAAACGCCGACGTGGTTTACATAAACACCGTCGAGGTTTATATAAACCACGTTGTGGTTTAGAGAACTTGTCGGGACAGGCGGGATTTTCTATACAAGGATATTTACTTTTTCTTTTTGACGCCAAAAAGAAAAAGGTAACAAAAAGAAAAACCGCCGGCTTCCGTTTTGAGGCGGCTACAAACCGTTTTCCGGCGGAAGCGCAGGAACTCGCTTCGCTCAGACAGCCTGCGCTTCTTTTCGCCTGAATCCGGTTTTCCGCTATTCACCTCAAAACTAAGGCCGGAATAAATGTGCGTTGGTTCTTGGGTTCGTTGTCGTAACATCAATAGTTGGATATAGTCAGATTTGGTAAACTTTTTCCGTTCGAATGTACAACGCTATGTCTGCTGGTCTACTTGTTGTCTGAACATAACAAGTTCCTTGTCCACTTGTCCACTTGTTCACTTGTCAACTAATCCACTTGTCCACTTGTCCCCTTGTCAACTGGTCAACTTGTTACCTGCAAGTTGAGCTTGCGAAACTTGAATTGTTTAACTGATATTTAATTTCTGATTATGGTTGCGAAATACATTATGCAGGAGGTGAAGGACCTCAACAACGAAGGCGATACGTTGCTTTATCCGCGGATGGTTATCCGTGACAGTTGCGGTACGGACGAACTGGCGGAATACATATCGGCTCATACCAGCTTCAGCCCTGCCGAGGTGAAAGGTGTCATCGAGCTTCTGGGGCACGGGATAGCCCGGACTATGGCTCAGGGACGTTCGGTGCGGATAGACGGTATCGGTCTGTTTACTCCGTCGCTGGCTATCAAGGAGGGGAAGGAACGTGAGGAACCCGACGGGAGCGGTACGAAACGCAACGCGGCAAGCATCCGGGTAGGGGATGTGCGTTTCCGGGCAGACCGCCAACTGGTACGGGAGACGGACCTGGCCTGTAATCTGGAACGGGAATCGGGCGGAAAGTCGGCACTCTGCCGTTCGCGCTACACTCCGCAGGAACGCCTCGCCCTGGCCAAACGTTACCTGGAAGAGCATCCCGTGCTGACGGTGGCTACATACGCTTCCCTGACGGGCCTGAGCCGCACAACGGCCGGAAAGGAACTTCGCCGGTGGTACGAGACCGAAGGTTCTGGTATCGGAATCAGCGGGATGGGGACGCATCGGGTGTATGTGCTGGCTTTGTGATGGGATTTCGTTATTCCTACAATGAATTGTCAAAATATCGGCTTAGTTTTGATGCTCATTTTCAGCTTGTCACCATTCATTCATGGGTAGACGGTAACGGACGTACGTCGAGTCTTGTCATGAATCATCTGCAATATGAATTCGGTCTGATTCCTTCTAAAGTGGTTAAAGATGATAAAGCGGAATATATTCAGTCGCTTATTGATGCAAGCGAGCAGGATAAAAGAGGAAGAAGTGTGAGAATTTATTGGATATTTGTGAATGTCATGATTATAAAGATCTTCAGGAGGTTTTTTATTTCAATTATTTTTCGAATTGATTGGAAAGCAAAAATTCCCAAACATTATACATGAGGATATGTTTTATTCATTATGATTTAATATATTTGCACTATATTCAAAATAGATTAAATTGATATGGCGAATTTGAATCGTATTAAGGTTGTACTTGTAGAACAAGGGAAAACAGGGAAATGTTTCGCTGAACGGCTGAATAAATCAACTTGTACCGTTAGTAAATGGTGCCAGAATATTATTCAGCCAGATATTAAAACATTGAATGCTACTCAATGTTGATGTCAAGGGACTTTTAATCAGTAACTAATTAATAGAATAATAAATGAATGAAGTTTTTTGCAGATTATAAAGAAGATGCACCAAATCAAATTACGATGGCGAATGGTGCATTTTACCCGGATATTTTAGCACAAGCTTGTGAACTTTACAAACCAGTACTTGTATACTTTGGACAATTAGTAGCAACATCTGCATCATCCGAAATATTACTTAAGGAAATTACAAAACTGACTCAAACTTGGATGAGAATCCAACTTCTTAGGATTTTCCGAAAGTATGTATCCCCTGGTACTTCAGTTGAAATGCTAAAATCGAAGAATAAGATTCCAATGGTTTGCAAAACTTTTGGGAAAGACTTCCGTCCGATACATATAGTTCAAAAAAAATTTAATGAACGTCCAATACCAGATGAAGCATTGTGCGCGATTCTTTGGGAATACAAGGACAGAGGACAAAAGGGATATTCTTTAACAGAGAATTTCTTCGATATTTTCCAGTCCAAATTTCCTGATTATATGATAGAAGGACCCAAAAGAGCTGGAGTAGATATTCAACTTAGAAATGTTTTCCCTGATTACCCTAATCCTACTAGACCAGTGGATTTTATCATTAAAGATAATAATAAAAATATTCTTGCGATTGGATTCGCCCGATATGATAGTGACAGAGGGGGAGCACAAGAAGATGATCGTACAGGAGGTTATAATAACTGTGCTAATGAAATTTTAGATTACGCTATAAAGCACAATTTAAATATCAAAGTTATTTTTCTAAATGATGGTCCAGGACTGTTGTTAGGTTCTATGTGGGATGATTATTCAAATTTGGAAAGAATCAGTCCAAATAAAATAATGGTCTTGACTCTTAGGATGTTTAATGACCGACTAACAAAAGAGTGGTTGAATTCATAAAAAGCGAACGAAATGGCAGTAAGTATTACATCTAACATGTGTTCTTCTATATCATCATTTTCTGTGGTTCCTAATGATAACATTCGTTTCAAATGCATGAATCAATATGAAGGTGAAGACATAAAAAGGTTATATCATGCAGACAATTTGGATGTTCTTAATTATCTGATTAATGACAAGCAGGTCTGTGGCAAAGTTGATTTAATTTATATAGACCCTCCATATAATACAGGGGGGGCTTTCGAAACTAGAGATTTCAAACATGCATATAATGATAATTATACCACGGAGGGATATGTTCATTTTATGCAGGTAAGATTAAAGTTGTTACACAGCCTTTTGTCAGAAAAAGGTTCTATTTATGTACATCTAGATAGCAATATGGTTTTCCATATAAAAATTTTGATGGACACGATTTTTGGTGAGAAGAACTTTCGAGGTATGATAACTAGAAAAAAGTGTAAATCGAAAAATTTTACAAGAACTACTTACGGAAATATTTCGGACTATATTCTTTTCTATAGCAAGACCAATTCACCTACGTGGAATAGACCTTATGAAGCATGGTGCGATGAGAAAATTCTGAAAGAATATCCATTCATTGAGGAAGGAACAGGTCGGAGATATAAACGAGTCCCATGTCATGCTCCAGGAACAAGGAATGGTTCAACAGGTAAACCATGGCGAGGGATAATGCCTCCAGCTGGTAAACATTGGCAGTATACTCCAGAAAAATTAGATGAAATGGATGCAAAAGGTGAGATATTTTGGTCTTCAAGTGGAAATCCAAGAAGAAAAGTATATCTAGATCAAAGTAAAGGTATCCCTGTTCAAGATATTTGGCTTGATTTTTTAGACGTAAACAATCAAAATACATGCATAACAGGTTATCCGACAGAAAAGAATTTAGATATGCTTAAGAGGATTATAGAGGCGTCATCTAAGCCAGGCGATTTAGTCTTGGACTGTTTTGCAGGTTCAGGGACAACACTTATTGCTGCCAACGAATTAGGACGGCAATGGATAGGAGTGGATATTGGAGATGAATCTATTCGAGTAATCCAAGAACGATTCATCAGAGGCACTAAACCATTAGGAGATTATGTAACAAAGAAAAAAAAAGATAATCTTTTCGCCCAATCCTTATTTGACGAATGTGCATTTGATGGAAATGGTGAAGAACAATCTGTAGTAGATAGTGTACCTAAGATTCAGTACCAACTATTCGAAGAAATATAAGAAAACAGGGTGGAGTGATGGCTTTATTTTGTAAGTATCTAAAACTGGCGTATTGGCAAAAGCCTCCCATAGAATTATTTTCGTAGCATTACTTTAAAGCCAAGATTATGTGTAGCGAAAGTGATTTTGAAAAGCTATGCTTCATGTACAAGACGCAAGGTGAACCCAAAGGAGTATTCATCAACAAATTCTGTGTGATAAACAGTGTCCCTTATAAGGCCTTCAATGATTGGCTCCGAAAGACCCAGAAGCGAGTAGTTCCCGTAGTGATAGAAGGATCGCCCGTACAATCGGTGCCCGATGAACAGGTCGATACCGAAAAGCCGGTCAGCAATCCGGTTGACACTCCATGTAAAGTGCATATTCCGGCGCATACCCGTTCACTCCACGGTCAGTGTTCAGTATTTTATCTTGAAAGTCCGTAAATGGGTAGTAAGTTTCATGTAGATTCGGACGTTGGGGGATAGCTGGTGGTTATTTCGTTGAAAAACATAGGCATGATTGGATTGTCTACGCTATTCTCATCAGAATATGACGAGAATAGTTTACTTATTTCCATCAAAAGGCTATCTTTGTACATAAACATGCGATGAATGAGACCAATCTATCTATGGCAATATCCTGCAGTACCAAAGTTTACATGGAATGACTCTGACCTGATTACCCTGCTTTCCGAGGTACGTAACCTGGAGGGGAAAATACAGGGTATGATGAGCGGACTAGGTTTTGACGTTCAAAGCAGTACCTCATTGGATGTAATGACTGAAGATGTGTTGCGTTCCTCCGAGATTGAAGGGGTAATACTTAACTCCGATAGGGTACGTTCGTCCATTGTCAGACATCTGGAGATTGATCTTATTTTGATGAGAATAATTTGCTATTTCTATCAAAAGGTCATTTTGTACATAAATATGAGATAAAGATGTTCTATTTTAGATTGTTCATAAATCATATTTTCGTGTTCTTTCTTGCTAGTTCAAAATTTTTGTTATATATTGATACTTGATTTCCATCAAATCAGTCAGATGTATTTTTAGTTTGGTCGCTTCAAAGATACTATCCGGACTGATGGGGATTTTAGAAAAATCGGATATATTTTAAAGCCTCTTAGTGAATTATATGGCTAATTGAAAAACTAAAATTGAATGAACAATGCGAAAAACCATTCTGACCCTGATTTCTGTCCTCTCACTTTTAAGTGCTTTTGGACAATCTGCCGATGAGCTGATAGGTAGTGCCATCAACCAGCAACATTGGAACGAACTGAGAATCCTTTATTCACAGAGAGGCAATGAATTGTCGGATCCTACACTGAATGTCCTGTCAAAATTCCTGATAAATCATGTCTACAACCGTCCTGACTCTGCAATTTATTACGGTGCCGAATTGTTGAACAAACACGCAACCAACTTGGGAAGTTTAACAGGTAGTGTCGTCGCCTTCATGGCATATAATTTCGAGAAAGTAAACGATTTGAAAAATGCGCAAGGTATCCTAAAGCAATATAACGAAGCCCTTCAAGCTGCCGGACAACCCGCAGATCCGGTTATTCTTGCCTATGAAAACCAGTATCGTGCCCTTGACGAAAAAGGAGGATTTAGCATAATCCGTCCACAGAAAGAAGTCTGTATACCAATTTCTTTCTTAGACTCCAGAGAGAAACCGGGGCTCATTTTTGTAAACACGCAGATAGGTGGACAGACTTACCGGACCATCTATGATACGGGAGCCGGTGAAAATATTATCTCCAAAGATATAGCCGAAAAACTCGGACTTCCAATTTATTCATTTGAAGGACTGGTCATTGCCGGAGTCGGGCTTCAAGCTACTTCCTTTACCATTGTAGATTCGCTCCAGCTGGGAGACATTACATACAAGAACGTGCCTTTTCAAGTAGTAGACTTTCACACCGGAAATAAAGAAGCAGATACAGAAATGGAGAAGATAGGATTCAACTGTATCTTGGGGGTACAGTCGATGTTACCTCTCGGGGAAATTCATTTCGATTTTGAAAAGAAAATGATGGCAATACCAGCCCAGCTTAGTATATCGCCGGAATCGGCTCCCAATATGTTCTTTACCCAAAGCAAAACCCTTGGAATCAATGTATGGGACAAGCACTCTGGTCAGCAACTCTATGGTTTATTGGATACCGGTGGAAGTATCTCTACTCTTACAGCCAAGTATTATTACGAGCATCCTACGTTGTTTGAAGGAATGATCTCTAATGACTCCGTATGCCTTGCGGGAGTGGGGGGTACACATACAATAAAGACTATTTCCACATCGTGGGCGTATAGTGTGGACGGCAAGCACTTTTTCGAAGAACCTGTCACTGTCAATACTGCCACGGACGGAAAAGGAGAGGAGGGCTTTGATTTTCTTTTTGGATTGCCCTCATTGACTTGCCATAATCGGGTCACTATTAATTTTAAGGATATGTGGATTCAGTTTTCAGAATAGGTAAAAGGTAGCTTGCCGGAGGATCGTGTATTTGTATGGCACTATAAAATCTGTCAAGAAAATCCACAAGCTTGTCCGCATTGATGGATTCTTGTGCCCGAAAGCCTTTATATTGATTCCTTCGGGTAATCATGCCAAAGATATTAAGTCTTGCAGCTTTCGCGGATGGAATATAGACATGCTCATCTTTGAACTGTCATCCGTAAGGTACGTAACCATCTGTACATACATGACTTTCATCAGCGTAATAAAGTTCTATTTTACCTTTGGAATCAAGGCTTTCAAGTTCTTGCAACTTCTCTTTCTTGTATGAATAGAGTTGCGGTGAGGGGGTACCCCTTGGGCGTTTCCTTATTCGCTTATATCTTGCACCAATGCTCCTAAAAAACGTTTGAAGGTAATGTCGCTGGCTTCTTTACCGGAAGCTTTTTCCCAGGCTTCGCGTGCTTTTGATACACTCTGGCGGTCTTCCTCTATAGCCTTACGGACTGCTTCCTCATCGGAACAATCCATTATAGGTTTACGACCTTGGCCGGGACGTGTCTCCAAGCCTTTAATACCATTTTCTTTATAACGTTTTATCCATGCGTATACTGTTGGCACTGTTACATCAAATATTTCAGCTATTTCTGAAGCTGATTTTCCTGATGACTTCAACAATATGGATTTGCATCTGATACGATAGTTATGAGTAGGGCCAGCTTTTCCTGTTCTTGGCTATGTTCTTCAAAGACTTCAAACAGGCTCTTTTCATTCAATGCTTCTACTTTGTTTGCAACGGCTTCTTTTAGCAACTCAGCTGTGATTAGATAGCCTTTTTGAAGTAACTCTACTTCTTTCAGGTATATTTTATTTCTTAGCTGGGTGAGGTAGCTGTTTACTAACTGAGCTTCTTCACTCTTACCTTTTACTAACTGTTTTTCTTTATTCCAGTCTGTAGAGCGTGCATATTTACCTGTACTGAAACAGATTCTTTTTCCGTTTGTGGAGATAGAAACCTCAATAGGTGATAAACCTTTCTTGTTTTGCTTACTTTCTCTTAATGAAAAGTAAACCATCGTACAATGTTTTTCCATATTAAAATGATTGTAAAATGGAGTATATCTCATTGTACTATAGCTGATTATATAAGTTTTTGCAGCCCATTTCTGAAAATGGCAAATTGGGCTGCAAAAATCACTTTTTTAAGCTAAACTAAGCGGTAGTAGACCTGTTTTATGCTTGTCTGAAATAGACTTTGGAGAGAACAGATTTCAGCTTTATTATAGCCTTGTTTTTCTTCTTGATTAGTAAGACAGAACATCATAAGATGAGGCTATTAAAGTGTACATCAACTATAATCTACAACAAACAAAAAAACTCCTGCAATCATTTAGATTACAGGAGTTTATTATATTGAATCAAGTATAAATTACTTATTCAAAGCCAAAGCTACGTTTACAGCGCAAGCTACTGTACATCCTACCATCGGGTTGTTACCGATACCCAGGAATCCCATCATTTCTACGTGAGCAGGAACTGATGAAGAACCAGCGAACTGTGCGTCTGAGTGCATACGGCCCATAGTATCTGTCATACCGTAAGAAGCAGGACCTGCAGCCATGTTATCCGGGTGAAGTGTACGACCTGTACCACCACCTGAAGCTACTGAGAAGTAAGGTTTACCTGCAAGAACGCGTTCTTTCTTGTAAGTACCTGCAACCGGATGCTGGAAACGAGTCGGGTTAGTAGAGTTACCTGTGATAGATACATCTACATTTTCGTGCCACATGATAGCAACACCTTCACGTACATCGTCGGCACCGTAGCATTTTACTTTAGCACGAGGACCGTCTGAATACGGAGTTTCCTTTACGATGTTCAATTCGCCTGTGAAGTAGTCGAATTTAGTCTGAACGTAAGTAAATCCGTTGATACGAGAGATGATCATAGCAGCGTCTTTACCCAGACCGTTCAAGATGCAACGCAACGGGTTCTTACGAACTTTGTTTGCCATTTCAGCGATCTTGATAGCACCTTCTGCAGCAGCGAATGATTCGTGACCTGCCAAGAAAGCGAAGCACTGGGTTTCTTCACGAAGCAGACGAGCTGCCAGATTACCGTGACCCAGACCTACTTTACGGTCATCGGCTACTGAACCCGGAATACAGAAAGCCTGCAAACCGATACCGATAGCTTCTGCAGCGTCAGCAGCGTTTTTACAACCTTTTTTCAGAGCGATGGCGCAACCTACTACGTATGCCCATTTTGCATTCTCGAAGCAGATACCCTGAGTTTCCTGACAAGTCAGATACGGATCAAGGCCGGCTGCGTCACAGATTGCATTAGCTTCTTCAATGTCTTTGATACCGTTTTCATTCAAAGCAGCCAAAATCTGCTTGATACGACGGTCCTGACTTTCAAACTGTACTGGTCTAATCATAATCTGTATCCTCCTTATTCTTTACGTGGGTCAATATATTTAACTGCGCCTTGTTCGGGTTTGAAGCGTCCGTAAGTACCGGTAACAGCTTTCAATGCTTCGTTTGCATCTACACCCTTCTTGATCTGTTCCATGAATTTACCCATGTGAACAAATTCGTAACCGATTACCTGGTTGTCTTTGTCCAAGGCCATGCGAGTGATGTAACCTTCTGTCAGTTCCAGGTAACGAGTACCTTTTGCTTTTGTACCATACAGAGTACCAGTCTGGCTGCGGAGGCCTTTACCCAAGTCTTCCAGACCTGCACCGATCATCAAACCGCCTTCAGAGAAAGCTGACTGAGTACGACCGTATACAATCTGCAGGAACAATTCACGCATTGCGGTGTTGATGGCATCGCAAACCAAGTCTGTATTCAGTGCTTCCAGAATAGTCTTACCCGGCAGAATTTCAGAAGCCATAGCGGCTGAGTGAGTCATACCTGAGCAACCGATAGTTTCTACCAGACATTCTTCGATAACACCTTCTTTGACGTTCAAAGTCAGTTTACAAGCACCCTGCTGTGGAGCACACCATCCCACACCATGAGTTAAACCTGAAATGTCTTTGATTTCTTTTGCTTGAATCCATTTTCCTTCTTCAGGAATTGGGGCAGGACCGTGGTTAGGTCCTTTAGCAACACAACACATGTGTTCAACTTCATGTGAATAAATCATATTCTTTACGTTTTATTGGTAATAAAAAATAAGTATTTCGTAAACCACGAATTACGGATTTTCTTCCTTAATCCGCACGCAAAGTTAGTTGTTTTTATTTAGTTATCCAACGAACAGCGCCTAACTTTTCAGCATGATTTAAATATTTTTGGATGATTCGTTTATTTTATTGCTTTTGTATGGCAAAATGTTTTTTCTCTCTCGCCGGATTCCGTATCTTTGTCCGGATTTCTGACAGCAGCAATGATTAGCTGTGTTGGGTTAATTATAATTAGGTATATGGAAGCAACGAAAATTACCGTGAAAGACGCGGATTTGCGCAAGGGAGCAGAAGCTGGAATGGATGAGTTCCTGCAGGTTTTTATTGACAAATATCTGGAACTGACGGGCGATGATGTGTCGGCAGATACAATGTCTCTTTTTAATGGCTATCAGCATACCTTGCTGGGGTATCATTATTTTCGGAGAGAGGTACTGGAAGGTGGATTCGTTCAGCTGATTCAGAACGGTTATGGACCTTATATTTTTGACAACCCGTTTGCGAAGGCTATGCGTATGTTTGGTGCCAAGGAGTTTGCCAAACTGATTTATGCGGCCAAGAAAATTTATGATGAGCATAAGGAAGATTTGCAAAAGGAACGTACGGACGAAGAATTCATGGCCATGTACGAACGTTACGAGGAATTTGATGACCTGGAAGAGAAATTCATGGATATGGAAGAGCAGGTAACCGCACAGATAGCCGCTTATGTGGATGAGCACTTGGAGCAGTTTGCAGTAGTGGAGAGTTAAAAGTTGTTTAATTCAGAAAAAAGAAGGATTCCTTGTGCAGTATTTGGCTGGCAGGTTCATTTAAGAAACAGTTCATTAAAAATATTTGGAAAAATTATTATTAAAAACGAAAAAAGAAATATGAAGAAGACAAAGTTGGCAGTATTTTTTGCTGCATTGGTGAGTGTGTTAGGATTTACTTCTTGTTTGGACAGTGGTGGTTCATCAAATTATCCGTCGTTTCAGGCTGCTGTAACTATTACAGGTGATGCACTGACCGGATATACATTCTATTGCGACGCGGGTGAAAACATCCGTCTTCGTCCTACAAGTGAAAGTGTTGCACAGCTGAAGCTGGATGGTGTAAAGCGTGCGGTTATCGCATTCGATCTGACCGACGATCAGGAAGGTGTCACTCAGTTGAAGCCGAATACCACTTATACCATTGTGGTAAACGGAGCCTATTCATACGGTATCCCTACCTATACCATGGCTGTAGATACTTTAAGCTCTCAGTATCAGACTGCAGGTAATGACTCTATTGCCTTGAAAGGTAAAAAGATCGCATCGGCTAATGCTACGACAGGTGGTTTTTATGTGAAGAACGGTTATATGACATTCACTCCGACTTTCTCATACGGAACAGCGCCGCTGTATTTCGGTCTGTATTATGACGGACAGAAAGATGTAAAGGCTTCAGAAGGCAGTCTGAACATGAATTTGTATTTCAATAATTCCGTTGAAGCTTCTCAGGCTATTTCTTCCATGACATACGTTGTCAGCCTGAAGATGCCGTCAGAATTGTATAATCAGTACAGACAGGCTGGAAAAGATTCCATCGACGTGACATTGAATCTTAATTCTTCGAATGCCCAGTCTCCGTTGACATGCAGAATGGCCGTATCTGATTTCTTTACTCCGTCGTCTTTTTGATACGGTAGTTATACATAAATAGATTGTTGACATAATTTTCGGGCAGGAATACTTTGGGGAAGAGTATTCCTGCCTTTTTGCTTTTTACAAAGTTGCGGGGAAATACAGATTCTGGAAATTTGCATGATTATCTCATTCTTTTTTTATACATTTGCAATTCTTTTAGTACATGTTTAAAATTTAGGTATATTGAATTACAAAGACTTATATCAGAAGGCTATCGGACTTGTGTCTTCTCCTGCCAGAACCTGGAAGGAAATCAGGGCGAAGGAAGACGGAAGGACGGTTTTGCCCGATTTTGTATATCCCATGATCGGACTTTGTGGATTGTCTGAGTTTGTAGGAACTTTTATTGGAAAGGATTTTACGGCTGAGGTCATTCAGCTGGCTCTTACGCGCTGTTGTGCGGTGGCTGTGGCTCTTTTCGGCGGATTTTTCTTGTCTGCTTATCTGATAAGGAAAGTAGGAACCCGATGGTTTGGCTGCCAGGCTTCCCGTGATACGATACAGTTGTTTGTCGGTTATTCCATGGTCGTTACATTTCTGCTGAATATTGTCAGCGGATTGTTTTCTATCCTGATATTGCACTGGATTCTGCAAGTCTATACCCTGTATGTGGCCTTTGAAGGAGTTCGTGCGTTGCTGGGAGTGGATGAAAACAAACAGACTGGGTATGCGGTAATGGCAACGGTCGTATTGTTATTATGTCCTTTTGTCATCGAATATATTTTTAACGAATTATCTGTTATTTTGAACTGATGAAACCTGCTTCAACCAACAATAATATCAATATCAAGAACAAGCGAGCCTCGTTTGATTATGAATTTATCGATACCTATACGGCAGGAATTGTGCTGACAGGTACCGAAATAAAGTCTATCCGTCAGGGTAAAGCCAGCCTGGTAGATACTTTCTGCTTTTTCTCCCGGGGAGAACTGTGGGTGAAGAACATGCACATCGCTGAATATTTCTACGGTTCGTATAATAATCACGCTGCCCGGAGAGACCGGAAACTGCTGCTTACCAAAAAGGAACTGCGAAAACTGGAACGGACTTCGGCCGAACCCGGATTTACCATTGTACCTGTCCGTATGTATATCAACGAAAAGGGACTGGCAAAGGTTGTCATTGCCCTGGCGAAGGGTAAAAAGCAGTTTGACAAGCGGCAGACTTTGAAGGAAAAGGAAGACAAACGGATGATGGACCGTATGTTCAAACATTGATTTGTCTTTTGCTGAATTTCTGTGTCAGCGCTTCATTAAATAAGACGAGTCCTTTCGCAAGAAGGGACTTTCTTGGTAAATAGACTGTTTGGAATAAGGTTATATACATGCATACAAAATGAGAATACAAGATTTGATAAACGAGCGTATTCTGGTACTGGATGGTGCCATGGGTACGATGATTCAACAATACAACCTGAAAGAAGATGATTTCAGGGGGGAGCGCTTCAAGGATATTCCGGGCCAGATGAAAGGAAACAATGACTTGTTGTGTCTGACACGTCCGGATGTAATCGAAGAAATTCATCGTAAATACCTGGAGGTTGGGGCCGACATCATCGAAACCAATACATTCAATGCGACCACTGTCTCGATGGCCGATTATCATGTACAACCTTATTGCCGGGAAATAAACCTGGCTGCTGCCCGGCTGGCCCGGAAGGTGGCCGATGAATATACGGCACGTACTCCGCAGAAACCACGTTTTGTGGCCGGTTCGGTAGGGCCGACCAACAAGACCTGTTCGATGAGTCCCGATGTAAACGATCCTGCTTATCGGGCTTTGACATTCGATGCGCTGGAAGCTGCTTATGTGGAGCAGATGGAAGCTTTGCTCGAAGGAGGGGTCGATGCCATTCTGATAGAAACGATTTTTGATACCTTGAATGCCAAGGTGGCGATTCGGGCTGCCGAGATTTCGATGGAGAAGGTGGAACGTAAGGTGCCTCTGATGCTTTCGGTAACCGTTTCGGATGTGGCCGGACGTACGTTGTCCGGACAGACTCTCGACGCATTTCTGGCTTCCGTACAGCATGCGGATATTTTTTCTATCGGTCTGAACTGTTCGTTTGGAGCGAAACAGCTGAAGCCGTTTCTGGAACATCTGGCACGTCGTGCACCATATTATATTAGCGCTTATCCCAATGCCGGACTTCCTAACAGTCTGGGACAATACGATCAGACTCCGGATGAGATGGCTGCCGAAGTGAAAGAATACATTGAGGAAGGTTTGGTGAATATCATTGGTGGCTGTTGTGGTACGACGGAGGAATACATCGCCCGTTATCAGTCGCTCATAGCCGGGAAGAAACCGCATGTACCGGCTCCGCAGCCTCAATACATGTGGCTGTCTGGGCTGGAGTTGCTGGAAGTGAATCCTGCCATTAATTTTGTAAACGTAGGCGAACGTTGCAATGTGGCGGGCTCTCGTAAGTTTCTGCGGCTGATCAATGAGAAGAAATACGATGAGGCACTTGCTATTGCACGCCAGCAGGTGGAAGACGGAGCGCAGATCATCGATGTGAATATGGACGACGGCCTGCTGGATGCGGTTCAGGAGATGACCACTTTTCTGAACCTGGTGGCTTCGGAACCGGATATTGCCCGGGTACCGGTCATGATTGACTCGTCGAAATGGGAGGTGATTCTCGCTGGACTGAAATGTATGCAGGGAAAATGTATCGTCAATTCCATTTCGTTGAAGGAAGGTGAGGAGGCTTTCATCGAGCATGCTCGCCAGGTAAGGCAATACGGGGCGGCGGTCATCGTCATGGCTTTCGATGAAAAGGGGCAGGCCGATACGTTTGCCCGGAAGATAGAAGTTTGCGAACGGGCATACCGGATTCTGACTGAGGTGGTGAATTTCCGTCCTCAGGATATTATTTTCGACCCGAATGTGCTGGCGGTAGCGACGGGTATTGAGGAACATAATAACTATGCGGTCGATTTCATCGAAGCGGCCGGATGGATTCGCCGGAATCTGCCGGGAGCTCATGTCAGTGGAGGAGTAAGTAACCTTTCTTTCTCTTTCCGCGGAAACAATTATATTCGGGAGGCAATGCATGCGGTCTTTCTGTATTACGCTATCCGGCAGGGTATGGATATGGGGATTGTCAATCCGGCTTCTTCCGTATTGTATACCGATATTCCGGAAGATATTCTGGAACGTATTGAGGATGTGGTACTCAACCGTCGTCCCGATGCGGCCGAACGGTTGATAGAAACGGCCGAACGCCTGAAGGCTGAAAAGGAAGGAACGGCCGGACAGGCTGCGGTTTCTCATCTGGCATGGCGTGAAGGCACGACGGTGGAAGAACGTCTGCAGCATGCGCTGGTGAAAGGTATCGGCGATTTTCTGGATGAAGACTTGCACGAAGCGCTGGAACGTTATCCCAATGCGGTGAGTATTATCGAAGGACCGTTGATGGCCGGTATGAATCACGTAGGCGATCTGTTTGGTTCCGGAAAGATGTTTTTGCCGCAGGTGGTCAAGACAGCCCGTACCATGAAGCGTGCGGTAGCAATTCTGCAGCCTTACATCGAAGCCGAAAAGAAAGAAGGCACGCACAGTGCCGGCAAAGTATTGCTGGCAACGGTAAAGGGAGATGTGCACGACATCGGAAAGAACATTGTCGGAGTAGTGATGGCCTGCAACGGATATGAAATCATCGATCTGGGTGTGATGGTACCTGCCGAGAAGATTATCGAGACGGCCGTTCGTGAGAAGGTAGACATCATCGGGTTGAGCGGACTGATTACTCCTTCGCTGGAGGAAATGGTGCATGTGGTAAGTGAACTGGAACGTGCGGGACTTCATATTCCGGTAATGATCGGGGGGGCTACTACTTCTAAACTACATACGGCTCTGAAAATAGCTCCGGTCTATCATGCTCCGGTGGTTTATATGAAGGATGCCTCGCTCAATGCGCCGATAGCTGCCCGGCTGATGAATCCGGATTTACGGAGCGCGCTGGCCGAAGAGTTGGAAAATGAATATCAGCAGCTTCGTGAGAAGAATGAGACTCGCCGGGTGCAGACGGTATCGTTGGCAGAGGCTCAGAAGAATAAACTGGACTTGTGGAGTTGATTCATTGAATTGAAATATAATTTGTGGGAGGAACCGTACAGACTGAGGAAAGGCTTGTACGGTTCTTCTTGTTTTTATTCTTTCCAATGAAGTGATTTTCCCTTCTTTTGAGAAGTCTTATAAAGATAATTCTTCCCGTTTGCTTATATTAACTATAAAAATTAGTTTATGAACTATATTTTCTAGTTATTTGCAGAAACAAAAGAAAACGCTATGAAAACATTGACGGCTAAAGAAGAGGAAATCATGGGATTCTTTTGGGAAAAGGGTCCGATGTTTGTGAAACAGTTGCTGGAGCTTTATCCGGAGCCGCGTCCGCATTTCAATACCCTTTCTACCATTGTCCGTGGATTGGAAGAAAAGGGATATTTGTCTCATACGGCTTTCGGTAACACCTATCAGTATTATGCTGTAGTATCTGAGGAGGATTTCAGCAGAAAGACGCTTCGTGGTGTCATCAGTAAGTATTTCAATAATTCTTTCCTGGGAGCTGTTTCTTCGTTGGTAAAGGAGGAGGATATTTCAGTGGAGGAACTGAAAGAGCTTATCCGGCAGGTGGAAGAGGGAAAGAATGATACTCACCGATAAATCATATCGCTTATGGGAACCTTTCTAGTCTATATCTTGAAATCATCGCTTTGTCTGGCTTTGTTCTATCTGTTCTATCGGTTGTTGCTCAGCAAGGAGACTTTTCATCGGTTCAACCGGATAGCGTTGTTGGGAGTCATGCTGATTTCCTGTCTGCTTCCTTTGATCAGGGTAACGGTAGACCAGGCGACAGTGGTCAACACTTCTGTCATGCTGGTGGAAGAGGATATGTTGATGTATCCCTGGGAGATGCAGGCTGTGGTACAGGAGGAAGCAGCGTTCCCGTGGCGGGAATGGCTGGTAGCGGTTTATTTCCTGGGAATCCTGTTTTTCCTGTTGCGTAATTTCTTGTCGCTGGGATATGTATTTTACCTGATTCGTCACAGCCGTTGTCGAAGGATGGAGAACGGTATCTGTCTGGTTGTTCATCAGGCGGGATTTGCTCCTTTCAGTTGGATGAAATACATTGTCATTTCACAGACCGATCTGGATGAGAACGGTACCGATATTCTGACACACGAGGAAGCCCATATCCGGAACGGGCATTCATGGGATTTGTTGCTGGTGGAACTTTGTGTCTGGCTGCAATGGTTCAATCCGGCGGCCTGGCTGCTTAAGCAGGAACTGCAGAATGTACATGAATACGAAGCCGATGAGGCTGTTCTCCGACAGGGGATTGATGCTAAACGATATCAAATGCTATTAATAAAAAAAGCCGTTGGCGCAAGGCTCTACTCTATTGCCAACAGCTTTAATCACAGTTCACTTAAAAAACGTATCACTATGATGATTCGAAAAAAATCCAATCCGTGGGCACGCGCCAAGTACCTGTATGTACTTCCGCTGGCGGCTGTGACGGTTGCCGCTTTTGCCCGTCCCGAAATCTCTGAACCGTTGGACGAGATTTCAAGTGTCAAAGTTAATGATTTGTCGGCAATTACAGGCAAGAATTCGCCGGAAAATCTCTCTGTCTCTTCAAATTCTGCCGCTGATGTGACGTTGAGGATGAAAGTGACCGACCAGGCTGGTAGTCCGATTGTCGGAGCAAGTGTCATTATTGTCAATTCTACTTCGGGAACCCTTACTGATTCGGAAGGTTATTTTACGCTGAAGGTAAACAATGACCAGCGTATCAGCGTGTCTTATGTCGGCATGAAGTCCGTGGAACTCTCTGTTAAAGAGTGTCTGGAAAAACAGATAAAGGAGGTGCGTCTGGCTTCGGATAATGATTCGGAATCCCAACTGACGATAGTATCCCAATCTTCTGAGTCTGCTCCACAAAGTGTACAGAAGGTGGCTTCCTCTGAGATTCCGACCGCAAATGAAGTTTTTATGGTAGTGGAAAATATGCCGGAGTTTCCGGGAGGAATGAGTGCCTGTCTGAAGTTTCTGGCAGACCATGTGGCTTATCCGAAAGAAGCTGCCGAAAAGAAAATACAGGGACGTGTCATCGTACAGTTTGTGGTGATGAAGGACGGTTCTATTGCCAATGCGCGGGTACTTCGTGCTGTTGACCCGTTGTTGGATGCCGAAGCGTTGCGTGTCATTGGTCTGATGCCAAAATGGAAACCGGGTACACAACGGGGGCAGGCTGTGAATGTGAAGTTTACAATGCCGGTTACTTTCCGGTTGAATAAGGACTCTACGGATATGCAACCTACTACGGCCGGTAGAATTGCGGCTGTTTCTGGAGATGCAAAAGCAAAGGTACTACAGAATGTACTGCATGTACTTCGTGCATCGGAAGGTAAAGAGACTCCTTTACTTGTGGTGGATGGCGAGGAAATTTCAGTTTCATCACTGGATAAACTTTCTCCCGATACGTTTGAATCCATCAACGTATTCAAGGGAGAAGCTGCCATAAACCGTTTTGGGGAGAAAGGTAAAAACGGTGTCCTGCTGATTACTACCAAGAAGAAGTAAGAGTTTGTTCTTCTGAAACTATTAGCTTATTTTCAGAATGGATGTAACCTTATGAGGTTCAAAGTTTAATTTTACTATACATTATCTGACTATTCAAGAGTTCTATCGGTTTGCTTTTAGAGAAAGGAATTGATGGAACTCTTTTAAGTTTCTATCATGAAACAGAGATTTTATAATTATTCAGTTAATAGTTCTTTGTCTTTAGGATGTTGTCTGGATTTCAAATACAACGGGTTGCTTATGCCTTAGGATAAATTGTTCCGTTTCCTGCCAGATACATTCATTTCTTTTGCAAAGAAGATGTTTGTGATTGTGAAAGGCCGTATCAGGGCGAGCGCACCAATCTTTTCTTGAAGATACTGTATATTGACTGGAATGAACAGAATCTGGAAAATTGCTTTTTTCATACTTTACATACAAATTTAATTGCCATGAAAAATATTACCATGAAACGACCTGCCTTGTGCAGTAAACTCACGCGCCGACTTGCCGCATATGCATTTGCGTTTCTGTCCGTCCTAATGGCTTCGTGCGGAAGCAAGGGCAATGACAATGCCCAATGGATAGAAAAGTGTAGTGTCATAGCCGATAGGGCTGTTGTAGGTACCGACACGGTGATAACATGCAATATGTCTGCCGTGAAGGAATCCGTGCGCATACCGTTCAGCACGTTCTTCGACACGCTGGAGGTCATCAAGCTGGACAACAGCAATGAAGATGCGTTGGTGAGTGAGGCGCACATGATAACCGTGACAGACAATTACCTGGGAATAAATGTCGCTCATTACCCCTATAAACTGTTTACTCGCCAGGGAAAGTTTATAGGTCGTGTAGGAAACATCGGACAGGGTCCCGGTGAATATAATCTGATTTACGACAGCCAGATTGACGAAGCCAACAACCGTATTTACCTATTGCCATGGAATACTGAACAAATATTGTCTTACGACTTGAAGGGAAATTACGTAGAAAGCATCCCAATGCCTTACAGGGTTAGAAAAGGAAGGATTAAGGTGGACTATAACAGACGACGGGTGGCTGTACTGCAACTTGCCTTTATGGGCGATCCGGTGGCTTGGGTGCAGGACATGGAAGGTAATATCCTGTTCGAAAACAAATCGCCACAGATGGACATGGAACCGGATTATAGCAATGAGATTAGCTTGTACTGTACAAGTGGTTCCGGCCTGGTATTCTCAATAAATCATTATACGCCGACTGCGGATTCCTTATATACTTACTGCACGGACAACAACAGACTTATCCCGCTATTTACAACGGATTTTGGCAGCGAAATGCCAAGTCATAATTATAAAGATTGCGGCAATTACTATCTCACAGATATCTACGGTCCCAACACCGACCCGAAGACCATGCATCTGTACACCGCCACGGTGGTAAAGCGGATTATCGTCGATAAGCGGACGCTGCGAGGCTCGTATTATAAAATGGTCAATACTGAGCTGGGTGGAATAGCCTTGGAAAGCAAGCGCTGGTACATGAACGAATACGGTTACACATTATGCTGGGATCCGGGTGACCTGCTGGACCTGATAGAGGAACGGCTGGCAGACCCGAAGATTTCTACCGGCAACCGCGAGTTCCTGAACGTCTGGAAGTCTAAGATTTCACCGGATGACAACAGTTATGTGATATTGGGGAAGCGGAAAGAACGAGGTTGATAATACCATATTGTATCACTATAATTCAGAGATGATGAAATGACTGAAAAATACGGCTGACGGCTTCCTGCACATAGGCTCCTTCGTTATGGACAGGTATGATGACGGAAACAAGAACTTTGTTCATACAATAACATATTATGTGAATGTTGAAATTTGACAACTCTTTTTATTCATTTATCGGTAACCGTTTTCCATTCTCCGATGGTGCCCGTTTCCGAGGAGAATACAGTGCCTATCCGGAACAGCTTCCGTGAGTCGGTAACATATTCTCGTGCATAACCTTTGTCTTCAATCTGTTGCAGGGCTTCATCGGCTGTACCGTCCAGCTTGAACTCGAAGATGTAGACATATTGGGGTGTTTCTACGATACAGTCCACCCGTCCCTGGCTCTGTACCTTTTCCACATATACCGTATAGACACTGATTAGCCGCATGATGAGGTAGAAGGTATACTGGAAATAACGTTCCTTTTCCGTCTCGTCCTCTTTGCGTCGCATGGTGTAGGGGATACTGGCCAGAAAAGAGGTAAAGAGCGTGCATAAGGTGTCCGTTTCTCCAGCTTCCAATGCATCCACCACATCGTCTATCCAGTTGGAAAGTTGCTTCTTGGGTTGCAGGTATGCCGCGACCAGTGCGGTCAGGAATCCGTTCTTGACCTCGTTGTTCGGAAAATCCAGCAGGAACCTGTTCCGTCGCATGTCGTAGTCCTTGATGGTCAGGTAACCGCTCTGATAGATCATCGGTAATGGCCGTTCCACATCGGCCTTATAATCGATGAATTCTTCCGGTGGGTAATATTTCCCTGTAAGTTCGTTCATATTCTCCCTGAAGTGAGCAAGCAGGCGAATCAGATAGGTAGGTGTTCCTGAACTGAACCAGTAATTTCTTATATCCATGCTATCCAGCGCGTTGAGCAGACTGAACGGATTGTATACGTCGGTCATCTTTTTACTGAAATGGTAACCGTCGTATTGTAGTTTCAAGGTCTGTCGCATCTCTTCCGGCGTACATTGGTTGGTTGCGGCCATCTCGGCCATCTGTTCTGTAAAATACCGATCCAGTTCTTCTTGTGTAATTCCGCAAAGCGTTTCGTATCGGGCATCCATGCTGATGTCCTTGGGCTGGTTGAACCCGCTGAATACGCTTACCTGCGAGAATTTGGTGACTCCTGTCAGCAATACGAACTGCAGGTGCTTGTCGGCAGCTTTGAAGACAGAATAGAATGCCTTGAGTACGTTGCGGTGACGGTCTTCGAGCGTTACGTCTGTATCGAGTACATCCAGCATCGGTTTATCGTATTCATCAATGAGTACTACGGCTCTGCGGCCTGTCTGTTCATGGGCGGCGCAAAGCACTTCCGTGAAACGGTCTCCCAAGCCCAGTTCTTCCGCATGTCCGATTAACCCATATTGTTTCTCCCATTCTGAGATGATAAAGTTGATTTTCTTTTCCAGTTCACCGGCATTCGTGAAGTTTCCTCCGTTGAAATCCACGTGGAATACGGGATGTACATTCCATTCCTTCTCCAGCTTTTCCATGGCCAGTCCCTTGAACAGTTCCTTGCGTCCCAGATAATAATTCTCCAGTGTAGATACCAGCAGACTCTTTCCGAACCGGCGTGGGCGGCTCAAGAAATAGATGCTTCCTGAATGGGTAAGGTCATAAATCAAGTGGGTCTTATCAACGTAGACATATCCGTCTTCGATGATGCGCTCAAAACTCTGTATTCCGATGGGGTATTTCATGGCACTTCAATTGGACTGTTCGTAATCTGTACAGGGAGATTTCCTGTGAAATAAATCCCTGTATCTGCAAAGTTAAGAAATATGTCGGAAGATACATACCAAAATCTTGTGTATTCATTATTCGAAGAATTGAAAATGCATTTCCGGATTTTCAACCTGTTTATCTTTTCCTGTTTTGAATTTGTTTGATTCGGTTTTATATTTTCCGGTGATAATTCAATACCGGAGGCTAGGTAATAAGCAGTGTTTTGTGTATTTTTGTATTCAGGCAAGGTATCGTACTTGCATGTTGAACGCTAAAACTGCCGGTTATGGATGCTGTGTTTCATGTGATAGACAAAACGACTTGGGAAAGGGCCATTTATTTCGATTATTATTATCATCAGATCAAGTGTAAGTATAACCTGACGGTAAATATCGATATCACCCATTTGATGAAAAGAAAGAAGGAACGAAATCTGAAGTTCTTTCCGATGATGCTGTATGCCATCATGAAAGCGGTGAATCAGAATAAGGAATTCCGAATGAGTTTCAATGAACAGGGAGAGCTGGGGTATTGGGATGAGGTAGTTCCCAGCTATACGCTATTTCATGAGGAGAACAAGACCTTTACGGATGTGTGGAGCCCCTATCATGCCGATTTTGATACCTTTTATGAGACCGTCGTTCAGGATATGAAAATGTATGGAAGCATAACGGGAGTCATCAAGGCACGTCCCGACCAGCCTAAGAATTTCTGTCCGATATCCAGTCTGCCTTGGTTGAATTTTACAAGTTTCGCACAAGATACCTATACGGAAAGTTCCTTACTGTTTCCTCTCATCAAGTTCGGGAAATACGTTGAGAACGACGGTAAAGTCCTGATTCCGGTTGCAGTTTTTGTCAGCCATGCGGTAGCGGACGGTTATCATACCTGCAAACTTTTCAATGACATTCAGGAGATTGCAGACACGATGTAGTGGCTCTTTGGAGATATCAAAAAGGTAGCCTTTGCTTTTCTTTGGAACACCGGAAAAGCAAAGGCTATTTTTATCAGATCCGTTTCAGAAACTCTTCCGCCTGGGTCAAGGTTTCGGGTTTGCCGATGTCTATCAGTTGGAGGGTATCGGTCAGGCAACCGCCGATACGGGCTTTCTGACAGTTCTGCAGGTAGAAATCCATGATGGAGAATTTTCCGCTCCACCCTTGGAAATAAGGAAAGAGTGTAGGGGAGATGACATGGATGCCGCTGAAGGCATAGGCTCGGTAGTGTTCGGGATCGTAGACGAAGCCTTCCGGTTTGGTTTGTCGGGTATCTTTGTTGATCCATCCGCAGAGGCGGTCGGTATCGTCAAACAGCAGGTAGCGGGATGTTTTCCTTTGGCTTGCCAATAAAGTGGCGTCGTTTCCGCTCTGCACATGGTAATCGTAGAGGGCTTTCAGGTCGGTGTCCGACAGAATATCCACGTTATGGACCAGGAACGGTTCGTTTCCTTGGAAGAAGGTGGATGCTTTCTGAATGCCTCCTCCTGTATCAAGCAGTTGTGCCCGTTCGTCACTGATGTGGATGGTCAGCCCGAAATGTTGGTTGGCCTGTAGGAAACTGATTATCTGTTCTCCGAAGTGGTGGATGTTGATGACGATTTCGGTGAATCCAGCGGCTTTCAGTTTCAGGATGACGTGTTCCAGCATCGGCTTCCCGGCTACGGGAACCAGGGCTTTCGGCAGATGATCGGTGAGGGGTTTCAGCCGGGTGCCGAGTCCGGCGGCAAAAATCATGGCTTTCATCTGGCTTCAAAGATTTGTTCGATATTCTGTTCCCGGTGGATGAGCTGTACTTTCACACCGAATTTCCGGCTGATGTGTTCCGCTACGTGTTGGGCGGAATAGACGGAACGGTGCTGTCCGCCGGTACAGCCGAAGCATACGGAAAGGTTGGTGAATCCCCGTTCGATGTAGCGTTGTACATGGGCGTCTACCAGCGCATAGACGTGTTCCAGGAAGCGGGTGATTTCTCCGTCTTCTTCCAGAAAGCGGATAACGTTTTCATCCAGTCCGGTATACGGCTTGTAGCGGTCGTATTTGCCGGGGTTATTGACGGCACGGCAATCGAACACATAACCTCCTCCGTTTCCGGTAGGATCTTCCGGAATTCCTTTTTTATAGGCAAAACTCATGACCTTCACGGTGAGCTGTCGTTTTTTCCGTTCGTCGGTAAATTGTTTCAGTTCCGTCAGGTTGCGAAGCATTTCACACAGGTACGGATATTCCGGAAAATCGTCTTTCAGCAGTTGGCGCAGGTTTTCTACGGCGAAAGGTACGCTCTGAATGAAATGTGGTTTCTTTTCGAAATAGCCACGGAATCCGTAGGCTCCCAGTACCTGTAGGGTACGGAAGAGTACAAAGTGACGAAGCTGGCTCTTGAAGTAGGTCTCGTCCACCGGCTTGTATTCACGCAGGGCGTCGATGTAATGCGATACCAGTTCCATCCGGAGAGAATCCGGAAGATTGGCTTTGGCCTGCCACAGGAAAGAAGCCACATCGTAATAGAACGGGCCTTTTCGTCCGCCCTGGAAATCGATGAAATAAGGCTCTCCGTCTTTTATCATTACGTTGCGGCTTTGGAAATCGCGGTACAGGAAGGTGGCCGAGGCACTGCGCATCAGGATTTCGGCCATGTGCTCGAATTCATCTTCCAGTTTGTCTTCCTGGAATTCCAGTCCCGTAGCTTTCAGAAAGCAGTATTTGAAGTAGTTCAGGTCCCACAGGATGGTACGCCGGTTGAATTCGGGCTGGGGATAACAGACGCTGAAGTCCAGTCCGTCGGCTCCGGCAAACTGAATGCGTGGCAATATGCGCAAGGTCTTGCGCAGCAATTCTTTCTCTTCTTCGCTGAAAACTCCGGTCAGCCGTCCCTTTTCGATGGCCTTGAAGAGCTGGAGATCTCCCAGGTCTTCCTGCAGGTAGCAGCTTTCGTCTTCCGTGGCGGCATAGACTTCCGGTACCGGAAGGTTCTTTTCCTTGAAATGGCGGTCGATGGTCAGGAAAGCGTGATTCTCTTCGTTGGAAGTACCGATTACTCCGATCAGTGTCTGCGGACCTTTCATCCGGAAGTAGCGTCGGTTGGAACCGGCTCCCGGCAGTTCTTCCACTTGTTCCGGCAGGCTTCCGGTATACGACCGGTATAGGGATGCTAATGTTTCTGTTTGCATGTCTGGATTGATTTTTTGATGATTCAAAAGTACGATTCTTTTTTGGAACGAGCAAGTCAGTGTTCCTGCAGGTTCTCTTTTTCTTTTGAGTCTTTGCTTAATCTTTTGTTTTTGCATACATTTGTTGATGATTTTAAAGTAAAGGAATTATGTTTGTAAATGTAAGAAATCTGATGATGGCAGGAGTGGTTACACTGGCTGCCGTAGCTTGTACGCAAGAAAAGAAAACCGGGTATGCCATTCAGGGAGAAATTGCGGATGTATCTGCAGGCACCGTCTACCTGAAGTGTTACCAGAACGGGGAATTTGTAGATGTGGATTCGGCTGTAATTGAAAATGGAAAGTTTACGTTCGAAGGTACTGTTACGCAGCCTTTGGCTTACGGTCTGACTACCATAAAGGAAAATCGTCGTCCGCTGGTTTTTTTCCTGGGGAATGAACAGATTCAGGCCAAGATGGATGAAGTGAACAAGAAACTTGATCTGACAGGTGCAACGACTAATGAGGTGTATGCCCAGAACGAGAAACTGGCGGGCGAAGAGGGATATAATATCGATAGCCTGGTCAGCAAGTATCCGGCTTCACCGGTCAGCGCATACCTGTTCATGCGCAATTTTGCAACCCGTATGGATTACGATGGTGTAAAGGCCATTCGTGATAAGTTTGACGCTTCGCTGAACGGTACGGAATATGTAAATGAAATCGATACGCTGCTGGGACGTCTGGTAAATTTGCGTGTAGGAGCAACCGCTCCCGATTTTACATCGAATGATCCGGATGGAAATCCGGTCAGCCTTTCTTCGTTGCGGGGAAAATATGTACTGGTGGATTTCTGGGCTTCGTGGTGTCCGGACTGTCGCAAGGAAAATCCCAATGTTGTAGCGGCTTATCAGAAATATAAGGATAAGAACTTTACGGTGCTGGGCGTTTCGTTCGACCGGAAGAAAGAGCCGTGGGTGAATGCGATTGAGAAAGACGGACTGACCTGGACACATGTTTCCGACCTGAAAGGATGGGATACTCCTGTAGCCGAACTGTATGTCATCAAATGGATTCCGAAGAATTACCTGATCGATCCGGAAGGGGTCATTGTGGCTTCCGGTCTGGAAGGCGATGCTTTGGACGCCAAACTGGCAGAAGTGTTGAAATAAGACAGGCCAGGTATTTTTTTGATTGCCCAGGTGATGGTATACATTCACCTGGGTGATAAGTTTTGATGTTTGATTTGTACCAATTGTAATGTAACGGACTGAAGGATTATGAAAACTGTAATTGAGAACATGCGAATGTTGTGTCCTGTTTCTGATAAGACAGTAGAGGAACTGATGGCATGTGTTACCTTGTGTCATTTTCCGAAGAGGTACCAGCTGATTCAGGAAAACAAGTTCTGCAAGTATGCTTATTTCATTGAAAAGGGAATGACACGTTCTTTCTGGCTGGTGGATGGAGAAGAAATTACGACATCGTTTTCTTGTGAGGGAGGCATTGTGTTCAGCATGGATGAACTTTATTACAACAAGAAGAGCGAGGAGTTTGTCGAGACTCTGGAAGAAGTAGAGGCTTACCGTATCCTGCTGACGGACCTGGTGCGCCTGTTTGAAACCAATCTGGAGTTCTGTAACTGGGGACGGATCATTCATCAGAACGAATACCGGCGTTTGCACCGGAGCCACAAAGAACGTCTTACGCTTCCGGCCAGGGAGCGGTATGAAGAATTCAAAAAACAGTTTCCATACGTCTGTCAACGGACGAACCTCGGTTTTATCGCTTCATACCTGGGGATTACCCTTTCTACCTTGAGCCGTATTCGTGCTGCTTCCGACAATAATGACTGACGGAGTTTATTGCATTTTCTCCTTTAAGAACTGTCCGGTATACGAAGCCGCGCATTGAGCCACTTCTTCCGGTGTACCGGCAATGACCAGGTTACCTCCCTTGTCGCCTCCTTCCGGTCCCAGGTCGATCACATAGTCGGCACATTTGATGACATCCAGGTTATGTTCGATGATGACAATGGTATGTCCGCGGCTGATGAGCGCGTCGAAAGCTTCCAGCAGCTTCTTGATGTCGTGAAAGTGAAGGCCGGTGGTCGGTTCATCGAAGACGAAGATCGTAGGCTGAGATTTCTCGATACTCAGGAAGTAAGCCAGTTTCACACGCTGGTTTTCTCCTCCCGAAAGGGTAGAGGAGGATTGTCCCAGTTTGATATAACCCAGGCCCACATCTTGCAGTGGCAACAGCTTTTTCACAATTTTCTTTTGTCCGTGTTCCGTAAAGAATTCGATAGCCTGATTGACGGTCATTTCCAGAATTTCATAAATGTTCTTACCTTCGAACTTTACTTCGAGGGTATCGCTTTTGAAACGCTTGCCGTGACAGGATTCACATTCCAGTACCAGGTCGGCCATGAATTGCATTTCTACCGTAACGGTTCCTTCGCCCTTGCATTCTTCACAACGTCCGCCTTCCGTGTTGAATGAAAAATATCCGGCAGTGTATCCCATTTGTTTGGCCAGGGGCTGTTCGGCGAAAAGCTTTCGGATTTCATCGTATGCCTTGACGTAGGTTACCGGATTGCTTCGTGAAGATTTACCGATGGGGTTCTGGTCTACAAATTCAATGTCTTTTATCAGTTTCAGATCGCCTTCCAGCGAAATGAATTCACCGGGACGGTCGCTGGCTTCGCTGTATTCGCGCTTCAACGCTTTGTAGAAGACATCACGTACCAGTGTACTTTTTCCCGAACCGCTGACACCGGTGACTACGGTCATGACATTGAGCGGAAAGCGTACATCGATTCCTTTCAGATTGTTTTCACGTGCGCCTTTTATCTCGATGAAATTGTTCCATGGACGGTGGCTGACAGGCCGGCTGATGGTTTCTTCTCCCAACAGGTATTTGACGGTATAGCTGTCGCTGCCTTTTTTCAGGTCTTTCATATCTCCCTGATAAACAATTTCTCCTCCCAGACGTCCGGCTTTCGGACCAATATCGATGATATAGTCGGCGGCACGGATGATTTCTTCATCGTGTTCCACTACCACTACGGTATTACCCAGTTGCTGGAGTTGACGCAGTACCTTGATCAGTCGGCTGGTATCGCGGCTGTGCAGGCCTATGCTCGGTTCATCCAGGATGTATAAAGAACCTACCAGGCTGCTTCCTAACGAGGTAGCCAGGTTGATACGCTGGCTTTCTCCTCCCGAGAGGGTGTTGCTGAGGCGATTCAGGGTGAGATAACCTAATCCTACGTCTTGCAGAAAGGTCAGTCGGTTATTGATTTCGTTCAGCAGACGCTGGGCAATGGCCGTATCATGTTCGTCTAGATGCAGGTTACGGAAAAATTCCTGTAACTGATAAATGGGCATTTCTACGAGATCGGAAATGCTTTTTCCACCTATTTTTACATAGTTGGCTTCCTTTTTCAGCCGGCTGCCGTGGCAGGTAGGGCAGAGAGTCTTTCCCCTGTATCTGGCCAGCATGACACGGTATTGAATCTTGTACTGGTTTTCTTCCAGCATTTTGAAGAATGAGTCGATACATACTTTTTCACGCGGACCGTGCCACAGATAATCTTTCTGTGCTTCGGTCAGTTCGTAATACGGGGTGAAAATAGGAAAATCGTGTGCGGGGGCTTCCCGCAGGAATTCGGTAAGCCATTCTCCCATTTTTTCTCCCCGCCAGCAGAGAACGGCTCCGTCGTATACGCTCAGGGCCCGGTTGGGAATAACCAGATGTTCGTCTATCCCGATAATTTTGCCGAATCCTTCACACGTAGGACAAGCCCCTACCGGCGAGTTGAAGGAGAACATCTGGTCTGTCGGTTCTTCAAAGTGAATGCCATCCGCTTCAAATTTGGTACTGAAAGAATGCAGACGTGTGGTTCCATCCGGCAGGTAGAAACGAAGCAGACAGGCGCCGTCGCCTTCGTACATGGCTGTTTCGGCCGAATCGGTCAGGCGGCTCATGGCGTCTTTGCTGTTGTCACAGCTCATGCGGTCTACCAGCAGGTAGATGGTATCCTGGTCGTTGTAAGTATATTCGTCGATGCGGGTCATCTCCCCGTTTACTTCCAGTCGGTTGAAGCCTTGTTTCAGGTCCATCTCGATTTGTTCGGCCGGTGTACGTCCTTCACGGGGAAGTATCGGTGTCATGACGGTATATCGGGTACCTTTCGGATAAGAAAGCATGCAGTTTACTATATCTTCGGGTGTATCTTTCTTGACCAGTTGTCCGCTGACGGGTGAGTAGGTTTTTCCTACACGGGCGAACAACAGGCGCAAGTATTCGTAGATTTCTGTAGATGTGCCTACGGTAGAACGTGGGTTTCGGCTGATGACTTTCTGTTCGATGGCAATGGCGGGTGGAATTCCTTTGATGAAATCGCATTCCGGTTTGCTCATACGTCCCAGAAACTGACGTGCATACGATGACAGACTTTCTACGTAGCGGCGCTGTCCTTCGGCGTACAAGGTGTCGAAGGCAAGAGATGATTTTCCAGATCCGGATAATCCGGTGATAACTACCAGCTTGTTTCGCGGAATATCTACATCGATGTTTTTTAGGTTATTGACTCTGGCACCTTTAATGGATATATAATTACTTTCAGACATGCTTTTCCGATATTTGGTGAATGTGCAAAGGTAGTGAAAGGCGAGCGGAGAGACAAACGAAAAATAAAGTTTTTCGGGTTTGGCTATTCCGAGCCGCAGCCTGCCTTATGGAAAGGTAGTGAAAGGCGAGCGGAGAGACAAACGAAAAATAAAGTTTTTCGGGTTTGGCTGTTCCGAACAGGATTCTGGTTAGTTAAGCCTCAGATATTTTTAGAATCTTTGTTTTATTCTGTTCAAAGCTGTGTTTGTGATTTTATATTTTGGTTATCTTTGCCCGTTGTTAAAAACTTATCAAAAACTATTCAAATAGAATGACGAAATTAAAATTTTTCTTGCTCTTATTGTTGGTGTGTTTAGGAAGCAGTACCGTATTTGCCCAGGTGCGTTATCCGAAGCGTGAGTTTCGTGGGGCGTGGATACAGTGTGTGAACGGACAATTTCAGGGAATGTCGACTGCCCAGATGCAACGGACATTGATTCAACAGTTGGACAACCTGCAACAGGCAGGTATCAACGCGATTATTTTTCAGGTACGTGCCGAGGCTGACGCACTGTATCGTTCGTCGTACGAACCTTGGAGCCGTTTCCTGACAGGGGTGCAGGGTAAGGCGCCTTCGCCCGTATGGGATCCGCTTCAATTCATGATTGACGAGTGCCATAAGCGAGGCATGGAGTTGCATGCCTGGATAAATCCGTATCGGGCCAAGACCAAAGGTACGGGTGCCTTGTCTCCCATGCATCCGGCGAATCGTTATCCCGGACTGATTGTCCGTTACAACGGACAGCTTTATTTTGATCCGGGTTATCCTGAATCCCGTCAGTACATCTGTAAGATTGTTCGTGACATCGTGACCCGTTATGATGTGGACGCCATTCACATGGACGATTATTTTTATCCCTATCCGAATCCGGGAGAAAAGTTTCCGGATGACATCAGTTTTGCCGCATACGGACGAGGATTCCGCAACCGCGATGACTGGCGCCGGGATAATGTGAATGTATTGATCAAGGAGATTCATGAAACGGTGCGTGCCTGCAAGCCGTGGGTGAAATTCGGTGTATCTCCATTCGGTATTTACCGGAATCAGAAGAGTGATCCGAATGGAAGTAATACCAGAGGATTGCAGAATTACGATGATTTGTATGCCGATGTACTGCTTTGGGTGAACAACGGTTGGGTGGATTACAACATTCCGCAGATTTATTGGGAAATCGGACATCCTGCCGCCGATTACGATACGCTGATACGCTGGTGGGCGAAGAATGCGGCGGCCCGTCCGCTGTTTATCGGACAGGATGTGATGCGTACGGTTCAGAAAGCGGATGTGAAGAATCCTAACCAGCACCAGATGCCTGCAAAGTATCAGTTGCAGCGTTCGTTGCCTACCGTTCAGGGAAGTTGTCAGTGGTATGCGGCTGCGGTAGTGGCCAATCCGGGAAGTTACCGCGATTTGCTGGTACAGGAATATCATAAATATCCGGCATTGGTGCCTGTTTCACCTTTTATCGACAAGAAGGCTCCGGATAAGGTCCGTAAATTGAAACCGGTATGGACGGAAGACGGATACATGTTGTTCTGGACGGCTCCGAAGGCCAAGGATGAAATGGACAAGGCTGTTCAGTATGTGGTGTATCGTTTCAATAAAGGGGATAAAATCAATATCAGCGATCCTTCACACATTGTCAAGATAACCAGAGACACGTACTGTAAGTTACCTTATGAAAACGGGAAGACCAAATATCAGTATGTAGTGACCGCATTGGACCGTTTACATAATGAATCGAAGACAGTCAGAAAGAAAATCAAGCTGTGAGTCGTGGACTACTGTCCGTTTAATAAGAATTTGTGGGTAATTTCAATAATTTGTGTGTCAATTCGTTTTTTATTCTTTGCGAATCTTGCAATTTAGAAGTTAAAAGGTTATCTTCGTTTTCAAGGTGAATATGAAGTACATCCTTGTATAAGAAGGATCTTCTCCTGTACTTCTTGAAACACACAATTGTCTGTAGGAGAAGTGGACGGAAATTAAACAGCTTATTACTATGAAGAAGATTTTATGTACACTGGTGCTGGCCATGGTAGCCATGGTAGGTTTCTCACAAGCGCGGATGGATGTAAGGTTAGGTATGTCGATCACGAATCTGACGAAATCGGATATGGATGCAAAGGTAGGATATACGCTCGGTCTGGGAGTCGATCTTCCTGTTGCTCCTTCGTTCTCCGTTCAGTCCGGGTTGATGTTTACGGGCAAAGGTGCCAAACTGGGTGACTTGAAGGTGACTCCTACTTATCTGGATATTCCTATTCTGGCAGCCTATAAGATGGCGGTTGCCGACGATGTGAATATTGTAATCAATGCAGGTCCTTATATCGGTATCGGTCTGGGAGGCAAATATAAAATCGGAGATACAAAGCTTGATTATTTTGGTGATGACAGGGCCAGAAGATTCGATTTGGGACTTCAGTATGGATTAGGGGCAGAATTCGGCGATCATATTCTGCTGAACCTGAGCGGACAATATGGTTTCATATCTCCGTTTGAGGATTCTGATGAGAAAAATCTGGGTTTCCTGCTGACGTTAGGTTACCGTTTCTGATAGGACTACGGATTTGTAAAAATATGGAAGGCTGCTCGTTGGGGCAGCCTTTTTTGATTTGAAGCAGTAGGGAGTTATTTGATTTTTTCCCGGATTTTGGTCAGGTAGTTGTGCATGCCTTGTGCGTCTTTTCTGCTGATGATGTCCAGCAGTTCATTCAGTTCGGTACGGATGTTTTCTACCTGTGCCGGTGTGTGGGGATTGAACAGTATTTCCTGAAGCAGGTAGTCGTCTTCACTTAATACGCCTTTGGCGATGGCCATGTGGCGTTTGAAGGTAGTACCCGGGGCATCCTGATGTTTCATGACAGCTGCAAAGACGAATGTGGAAACGAACGGGATAGACAGGGAGTAAGCCACTGTTTCATCGTGTTCTTCGAAGGTATATTCGAATATGTTCAGTCCCAGTCGCTGGTACAGGTCCTTGAAGAAAATCTTCCCCAGATGGTCACCTTCCTTGATGATGATGGCATTTTCCGTACTCAGTTTGTCCAGGCTGGCGAAAGTCGGTCCGAACATCGGGTGAGTGGATACGTAACGGAAACCGGAATTCTCATAGAAGGTCTTCAGTCCGGTCTTTACCGAAGCGATGTCACTGATGATACAGTCAGGAGGAAGTATCGGAAGTACTTGTCTGAAGGCGTCGAGTGTATATTTTACGGTTGCCGCGTTGATGACCAGTTCGGGTTTGAATTCGGAGATTTCGTCGAGCTTGGTAAATCGGTAACAATTATACATGAAGCGAAGGTGCTGGAGATTGATGTCATACACCGCTACTTCGTGTTCAAAACTCAATACGTCAGAAAAGAAAGAGCCCATTTTCCCGGCTCCTAAAATCAGTATTCTCATATATTTATTTTCAGCTTGTTAATGGAAATCGGGAGTAAAAACAGTCTTACTCCCGATTTTCAGTCTTTGGAATTATTTGTTGATGATTTCCATCTGCTGGCGTACGCTCTCTTCGTGGATGGCTTCGAATACCTGTTTGATGAATTCGGCATCCATGCCGCACAGGGAACCCTGAGCGCCTCGTTTGTCGAGGATTTCGTTGTAACGTCCGGTCTGCAGAATGGTCATGTTGTGTTCTTTCTTGAACGTACCGATTTCACGGCATACGCGCATCCGTTTGGCCAGTATTTCCATCAGCTCGTTGTCGCATTCGTCAATCTGGCGGCGCAGTTCGTTCAGGTTTTCGGTAGACTGGTGTTCGCTACGGATTACCAGCAGGTTCAGAATGTAGTCGAGAACATCGGGGGTAACCTGCTGTGAAGCGTCGCTCCATGCGTTGTCGGGTGAGCAATGAGATTCTACGATCAGTCCGTCGAAGCCCAAGTCCATAGCCTGCTGGCATAACGGTGCGATCAGTTCGCGTTTTCCTCCGATGTGGCTCGGATCGCAAAGGATCGGCAGGTTCGGGATGCGTCGGCGAAGTTCAATCGGGATGTGCCACTGCGGCAGGTTCCGGTAGATTTTCTTGTCGTAGGATGAGAAACCTCGGTGGATGGCTCCGATGCGTTTCAGTCCGGCATTGTTGATACGTTCCAGTGCTCCGATCCACAGTTCCAGGTCCGGATTGACCGGATTTTTGATGAGTACAGGTATGTCTACTCCCTTCAGGGCGTCCGCGATTTCCTGTACGGCAAACGGATTGGCCGTTGTACGTGCGCCTATCCAGAGAATATCTATGCCTGCCTTCAGACATTCGTATACGTGTTTGGCAGTGGCCACTTCGGTAGTGACATACATGCCTGTTTCCTTTTTGACTTCTTTCAGCCAGGCCAGTCCGTCTACACCGATACCTTCGAAACCTCCGGGTTTGGTGCGTGGTTTCCAGATGCCTGCGCGGAAGATCTTGATTCCTTTGTTTGCCAGCTGGCGGGCAGTGTTCATAACTTGTTCTTCAGTTTCGGCACTGCAAGGACCTGCTATGACGAGTGGGCGTTCGGTAGGTACGCCTTCCAATACGATGGGTTGTAAATCGAGTTCCATAATGAAAGGTATTTATAGTTTTACATGATATTTCTGATTCTTTCCAGGGCTTCGGCCAGTCTTTCTTCCTTGGCACAAAGCGAGATACGGATGTAACGTTTCCCGTTACTGCCGAAAATGAATCCCGGCGTGATGAATACACGGGCTTCCTGAAGCACTTTTTCAGTCAGTTCTTCCACATCGGCATAGCTGTCCGGGATTCTTCCCCACAGGAACATGCCTACCTGTTCGGGATCGAAAGTGCATCCCAGGGTATTCATGATCTCTTCTGCCAGTTTGCGTCGGCGTCCGTATACGTTGATGTTGGCTTCTTCGTGCCATTCGGCGCTGTTCTGATAGGCTTGTGCGGCAGCCAGCTGCATCGGCCGGAATGTTCCTGAATCGATGTTACTCTTGATTTTCAGAATCCACTGTACGAAGGTGGCATTGGTGGCAAGGAGGCCGACGCGCCATCCCGGCATGTTGTGGCTCTTACTCATCGAGTTGAATTCGATACAGCATTCTTTGGCTCCCGGAATGTTCAGGATACTGATGGGTTTCTTGTTCAGGATAAAGCTGTACGGATTGTCGTTCACGATGACGATGTTGTGGCGGCGTGCGAAATCTACCAACCGCTGATACAGTTCGAGGGTAGCGTTGGCACCGGTCGGCATATTGGGATAATTGGTCCACATGATTTTTACCCGGCTCAGGTCCATTCGTTCCAGCTGGTCGAAATCCGGTTGCCAGTGATTGTTTTCCAGCAGGTCATAGTTGACGATTTCGCTCCCGAGAATCCGGTTCAGCGAGGTGTAGGTAGGATAACCCGGATTGGGGACCAGTACCTGGTCGCCGGGATTGACAAATGCCAGTGTCACATGCAGGATACCTTCCTTCGAACCGATGAGCGGTTGGATTTCGGTAGCCGGATCCAGGTCTACGTTGTACCAGCGTTTGTACCAGTCGGCCATGGCCCGGCGTAGTTCCGGAATGCCCACGGTAGGCTGGTAGCCGTGTGCATCGGCTTTCCGGGCGTTTTCGCACAATACTTCGATGGTTTCGGGTGAAGGCGGCATGTCGGGGCTTCCGATACCCAGGCTGATCACATCTTTTCCTTCCGCATTCATCCGGGCTACTTCTTTCAGTTTGCGGCTGAAGTAGTATTCGCTTACATTGGCCAGTCTGTCGGCCGGCTGTATGTTATAATGTTGATTCTCCTTCTGCATATTCTCCTAGAATTTTTAGTGCTTTGGTTAATGGGGTGACGGCATCGATGGCCTGTCTGTATCTCAGGTAGTCATTGAACAGGATGTCTACGTAGAACAGGTATTCCCATTCGCGTCCGATAATCGGCAATGACTGTATCTTGGTCAGGTTGATGTTGTAAAAAGAAAAGATAGACAATACTTTGGAAAGGCTTCCTTCGCTGTGGGGGAGGGAGAAGACCAGGTTTACCTTGTTTATCTTTGAGCGGTCTTTCAGTTCGTCGGCTATCCATGGATCGCTGATCACCAGAAAGCGGGTAAAATTGTGTTTGTTTGTCTCGATTCCTTCCTGCAGGATTTTCATTCCGTACAGTCCGGCAGCATATTTGGAGCAGATGGCCGCATGGCCTTTCAGCTGGTTCCTGCTGATGTTTTCGGCGCTACCTGCCGTATCTTCGGTTTCTACGACCTTCAGTTCCGGATGGTGCTGCAGGAATTCGCGGCATTGTGCCAGGGCTACGGGGTGTGAGTTGACTTCGGTCAGGTCTTTCCAGTCCTCATCAGGCAGGCACATGATGCTGTGGCTGATGCGGAGTTTATGTTCTCCGATGATGGTGGCACCGCTGGCACGAAGCAGTTCGTAATTGTGCAGCAGGCTGCCTGCGATGGTATTTTCGATGGCTATTACGCCGATGACATTGCTGTCTTTGCGCATGTTCTCGAAAACGTCTTCGAAGGTATTGCAGCAGATTAATTCGATTTCTTCGTCTTTGAAATATTTATGGGCTGCAATATCGTGATATGACCCAAGTACTCCTTGTATGGCTATTCTTTTCATTGTTTTTTAAGATAAAAAAAATCCCGTTTCACATGGAAGCGGGATTCGTTTATATTCTATTTTTTTATTTTATTCTTAATTATATGCGTGCGAACTCCCGCTTCACTTCATTGCTAAAGTAAAAGTAAAAAAAGTAAAAGAAGAAGTATGTCGCAAAAGTTTTCATATTTTGTTATTTTGTTATTGATTACGCTGCAAAAGTAATACTTTTCTTGAAAAAACAAGAGATTTATGAACTTTTTTTCGTCAATTTCTTTTGTTACGGTCGAAAACTACGAGAAATTGTTGAAATTTCCGGAAATCAGATTCTCTTTTTCGGGATCCAGGCTGATGGCTTTTTTCATGTCTTCTATCGAACCGTTTTTATCGCCGTTCAGGAGTCTGGCTCTTCCTCGTTCCTGGTAGAATCGGGCATTTTCTGGCATCAGTTCGATGGCTTCCGTAAAATTTTCGATGGCGGATTCGAATTCTTTCAGTTCGATGGAGAGTTCTCCTTTCATCAGGTAAGCGTTTTCGTTGAAAGGATTGTTCTGGATTACCTGATTGAGGGCTCCGAAAGCTTCTTCCTTGTTTCCAAGAGCTGCTTGAATTTTACTTTTCAGTAAGAGTGCGTCTTCGTTTTCAGGCTGGATGGTAAGTACGCGGGCTATATCTTCCAGTGCATCGTTGGCTTGCTGCATATCCCAGAGAACCTCGGCCCGAAGCAGATAGGCTTCCGTGTAGTTTTCTTTTAATACGGTTGCCTTGGTCAGCATGACGATGGCCTGTATCGGATTCTGTAGTTTGCGGAATGCCTGTCCGGACAAATAATAGGCTGCTGGATTTGATTCGTCCAGTTGGATGGCTTTCTCACATACGTGATTCATGTTTTCATAATCGGCTTGCTGGTAGCAGACTTGTGCCAGTGCCAGAAAATTCTTTATTTCATCGGGCTGAATCTCAATCAGCCGGTCCAGAATGGTACGGGCATTGTCGAGTGCGTCGGTTTGGAGATAGGCGTTGGCCAGGAGCATCATGGTTTCCGGTTCTTCTTTCAGCCGGATGGCATTCTCAAAACATTTGATGGCATACGGGAGCTGATGGATGTTGCAGGCACGGATACCGTCGTATTTTAGCGTGTCGAAATTTTTTTCTTCTTGTGTGGCGGCTTGTTTCTCTTCGGATGATTTTCCGCCGAATAATGATGATAGTAGACCCATGATATGATGTAGTTATGTTGTTTTTCGGCCGACAAACTTACGGAAAATCTGCGGAAATACCGCATGAAACGGGAGAAATGCGGCTAGATAGTTTAACATAAATACTGTACAAGGAGATGATATGTTTCAATCCGAAAAGGTTATAAAAGTTGTTTTATTATCTTCTGTCTTAATTTGGAAATATGTTTGAAAAAGCATTATTTTGCAACTATTCTTTTACTATAGATGGACTATGAAGCATTCTTTACTTATATTGTTGGCTTTTTGGAAATTTACTACAATTCCCGTATGGGCTGAAAAACAAATATTCGTATCTCCTAAAGGCAGCGACCGGGCAGCAGGAACTATAGCACATCCATTAAAAAGTATTCAGGCTGCTCTGGAAAGAGCCGAGACACTGGAAAATGAAGATGTACAGATTATCTTGCGTCAAGGTACCTATGAACAGTCAAAAACACTTGAAATAGGCAGTTGTGGAAAATATACTTCATTGACAATTTGTCCGTATCGCGATGAACATGTAAGTATTTCAGGAGGAAGAAAGATTCCTCTTTCTTCCATGAAAAAAATATTCGACAGGAAAATTATTGCAAGGCTCCCCGAAAGTGTACGAAAACAAGTTCGGGAAATTGATTTCACCCAGCTAGGTATTCCCATTGCAGATTTACGTCCTTCTGGTTTCGGACGTCCCAGCAGTCCTGCATGGAGCGAACTTTTTGCTGATGATGTTCCTCTTAATTTATCACGCTGGCCTAACGATTCGACAGTACTGATAGGTAAAGTGTTGGAGGCTGGAACAGGAGAAAATGTCGCAGAAGCTCCATTACCCGTATTTCAATACTGTGAAGAACGTCCGTCGGCATGGTTTCAGGCAGGATCTTTCTGGATAGGCGGCTATTTTGCACATGGTTATGCCAGCGATATGATACGTGTTGATCACTTGGATTCTGAAACAAAGACAATCCATACCGCACAACAGACCGTTTATGGATTTATGACAGGAGCCGACTGGAGACGTTGGTATGCCTTGAACTTACTCGAGGAACTGGATCTTCCAGGCGAATATGTCATCGACAAGGAAAACGAGAAGATGTATGTCTATTTGCCCGAAGATACCCGGACACTGCATGTTTCTGTGATGAACGATCCGTTAGTTGCCATAGAAAACTGCCAGAACATCACACTCAGCAGATTAACCTTCGAATATGGACGTTCCATAGGAATTTATCTGGAAAATACGCATCATGTACGCATTACTGGATGTACAATCCGTAATGTCGGCGGTGTAGGAATTTCCGTCGGCAGAGGAACAGAGACACCTGGTAAGCGAACATTGAGGCCACATGCAGCAGAGGCCGGGGGAGATCCAAAATCACGTGTTGTAGGTGACCTTATGGGGAGAGTATATCAGGATGTCCTTTTTAATCGTAACGGTGGAACAGATAACGGAATCACAGACTGTTATATTTACAACACCGGAAGTGGAGGTATCAGCCTGGGAGGGGGAGACCGCGCCACACTGACTCCAGCCGGAAACTTTGTGGAAAACTGTCGCATTCATGATTTTAACCGCGTAGAAAAATCATATCGACCTGGAATCTGGATAGACGGTGTAGGCAACCGGGTAAGCAAATGCGATATCTACAACGCTCCCAGCATGGCTATTCTTTTTCATGGAAATAATCATGTAATAGAATTCTGTAAAATTACCAATGTATGCGGCGAAGTCGATGATCAGGGAGCTATCTATTACGGACGTGATCCGTCGGAGTTGGGGAACGTAATCCGTTACTGTTATTTCCATAAGCTTAGTCCGCGTCACCGTGTTACGGCTACTTATCATGATGACGGAGCCTGTGGGGGTGAAGTCTATGGAAATATCTACCACAATGCCGGTTCACTCCCCGTATTGATCGGTGGTGGCCATTACAACCACTATCATCACAACATTTTCATTGATTCGCCTGTAGCTATTCATCTGGATAACCGCATGCAGAACTGGGGAGCAGGAATGGTGGCTCCCGATGGTATCATCGACCAGCGTTTGAAGAAGGTAAAGTTTCAGGAGCCTCCTTACAGCACCACTTATCCGTTTCTGGTACATTACTGGGAAGAAGATCCCTCTTACCCTCATGGCAACGTCATAGAAGGAAACCTGTTTTACCGTATCAAAAACATCGTAAACGGACAAACTCAATGGGGAGAGTTCCGGAACAACTGGTCTACTAACAACGATCCAGGATTTATAGATCCAGAGGATCCGTTGAAGGGATTCAAAGAGGATGCTCTTGTCTATAAATATATCCAAGATTTTCCGCAATTACCTTTCGATCAGATAGGGTGTACATTGGAAGAACTGTAGAACATCTGCAATTCAAACTTGTATGATGAAAAGCGTGTCTCAATTGTTTGATTTACATGTGGTTATTGCTTTTGGAATATATTGGTGAAAATGATTGTTACTTTTAGGGTAAAGATGAGGTAATGAAGACAATCGTCGATTTTCATCCACGATGAATCTATTCTGTATTGATATCGTTTGTTCGCAACTTCATCTCCGCTTCCTGTAGGTTGGTATAAGTGAGGTGTACCGATTCCGGCACACCTCCCATGGATAAGTTTTATAGGCTTAAAACTTGTGCGCAAGCTCAGCTGCTTGTTTGCAGCCGTTTGTCTTTTTGATTTCTCTCTCGTTCAGTACACCGGGTATTAGCACTTGACCCACCATGTCCCATTTCAATAAAGCTGCTGTGCGTTCTATCGGAATCCGTACGCCATCCATTACTGTTGGATTGTGTTCCTCACAGCAGCAGATAAGGCCCATCTTTTTTCCAGCCACATCTTTTCCGCCTACGACCAGTGAGAAGATACGGTCTATCACTCCTTTTATCTGTGCTGGGATGGAGTACCATAGACAGGCATGGTATAAACTACCGCATCGGCTTCAAGAATGGCAGGTGCAATGAGGTTGAAATCATCATCGAACGAACAGGCATTGCCTGTCTTGAAGCAAGTCATCTAGGCATGACAGCCACCTATTTTCATAAATGCGGCATCGAACCGTTTGACGGAATGTCCACATTGTTCGGCTTCCTTAATAAATGCTTCTGTCATGGAAAAACTGTTTCCAAACTTACGTGGACTTCCTGTAACAACTACTATTTTCATAGATTTTCTTCCTTATTTTTTATTGTATTGGAATTCTGATTGTAAGCTTTTGCTACACATTTCCATTCTCCATCCATCTTCATTAGCAGGAGATAATCGGTGAAATCAATGCGTCCGCTCCATTTTTCTTCCAATATACGGACTACGGCGAGGGTTTCCTCTATGTCTACCACATCTATATGTGCTTTAAAATCATCACCTGCACCGACTGTATCTACATTCCTGTAGAACTGTTCGATGTTGCCATGTTCTAATTTGCCATCTAAATAGCCGAACAGTACGGCTTCATCAATGAACAGTTCCTTGGCATACCTGCTGTTGCCTTCTGCTACGCTTTTCACAAACTTCATGGCGGCTTTTTCCACAGCCCTGTATTCTTCAATGCTAGCTCTCATATTATTTGTCATTTTATCTGTTATTAATTGCAACAAAATTATGGGATAGTTCTTATGTTGTCAAGTACCGAAAAATTATTCATATACTGAAAAATTATTCGGTATATTACGGTTTAGGGTAATTATGCTTACCTTTGTTACAGTAATGATTTAACAATGGAAAGTTTATGTACGAAAGAAAAATACCAGTTGATTTAGGTTGCCCTTTACGGTTGACAATGAGTTTGATAGATTCGAAATGGAAATCCTGCATTTTGGATGAGTTACGCTATAGATCATTACGTCCAAGCAGGCTCCATAAAATATTTCCTGAAGCTACTCCACGTGTGCTTGATCTTCAACTGAAAGAACTTATGGAGGACGGTTTGGTTTCCAAGACAATCTTTCCAGAGTTACCACCTCGTTCCGAATATGCTATTACCCCTTTGGGGATGACACTGATTCCAATTATAGATGCAATGATTGAATGGGGGAATAGAAATACGAAGCTTTTTGAAAGGAAATATGGGAAACTGGAATAAAACCAATTCGCATTTATAAGAATTTGTATGAGTCACATTTCATCTGTGAATATCTTTTTGTCAAAATGGTAATTCAATTGCATCAGATTCGCGAAAATCCGGATAGAGGAACAGATACTTGGAAAAATGATAATTTTGCAATTTTATACTAAATCAAAAAGAAGGTAAATGTGGTTATTTATGTGGATTTTGTTTTATAATGGTTTTATAAACTGGATATTGTCTGGAAATATCGGGAAAAAGTAGATTTTATGATATGATGAATCTTGATTTCGAATCAATCGTTTTAGAGCAGAAACGTATGTTTTTCAGTCCGATTTCAGCATTAAAATAAGACATGCTCAAGTTTTAAGTGAGATGACAGGGCATCTTAATCAAGATAACAGGGAGTCTTTCTTGAAATGACTGTTTGTTTTTATCGGTTCATTTGTTAATTACTAGATTTGATTTTAACTGTTCCGGTAATTTAATGGATAAATCATCAAATAGAAATGATAAGTCCGTTAACACTTCATTCTATTTTGAGTGTTTTATTTGATGGGTAGGATAGCAAAATGGTAGAAATTTATTCTTTTTAATATGAAATACTTTTATTTGGTGTTATTGTGATTTATGGAGCTTTGGTGTTCCGGAAAGAAAGTTCCTGAAAGTTTCTTTTCTGAATTCAATTGTCAGCATGGGATGGGAGGCAGGCAGTTTATGCTTCAGATTTTTGATTCGGACAATCTTTACCGGATGTAAAGTGAAAATTCCGTTATTTTTATCGTTTCCTGCCAAGAAATTTGTAAGTTTGCGACTCAAACCGCTAGGGGAGATTAAAAACTTTAAAAGATAAGATATGAAAAAATTTCTGTTGTGTGTGGTGGCTTTGTTGTCCTCTCACGTTATGCATGCCCAATATTTCTGTTCGGAAGAGGGAACCGAGTTACGTTATGTGAATTATGACGGTGCCGGACAAGGTATTTCGGATGAAAACATTACTGTAACCAATGTCAGCAAGGAAGGAAATATGCTGAAGGCCTGTTACTTTGATAAGATTGTAACCATCAAGGTAAAGGATAATACCACTTATACTTTATTCAATTGGAGCTATGATGGCGAAAAGACTGTCTGTACCGAGGATTTGATGTACGGACCTTACATTGATTCGGATTCTGACCCGGACGGTTACAACGAACAGGCCCGTATGCGTATGTTGGATGACAAGAAGTTCAATGGAGACAATTCGTGGTCGTTGGCCGATGATGCAGCTGCCGGTTCTTCTTTGCCGGACCGTTTCTATGAATACGTACCGAAGATGTTGAAGACCGAAGTGACGATTTCCGGAGGCTCCTGCCTGGGAACCGAACAGGTCAGCACGACTGCCGGAAAATTCGACTGCATCAAAATCTCCTATCTGAAGCGTACGAAAGTGGTATTGAAAACCACCACGGTCCGTGTAACGGAATGGTATGCCAAGGGAGTAGGATTGGTGAAGTCTGAATCATTCGATTTGAAAGGTAAACCGGCAGGAAAGACTTTGCTGGTGAAGATAACGAAGAAATGATGCTTGCTTTTTGTCTAAATGTAACCATACAGCACTTCTTAAGTGCCTTAAACCTATGATTTTTTTGGTTAAAAGTTTTTAAATTGGAGAAGGTTCCAATAAAAGTGTTATCTTTGCAACAACGACCAAAGAAATATTTTTATTATAAAGAACTGTATTTTTTTTGCCCTATTTGCCTTGATCGGGTGCATTTCCTGTTCGCAGGAATATTCAGGTGATATCCCGGACGTGGAGTCACAGCAGGATGAGGTTTTAAAGGATGATCTGCTGATTGAACGGAGCATATTGAATCTATCTTCTCAAGATGCCTACAAAGTAGCCGATCTTTTTTCCGATAAATCTGTACTCAGCAGATCCGGAAACAGACAGGTGAAAGAGGTACAGCCTGTCTTGTCCGCTACGGGGGCACACTTGATGTATCTCGTGAATTATGCGGATGACAACGGGTATGTGATAGTAGGAGCTTCGAAAAACTATGCGCCGATATTGGCGTATTCCGAAGAAGGTAACTTGCAGGCCGATGACAGCCTTTTCATTCATGATGAATTTATCAATGAATACAAGGAAAGGATTGAAGAGGTCTTGAACGTCGAATCGGACAGTCTCAGGGGATTGTATGCCCTCCAATGGTCCGGCTATGAATCCGAACCGGAAATCGAATCGCGTACGTATACATCCGCAGAGATTGAGCGGCTGAAGAATGAGGCTAGAAAGAAATATACCGCACAAGGGTATGATTGTCACGGTTTGGGGGCGGCTGTCTATCTGATACAACCGGCTTCCCGTGCCGAAGGTTTTATTCAGGATATCTGTCATCATACAGCTTCTGAATATGACTGCCTGGATGTCAATCTATTGTTGTTCAGACGCTATTATGAAACTTATGGGCCGGAGCTGGAAACAGCTTGGCATCAAGACCCTCCTTATTGTGCTGATGCACCTAACAGCATTGCCGGATGTGCTACCATAGCTGTAGGGCAAATCATGAAATACCACGAGTGGCCTGCTAGGTTTGATTGGAATAACATAAGAACAACGATGTCTGCTCCGTTGACATCAGCCGAGAGAGGATTCTTGAATACTATCAGAAATAGTATGAATCCTAAGTATGAAGATGACGGTACGACTATATCTAAGGATGATGCGATGAATATGTTAGCTAACAATGGTTATACCGTGAAAAGAATAACGACTTCCGGCAACACTTTAAGGGATAATCTGGCAGCAGAAATCAAAGCGGAGTATCCGCTTTTTCTGGTTGGAGCTCAGGAAGGTACAAATATTGGGCATTCATGGGTATGCGACGGCTACCGATGCGAAAAGGTACAGTATGCGGCATATATGATTGAAAGCTTTGAACAAGACTACATATTCTTTTCAGGTATGACCGACATTGTTTCCCATCATTTTCACATGAATATAGGTGCGAACAGTAAACACAATAAATGGTATTACCTGGACAATGTAAATCCTGCTGGTAAGGAGTATAATTCCGGAAGAGGATATTATTCAGTCAGACCGAATCGATAAACATAAAATAGGATGGCTTATGAAACGAAAGACTAAAAATTGGGTATGGTGCGTGATTCTGGCTTTATTCCCTTTATGGGTGGCCTGTAACAATGAAGAGGATGATGTGGTTACGATGCTCGGTGGATATGTTCCACAGACCATTTCACTTCATATAGGTTTTACAGATGCAGCGGATAATGATTTGGTAGCCCCTCTTGATTCATACAAAAGTGATGGCTGGGTTAGATTGTTGCCGGATGATTATACGTTGGATGTCTATTTGGATGGAAAATTTGTAGAGTCGTCTTCAGAGCAACACCAAAACTACTCCATGTGTCTTATAGAAGACAGTCCTCTGAAAAAAGGCTACAAGAGTTTTTTCCTTTTTTCAAATAAGGCTGAAGAAGGAATAATGCTCGGCGATTACAAGTCCAACCATGTAATCGAGTTCAGGTTTGTATGCGAAGCGTTGTTTGAGGACAGTGAAGAACATGTCATCCGATTCGAATACCTGCCTCCCTCTCCAGACACTTTGGTCTTTGACTATAAGGGAATAATAAGTCTGGACGGAACGGTGTTGGATGTCGTTTATCCGGATGATCCGGAGCGTTTGGAGGTTCAGGCTGGTCAGTCTGGGCAAGGTCTGTCTGTAATAGCTACGCTGTAGACGGATTGAAAGATAGAACTTAAGATTAAGGCAGGCTGCTTCGGAATGGAATTCCGTTCCTGAAGCAGCCTGTCTTTATGTTACTCAGAAGTCCGTTAAAGGCATCTTATATGAAAATCCCAAGTATCCTAATATACTTGGACAAGTATCTTATATTAAAATCCCAAGTATCTTATTATACTTGGACAGTATAACTGCATCTGCTGGAGAAGATATACTTCAACCGCCATCGAAGTACGCTACTGTTTGTCCCAACGTAGCCGCCCGTCTTCCAGTTTCAGCTTTTCTTCGGCCAGCAGGAAATGAAGGACTTGCTGGATATGCTCTTTCTTCCAAGCCGCTTCCAATTGTTGCTGCAGAACGGTTACACTCATGGAGTTGTCTTGCAGCAGTTCTTCGATTTTCCGGACTATTTCGTCGAATTCGTTCTGTTTCACTCCTGAATCATGTTTCTGCAGGCATACGTCGCAATGGCCGCAGTTGTGCTCGTTCTTCTCTCCGAAATAGCGGAGCAGCATACGGCTCCGGCATTTGTCGTCGGTTTCGGCGTACGAAAGCATGGCCTCGATACGTTGGATATAACTTTTCTTCCGGTCTTCGTACACTTCATCACTCAAGTAGATACGGTCGGTTTCCTGCCGTTCACGGGTATAGATGATGTAGGGTGTCTTTTTCCCGGGGATGTAATGCAGAATGCGGCGGCGGGTCAGGAAGACCAACGTTTCATACACCTGTTGACGGGTAAGTCCGGTACGGCTTGCCAGAGAGTCTTCGTTGATGTAGGCATAATCGGTAAAGACACCGGTGTAGGAACGCAGGATGATACGCAGCAGTTTCTCTGTATCGGGATTGTTTTCCTGGATGCGGTACAGTTCATCCCGTCTTAGTGTGAAAATCAGTCGGGACGCATTGTCCTGCTCATCGGTATATTCCAGATAACCAGCACGGGTCAGAATCTTCAGGGCACTGTCCACCTGGATGGGGAAATGCTTGAAGTTGTGGCAGAATTCGTCGATGTTGAAGGCGTACGTACAGCCTAATCCGTCGCCCATGGCCATCTGGTAATAGAAGTTGATGTCTTCGTAGACTTTCCGGATATAGTCTTTTTCGGGGAAGGTGTCTGAGATGCGTTTTCGCAGGATGGTCGGGTCGCTCTTGGCAAAAAGCAGGACGGCGTATGCTTTTTCTCCATCCCGACCGGCTCGTCCGGCTTCCTGAAAGTAGGCTTCGGGTGAATCCGGAAAATCGATGTGTACTACCAGACGGACATCCGGCTTGTCGATTCCCATGCCGAATGCATTGGTGGCTACCATGACCCGATGCTCTCCGGTCAGCCAGCTCTTCTGTCGGGCATCCTTGGTCTCGTTGCTCAGTCCGGCATGATAGAAAGTAGCGGTAATTTCCTGTTGGTTGAGCCATTGGGCTACTTCTTTGGTCTTTTTGCGGTTGCGGGTATAGACAATGGCCGAGCCTGTAACCCGGTTCAGGATATGCAATAGTTCTTCGGCTTTGTTTTCGGTACGTCGGACGATATAGGCCAGATTCTTCCGCTCGAAACTCATCCGGAATACATTCTCTTTGCGAAAGGCCAGTCGGGCTTGGATGTCTTTCACTACTTCGGGAGTGGCGGTAGCGGTCAGCGCCAAGACAGGAATGCCCGGCAACAGTTTGCGTACTTCCGCTATCTTCAGGTACGACGGACGGAAATCATATCCCCATTGTGAGATACAATGCGATTCGTCCACGGTAATCATACTGACTTTCATGCTCCGCAGCTTGATGCGGAAAATCTCCGTGTCCAGACGTTCGGGGGAAATGTAAAGGAATTTGTAGTCGCCGAAGATGCAGTTCTCCAATGCGATGAGGATTTCTTCGCGGGTCATTCCCGAGTAGATGGCCACTGCCTTGATGCCCCGGTCGCGGAGGTTGCGTACCTGGTCTTTCATCAGGGCGATGAGGGGAGTGATGACCAGGCAAAGTCCCGGTTGGGCAAGTGCCGGAACCTGAAAGGTGATGGACTTTCCTCCACCCGTAGGCATCAGTCCCAGGGTGTCACGTCCGTCACCGATACTGGTAATGATAGCTTCCTGGATTCCCCGGAAGCTATCATATCCCCAGTATTGTTTCAGTATTTTCAGATAATCCGTCATGGAAATCAATGCCGGCTGGGTTTGATGTCTTCTATCTGGAGCTGGATGTCTCCACGCTTGTGCGTATTTTCTTCGATGGTATAACAGATGTTGAACGATTGCTTGGTCTTGATATACCGTGCCTGTGAGCTTTGTCCGAAGGCAATGCCGTTCATCACATTGTTCGATTTGTTGTCTACCAGTTCCAGTTTGATATGTTCCTGTTCGCGTCCTACTACCTTGCTGGTGCCGTAGTCGTATACGTTCATCGTTGCGAATATCGGTTTGTGGTTGTCTGGTCCGAACGGGTTGAATTTCTTCAGGTCGAAGAAGAACTTCGGTGTTATGTCTCTGAAGTCCAGTTGTGCGTCGATGTCGATGGTGGCACTGGTCTGTTCCGGCAAGATATGGTTGGTTACATATTCTTCGAACCGGCGTGTAAATTCAGGGACATTTTTCACGTCCATGGAAAGTCCGGCCGCATACGTATGTCCTCCGAAATTCTCCAGCAGATCCCGGCAGTTTTCAATGGCTTTGTACACATCGAATCCCGAAACAGAACGTGCCGATCCTGTAGCCAGGTTGTTGGTCCGTGTCAGGACTACGGCGGGGCGGTAGTAGATTTCGGTCAGACGGGAAGCCACGATTCCGATTACTCCTTTGTGCCATGCTTCGTTGTAGATGACGATGGAACGTCTTTCCGAAAGATTTTCCAGGTTGTCTACTATCTTGTTGGCTTCTTCGGTCATGCTTTTGTCCAGGTCTTTCCGGGTTTCATTGTACCGGTTTATCCGGTTGCTCTTTTCCAGTGCAGACTTGAAATCTTTCTCAATCAGCAGGTCGACGGCTTCTTTTCCGTTCTGTATACGTCCGGAAGCATTGATGCGGGGACCGATTTTAAATACGATATCACTCATGGTGATTTCCCGGTCGGCCAGTCCGCATACGTCGATGATGGCTTTTAGTCCGATGCTTGGATTGGTGTTGAGCTGTCGTAGTCCATGGTATGCCAGAACCCGGTTTTCTCCCATGATCGGAACAATGTCTGACGCGATGCTGACGGCTACCAGATCGAGCAGGGGAGTCAGCTGGTGAAATTCGATACCGTTGCTTTGGGCAAAAGCCTGCATGAACTTGAAGCCGACTCCGCAACCCGACAAGTGATGATACGGGTATGTAGAATCGGACCGCTTCGGATTAAGAATGGCGGCAGCCTTGGGAAGAACCTCATCCGGAACGTGATGGTCGCAGATGATAAAATCAATGCCTTTTTCCTTGGCATACGCTATCTCTTCTACGGCTTTGATTCCGCAGTCCAAAACGATAACCAGTTTTACTCCGGTTTCATACGCATAGTCTACTCCTTTCTTTGACACTCCATATCCTTCGTTGTACCGGTCAGGTATGTAGTAATCGATGTTCGAATAGAACTGTTGAAGGAATTTAAATACCAGTGCGACGGCTGTTGTGCCGTCTACATCATAGTCTCCATAAATCATGATACGTTCCTTCTTTCCCATAGCCCGGTTTAACCGTTCTACGGCTACATCCATTTCTTTCATCAGGAACGGGTCATGCAGTTCACTCAACTGGGGACGGAAAAACCGTTTGGCTTCGGCTGCCGTAGTAATGCCACGTTCACGTAAGAGGTGGCAGAGGATGGGGCTGATACCGATTTCTCTGGATAATGCCCGGGCAGCTTCCCTTTGTTCGAGTGTGGGAGGTTGATAGTTCCATTTGTAATTCATTATATATGTTTTTTCTTTCTTCGTTCCATTTGAACGGCAGTCTGTTGAGGGGCGACTGGGGTAAAGTAGGGATCATCTCTTAAAATACCAGTGGCCGAAAACTGCTATTCATGGGTAAAGGTAACAAAAAAGAAAGAAAAAATCGGCTTGTTCTACATTTATTTTATAGAACAAGCCGATTATTATTTATAATCAGTCTATTTTAACGAATTATAAACCTAACTTTTTAGCGATGTCGGCAGGGATGGCATCTTTGTGAACCAGGATGTTCATGGTTTTGTAGGCAACGAATGCCTTGGATGCATACCAGATACCTTTGTATTTTCCGCTTTCACCCCATGAATTCTTGACCATGAAGTATTCTTTGCCGTTCTGGTCTTTGGCAATACCGTAAATCAGCATTCCGTGGTCGTCGGTAGTTTCCCAGTTGTCGAAAGCTTCCTGGCGCATTTCCTGAGTTACGTTGATTTCCGGAAGTGGTTTGCTGGTCAGTTCCTTGCGTTTGTCAGAAGCGCTCAGTCCCAGCCAGTGTGCCATGTCTGAACCAGTCAGTTCGGCTCCTTTTTCTGCATCCGGGCATACAGCAATACCATCGCGGGTAAATCCTTGTTCGCTGACATCAGCACCCCATGCGAATGTATAGCCATTCTTTACTGCATTTTCCATAACGGCCATCAGTTCATCAATCGGGAGGTTATATGACAAAGCGTTACGCCAGTTGTCCTGTACTTCGATGTTGAACTGCGTATAGAAAGGATGGTGAGTGAAAGAAGTCAGTGAGACATAGTCTTTCATGTTCAGCCCCAGAACTTCGCTGGCAAATGTTTTCGGAGTATAGTTTTTGCCGTTGTAGGTAAATTCCTGCGGGCATGCTCCCAAATATGTATCGTAGATGGCGCTTAAACCTTTCTTCCATACAGGGCTAAGTTTGCTTTGTTTGCCTTTTCCGATGGCTTCTACATAGGCTCCGGCTACGGCATCCAGTTCGTTATGGTTGGGCAGAGAGTCGCCGTATTCGATACCTGGCATAACATTCTGTGGAACCATTCCGTAATTATCGTAGCAATAAACGATATCCGAGAAGCTTCCGCCCGGTGAGAATGAAGCGTCACCGTGATAACGGACATAGTTTGTGGCACGGTCTTCCATGGTTTTGTGTACTACAAACATTTCAGACAGGTCGAATTCACCTTTTCCCAAACGCAGCAGTTCTGATTCCAGAAAACCGATGGAAGAGAAAGACCAGCAAGTGCTGGAACGATTCTGGTTTTTAATGGAAGTGATCGGATTTTCTTTTACGGTAGTAAATACGAAGCCTTCTTCGGCTTTGTCTTTCTTCGGACCTTTGGCATAAACACTGGTAAAGCAAAGTCCTAAAGCTGCAAGTGCAATTAATTTGTTCATTGGTCTTCTTTTTATAGTGATAATTTGAAATTAATCTATTGGAAATTACTCGTTCATGATGTTTTCTACCTCCCCGATGGTGATAGGAATATGTTTTTCGCCTGTAAATCGGGAACCTTCCGGAGTAATCAGAATGTCGTCTTCCAGACGTATGCCTCCGAAGTCCTTGAATTTCTCAATTTCATCGAAGTTCAGGAAGTCTGTGTGCAATTTTTCCGCACGCCATTTGTCTATCAGTGCCGGTATGAAATAGCATCCCGGTTCGTCTGTAATGACGAAACCTTCTTGCAGCCGGCGTCCCATACGCAGGGCTGAAAGTCCGAACTGGCTTGATGGTTGTACTTCATCGTCGAAACCTACGTAATTCTGTCCCAGGTTTTCCATGTCGTGTACGTCCAGTCCCATCATGTGTCCCAGTCCGTGTGGCAGGAAGAGGGCATGTGCCCCAGCAGCTACGGCTTCATCTACATTGCCTTTCATCAGATTCAGGTCTTTCAGGCCTTGAGCCAGTACCTTGCAGACTTCCAGATGAACGGATTTATAGGTAATTCCCGGTCTGGCCAGTTCCAGGGCTTTGTCATGACAGGCCAGCACAATGTTGTACACATCGCGTTGGCGGCTGGTAAATTTTCCTCCTACCGGAATGGTACGTGTATGGTCTGAACAATAATAGCTCATCAGTTCGGCTCCAGCGTCGGTCAGCATCATTCGTCCTTCCTGAAGAAGCTGGCTATGATCGTGGTTGTGGAGGGTTTCTCCGTTCTGGCTCAGGATGGTAGCGAAGGAAACCATTCTTCCGTAAGATGCGGCAATTCCTTCCAGTATGCCGGCAATGTATTGTTCGGAAACTCCTGGCTTGCACAGACGCATAGCTGCCGTATGCATTTCATATCCTACATTGCAGGCTTTGTCTATTTCTGCTATTTCACAGGGTTCCTTGGCCGAACGTAACGATACGACTGCCTTGATCAGTTCTACTGAAGCATGGCTTCGGGTCATGGAGGCTCTAATGCCAGTCAAGTCTTCCAACTGCATCATGGTGTCGTGGCGATAAGGGGGCAGGAAATGTATTTTCCGGCGTTGGGAAATAACTTTTCCAACGAAATCTTTCAGCTTATCAATCGGAAAGCTCTTTTCTACACCTACCTGAGCTGCCAGTTCTTTTACACTGGGCTGCGGTCCCATCCAGATGATGTCATCCATGTCAACATCGTCGCCGAAGAAATATTCTTCTCCATTGTCCACGTCGATAATACCTGCATATCCCGGGTGAGACTGCCCGAAGAAATAGATGAATGAACTGTCCTGGCGATATTTGTATGTATTGTCGGGGTAATTGGCAGGAGCCTCATTGTTTCCTAAAAAAAGAATGATGCCGCTTTGTATCTTTTCACGCAAAGCCTGGCGGCGTTTTTGATAGATTAAGGAATCAAACATAATTTATCAGTTAATGGTCTATATTGTCAACAATGTTGCAAAAATAGTAATAAATTTAGATAAAAAATAGGCTTTTCGGCTGAAAAATGTATATTTGCGGTATTATAACACAGATAGACTTATTAATTCATACAAAAACTGAACGATTATGTTGGTAGATTTCCGGAAAATGGGACTTGTGCTGGAAGGTGGAGGTATGCGTGGTGTCTTTACTTGTGGCGTATTAGATTATATGTTGGACCAGGGTATTGAATTTCCTTATGGAATAGGTGTATCCGCAGGTGCATGCAACGGACTTTCCTTTGTATCTCGACAACGTGGCAGAGCTAAGTACAGCAACATTGATATGATGGCTAAGTATCATTATATCGGACTGAAATATTTATGGTATCAGCATAGCATTCTGGATCAGCATTTACTGTATGAGGCTTTTCCAGAAGAGATTCTTCCTTTTGATTATGAAGCTTGCTTCAAGAATCCGATGCGTTTTGAAATGGTTACCACCAATTGTGTGACGGGACGTGCCTGTTACCTGGAAGAACGTAAAGACAAAGAGCGTCTGGTCCGGATAGCAAAAGCTTCGAGCAGTCTTCCGTATGTATGTCCGATTACGTATGTAGACGGTCGTCCGATGCTGGATGGAGGCATCGTGGATTCCATTCCGGTTCTTCGGGCCGTTGAACAGGGATATGCATACAATGTGGTTGTACTGACCCGCAACCTGGGATTTCGTAAGACGGAACGTGATATACGGGTACCACGGTTTATTTATCGCAGGTATCCTCGTTTGCGCCTGTTGTTGAGCCGGCGTTGCGAGGTGTACAACCAGCAGCTTGAAATGGTGGAAAAAATGGAAGCTGAAGGGCGGATTCTGGCAATACGGCCGGAACATAAAGTTACGGTAAACCGTATTGAAAAGGATGTCAAGAAGCTTACGGCTTTATACGAAGAAGGGTATCAGTGTGCCGAGAAAGTACTTTCGCCTTATTTGTCTCATGAAAAGAAATCTTCTGATACAGGTTCTGATGGGAAAGGCAAGGAGTAAAAGCTGGGATAGGTTATTCCCTTAGTGTGTCTTATAAAATAAAAACAGCGGACTTGACTGTATTATGCCGAAACAGTTCTGTCCGCTGTCTGTATATATAGGATTCTTTTTGTGTGTTACTTATTTGGCAAAGCTTACCGCACGTGTCTCACGGATAACCGTAATCTTAACCTGTCCCGGATAAGTCATTTCATCCTGAATCTTCTTGGCGATTTCTGTAGACAGGCTTTCAGTCTGTTTGTCGTCAATCTTATCGGCACCGACAATAACACGAAGCTCACGGCCCGCTTGGATGGCATAGGTCTTAGTTACTCCCGGATAAGACATGGCCAGCTGTTCCAGGTCATTCAGACGTTTGATGTATGCTTCTACGATTTCGCGTCGCGCACCCGGACGGGCACCGGAGATGGCATCACAGACTTGTACGATAGGAGCCAGCAAACTGGTCATTTCCACCTCATCGTGGTGAGCGCCGATGGCATTGCAGATATCCGGCTTTTCTTTGTATTTCTCGGCCAGTTTCATGCCCAACAGTGCATGTGGCAATTCCGGTTCTTCGTCAGGTACCTTTCCAATATCATGCAACAGACCGGCACGCTTTGCCTTTTTCGGGTTCAGACCCAATTCGGAGGCCATTACTGCACACAGATTGGCAGTTTCACGCGCATGTTGTAACAGGTTCTGTCCGTAAGAGGAACGGTATTTCATCTTACCGATGATACGGATCAGTTCCGGGTGCAGGCCGTGTATACCCAAATCGATGGTTGTACGTTTACCGGTTTCGATAATTTCGTCTTCTACATGCTTGCGTACTTTGGCTACCACTTCTTCGATGCGGGCCGGATGGATACGTCCGTCGGTTACCAACTGGTGCAGTGCCAGACGGGCAATTTCGCGGCGAACCGGGTCGAATGCTGAAAGTACGATGGCTTCCGGAGTATCGTCTACTACGATTTCTACTCCTGTAGCGGCTTCAAGTGCCCGGATGTTACGTCCTTCACGACCGATGATACGTCCTTTTATTTCGTCGGATTCAATATGGAATACGGTAACGGAATTTTCGATGGCTGTTTCTGTTGCTACCCGCTGAATAGACTGAATCACGATACGTTTGGCTTCGCGGTTGGCTGTCAGTTTGGCATCGTCCATGATGTCGTTGATGTATGACTGAGCCTGTGTCTTGGCTTCCTCCTTCAAGGATTCTACCAGGCGTTCCTTGGCTTCTTCGGCAGAAAGTCCGGAAATTGCTTCCAGTTTTTCACGTTCCTTGGATTGCAGTGTATCTAATTCTTCTTTTTTCTTTTCGATGATCACCAGCTGTGCATCGAGGTTTTCCTTGATGGCATCCGTTTCGTTCCGTTTGCGTTGCAGTTCTTCATTTTTCTGATTCAGTACCATTTCGCGCTGTTTCAGCTTGTTTTCTGCCTGCTGGATTTTCTGGTTACGTATGGCTACTTCTTTTTCCAGGTCGGCTTTTTTGTTCAAGAATTTTTCCTTGACTTCCAGCAACTTGTTCTTTTTAATCACTTCGGCTTCATTTTCAGCCTCTTTCAGGATGTTGTCATATTTCGTTCTCAAGCCATGCTTGAAAAAGATATATGAAAGAGCCCCTCCAATCAGGAAGGTCACTACGGCTACGATGATTGTTATACCCATTTTTTTTAAATAATAACGTAATATAAAAAAACGCACAAACTTTCTGCCAGATTTATAAATCCGGCTGCTAGTTTGTGCGTGATGTTTCTTTTGTTATAGACTAAACGTTATTCCGTATCTTTTCTGATGCAGTCATCAATGTCTTTCTCCAGTTGTTTCAGTTTTTCCAAATATGGCTGCGTATCGTTACGGTCCTTTAGTGAAACATTTTCGAATGCCAGCTCCAAGGCTGCCATTGCCCAATGCCGGGCCGTATTGAACTCAGGATAAAGCCTGCGGTATTTGTTTAGTTTATAGTCAATCTGACGGGCAGCTTCACGATAGATCACTTCATCCTCACGGCGGATGGTCAGTGGATACCGATCATTGTCAATCAGCAAGTGAATTTTCATTTTGTCGTCCATATTGAATCCTTTACCGGTTGTCTTGTCGTTTATTCATTCAGCAAAGCGATACATTTGTCGACTTCACGCACAAGCCTCGCCAATCGTTGTTTGGTATCTCTGAGCTCACTGTCATTGATACTGATTATGCGGGCCATTTTCAAGTTGGTGTATTGTTCTTCCAATTCTTTCCGGCTATTTTCCAGACGTGCCAGTTCTGCCTCTTTCTGGGAAAGAAGCTGGCGAAGGGAGACATTTTCTTTTTTCAATTCGTCGTACAGGAACATCAGATGTCTCAATTTTCCTTCAAAAGTATTTATTAGCCTTTTGTCTTCTTCCGTCATCAGTACACCAAAATTGTATACAAATATAGTGGATTGGTGAGAAACGCAAAAATATTTGCGTAATATTTTCGCATTTTTATTCGGATTTGCAGTTATTTTTTCCTCTTATCGGTTTCGTCTTTCTTGGTTTCACGAATTCTTTGTATTTTTGTCGGGCACTGAGGTGACATTAAGTGCAAATTCAATGTTTAATGTTTTTAAAGACACATAAGCTTATGTATACTGTTATCAAACGCATGGAGGTTTCGGCGTCTCATCGGTTGAATCTTTCTTATCGGAGCAAGTGCGAGAATTTGCATGGTCACAACTGGATAATTACCGTGTACTGTCGTTCCAAGGAACTGAATGCAGACGGAATGGTGGTAGATTTTACTCATATCAAGGAAGTAGTGATGGGACAGCTTGATCATCAGAATCTGAATGATATCCTTCCTTGTAATCCTACGGCAGAAAACATTGCCCGCTGGATATGCGAGCGTATTCCTCACTGTTTCAAGGTAGAAGTTCAGGAGTCTGCCGGTAATACCGTGATTTATGAAAAAGATTAATGAAATATTCTATAGCCTGCAGGGAGAAGGCTTTTATACGGGGACAGCGGCGGTTTTTGTTCGTTTTTCCGGTTGTAATCTTCGCTGTGAGTTTTGCGATACCCGTCATGAAACAGGGGTTGAAATGTCTGATGAGGAAATTCTTTCCGAAGTACAGAAATATCCTTGCCGGACAGTTATTCTGACGGGAGGTGAGCCGGGATTATGGGTTGATGAGGCGTTGGTGGATGCGTTGCACCGAATAGGAAAATATGTTTGTATTGAAACAAACGGTACCCGGAAGTTACCGGCAAATATTGATTGGGTAACGTGTTCGCCCAAGCAAGGGGCTCCTGTATGCCTGGATCGGATGGATGAGGTAAAAGTGGTTTATGTGGGGCAGGATGTTTCACCTTATTTGGTTTTGTCTGCCAGCCATTATTTCTTGCAGCCGTGTTCGTGTCAGAATACTGACGAGGTTGTAGCTTATATCCAGGCACATCCACAGTGGCGTCTGAGTCTTCAGACACACAAGCTGATTCATATTCTATAAGGAGAAAGGTTAGTCTTATAGGTGCAGGCTTTTTTTAAGAGGTCTGCATTTTTGTTTTGCATGTTTCAGTTGAAGGTCCTGCCGTCCAATTTTCTGTGTCGTCACTTCCTTTCCTGGGATATTTTGAGCAGTAGTGTTCCTTTATATTGCATACTTATCGTATAACATGTTTTTCGGAATACTCCAGTGTCAATTGACTGATGAATCATAGGAGAATGTTTGCTGCTGTGTTTAGGAGGTGTGATTTTATTCTGTTTATGAGTGTCGAGATAAACGGTATCGTTTAGGTATATAGAGGTGTCTGGTAAATGTCAGCGTAATGTCAGTGAGAATTTTTTCTTGTTGGAAACTGTTCACGTAACTTTGTTATCACGTTTAAAATAATGGATTTGTGGTACAAAAGGTATGAACATAACTGGTCACTACATCGGAATGCGACGATTCATCGTTATTCTTTTTCTTGCATTCGTAACTGTGTCTGTTTTCGTCTCTCAAAATGAGGGGAAGGAGATTTCTTTTCCTGATAAGCTGGAACAAGTCATGAATACTACAAGTATGAATACCTATCGTGATGATTTTTATGGTTATGCTATACGCTATCCTTCATTTTTTGAACAGGTTCCTGATTCGTTGATAAAAGAGAAGGGGTGTTGTCAATTCTATTTCTGGAATGTAGAAAAAATTGTTCAGACTGTTTTTGTTATGCTTAATGCAGATAATCTTACGTTACGGCAGGGAATGGATGTTTTTGCCAAGCAGCTGCATGCAACTAGCCGACGTTGCGGTTCAGATAGTTTTGTTCTTTCAGGTCCGCTTTACGTTGATAACGAGAGGGTTGACGGACATCGTTTTTATGCAAAATATGTACAGCGGCAGAAACTTTGGTTTGTACAGTTTCTGGCATATCCGGAAAGCTGTACTCAGGCTGTTGCAAGACTGATAAATCTGATAAATGACTGGCAGGTGTGGGAAGATAATACGAAGCAGGTGCCTGAATTGCCGTGGAGACAGTATGGGTCTGTATCGTTTCGGAAGTCATTGCCTGTACCGTGTTTTCGATGGATATTCGTGGCAGACTGACTTGTCAGAGGTTTTGTGCTTAATGAGACTCGTTTTAGGATGTGGGAATCGTTGGTCTTGTTGTGGGCTTTGGTTGATTTGGGTATCACATGGTGGATTAACCGAAATTTGGAAATGGATAATCTTTTGAACGATGATGTACGGACGGTGACAGAAAAGATTGCCGGGTATCGTAAATTTTATATCCGGTCGTTGATTATCGGTGTTATCCCTTTAACTGTTATGCTTGCATATATCTATAGTCGATTGTGTGCTCAGGCAGAGAATCCTGCAACTGTACACTTGATCACTCTGTCAGGAATTATTTCTACTGTCTTGGTCGTTGTGATAACTCTGCTGCGGTACAGGAAGCATGTGAAAAGATGTAATGAACTACTGGAGCAGTTCAAGGAACAATGAATGTCCGTAATTTGTCCGACCTATAAACAGATAAAAGCTGCAACTTATTCAGTTACAGCTTTTTGTTCTTGCACGGGAAGAGAGACTCGAACTTTTTAGAAAGATCTTATCAGTCATCCCGGGTATGATTGGTAAGCTGTTACCGCTTTCGAGGGTTAGTTTTCTATACTTTTTTGTTGTCTGATATATGTCTGAATTTACTTTTTTGAAAGTGCTTGATTCAGATTTTCAAGGAGGGCTATTCGCTTGTCTTTCTCTTCAAGCAGCTTTTCAAGCAATTCAATTTTATCTTTAAACAACTGTAAGTTGTTCAAATCATTCGTTGAAAAGGTCTGATAGGGTTTTTCCCGGTTGAAGAATACGTCCATCGATACGCCGAAGAAATCGGCAACCTTTTCCAAACGGCGAACCGTCGGGTTCCCGTTGACAATCTGGCTGAGAGAAGAATTGGCTTCAGTACCGAGGTAATTTAAAAGTTCCTTGTTCTGAATCTTCTTTTCAGCCAGTAGTTGTTTGATTATATTGCCATTATACATTTTTCATTAAAACTTGAATCAATCGTTCTTTCTCATTGAGCAATTCTTTCAAGTGCTCAATTTCTTTCTGACATTCATGGAGTTGAATGTCACCGCTTACCTTATTGCCGTTCCCATTAATTGTATGGCCGATAGAAACATAGGGTTTTTCCCGGTTGAAGAATACATCCATTGATACACCGAAGAAATCTGCTATACGTTCAAGTGTTTTGCAGTTAGGAATTGATGTTCCTTTTATAATGTTATCGAGCGTAACTTTCTCAATATTAGCATATCTATAAACATCAACTTTTTTAACGTTGCTATTTTCTATTAAAGAACTAATGATGTAACCTTTAAACATAGTAGGAAATCATTTATTCATTAGTATTTGAATGGTTCTTTCTTTCTCTTGTAAGAGTTCTTTTAGATAAGCAATTTCTTTTTCATATTCATTTATGCTTATACCACCTTGAATCGTATTATGGTTTCCTGTGACATTGTGTCCAATATTATGTGATTTCGTTTTTTCTCTATCATAGAAATAGTCCATGGATACATTAAAGAAATCAGCAATCCGCTCTAATTTCATACAACCTATTTCTGAGCCTTTCAAGGTATTATCTAAGGTCTGTACAGCTATATTTACAGCATCACAAAACTCTTTTTTTGTTAGTTTGTGATTCTCGATTAATTCTGTAATTCTTTGCGGGTTAAACATTGAAAAATAAATTATAATGTGTCTAAATAAAACTATTCTGTAATTATAAATCACAGAATACTATGTTTGAAACATATAATTTTATATGTTTGCACTATAAATTTAATAACAAAATCAATAACAGCAATTATAAACATCAAAAAAGTAATGTATATGGTTATATCTGACTATTATTCATCTTTGACTCGGAAGGAAAAACAACCTTTTATTAAGAAATGTTGCGATGTCTGTGATTTTTCATACATGACATTCATGTATAAAATGCGGTACAATTCTTGGACGAAACTGGAACAGGAGGCCATTGAAAAGTTGATAAAGGAGGGGAATCGGAATGTTAAACCAGATTGAGTTCTACAATTCTCCTTCTGGTTCTGTTCAATTTGTGAGAAACGGTAAGCAGCAGGTATTGACGGAATCCAGGTCAGATGTCATAGAGGATATTTTACAATTGATTCATGAATGTTTTGCAGATGCTTATCTGGCGCTGGAGGATTGTTACAAGAAATCGGTTCCGAACAAAAGGTATCATCATTTTCTGATGGTGAACCGGTTTATCAGATGCAATTGCGGTGAATATGACACTTTACGGATGGACATTAATGAAAATGGTAATATCAATCTGGAGCAGGTTCATTGTCCGTTACGAGGAACCGGTGACTGCAAATATGAAGGCATCATCTGTATGCCTGTGCGTACTTCCGTAATCAAAGGAAGACAACTGAAGATAGCTGAATTGTTGGCCGACGGTTACAGTAACCAGGAGATTGCAGACCTGTTGTATATCTCCATCCATACGGTACACAATATGATTCAGCAGATGAAGTTTAAGCTGAAAGTTGACAATACCCGGGAAATCGCTTCCTGGTACAATAGGACATACAGCCATGTGTGAGACCGAATATGACAGAATAACGAAATTGAACTATGAAGCCAAAGAATGGTGGAGAAAAAACAGAAAGAAGAATGGACATAAAAGATCTTCGAAAGTCTCCAGACCTATGTGTCCGAAAAGTAGAAACCGAATTTAGTATAAATAATAGATTAGATGAAAACATTTGAAGATATTTTCGCAGAAGAATATGAGAATACAGGATGCCTGAATTATAAGGGATTTGCACGTAAGATGTATGACCGCGGAGCCAAAAACGGTTTCAATCAGTTTTTGATGGATGCGGAAAAGGACCCTAGTCTGTACATTGACTTGGCCAGATATTTGGCAGTTCGTTTGGCTAAAGAAGCTGTGAAATGTAATGCTGTAGATATCAGCCTATCACTCGATATTGAAGTGGAAGGCAAGAAATATTTCACTCGGTTAAGTTCCATCACATTCTTGAGTGAAACAAAGAATCTGGATGAACGGGCGAAGGAAGATTTTGATGATTGAAGAACTTTGTAAAATAGATGATAATGAAAGCAAGACAAGCTAACAAAATAATTAAAAAGATTCTTTTGGTAACTGAATTCGGCCCAATTTCACCATTATGGGTTAGAATCAATATACAGAAGCGTGAATGTAAAACATATACTATGAATCAAATGCGTGCTGCTATACATGTATTTTGCAGAAATACGGCATTTGCTAATGATTATAAGACTTTATGTGAGTTTACGGGCATTAAACCATAATATTGATGCATGAAAAAGCATAGATACAGAGTATGGAGGGTTATTGTCAGGAAAGGCGATATACACCTCATTATCCGTTGTCGTCATGATACGGATAACCTGGATGAAGTGCGTGCCAGTTATCGGGCCGTATTTACGAATAAGGTGAAGGTTTCTTTATGTTACACGGAATTTGATGATGCAAAGGTTAAGCGATAAGAACAGGAATCCGGACATACTGGCCGAAGTGGCCGGTATCGGATATGTATCTCCCCATGGAGAGGCACTGAAGGAGATTGCCCAGGCGGAACTGGAATTTATCTATGACCATCTGAAATCATACACGACAGATGAGCAGATATTTATGCTGGATTACATATCCGGTGAGTTAAGCGGAAAAACGATAGAACTTGAGGAGAAACTATGAACAGACTGCATAAGATTCAAGAATGGGAGGCCAACAATCCGGGTTATACCTTCGAACATGTCTTCTACACAGAGAAATCAAACGAAGTGCGTAAGATAACCGGAACTGTTACGGTACTGAAACGGAAACTGGTCAATGGAGTGAAAATGAATATTCCGGTAAAGAGAAAAGTACGATGGGACGGTTATGGTCGCTGTTATTCCGTCACAGCCAATTTCCGGAGAAGGGATTATGATATACACTTCCAAGTGTAATTTTTCTAATGGGGACAAAGGGTTTTCTTTGTCTAACTCTCGACAATATTATGATAGACAATGCTGATATAGAAAAGATACTCGACCGGGCGGATATTGTGGACGTGATATCCTCATTTGTCGAACTGAAGAAAGAGGGGAGCAGGTATAAAGCCTGTTGCCCTTTTCATAACGAGAAAACTCCCAGTTTTATGGTGGAGCCTGGACGTGGTACCTGGTATTGCTTCGGTGCCTGCAAAGAAGGTGGCAATGTCATTAAGTTTGTGCAGAAGTATAACCACATGAATTTCCGTGAAGCCTGTATTTGGCTGGCCGACAGATATGGGGTACACATCGAAGATGAAAAGGAGAAGCCTTCAGCCGATGAAATACGCCGGCAGAAGAAACGCGAGTCCATGCAGGTCATCAATCAGTTTGCGGCCGAAGTGTTCCTGCAGAACCTTTCCCGGCCGGAAGCGGACGCAACCAGGGCTAAGATCCGGCAACGTTGGGGCGACACGTTTCCGGTTGAAATGGGTATCGGATATGCTTTGGCGGACTGGTCACAGTTATCGGACATGGCAGCCACAAAAGGATTGTCTTTGGAACTGATGGAAGAAATGGGACTTATCCGTAAAAAGAAAACCGGGGGATATTATGACTTCTATCGGGACCGTATCATGATACCTATTCGCGACCGTTTCCGGAATATTATCGGCTGGACGGCACGCGATATGAGTGAGGTGGACGGTACACCTAAATATCTGAACTCGTGCGAAAGTGACCTTTATCATAAAAGCAGTAGCATCTTTGGCATTGACAATGCCATCCGTCAGGCGGCCAAAGAAGAGAAGTTCTACTGTGTGGAGGGTGCTCCCGATGTCATGCGCCTGCAGTCCATCGGAGTCAACAATACCATAGCTTCACTGGGTTCTGCTTGGACCAAAGGACAGTTCGAGCAGTTGAAGCGTTATGCCACGGCCCTTTGTTTCCTTCCGGATGCAGATCCTAAGCCGGTGAACGAAAGCTACGGAACCGGTATTGCCGCAGTGATCAAGAGCGGTGTGCTGGCCATGGAGTGCGGTTTCTCCGTTTCCGTGCGCGAGATTCCATTGGGTGAAGGAAACCAGAAGAATGATCCGGATTCGTACTGTACCAATATCAGCCGCTTCAACCAGCTGGAGGAACAGGACTTCATTACCTGGTATGCCGGGTATGCGTTCAATAAAGACGGTACCACAGAAGACAAGAGTACAGCGGTCAGTCAGATAGCCAAGCTCGTGGCACTGGTCGGTGACGAAGTCAAAGAAGCCATGTACCTGGCTAAATTGAGAGACACCTACAACAATAAGAACCTTTGGTCGATGGCCATTAACCGGGAAAAGAAGAAGCTTAATGAATCCAAAGCCGGTAAATCGCAGGTCATCAACCGGGATCTGTTGGCCAAATACGGTTTCTTTGAGTCCAACAATTGTTATTACTCCACCAACGACGGCAAGGAGTTCCAGTGGTCCAACTTCATCATGCTGCCGATGTTCCATATCAAAGATTCCCTGATGCCCAAACGTCTGTACCGTATCAAGAACCAGAACCGTCAGGAAGAAATCGTCGAGATGAAGCAGGAAGACCTGGTATCTCTCTCCAAATTTAAGCAGAAGGTCGAAGGACTTGGCAACTACATCTGGCTGGCCAGTGAAAAGGAGATGACACGACTGAAGATGTATCTCTATGAACAGACCGAAACGGCCACTGAAATCACCCAGTTGGGATGGCAGCGCAAAGGATTCTATGCGTTCGGTAACGGGGTATTCGATACAGATTGGCATCCGGTAGATGAATATGGTATCGTGCGGCTGGGTGAGAAAGGTAACTTCTATCTTCCGGCAAGCAGCCTGATTTATCGGGACGATGATAAGCTGTTCCAGTTCGAGCGGCGGTTTGTTCACCTTAACTATTCTTCCATCAGCCTGAAGGAATACTTCACCAAACTGGTCGGGGTGTTCGGTGACAATGCCAAGGTAGGAATCTGTTTCCTGCTGGCCACATTGTTCCGTGACATTATCACCGGATACACCAAAAGCTTTCCCATCTTAAACCTGTTCGGCCCGAAAGGTTCCGGTAAGTCTGAGTTAGGCCATAGCCTGATGGCGCTGTTCATCATCGAGAACATCCCGCCCAATATACAGAACGCCACTATTCCGGCATTGGCCGACCTGGTGGCACAGTGTGCCAATGCCCTGGTACATATTGACGAGTTCAAGAACAACATTGACATAGATAAACGGGAGTATCTGAAGGGGTTGTGGGATGGCGCCGGCCGGTCACGCATGAACATGGATAGGGACAAGAAGCGTGAAATAACTGCCGTAGATTCCGGAGTGATCCTTTCCGGGCAGGAAATGGCGACCGCCGACATTGCCCTGTTCAGCCGCTTGGTGTTTCTGACCTTTGCCAAGTCAGAATTTACGGAAGAAGAGAAACGCCGTTACAACGAGCTGGTGGAGATCCGCAAACGGGGGCTTACCCACCTGACGCTCCAGATACTTCGTCACCGGGCCCGTATGGAGCAACAGTTCATCAGCAACTACCATACCTGTCTGTCCGATGTACTGGATGCCTTGGGTGCCGAAAAGGTAGAAGACCGAATCCTGCGTAACTGGCTCATACCGCTGGCGGCTTTCCGTACCCTCGAGGGAGTACTGGATATCCCGTTTTCTTATCCGGACATCCGACAGGTGACGGTAGACGGTATTTTGCGCCAGAATGCCGAGTGCAAGAGTAACAACGAACTGGCCAACTTCTGGAATGTGGTATCTTATCTGCAGCAGGATGGCGAAATCTTCATCGAGGGGGATTACCGCATCGAATACCTGAACCGCTTCAAGAGCAGTTTGATTAAGATAGAACAGCAGTACCAGGATCCCAAGCCCATTTTGATGATGCGCAAGAACCGCATCTTCATGCTGTATAAGAAGTTCGGCAAGCAGGTTGGCGATTCCATCCTTCCTGAAGGTTCACTGATATACTACCTGGAGAACTCCAAGGAATACATGGGCAAGAAGAATTCTGTCCGCTTCAAGAATATCCAGCGGGGCGTGGAAGTGCAGAAAGTGGAAACGACTCCCACCGGCGGTATTGCTTACAAGAAAACCTCCACGCCGGACGTAGCCCTATGTTTTGACTACCGCATGATACGAGAAACATACAACATCAATCTTGAAGTAGAGGTAGAGGGACAGGAATTGGAAGATACCGATGAGAGTGAATAGTTCGTTTTTCATAATAATAGATTTGTTTGAGAGTGTAAAGGCAGCTGCTGTGAAGCGGTTGCCTTTTTTCGTGCAGGTATGTTTGGGGACTGTTTTTAGGTTTTCCTACGGGGTGAAAACCGCTTCTACACCTTCTACACTTTCTACAACGTTGAAAAAGAGAGGTTTATATATTCTACACACCTTCTACAATCCTTCTACATTTTTCTACAAATTGAAGAAAAACGTAAAACCTTCTACAAAATGCTTCATTTTCTACAGTATTTCTACACTTGTAGAAAATGAAATTCTTTCTAATATGCTGATAATCAATTGTTATTTGATTTTGTAGAAAGTGTAGAAGGTGTAGAAGGCAAAATATGTGTCATAGCTGGAGAAATTTTTTTTGGATTCTAGCCTTAAAACCTTTATTTTTGAAATATATACTTGGAATCAATCATAAATATTACTTTCTACTATGAGCAGCATCGTTTTCTATCTTCGACTGGAGCCTTACCTTCGGCAATGGCTCGTACATTCATTGGGAGACCCGGTTGTCTTTCCGGCACAAAGCAACGAGAATGCCGTTATCCGGCGTTTCCTTCGCAAGCGTCCGGAAGACATTCATCCGGAACTGGCCGCCGATGGACTCACCGCCATCTGTATTCCGGACAGCAAGGCAAAACCTCCCCAGTATTACAATTACCTGGGCAAAAAGGCCAAGGCAGCTGTAAAGGAAACCATCGAGGACCTGTTCCGTGCCAACCTTTGGAACGAAATCAGCGACCTTACCCGCCGGAACTGTGGCCTGAACAAGACGATTGCCGCCTGGTGTGAAATGCACGGTATCGATGATGACTATTCCGAAACCGTCCGGCAGAAATATTACCGGATGAGAGACTCCTACAACAAGAAAGGAATCTTTTTAGGTTCTTTAACCCGAAATCGCTCGGACGAGTAGTTCGATTTTAAACAACACCGTACAACACCGAACACCGATAAAACCCATAGCCAATATGATTCATCTTCTTAAAAACATCCGTCGGGTAGAATGTATCGAAGCCTATCACCTTCAGCATTCAGATATTATCGCCGACCGTGGAGTCTGGCTGAATGTATACCAGCAGTTCAGTCCGATTGACACCATAGGACTGAGTTCAGTCGAGATTTCAGACAAGATTGAAAACAAGCAGCGTGTTTTCACCACTAAACTCACCATGTTCCGTTCGGAAAAGCTGATGCCAGGTGCGAAAAAGCTTTGTTTCCGTGTAACGACCGTCACCGGATCCCAGTTCCTCATAGGATGTGCAGACAAACCGTATCCCGTTATCCAAAACGAAGAGACTTTTCCTTCTTCAGACAGCGGAAAATCCGGAGTAACGGTTACTGTTACCTTGACATCTCTCATTCCGATGCTTTCCATATTGGATTAGAGTCTTTTTATACAATATATATAAGGTGTTAATATTGCATAGACTAATTTTTGACAATATGGAATATAACCTTAGCATTGACTCGCACATCGGACCATGGGGGTATTCGAAGAACTATATCCGCAGTCAGATGTCAGGCTTCAAGAACAAGCCTGTCAGTGTGCGTATTTCTTCACTCGGTGGATCGGTGGATGATGCGCTTGACATCCGTCAGCAGTTTCAGGATCACGGCGATGTGACTTGTTACTTGTTCGGTTATGTGGCGAGTGCGGCGACCATTCTGGCAACCGGAGCCAAGAAAACCTGTATGTCCAAGTATGCCTTCTATCTTATCCACAAGGTCTCAAACTGGATTGATGCCTGGGGGAGTTACAATGCCGACCAGATTCAGCGGCTTATTGATGATCTGAAGGCAAACAAGCTGGAGAATGACAAGATGGATCTGGTGTTGGCCAACCTTTACGCCGCCAAATGCAAGAAGAAGGTAAGTGATATTCTTCCGATCCTGAAGGAAGGCCGTTGGCTTACCGCCCAGGAAGCTTTGGAATACGGATTTGTTGATGAAATCATCGAAGAAGGTACCAGACTGAATTTTGATGATTCGATGAAAGCCCGGTTCAACATGTACCAGCTTCCGGCTTTACCGGCGATGGAAAACGATACGGAGGGATCGGAAGAAGAATCCGCACCAAACTGGTTCAATAACTTCGTGAACAAATTTTTCAAAGCTCAAAAAAGTGATGTAGCCACACAGGCACAAAATAAACCACTCAATCTTTCAACACAAATGAAAAAGGATTATCAGAAAGTCAATTCCATCTTGAACATCGAGGGTGTGGAAGTTGACAAGGATGGTAAGGTGACACTTACCGAAGAACAGGTCAAGGCCCTCAATGACCGTATCGCCAGTCTGGAGCAGGAATCTTCTGATAAAGATGATGAGATTGCCGAACTCAAGAAGCAGAACGAGAACCTTAAGAATGGAGACGGTGACGAAACCGCCAAAATCAATGGTGATGAGGGACAAGGTAACGATGTGGACAAGCTGAATACAGCGGTCGAAATGTTTAACTCTGTAAAAGATTTGTTGTGATATGGCAGACACTAATGGACACGTGAAAATAACAGATGAGCAGCTTGCTAAGTCTGCTGTCAAGTATAGAAAAGAACTGCTTATGATGCCGGTTCTGGCTATGGCCGTTTCTTTGCAGCACATGACCCAGAGACCGGGTGTGAGAGGAAAGGAAGTTGTTGGTGAACTCTCCGGAGATATTGAATTGGGACCATACGATGAAGGGCGTGAAGATACGGATGGAGTATCAATCAATCCGCGTACATTGGAAACGTTCCTGGGCAGTGTAGTCAAGAAGTTTTCTCCGAACTCCGTTTGGCAGACTGTATACGGAAACTTGATATCCAAGGGTGAAGCCTTGAAGAATGTGGATATAACCCGTCAGGTGCTGGCTTTTCTTACTGCCAAATTGGGAGCGAATCTGAATGCGGTACTTTGGTCTGCTGTACGTAATGCGGAAGGTACGAAGTCTAAGGATTTGTTCAATGGATTTGATACCATTACCAAAACAGAAAAAGATGCCTCTAAAATCTCTGCTTCCCTGGGCAATATGTTCGTAATTGAGGCCATCAGTAAGGACAATGCCGTGGATGTGCTGAAGACATTTTACCGTGCTGCCGATCCTGTTCTGCGTGAAGCACAGACCAAATTGTTTATCCCTCAAGGCGTATATGATAATTATGTGGACGATTATCAGGCTACAGTAGGTCATGTGCCTTACAACACCAGTTTCGAGAAGACGGTACTCGAAGGTTCGAATGGCCGTTGTGAGCTGGTTCCGCTGGCAAACAAGGCCGGTTCGCCATTCCTGCATCTTACTACAAAGAGTAACATGCTGGTAGGTTACGGTAATGGAGCCGATAACGAAAATATTACCGTTGAAAAGCATCATGCCTTTAAACTGGATTTTGTGGCTACTACTTATTTCGGTGCTGAGTTTGAAACGATTTCAAAGGAGCGTCTGCTGGTGGGTACTATCGACGGTACGACACCGGTTGTCGCTGGTATAGGAGGTTAAGTTATGGCAGTAGATTGTACGAGTAAGGGGATGTATGAATCCCTGTCCTGGTGCCCGGGACAGACATCGACGCCGGGTATCAGACGTAAGGTTTTCTTTATCCCGAAAAGTTGGATTGAAAAATGGCCGGTTCTTCCTGCTATTGATGGGGCAGAAAGTATGGCTGCATTAGCCACATACGATGGTGATTTTGTTTTGGCTGCTGACAAGAAATGGCAGTATATCGAACTGCTTACAACGAAGTCATCTATCAGCGCAGAGTCACAAGGTGAAGTTCCGTCTAAAACGATCCTGAACAAGGCAACTTTGGTACATGCTGGTACGGATGAAGAAGCGTCCGGATTCTGTCGACAGGCCAATATCGATGAACTGATTTTCCTTTGCCAGCAGAAGAATGGTAAGTTCCGCGTTATCGGTTCTGAAGCATTCGACCCTTCAGTCACCATTTCTCAAACTTCAGGAGAAGGAGATACCGGTACTGCAGGGACTACCCTCGAAGCACAGTGTACGGACGTTTGTCCGGCTCCGTTCTATACGGGAAAGATTGAAACGGAAGATGGTGACATCTCCGGAGCGGATGGCAGCGCCATTGTGCCAGGTGGATAATAAAAAGAGACTACAGTTATGTATATAGATGAACAGTTAACCATAAACATGCAAGGCTGGCTCAATACGGAGCCGGCCAAGCGTGATCTGATGAAGGGGGCGGAGATGGTACTCAAACTGACCCGCAACCGCTACCTTTATCAGAATATTTCCCGCAACCCACAGAAGTTTGCGAGCAAGATTGAATATGAGCTGAAAAAACACCTGACCATCCGTCTGGACCGAAAAACGATTCAGGACGTGGTTAAGATGGACAAAGAGCTGGTTCCGGCCGTAGCTGAAACGCTGGCCACTTTCCAGCCTGTAATCAGTTCCGACGACGACACACCTCAAGACGCTACCATCGCAAAGGGTAAACGCGTGGATCACGATTCATTGCCCGAAGAGATCCGCCAGCTCTGGGAGGACAATAAGGATATCTACTTCCGCCTGAAGCAGACTTTTGAAACATTGAAAACCATGAAGGATGCTCTTCCATGCGACAGGTACGAATACCTGAAGCAACTGGAAGAGCTGGATGCCAGATATCGGGATAACATGAGCAAGTACGACCATTTCAATCCGGACAATCAGGGTGCTAGCGGTGCAGAGGGTGAATCACCTGAAGACCCCGCTGAAATGGCCAAAAAAGTCAGTGCAGCCCGCGGTTATCTGTCAGACAATAAAAAGAAACTGACAGAGCTGAAAGAATCCGGAGATCAGGAGAAATACGAAAAGCTGCTGGCTAAGGTACAGCAGAGATACGACTTCCTTATCTCCACCGGAAACAACGTAGGGGAAGACCAGGTGAATGCCTTACGTGAATTAGGGTTAAAAGCATGAAACATGTAAACCGATTGCTGAAGCCGTTATCCGATGTGCCGTTACAGGCGTACCTGGATAACCGGCTTCAGCTTTTTGATGTACTCGAATACATCCTGTCACAAACCGGACCGGCTAAGGTCTATGTATCGACCTTTTCTACGTCCGAAGAGTTTTTGCGCAGGTTATTTTCACTACGCAAACGAAAGATGATTATTCATTCCGTCCTGCTGGCCGATCTGAAAGCAGCCAAGAAAACTGTAAACTTGTACACTTTTATGTCTTCCGTGTTTGATGATGTGTACCTTACGGAAAATCATTCCAAGGTGCTGCTTATCGAGAATGACCGTTGGATGGTTACAGTTGTTACCAGTCAGAACCAGACACGGGGAAACCGGACCGAATGTGCGATGGTTACGACGCAACCTGACATCTTCCTTACCTTACGAGACCAGTTTTCCGAAATTATTAATACCCGTAGCATACACCTTAATGGAATTCACTTCAGCACAGATTGACAGAATCAAGAAACTTGCCACGATGCTCACCCCAGTATCAGACATTGCAGTTCTGATGGATGTAGACGAACGCCGTCTGCGAGAAATCATTTCCGACAAGTCCCATCCGGCCAGCATAGCCTACCGCAAAGGTAAAGCTGAACGGGCATTGCAGATCCGGCAAAATGAGCTGGAGCTGGCCGAAGCCGGAAGTCCGCTGGCGGTGCAGCTTGTGGGTTCCTACATCCGTGACATGGATTCTGACGAAGATTTATAACTATGCCATTACCTGCGACTATTGATATTGCAAAAGAAAATCTCTTTGCCTCGGTTGACGAGATGAAAGAGCGTAATATACCCGAAGTCATTCAGCAACGCCTGCTCCGGCTTCGGGATATGTATAATTACTGGCTTCAGTACCCACGTATACGGGAGCAGGAAATCGTATTGGAGCTTCAGAAACGATACCAGATTCAGAAGTCGGCAGCTTATGAGGATATACGTATTATCAAGTATCTGTTGGGAGATCTTAACAAAGCTACAAAAGATTATCACCGCTATCGATTTATTCAACGAAACGAAGAAAGCTATGAGATGGCTAAACGTATGAAGGATGCCAGGGCAATGGCTGCCTGTGACAACTATTACGCCAAATATATGCAACTCGACAAAGAGGATGCCAAAGATATGGGTTACGACAAGATTGTGATTCAGCCGTTCCAACCTGACAGCGATCCGACAATTTTGGGTATCAAACCCATACCCAACATCAGGCAGCGTATTGCAGATAAGATCAAGCAGTATATGAACGATGATGTTCAGGACATCCAGTTCGAGGATGCTGACTTCAACGAAGACGACATCTTCAATCCTAAAAAGTTACAGGAGGAACCGAAACCATGAGAGAATATTTTCACGAAACCCAGCAGCAGGTTCTTTACACTCCTGCTAAAGATATAGTTCTTTGTGCTGGGCGTGGTTGGGGTAAAGGTCCGATTCATGCCGCAATCAACTTGCGTAACATGCAGCGTATGCCCGGAAGCATCACTGGCTTTGTGGCGGCCAACTGTAAACGTGCCCTCACCAATACCATCCCGTCCATGCTGATCCATTGGCAGCGATGGGGATTCAAGCGTGATGTCCACTGGACAATCGGCAAGAAGCCGCCTAAGTCCTGGGGATGGGGTGAGCCTATCTTCCAGCCTGACAACTGGGAGAATGTAATTTCATTCTACAACGGATCCATCGGCTACATCATCAGCCAGGACCGTTCCGGAACCTCCAACTCCTTCTCCCTTGATTATCTCGATATAGACGAAGCAAAGTATATCGACTTCGAGCAGCTGAAGGATGAAACCCTTCCGGCGAATCGTGGTAACAAACAATACTTCGGTCATCACTACTTTCACCATGGTATGCTGATTACTTCTGATATGCCGGTGACGAAGAAAGGTTCCTGGTTTCTGGACTACGAAAAGAAGTGCGACCCGGAACTGATAGAGGTCATCCAGGCGACGGTACATGAGATATGGCGGACAAAGAAACGGATTCGTGATCTTCAGGCCAAGTCTGATCCTGTTCCTTTGTATCTGAAGGACTATCTCCGCACGTTGAACCGTGATGTGTGTCGGCTTGGATCCGTGGCTGTCTTGTACCGTGTGTTCTCTACCATCGAGAACATGCAGCTGCTGGGCGAGGCTTTCATCAATCAGATGAAACGTGATCTTCCTCCGCTTACCTTTCAGACGGCCATTCTCTGTCGGCGTATCGGTATCAGCAAGGATGGATTCTATTCCAGCATGACGGAAGGTCACAAGTATAATGCCACTGACTTCGGTTACCTGGATAGTCTGGAGTATCATTTCGATAAACTCAAGGAGCCTTCCTGCCTGATGGATGCTGACCTGGACAGGGATAAGCCTATCTGTATCGCTTTTGACTTCAATGCCAATATCAACTGGCTGGTAGCCGGTCAGCCGGACCGGAACAGGCTGAAGGTGCTCAAGTCCTTTTGGGTGAAGTATGAACGTAAGCTCGAGGCTCTGGTGGATGACTTCTGCAAATATTACCGGCACCAGCGGCACAAGGAAGTCATCTTCTATTACGACAGTACGGCCCTGGGCTCAAACTATGCAGTCAATGACGAAGACTTTCATTTCGTGGTGGAGCGTGCTTTTCGGGATAGGGGATGGGAGGTGCGTTCTGTCTATATCGGTAACCCGATGAAGCACATCGAGAAGTGGCTGCTCATTAACCGGATGTTTGCCGGTAAGGCTAAGCTCATTCCTTTCTTTAATGAACAGAATAACGAGGATTTGCTTATTTCTGTCCAGACTGCAGGTGTGTATAATGGAGGTAAGGACAAGCGGGGTGAGAAGCTGGCAGAGACGGAAGAGGACCAGCTTCAGGCAAGAACGGACGGTTCGGATGCCTTTGATACTTTGTGTATCGGTTGTGAGCGGTTTCCTCAGATGACATTTGATCTCTTTGTAACCTCGTCCATGTAATCAGAATTGCTAATTAGATTTTTCGTTGAGGTGTGCCCCGATGACCGTGTAGATGGTTGTCGGGGCTGTTTTTTTATGCGCGGGTTGGCGTGTACCGTGCGTGTGGGAGTGTGTTCCGTTACATATTCCGCTTTTTTTAGATGGCTAATTAGCGGTTATAGCGTAGGGCGGTGGGGGGTCGGATTCCCGACTTCCGCATAAAATGCGGGTTGTTTCAGGGCGAAATGCTTGTTAATGTGCTGGTTTTCTTGCGGAGAAGCGGAAATTTTGAAGAAAACAGACGAATACAGACGGGATAATGGAGATAATCAGTTGGGAAATAGGCTGCTGGACTCCATGGAAAAGGACGTTCTGACGGTATGCAGGCATCCTGACCGACCTTTGCCATGGAGCCTCGGTAGCGGTAGAAAGACACTCGCTAGTCTTTCTGTCTGTTGTGATGGCGTTCACGCAGCGGCCCACCCGCCCCGTTGCTCTCCCTACTGGCGGTATAGCCGGAGGCTATGGATTGTTTGACTGCTCTTCTTTTCTGCTCCTCGCCCGCATATCGGTATCACTTCCGCTACGGTTTATGCCTTTTGTACCTGCAAAGGTAAATGTTCCGATTCGTATGCCAAGTTCAAGACGGGTTCCTGAAAAAATCTCCACCCCTTCAGGGTCGTATTCAAGGCTCCGCTTTTCCGGAAAACTTGTCTTTATACGCCTCAGAACACCTTTTGAGACAGGTGTAAAAGGCGAAAACAAACCGCAGCGAAAGCGAACGGAATAAAAAAAAGCTCAGAGCAGGAAGAGCAGAGTAAAAGGCTCAACTCCCGGGCTCGGCACCAGAATAACTTACAGACCTACCGATATGAAGACCTATAGCCAAGCATTTGAACGACAATGGAGCAAGCTGATGTATGCTTTCTTCGATTACTTGCCTACCCGTTACAGGCAGGTTTCCCCTCATGACTGGGATGTGCGCCGACTGATTTGGGGATTCAAGGAGGGCAGAAACAGTTTGCAGGTAGCCCGATTGGTTGCCGATAAGATGGTACGGACTTTCGGAAAGGAAGCGGAAAACATCGTATTCTGCTGTATTCCGGCAAGTAGCGGAGCGAAGAACGAAATCCGTTACAGGGACTTTTCCGCAGAGGTGTGCAGACTGACGGGAGCCGTCAACGCTTACGACCATATCAAGGTATCGGGCGAACGTCTTGCCATACACGAAATCAAATCGGGCAAACGGGTGCAGAATGTACAGACGGTTGATTTCGATACGGATTTCTTTCGGGGTAAGCGGATTCTGGTTTTCGATGACGTGCTGACCTTGGGCTTTTCGTACGCTCGCTTTGCCTGTAGGCTGGAAACGTTCGGAGCTTCCGTTGTCGGCGCTTTTTTCTTGGGTAGAACTTTATTGTTGAACTGATATAAAATGATTTGTTATGAGAGACTTGTTTGAAATTTGTGGAGAATGCAGACACCTGTCGGATGCGCAGGTAGTCTATCGGATTACTAACAGCGAAAAGGCATCGAAAGAGGTGGAACGTATGCTGGTACAGGAAGATAAGGTGACGATAGAGGACATCTGTCAGAAACTGACACCGGCACGCCGTGACATGGCGCTTGCCGTAGTGGAACTTTACAGACGACTTGCGGAGCGAAAGGTGAATGCGGAGGTTGTCCGAAGCAGTAAGGACATTTATCGGGTGATGACTCCCTGTATGCATGATTTGAAAATAGAAGAATGCTGGAGTATCTTTCTGAACCAGTCTAACCGTATCATCCGCAAACAGCGTATCTCTGTAGGAGGGTTGACAGCTACACAGGTGGATATAAGGGTAATTATGGCGGAAGCCTTGAAATGTAATGCCACCGCCATGATACTTTGTCACAATCACCCGTCAGGTAGCTGTCGGCCGAGTAACGACGACAACCGACTGATGGAAAGTCTGAGGCAGGCTTCCATGGTGATGAATATCCGCTTGTTGGACCACCTGGTCTATGCTGACGGGGATTATTTCAGTTATGCGGACGAGGGGCGTCTGTAGGGGCTGCAAATGGCTGTAGCAGCGTTTTAGGGAGGTGGGTGACGTAACAGCCGCCCGCCGCCCTATTTTACCGCTTCATCACTTCGTTGGCGGCAAAATCGGGCGGCAGGGTACAGCGGTATTGAGTTTTTTACGCCTGGAATCGGCGATAATAATAACTATTTTACTATTATTTTGTCGATTTTATTTGTAGATAATAGTAAAATTACTATCTTTGTACAGTTGAATTAAATAGTGATCTATGAAGACAGTGAAAGTTTCAGCAATTCTCCAGAGGTTGCAGGATGACGGATGGTATCTTTCGAATCAGGAAGGAAGCCATCGGCAGTTCAAACATCCGGTCAAGAAAGGGAAGGTAACCGTCAATGGTCATCCCTCCGATGATGTTTGGGGATTTTTGCTAAAGAGTATTGAAAAGCAATCGGGGTTGAGATTTTAACCCCGAGCGCTTGCTCGTATAGATTCTTGATTCAACAAAGGCGGTCTTCATTGGCCGCTTTATTAGAAACTTAATACAAATCATTATATGGATAAAGTTGTTATTGAGACAGCACGTACTGAAAATGGGTATAGTGGTGCATGTGAGTTACTTCCGGGGTGGATTGTGGCTTCTTCCGGTAATTTTGACAACTTTAAAAAAGAGGTTGTTGATAGCATCCGCTTTTATGTAGATTGTGCCAAAAAGGACGGAGAGGAATATCCTGCGGTATTTGATGGAGAATACGAGCTTGTTTATAAATTTGATGTACAGAGTCTGTTGCTCTATTACCAAGGTATTTTTTCTTTCTCAGCCTTACAGACCATTACTGGGATAAACCAAAAGCAACTTGCGCATTATGCGGCAGGTAGAAGCAAGCCGCGTCCGCAACAGGCTGAGAAAATAGCCAAGGGATTACATGATTTGGCAAAAGATTTAATGTCAGTCACTGTTTAATTCAACACTTTACTTTGACTGAAAAATAGAAGGAGCCTTTTGAAAGAGCTCCTTTTTTTGTCGAATTTTTGCCTTCCTCTTAACCTTTTATTACATTTGCGTTATAATCTTCAATACTTCGGTAAATTTTTACCGATAAATTAAAATTAAACATAGAATCGGCATAATCCGGTTCAAAATTATATTCAAGAGATCATTGAAATACTGTCAAGAATGAATCGTTAAGGGGTAAGAAAAGTGAT